>Ga0082335_1001407_pt1 | contig 51280 bp, 39 predicted proteins | sample Subgrocontami58m_FD_72375 | JGI IMG/M metagenome (GOLD analysis project Ga0082335, IMG submission 72375) | Subsurface groundwater microbial communities from S. Glens Falls, New York, USA - GMW37 contaminated, 5.8 m (SPADES assembly) (version 2) ... | reverse complement strand
CGGTCAGAACGGGAGCTCCTCCTGGATGCGGCGGAGGGCTTCTCGCTCCTGCCGTTGTGTCATCTCGTCCACGAACTCCTGGAACTCACCCGCGTCCTGGAAGTTCCGGTACACCGAGGCGAACCGCACGTAGGCGACGCGGTCGAGGTTCCGGAGTCGCTCCATGACCAGCTCTCCCAGCTTCACGCTGGGAACCTCGAGCCCGGCATACCGGGAGAGGGCGTCCTCGATGTCGTCCACCAAGGACTCCATGGCCGAGGCCGACACGGGTCGCTTGGCGCACGCCGTGCGCACCGAGCCCAGGAGCTTGCTCCGGTCGAAGTCCTCCACGTTGCCCGAGCGCTTCAGGACCTGGATGGGTCGCTCCTCCACGTACTCGTACGTGGTGAACCGCTCGCCGCACACGGTGCACTCCCTGCGGCGCCGTACCGCGCGTCCGCCCCGGCTCGCGCGGGTGTCCACCACGCGGTTGTCCGTGGCGTCGCATTCGGGACAGCGCACCGGGTCCTCCTACCGGATTTCCCGGAGCTTCTCCCGGGCCAGCGTCGCCACGCCCGAGCCCGGGTACGTGTTCACGACACGCTCGAGCGTGGCCCGGGCTTCTTCCCCGCGGCCCAACTCGATCTGGAGAAGCGCGACACGGTACATGGCGTCCGGCACCTTGGCCGCCGTGGGGAACAACTCGGGTATCTCCTGGAATGCGTCCAGGGCGTCTTCAATGCGGTCCGTCTGGACCAGGATATCGGCGAGATAGTAATGCGCGTCGGGAGCCAGGCGGTGGCTCGGGAACGCCTGCAGGAACTGCTGGAAGGCGGTGCGTGCCGTGGCGAGCGAGCCACGGTTGAACTGGCCCACGGCGGCGTTGTAGATGCTCTCGGCGTCACCGCCCGGGGCCATGCCCTCCTCCTCGCCGGGGGCCGCGCCCTCCACGGACGGCTGGCCTCCCGCGCGGCGCAGGTTCGCCATCTCGTCGCGCACGCCGGAGATCCCTCGCTGGTTCTCTCCCGTCAGCGCCTCGAGGCGGGTGAGGCCCTCGTTGATGTCCCGGAGGTGCTGGAAGATCTGGCCGCCGATCAGAGCGAGCCGATCTATCCGCCGCTCCATTACAGCAGCAAAACGCTCGAGTTTTGTTTCACCCACACGAACAGCCGTTACGGCGAGACTTTTTATTCGTTCGTCAACGGCCAGTACACCTCCGATGGCGGCACTCACCTGAGCGCGTTTCGCGAAGGGCTGCTCAAAGCCGTCAACGAATATTCCAAGGGCGGCTACGAAGGAGATGACGTTCGTGAGTGCATGGTGGGCGCGGTATCGATCCGCCTGAAGGATCCGGTGTTCGAATCGCAAACCAAAAACAAACTGGGAAACACCGAAATCCGATCTGAATTGGTCAACAAAATCCGCGAGGAGCTGCTCCACTTTTTCAACCGCAACAAGGAGGTGGGCCAGCAAATCCTTGCGAAAGTCGAAGACACCAAACAGCTCCGCAAAGAGATGCAGGAAGTGAAAAAGCTCGCCCGCGAGCGGGCTAAAGCTGTCAGCTTGCGCATCCCGCAATTGAAGGATTGCAAAGTTCATTTCGACAAAGCCAAGGGCAAGGGGAAAGGGTCGATGGTTTTTCTGACGGAAGGCCAATCCGCCGCGGGATCGATCGTCAGTTGCCGTGACGTGAACACCCAAGCGATTTTCGTCCTGAAAGGAAAGCCGCTCAACGCGTGGGATCTCAAACGCGACATCGTTTATAAAAACGACGAGATGTACAACCTCATGCGGGCTCTGGACATCGAGGACAACATCGAGCGGTTGCGCTACGAGAAAGTCATTCTGGCCACCGACGCCGATGTCGACGGGCTGCACATCCGGAATTTGATCATCACTTACTTTTTCAAGTTCTTCGAGCAGGTGGTTCACGACGGCCATTTGTTCGTGCTCGAGACGCCGCTGTTTCGCGTCCGGAATAAGGATCAAACGGTTTATTGCTACAGCGAAGCCGAACGCGATGCCGCCGCCGCACGGCTCGGCAAAAGCGCCGAAATCACGCGGTTCAAAGGACTCGGCGAAATCTCTCCGGCCGAGTTCAAGCAGTTCATTGGAAAAGAAATGCGCCTCAGCCAGGTGGAATACGCGCCCAAACCTGATGCCGCGAACATCCTTGGATTTTATATGGGCAAGAACACGCCCGAACGAAAAGATTACATCATGGAAAACCTTGTCGTGCCGGTGGAGGAGTGACCCATGCCTGACCAACGCAAAAATAATCCGGAGCAACCCGAATTGCCGATCGAGCCGACTCAACCCGCACGAAACGGCAACGGCGAAGCCCATGTCCTCGCCGAAAAAGTCGAAACGGCCGCGCACGAGTTTGCCCCAGGAAAAATCGAGCTGCCGCTGCACCAGCGCGTCAATACGAGCTTCATGCAGTACGCCTCGTATGTCATTCGCGATCGCGCCATCCCGCATCTCGTGGACGGCCTCAAGCCGGTGCAACGGCGCATTCTTTGGTCGCTCCACGAAAAGGACGATGGGCGTTTCATCAAGGTCGCCACGATCTCTGGCCACTGCGCGCAGTACCATCCCCACGGCGAAGCGGCCATCGGCGATGCGTTGGTTGTTCTGACGAACAAACGCTATTTGATCGAAGGCCAGGGGAACTTTGGAAACATTTTCACCGGCGACCCCGCGGCCGCCCCCCGCTACATCGAATGCCGGCTGACTGAACTCGCCCGCACCGAAATCTTCAACCAGGACCTGACCGAATTCGTGCCGAGTTACGACGGCCGAAACAAAGAACCTGTCATTCTCCCGGCCAAGCTGCCGCTGCTGCTGATGCTCGGCACTGAAGGCATCGCGGTCGGCATGGCTTGCAAGATTCTGCCGCACAATTTCCCCGAATTGCTCCAGGCGCAGATTGCCATTCTGAAAAAGCAGCCGTTCAAGTGCCTGCCCGATTTTCCCACCGGCGGTTTGATGGATGCCCGCGAATACGCCGACGGCAAAGGCACCGTTAAAGTTCGCGCCAAAATCAAAACCAAAGACGAATCGACCGTGGTCATCAAAGAGATTCCCCCGATGACGACGACCGACTCGCTCATCGGTTCGATCGAGGACGCCGCCCGCAAAGGCAAAATCAAGGTGAAGTCGATTAACGATTTCACGTCCGAAGAAGTCGAGATCGAGCTCAAAGCGCCCAACGGCGTCAGCGCCGACCAGCTCGTGGATGCGCTTTACGCCTTCACCGATTGCGAGGTCACCATCGCCAGCCGGATCATTGTCATCAGAAACAATCGGCCGGTCGAATTAACCGTCAGCGAGGTCCTCAAGGAAAACACCGCGCAACTGGTGGATCTGCTCGGACGCGAGCTGGAACTGAAGCGCAAGAATCTCGAAGACGAACTTCATTTCCGGACGCTCGAGCGGATTTTTATCGAGGAACGGATTTACAAAAAGATCGAGCAGTGCAAAACGAACGAAGCCGTGGTTGCGGCGGTGCGCGATGGGTTCAAGCCGTTTCAACGCCAGCTGCTGCGTGAGTTGACCGAGCCTGACATCGAGCGTTTGCTCCAAATCCGGATCCGGCGCATTTCGCTTTTCGACATCAACAAGCACCGCGAGGAATTCGAAAAAACGAAAGCCGAACTCGAAGAGACGCGGAAATACCTCAAGAACGTCGTGAAATTTGCGATCGGCCATCTGGAAGCGCTGTTCGAGAAATACGGCCCGCAATACCCGCGGTTGACAAGGTCGAGCCGGCACGAAGAGATCGACGCGAAGGAAGTCGCCTTCAAAGCGTTCAAGGTCGCGTATGACCGGGAGAAGGGCTACATCGGCTACAAAGTCTCGGGCGAGGAATTCGCGATGGACTGCTCGAAGTTCGACAAGCTGACTTTGGTTTTCCGGGACGGCCATTACAAAGTCATCGAGCTGCCCGAGAAGCTATTCGTCGGCCCGGACCTGATTTATTGCTCGATTCCGCAGCGCGACCGCGTGATGACGCTTGTTTATACGAATCGCGAGGCGACCTATTTGAAGCGGTTCACCTTCGGCGGAGCGATTCTGGACAAGGAATATTTTTGCATCCCGCCCAAATCAAAAATTCTGTTCTTCGAGCCCGACACGCCGGCCGAACTCTATATCAAATACAAACCGGCTCCGTACCAGAAGGTCAACCAGCAGACAGCGAATCCCTCGGAGATCATGGTCAAGAATGTTAAAGCCCGGGGAAACCAAATCTCGATCAAGGAGGTTTCATCAGTGAACAGCAAACCGCCGCGGAGCTGGGACCCGGAGGCGCCAACGACGAAGTTAAAATTTCTCTGAGAACCGTTGGAGAATTTGGGTAGCCGAACTCGCATGGGGACCATGAACTTGCTGCCTCGAGGCCGTGCAGGTGGGGCGAGCTTACCCGCGAGCCGCCCGGAGCCCGGGGACAAGAATGTTGCGCTCCCCCGATGGAAACTCATTTGAAACTGGCTCTTTTTCGGCCATCTTTCCGCGAGCCTGAGTGCTCCGTTCCGGCTTTTCTGGAGGGTCAAGGGTCACCTATTAGGCTCTCCACTCGGCGTCCGGAAAGTGGATTGAGGTTCTGCTCCCGAATCGGCTGGAATCAAGACCGATTTCGTGTTCCGCTTCCCTGCGTGTGGGTCTAAACAGACGCGCGTCACGACCTGTTCATTATGTGAACGACAACTTGGCCATTAAATGCGGACTGATCGCCTGCTTCGACATCCTCGGTTACAAAGAGGTTTTGAAGCACAATGATGTCAGAACAGTTCTAAACTTGCTGGATACAAGCATCGGCGAAGCGATTAAGGAAGCTGAGAATTTCGGGGAGAATTGTAAGGACGGTTCTCGTGAACGGACTACGGCTCAGCGGCTGTCAAACGATTTTGATTACCTCGTTTTCTCCGACACAGCGATCATAGCCTGTCCTTTCGCTTCGAATCCGAGTCGAGTGGACGCTGAGAATTTAACGTTCCTCGTTCATTTCTCGTCATGCTTTTTGGCAAAGATGTTCGTTCGAGGATTACCGCTACGGGGCGCGATCCATCTTGGCGAGTATTTTGTCGGGAATGTGCCGAACATCAGAGACCGCGTTTGTGCGGGCGCTGGAATCATAGCGGCCTACGAAGATGCCAACAGGCATGATTGGAGCGGCTGCGTTTTCAGCTCGGAGGCGGCAGAAGAAGTCCAAATACTCATCGAACGATCGGATGGGTATGCCGATCACCTCAAAAAAATTCTTTTGCGCTACCCGGCTCCGCTAAAACAAGGAGAGCAATCTCGGCTGGTGATCAACTACCTATTTCCTTTTTTTCCTCTGCCAGAAAACAAGGTCTGCATGCCAATCAGTGAAATCCGGGCCGAAGTGCTGAAACAATTCTCCGACAACGGCAAGATGATCGATGAGAAATGCAAATCAAAGCTCCTCAACACTGAAATCTTTCTGACCTTTTGTCGGGCGAAGCATGAAGAGCACCTCCCCGCGAAGTGATCGGGTCAGTTTTGGAGGAACTGGCAAGGGGGGCAAGGCTCACATCTTATAATTCAACAATCTGGCAATGCGTTTCATCGAGGCCTGTTCGGTGGCGTTTGTCTGCAACCACTGTTCGTAGCGTTTGACGGAGGTGGCTACGACAGCGTAGTTCCTCACCCTCACCGCTGCCGCCAATTCCGCCAACTTCATGCCGCACACCCGCCGGCCCAAATACAACACCATCTCCCGGCCACGGTCCCCGTGTCGGTCGCGAAAGGCATTCCACTTCTCGCCCTTAATTTTCTCCACCGCGGCAATCACTGCCGCAAGTCCCGGTCGCTTCTCCTCCACCAACCGTTTGGCTCCCCGCTGTTCCTGCTCATCCCCACGAACATGCTTCCTGAGCGCCTCCAAAAAGTCCGCCCCGCCCAACACCACCTGTTCTTTCAATGATTCCCACGGGCTTTTCTCCAAGCCTTCGCGCGCCGCACTCTCCACATACTCGCGGTAATGCCTTTGTTGCTCTCCCTTGCGTCCACCCCCCAAGGCCAGCAACTCCTCGCAGCTCAACCAGGGCGGAGCTTGTGTCAGGCCGATGTAGGCCCGGTACGAACTCCACCGGTATTGCCGCAAGCGCGCGATTCTCGCCCGCACTTGCGCCGTTTCCGGCGCGGGCGACAAACCAGCCCGCTGAGCGGATCGATCCTTCTTGCCCAATCCCAAGGCGCCGACCCGAACGGGATTTAGGTGCAAGTAACGGCTCAGCGCCAAAGCCCATTCGTCAGGGCTGACAATGATCGATTTAAACCGCCCCTGAAAAAAGTGGCCGCTGCGCTGGCGCCGCCGATTGAACCAGATGCTGTAACTCACGTTGAGCCATTGGACCGCGCGGCTCAGATTGGGTTCGGTCAACGCCAAGAGCAGGTGATAATGATTATCCATGAGCACAAAACAGTGCAGGCGGACGCGGAACCGCTGAACTGTTTCGGCCAATAACTGCAGAAAGTGATGCCGATCCGCATCGTCCTGAAAGATCCGCTTCCGCTCATTGCCGCGTGCGGTGACATGGTGCCACCCGCCCGGCCTCTCGATACGCAATGGTCTGGCCATGGGGCGGCATCCTGCTTGACGGCATGCCAAATTGTCAAATGGTGAGATGTGACCCTTACCGCCCCTACTCTTACCGCCCCTACTTACCCGCCTTAAGGAAGAGTCCTGCCCCGGCATCGAAGTGATTTCTGATTCTTTTGGGAAAACTCAGGCCGCGGTTGCAATATATGGTGAACGCCGGCTTCGAGGTAATCTCGGAGCCCCGCATTTCGTTTATGGGCACTTTTTCGAGGAGGGTGCTATCAGAATGTGGGGAAAAAAAGGAGCAACCAGCATTGGGGAAAATAGATTCCTGCGTTGCTCTACCTGATGACGACAATCGGTGCCAATCGCGCCGCTGCCCGACAAACAACGCGGGCGCGACTGCGCTGCAGGGTTGGATGGCCGTCTGCGAGATCGTGTGGATCGAAGCTTGGCCGCCGGTGATCGACATCGTGCCTGCGGTGGGATTTGAGATCGTAGCAGGCTGGGTCATTGGGGTGAACATTGTGAGTCGAAGATGGCTTTACGCCCGTCATTATCCAGCTTGAGGATTCATCCCGACGCAGGTTTTGCAAGACACGCCGCACTTCGAACACACAGAGTGCACATCATCACCTCTCAAACTTTGGGCCTGTTGCCCGAAAGGCCGGCCAGAAGGTTCTCCCTCTTCAAGTGCCAGGCTCAAAAATACACAGGGGGATCGAAAGGAAAAGCAACATGCTAGGAATTAATCGATCATTCAAAGGCCGCTTGCTGGCGCTCGGGACGCTTCCAGTCCTGATTCAGTCGGTAGCGGCGTTCAATCTGACGAACCCGCAGTGGTGCACGGACGGCGCCGCGGTGAAGTTCGCACAGTACGCGCCAGCTCCAGGGGTAAACTGGACTGGCGATGCTGGAACCTGGCTGAACAATGCCGGAGCGGCAGGGTGGGCCACCACGACTTCCCGTAACGGAGTGGGAGTGGGGGCCATCATGGTTTGGACTGGCCAACTCGGTCACGTCGCCGTCATCACGGGAATATCGAGCACAGGTTTCACTGTGACGGAGATGAACATGGGCGCGATTGACCCGGTGAAGGGATACCCGTACACGGTGAACTTCGCAAAGTTTACGACGCGTACGTTCACCTACAAAGGACCGTTCGATCGCTACAGGACTGATGGCACGGTGTCCTTGTCGTTTGCTGGCTTCATCCTGCCGCGACGCGTGGACCTGAATCAGCAGGCGTTCACGGACACGCAAGCCCGTGCGGCAGTGGACAGCCGGTTTCGTGGCGTTATCAGCGGATCATTTGGCGTCGATGTCAACTGGGACCCGAACTGGGAACTCTGCTGGGCGACGTTCAACTTCGCTTGGTTCCGAACCGTCACAATTTATCATGCCACTTCCAAGAGCGACGCGAGGGTGCGGTACACGATGTTCTACGATCCAGATCGCAGGGCTTGGACGGATTGGATCCAGGCACGTTAAAAAGATCAACCGGGCGGACCTGCTCTTCACAGGAGAGCAGGTCCTTTCTCTGTACCGGTACATCCCATGCGCGGATGAATTTGTCAGCGACGATGGCCAGATCACCGATGTCAAGCACGCCGAACGCTTGGCCCGGCAAGCAGAAACGTTCGTAGATTTCGCCGCTCGGTTTCGGCTCTGCGGATCAACCCAATTCCAAAATGAACTATGAAAACAGAACCTCACAAGCATTGTCAGACAGCCTCTGCCCCCATACTCTGCCTCATGCCCGCGAGTGAACAACCCCAGCGAGCCCGGGAGCAGCGCCAACAGCCCGAACCCTCCGTTGTTCACGCCATTGAATTGATGGACGAGGCGCAGGCGAAGGAAGCGTTTGAGGATTCGCTCACGCTTTATGTGAACTGGCGGGGCAAGCAGAAGTTTGGATGGCCCGAGGATACTGCCGACGTTCACGATCCAAAGGCAGCGAATGAGCGCCATGATCCAGCCTCGGTTCTCCCTCACGGGGAATCCCATCGCGGCATCGCTCAGGAGGCTATCGCTCGTGTGCGCATGTGCCGAAATGGCCACTCGGATGATGAAGGCAATCTCAAACCGTTGAGCCTTGAAAAGCCCGTGACAGGCGGGTTGAAAGAGTTCTTCGACGAGCGACTGCACATGCTGGAAAACCAACTTGAAGGGAGTTTGGCCAACCAAACAGGTGCGCGAACCGCAATCCGGAAGCAATTCGATGCGTTCACCCTGGGACGCCAATTTGTTTTCCCAAGACTTTTGAAACGGTTTACCTCCGTCGCTAAGACCATTTGCTGGGAAGTTCATAAGCACGAAAAGGCTTGGGGCTGCACAGAGGAAATCGTCGAAGAAAGCGATCCGATGCAGCCCGACCGCGTGGACGAATCGCCGGATCAAACGCTTGAGCGCCTGTTGTCCTGGATGAAGGAACAATCTTTTGAATCGCTGCACTTGGCGCTATTTGCATATTGGTACCGGAATCCGATGATGACCCAAACTGAAATCTGCTCGGCAGCCGATTCCCCGTTTGCGACCGACCCCGATTGGAGCGCCAAGGCATTGAAATCACGCATGAATGAACTTTCGAAAATGAAACGTTTAATGGAAGAAGTGGTTCAGCGGAAACTGAACGAGTAACCAACAAAATTGAAGGTGAGGAATTATGGAAAATGAAGACAAGCAAGCCGTTCGTTGGCTGCAAGCTTTTTGCCGAAAACTTGACCGCGATTCTGGCGTCAACCAGCCGCTGAACGAATTCAAATCTGAATCATTCGCCGCAGTACATCTCGGAGATGACGCCGCTCTGGCGGAGGATGAAGCCGTCAGGATGATTCCACTGGCCGACTGTCGCGATCTGCGGCAACGGCTTCCCTGGCTCGGGGGCGCGTTACGGGTTTACCAACAAGAACGGCGCCCCGACGATGTCAAAGCAAAATACATTGCGGTCGTCGAGACGTCAGGAGTTCAACCGGCCCAACAGAGCGGTGAACTCCGAGTTGTCTTGTCGGCAAGTTCCGGCAAGCGCACCGAAGTGCTTTTGTCATTCGACTATCCGTCAGCCGAATTCCCGGATTGGCTTCCAACAGATGAAAGCCAATTGAAGTTGGAGTGTTATGCCGATGACCTTGCATGAACCAAAGCACGTCCTCCTGAGCCAGTTGGAGCAATTACAGCGGCGAAGCATTGCGCCGACTCACGGCCAGATTCGCCGTGCCCTCCGGCTCGACCTCGCGATCGCGCGAAGTCATAACCAGCGAACGCAAATCGCAGAGCGGTATTATCACGTGTTCGGTGGCCAGTTGGAGAGATTGCAGCGGTCAGGCATTGTGCCCACTCTCGGCGAGATCTACGCCGCGCTCCTACTCGACCTTGCGATCGCGCAGACCGACGGGAAGCGAGCGGAAATTGCGGAGCAGTACGACAAAGCTTTTGGCGCGAAGCGTAATGGTGTAATCACGCGACCCGACTATGCGCTTTGGCGTCGTGAGTTTGGCCGAGAGAATCCGACGACGATCAGCGTAGCCTTTCCAAGCACAGAGGATCTGCTTCGCGCTGGGCTTTTCGCCAATGAATTCGCTGTGGTCTGGGGTGCTTTGAGTCTAGCAAACGCGCTGGCGACCAGTACCCGCGGCGAACAGCTCTGTGTGGATGGCAATCATGAATCCCTCGCTGTGGATCTGGAGAGGGCTGCCTTTCATCAAAGACTAGCCCCTCTGAAAAACGCCTATGCGGGTTGTGCTCTTCACCGGTTGCTTACGCTGGGAGCGGTAGAGAAAAATCGATTTAAATCACAACCGAATGCACGATCATCAACCGCACACATGCTTGATTACCTGGACGATATTGAGCGCCTCATTCGTGAGATCGATCCTGACTGGCTTCCGGGAAGAGCTGTTTCGTTCGACCGATTGAACGGGGAACGTCAGATAGGTACGTTAAAAGTTTTTGACCTTAAGGTGCGTTTTGATTCCTTCCTCTTCACTGTCCGCGGCGCGGTGAGAAGCGCTCTCGATGCCAATGAAATTGGCAACCCGAGCGCCCAGCAACTCTTGAGTCGTGCCGCCCAGTTTGCATTCAGTTCCTGGAGATGCTCGCGCTCAAGCCGACTGTATATCCGCAAGCTGGAAGATGAAGGACGCAATTATCGGTACGATATGCAGGTGGCCAAAGCGAATGAAATGATGGCGCTGGTCCGAGCCTCGCAAGCGGCAAAGGATGCTGGAAATCTCCCGGTGGCCGCGAAACTTGCGTTTTGGGCTTTAAGAACGATTCCGGACGACTTGCTCGAATCAAAGACAATGCCTGACGGCGCACTTAAGAAATCCGAGTTCGCTGCCCTCGGTAATCAGGTAAGCTATGACATCCGGCAGTTCGGATATGAGCCAGATAAGCGGTTCTCGCGCAAAAAAGTTTCACGATTTACGGAGAGCCATGAAACGGAAATAGGCAAACCGTCTCAGCCTGAAGAAAAAAGCAGTTCCGACAACGAGTTGAAAGCTGTGGAGTCTTTGGAAGCTGGCGGAGGTGCAGAAGAAAATCTGGCGAGTGCGGAGTGTCCGCTACCTGAAACATCGAAGGTTGACCGCTCAGGCGGAGAGATTCCAAAACTCCGACGCAGTCGGTTGGTTCTGCAAGGCTCAGTTGGCCAGGATTTTTTCAAAGCCCAAGTCTTAGCTGACCAGCAAATTTCGGATGATTGGAAAACGATTCTGAAGACGTATCCATGCAACGCCAAAAATCCGATGGATTCGATTGGCCGAGTCATCTACGACGCGAGCCGCATCGAAGATGAGGGACTGCTGCGCGGCGCGTTCCGACTCTGCGCATTCAAATACCGACTCCCGGCGTCTTCGGCAGCATTGATCCGGCGGCTTGAGGCAACGAAAGACGATCTCCTGCAACTGGCCTCGCTTTTTGCGCAGGCCACTAGCGCAATGCCGGTCGGCATGGATGATGGGGAATTGCGTAAATGGCAGACTATCCTGCGAAAAGCTTGGCACGGGCTTTCTCCTAGCGAGAGAATCTATGAAGAGGACATCCTTTCGCTTCACGAAGTATTGCTGGGGAGAGGTGTCGCAGTGCTTCGCGCGTCTAAGCATGCTACTCAATACGCCCAGCAGTTTTTTGGGGAGCGAGGCGATGATGAAATCCGTCACCTTGTGGATTGCGACCTTTCGTTGCTAGATGACGTCAGGATCGGGGCGCAAGGGAGCAAACTTAAAGCGGAATTCGCGCAGTTCGCCAGGACAATGAACACTGCCGTGTGGGTTTCCGTGGTATCGCTGACGCCCAAAGAGTGGAGTGTTTTGATGGTAGGCGACAACGGGCGATGGTATTGCGACCGTCTGGAGTTCGGTTCGTCAGTTTTGGAGGAGGCGGGCCAAATGTCTGCCGCGAAAGGCTGGGGAGAGGCTTGGTTTCGAGTGCCGTGGAAGCCTGACGGCGGATTACCGAAGTTGGCCCGAATGATTGCCGAAGCCGTCGCTACGAATTATCCGTCCGCCCGCTACATTCACCTTGCAGTTGAGCCTCGGTTGGCACGTCTGCCGTGGAATGATTTGTTCCGACCGGTTTGGAAGGAGTCTGGTCTCTCGCCGGTAATTGCCATTATTCCAAACTTCACGTGGGCGCTTGTCGCAAATCGAATAGACCACGAGCGAAAAGTGTTACTGCTCGCCGCGAATGAAGAAGCTCTCGCTGGCGAGTCGGCAACGAATGATGAAGCGAACGGCGCTTTATTCAGAGAGGTTCGCGAACAACTGATGGCGAGTCGGCCGCTGTTAAAAGGCATCTATTCCTCAGCCGCCTTCGTGTTGGCTCGCGGCGCATGGAATCCCGATGCGAAAATGGCCGAACTGGCTGCGCCCGGAGGAACGATCGCGCTGGCACACGACCACGACACCGACTTGCTCGATTTGGGAAATTATCGAAACGTGTTTGCCTACGCGTGTCGTGCTGGTCATGTGGCACAACATTTCTTGGGTGACTTGGGAGGAATCCCGGGCGTCTGCCTGAGCCTCAAAACAAGGTTGCTCGTCGCCCCGGTGGCGGAGGTATCACCGCAAACGGTGGCGATTCTTCACAAACACTTGGCTGATGCGAAAGGTCCACGGGAAATCGGCCTCCGCTACTTGCAGGCGATTCAGGAAGATCGCGGCGTCGCTCACTTCAATCTGTTTGGCTTCGCAAACGAGCCGGTTTAGTTTTTCGAAACGGAGTAAGATGGCTCGGTCACCTTCGCGCGTTTGCATACTTGCCTAGGTCGGGCGGGGCTTGTGTCAACCCGTTAGCCCTTTTTCCATTCTGCCAATTCGCTCTCGGTCAACTGCTGAACCCTTTGGAAACGGGATGAGAGGAAAGCCTCCGGTCGTGGGAACCGGAACCGGAGATGGCGAATGGAAGGAAAAAGCTTGGGAAGGACCTGCACCGCGTTGCTTTGCTTAGTGAAGGCAGAAACACTATGAAAATCAAAATCCGAAACGAGACTGAGAATATCTACGCCAACCGGCACGTGGTTGTTTGGGATCCCCGCGCGGCGCTGGCCTCCCGGCCCGCTACTTCGGTGCTTATTCTGGGGTACTTGCATAATGTAAGTGTGAGGGAACTCGTGGAAACTGTTGCGGCAGTTCGGCGCGTTGTTCTTCTGACCGATGCAGCCGTTGCGGAGTTTGTCTCCGAAGATCATTGCGGCAAGGGCTGGAACATCCTTACAACGTTCTTCCCTGAACAAGTGCTCGTGGGCACCTGGGACGTTGTCCTCGTCCAAGCGGACGCAAACCGTTGGGGGGCCGTTGGCCAAAGCACGATCGAATTGTTGGAAGCGGCAAAGCTCCCAATCGTCTGTCGCGAGCTCTGGATTGTTCCCTGCGCCACGCGAAAACAATGTGAGATCCATGCCATCATTCCCGATTTCGACCCGCGCGAAACTGAACTGTCGGGCTTGTGGACGGCGGCGTGACAACGGGGCCATGGGGGAAGGGTCACATCTTACAGTTCAACAATCTGTTTCATCGAGGCCTGCTCGGTGGCGTTTGTCTCTTTGGGGCACCAAGGGCACACTTGACGGCATGCCAAATTGTCAAATGGTAAGATGTGACCCTTAGATTCCGTATGTGCGCAATCTCCACCTTGAGCCGGTCCACTTTGACTTTTTCTTTAATTCGCGGTCGTTTCGAATTAGCGGGATTCCAAGTCCATCGAGAGCCCGAATGGAAACTCCCGCTAATTCGAAGCGCCCCGCTAATTTGCTTTAAGCGAAGTTTTCCGGCGGGGAGTTGGATGGTTTTTTCCGCGACGGCCGCGCCTGGTTGGGATTAAATGCGGCCACACATGAAAACATTCCTCCTGGCTCTGACGTGCGCTTGGGCGATTTCAACACGGGCTCAATTACCAAATGCTTCCCCGAAAGCCGCGGGGTTCGATCCAGCGCGAATCGAAGTCTTCCACGACCGCATCAAGCGCTTTGTGGATGAAGGCCAGCACGCCGGGTTGATCACGCTGATTGCGCGCGACGGAAAGATTGTCGACTTCCAAGCTTATGGATATCGCGATCTGGAAACGCGGCTCCCGATGGAGCGAGACACCCTTTGCCGTGTCTATTCCATGTCCAAGATCATTACCTGCGCCGCCACTTTAATTTTACTCGAGGACGGCAAATTTAATTTGGACGATCCCGTCGCCAACTATTTGCCCGAGCTGAAAGAAATGAAAGTCTGGGCCGGCGGCACGCAAGAATCTCCCAGGCTCGAACCGCTCAAGCGGGCGATCACCATCAAACACTTGCTGACGCACACGAGCGGTTTGATCTACGATTTTGCCGGGGATGACGAACTGACCAAGCTCTGGCGCAGCGCGAATCTCTGGACCGGACCGGGGTTGACCAACTTCATCGCCAAGCTTGGCAAGCTGCCGTTGAAGCATCAACCGGGGGACGCCTGGACATATGGGGTCAACATGGACGTGCTCGGCGCATTGATCGAGCGCGTTTCAGGGAAGAGCTTCGGCGCCTTTCTCGACGAGCGGATGTTCGGCCCGCTCGGCATGAAGGACACCGGGTTCGATCTGCCCGAATCGAAAACGAACCGCCTGGCGAAAACGTACAAACACGGCCCCGACGGAAAATTTGTCGAGGACAAGCCGCTCATCGATACCTGGCCGGAGCCTGGACACGGAATTGAAGCCGGTGGCGCAGGCATTTTTTCCACGGCCGGCGATTTCGCGCGTTTCGCGCAGATGCTGCTGAATGGCGGAACGCTCGATGGCAAACGCATTCTGGGGCGGAAAACCATCGAATTGATGACGGCGAATCACACTGTCACCTTGCCGAATAATCAGGCGGCCGCGCGTCAGAAAGGATTCGGCTTCGGCGTGGAAGTCACGACGGACCTTGGCCAATTATCGATGCCGTCGTCCGTGGGACAATTCGGCTGGTACGGCGCGGCCACGACCTACTGTCAAATCGACCCGAAAGAGAGAATCGTGGCGGTTGCTTTCGCGCAGCACTTCCCGTTCAACGAACATAATTTCTTCGCGCAATTTCAGACCGGATATTATCAGGCGCTGAAGTAAAATCGTCGCATCGCAATCCTGGATCTGGCAAGCGGTCGCTGCACACTCGTTGCCGGCTTGTCAGCGGCCTCGCTCCAGTTGCACAACGAGGCGCACATCGCAAGTGGATCGAAATTTTTGGCAATCAGCCTATACAGCGAAATCCAGTTTTGCTATTGTCCTCATTCGCTATGCCACTCGATGATATCCTTTTGGAGGCGGAGGAAAAGATGACCAAGTCCGAGCAAGTGGTGCAGCATGAATTTGCTGGCATCCGCACGGGCAAAGCCTCGCCGGGGTTGGTCGAAAACATCCAGGTGGATGTCTACGGCTCGGTCATGCGCATTCGTGAATTGGCCGGGATCACCACACCGGAGCACCGCGTGATTATGATCCAGCCGTGGGACGCCACCACGCTTCACCCGATTGAAAAGGCGATCCAAAAAAGCAACCTCGGCCTCAATCCGGCCGTCGATAAAAAGTTCATTCGCATCGTCCTGCCCGAACTCAGCCAGGAGCGCCGAATTGAATTTACGAAGATCGTCCGAAAAATGGCTGAAGAAGGACGGGTCGCCATCCGGCACGTCCGCCGCGACGCGATCGAGCACCTCAAGAAGGAATCCAAGGAAGGTTTGATCACCGAAGACCAACTGCTCCACGCGGAGAAAGAGGTGCAGAAATTAACGGACGATTACATCAAGAAGATCGACGAGCATCTGGCCCACAAAGAAAAAGAGATCATGACGGTCTGAGCTTGTTGCCGCGTGGTTTCCCTAATTCTCCAGCCGAAGATGGCTCACGCGCCGCATCTGGCCCGCGGCGCTCCGGCCAAAATCCGAATTTATTTTTGAGCGGGCCCTAAGCTCGCATTGGTGGTTCCCGGCTCGAAAAGAATGATCGTTTCACCCGGCTTAGCGTAACGAAGCTTCTCGCGAGCGAGCCTTTCGACAGCCTTCGGGTCGTTGCGCAGCGCTTTAATCGATGACTCAAGCTGGCGCGATTTCTCTTCCTCCGTTTTGATCTTCCCTTCCAGGTCGAGCATCTGTTTGCGCATCGCTTCGTTTTTGCGAATGAGAGGAAAGTACCACACGCCGACGCCACCTAATCCCGCCAACACGAGCAGAACCAGAATCAGCCGGGTGAGCCTCGACCAGATGCCGACGTCAACGTTCATTCGGGCGGAGTCTAAAGCCGAATTCAGCGCAACGGAAGCGCGGAATGGCCGGATACAGATTGAGCGTTGCAAAAGTCCCTCCCTCTAGCGCGCCGTTTTTCCCGCGGCCAGAGCGGATTTGATCTGCTCCAAATAGGCCGTTCCATAATCTCGATCCGGCAGCAGCGCGCTTCCTTCGGTCCATTCGTTCCAGGCGTTGACAAAGATTGCTGGCGGGCGCAAGCGGCTCGTGACTGCCCGGGCTTGCGCCTGTCGGAACAGTTTTCCGAAAAGTTCCGGTGTGTTGTTCGTCACGATTGGCGTGTACGGATAACCGCGCGCGGAGGGAGGCGGGAACGGGCCATCCTTCACCCACCGCGGCGTCGGGTCCCATCCAACGGTCACAATCGGACAGAACGGCAGCACGCCGGTGTCCATGCTTTTCCAGACCTGCACATGGTGCTCGGCTAAATCCCTGTAATCGTCCAGCGGCCTGGCTGGCAGAGTCGCTTGCGGGCTCCAGCAAATGTTGTAAGCGGTGACGGTGTCAAACCCGGCTTCGTTCAAGGCGGGAAGCATCGACGGCTCGGAGGCGAACGCGCCGAAATGGATCCCATTCAACCCCGCTTCGGTGGCCATGGTTCGGGCTTGTTGAAGAACTTTGGCCGCTTGCGACGGCCCGCCGAGTTGGCGCAGAAAACCGCCCACGTCGAAAATACCGAAGTACGCGCGGCCATCGATGCGCCAATAGTTCGGCTGGCGAAAGTGTTTGATGATGCAGTGGCTCACCAACCGCCGAAAATCATCCGGAGAAGTGCGGCTCGGAAGCCACAAAGTTCCGTCTTCCTTTAACGGCGCGGGAAAATAATTGCGCCAATCGTGGTTGGCCCACATCAACGCATACTTCAACCGTTCCCGATTGTGCGCGGCCAAAAAACCTTGCTCGAGCGGTCGCTGCAAGATCTGAACGCCGGAATACCAGTACCAATCGAAAACGAAAACGGTGATCCCATGATCCGCGGCCAAATCGATCTGGCGCTCCATCCATGGAACGTTCGCCTCGTCGAAGCTTCCCCAGGCCGGCCGAAAAAAACGCTGCCCCGGAAAACGCGGCGCGGCCTGTTCCAACAATCGCCATTCGTTCCAGCCTTCGCCAAACCAGGCATCGTAATGATCGTCGCGGTGGAATCCGGGAAAATAAATCGCCGCAACCTCCATCTGCGCTTTGACTGACGGAGCGCGCTCGGAGGGAGCAGCCCCGGCCAGACCCGCTGTCAGCGCCAGCAATGACAGCCACGGGACAGGCCAGAGATTGGGAAGAGCAACCGTTCGCATGGGGTTGCTCTTCCTCGATTGAAGGATCGGTTACAAGCGCAAGGTCAGGAACGTTTGATCCAGGGCAACCCCAATGTTTGGTTCTCACGTTCCGGAGCAGAAAACTCCCCACTGATTCAGACCGGCCGCAGAGTTCTTTAATCCTGGTCCGTTCTGAATCTGTGGGGTGAAATGTCTGGCGCATGCATCCGCTTGGAAAATCTCCCCACCGATTCAGACCGGCCGCAGATTTCTTCTAATCCTGGTCCGTTCTGAATCTGCGGGGTGAAATGTCTGGCGCGTGCATCCACTTGGAACTTCCCCACGGATTCAGACCGGCCTCAGACTTCTCCAATCCTGGTCCGTTCTGAATCTGTGGGGTGAAATGTCTGGCGCGTGCATCCACGCGGAAAATCTCCCCACGGATTCAGACCGGCCTCAGAGTTCTCCAATCCTGGTCCCTTCTGAATCTGTGGGGTGAAATCTCTGGCGCATGCATCCACGTGGAAAATCTCCCCACTGATTCAGACCGGCCTCAGAGTTCTCCAATCCTGGTCCCTTCTGAATCTGTGGGGTGAAATGTCTGGCGCTCTTCACCAACGGAAGAAACGGTACGGGTCGTCCCACTCCTCGGGTTGATCCAGATAAAACCCCGTAAGCCAGCGGCGCTCCTTTTGGCTTGAATCAACGGGAGCATGGAACCGCTCGAGCAGCGGCGTTGAACTCGATGCGCCGAGATTCGCGAGCAATCTCGCGACGAGGAAGGAAGCGTGGCGAAAGGTCCGTTTTAAATTCATCTGCTTGGCTTGATCAAACTGCCACGGCACAAGCTGGCAGAAAATCACGCGCGGGTTCTCGCTGAATGCGAGCACGCCATCGCCGATGACCTCGCTGCCCGCTGAAATGAGAGGCAAATCACGCGGATCCCGATTGTGAACGTCGGCCGGCCCAATTCCTCGCAGCAGTGAAGACATTCCCGGAGTTTCAAAATAGCTCGAGATGTGCTCGCTCATTTTTGTTGTGAGTTGGAACGGAAGAAACGAATTCGCATCCTCTTGAGTTAAACCAATCGCAAAGAGGTTGCCGCCGCCTCGAAGCCAGTCCGCAATTTCGGTTTTGTGCTTGGCGAGGATTGGTCCGCTCTGCGGGCCCGCAATGAGAATATGGTCAGGAGAAACTTTTCCGCCTTCGTACGATTCGACGTCGATTCCCGCGGCTTGAAAAAAATCGCGGCCGGCCGTTTCGCCGACGTAAAGGGCGCCGCGCTTCGGTTCGGGTTTCCATTTCTCGACGTATTCGAGCAGGTTGCGCAACAGCGTCTCGGCGGCCGGATCAGTGGCAGTGCGTCCGGTCACATCCATTTGGCACAAGAGCAGCAGTCCTTTGCCTTCGCGATATTCCATCAACGGGCTGAACTGAAGAGCGTACCCGCCGTCCAGGATTGGCAGGAAATCGCCACGCGCCGGCTTCTCAATCAAAACTGAAGCCACATTGCCGCGATTGCCGCAGCGCCAGAGTCGTGTCACGGGGATATCGCACCAGGAAACGGTGGGGCCGTAGCGCGGCCGCATTTCATATTTCAGCTTCGGCGAAACGAGCGTCGCCTCGCCTCGCCAATTCTCCAATTGCTCAGAGTTGAGCCCGGCCACGAGCGGATGATCCGGGACGCGTTTGAAAACCGACCGCAACCCGTACTCTTCCACCCGGAAGCCAAAACGTTTTTCCAACACCGCGGACGTTTGCTCGAACAGGACCACCTTCAAGCCATCCCGCACGCGTGAAATGTCGGGCGCCGGACTGGTCAGTGTGAGCGCGGCTTTTCCGACAATCAAAAAGTCGAACGGGGTCAAGTCGGCTTCCGGAGGCACAGGTTCGAATCGGATATTTTTTTCGCGCAACCAGGTTTCGGTTTCGCCCTTCGGATCGAACAGCGCGATTCTCGCCTTAAGTGGAGCGAAAGTGGGAGGCGGCAACACCTCGAACGCCAGCGTGTCGGTTTGGGTTGGCCCATTGCTGAAACGGACCGTCATGGTCAGCTCGTATTTTCCGGCCGCAATCGAGCGCGGCAAGGCGATCCGCAACGGGACTCGTTTTTGTTCGCCGGTCAGCGCCTGCACCTCGAAGCTTCCGCTCACAGCTTCCGGCAAACGGCACGACCATGTCCCCGCGCAGCTGACGGTTTCGCGCGAGTTGTTAATGAGGATCGCTTGCTTTTCGATCGTTTGGCCGGGCAGGAAATTGTGGTCCTTGCTCGTGAAGGAAGATTCTTTCCCCGCAAGGTAAGCGAGCACCGGTCCATTGTTCCGAATCAGCGCCTGAGCCGCGACGGTTGGAATCCAATCCTCACGTTCGAAGGCCAGATCCATTCGCTCAAAGCGCTGATCGATGTAATCGGCGCTAAACCCGGGCCGTTGCAGATTGTCCCAATCGACGTTCAATCGTTGGCGTTGCTTGTTCACGCCGTCGCGGAGTTTCCAAAAATGCCCATACTCCCAGGGTGAATTCGCGGAGACGCCCCACGTCCGGAACGCCCGCCAGTTTTCTGTGAGGTACCTCGCGAACACCGGATAGCACTCGTCAAATCGGCTCGAACCGACTTGCGTTGGATAATCCCATCGATGCCAGAGATTGCCGGCGCGGAATTGTTTGGCTTCCCAACGCAGGTTTGCTCTTTCGGGCTCGCTGATGCGATAAGCGCGATCGCCGAAAAATTGCGCGTTCCACTCGGCCACGCAGAATTCCCATGGGACTTTGGCGCTGCCGAACTCACGCTGGCCGCGGTGCCAGCCGCGATACATCGTCCAATCCCAAGTGAATGGCGCGCCGTATTCGCAAAGGAAAACCGGCTTCACCCCTTCCTTCGCCCAATGCCCGAACCAATCGGACAACTCTTGGATCGGAACGAAATTGGGATAGAAATTGATCGCGTGCATCGAACTCAGATTCCCGGAAGCGTGATGATAAACGATCCGGCTTGGGTCGAGTTGGTGAACGATCGATTCGGCGCGCAAAGCGAGTCTGACATTGTTGGCGGCCCATTGGTCGCGCGGATCACTTTTCCCGTCGATCATATCGGGGTTCATATCCTCGCTGTAGCCGGTGGCGTTATGACTCATCGAATAGAAAACCACTGACGGATGGTTTTGCGCCACGTGCGTGTAAAAATTGGCATGATCAGCGTAACCGTTCTTCCGGTCGGCCTCGGGAGATTTCCAGTCGTAATGGCTGAAGTGAGGTTGCGACAGTGATACGAGCATGCCGCTGTCGTCGGCGGCTCGCAGGATTTCGCTGAAACTCAAATGTGTTCCGGGTTCGCAGCCGTAATTGTGCGTGTAAACGAAATTGATTCCAAAACTCTGAAGCCGGCGGAAGCTTTCGCGGGCCGCTTCGTAGCTGGCCCAGGCGGCGCCCACTTCGGCGTTGTCGAGCGGAACGGCGGATAGAAAAATGCGGCTGCCGTTGAGATAAAAATCGCGCCCGTCAATCCATAACTCCCGAAAACCAAAACGAGCGGGAGCGCTCGTGTCCAAAATCGTTCCCCTGTCATCGAGCAAAGAGAGGATGGCTTCACTCTGAATCTGCGGCGTGTGAATGTCCCAACGCTTCTTTGGGTTCCATTTTTGTTCGAACCGGATTCGGCCCTCGACCAGAGCGGCGGAAGTGAAGCTCGCGCTCGTCCATTCGATCGGATGGGCGTCGTGTTCGATCACCCTCGCTCTAATTCGATATGGAACGTTCGGGGCCAGTTCGAGCAGGGCCGCATCGAAAAGAATAGTTCCTTGCCGCGTCGAGGTGGTGATTTTCAAGTCGCTCAGGCGCGCTTGCGTCTTTGTGCCGATTAAAAAAACGTCGCCACACAATCCGCGCCGGGCCACCGCTCCTTTTACTTCCCGAGCGGAAGCGCTGTCGGTGTAGGAGAGGAGCACGCCCTTCAACGGCATCGCCACCAGACGCAGAGTCAGCCGATGAGTTTTGCCAGGTGCGCAGAGAGCCGTCACGTCGAGATCGCCTGCTGGAAAGCGGAGCTCGCCGGCTTTACGGCCGTCGACATAAACCGCCGCGAATGAATTGAGATATTCGCAGGAAACGGAAATGCGCCGCCCGGCCCAGTCGGAAGGAATTAAAATCTCGCGTTCATACCAGGCCGCGGTGATGCCGCCGAAACTTTCGTTTTTCCAATCCGGGTGGGCAAAGAGCGTCTGAGAATCCTTCTGCATGTAATCGGAGATGCCAGGCCAGCTGCCCGGCACTTTGAAAAAGCCCCATTTGCTGGCCGGGGTCGTTTCCTCGTCGAGCGCGCGGGCGGGTTGCCAGCGCCAGAGAGCGTTCAGACAAATCCGTTCCTGCGTCGGCGTGGATTCGCGATATGCTTTCGCCAGGTCCCAGACCACGTGAACATCGTTGGGCAAGGGAGCGGAGAGCTGCGCGAACGCCGCCGACGCGGTGCACGCCAGCGAGACGAACGCGGCAAGCCGGAGAGATGAATGAATAGCCATGCGAACAATCGGAACCTTTGTCGTGGACTTTGTCGACATCGGAACGCAGCGTTTACGCGGCAGGCAAGGCATTCCACCAACGCCATGTTGCCCCCCATTGCGCGTTGAAGCCACCCTGTGCTTACCGGAATTCGTCGTTGTTCGAAAACACAATCAACAGGTTCCGCCAAAGATCCCAACACGACGACAACTTCGCAGTCTCCATACCGTCTGTTTACTTCAGCGGCCGTTCAAATTCTGGCCAGGGGAGGAAATTGATCGGCCACGCGGCGCCAATTGACCACATTATCGTGGGTGGTTTGCAACCGGACCAACACCGGTTCCGCGCTCGACCGGCCGAAAGTCAGCCGCCGCAGCGTGGTGGACCACCAATACCGGACCGGTGAAGCGTAGCGGCGTTTGCCGTCGGAAAACCAGACCAGCGCCTCGGCTTCGTGCCCGTCGCGGGAAATTCGGATCAGTTTGGCTTCCCCGCCAGCCAGGGCAAATGCGTTTTGACTGATAACCCGCCAGCCTTCGCCGCGGATGCAATAAAGCGGATCATGCACCGCGTGCCGGTCGCGCGTGCCATCGATGACGGTCAACAAGAATTCCTGGCCTTGAAACCGGTAAATCCGCCGGATGACATTTGCCTTGCTCAGGATCTGGGCTTCCTCCGGACGCAAATCGACTGGCTGGCTTTCGTAACCGATCCCTCGAGCGGAAATGCCTCCGAGCCGGTCCGACGCGTCTGGCAATGGATAAAATTGCCAAAGCAATCCGAGCGCAACTGCGAGAGCTACGCCCGAATAAAGCAGGCGCCGGGTCAGTTCTGTCACGCGCGCCTCCTCTTAGCCGCCGCGATCCGATTTGCCGGGCAGATTTGGGTTGGTTAAAGCGCTTTCAACCCTCGCCTGTCGCGGATCAGGCTCGTTCATGAAAAACGCGATCGTTCCAAGCGCAGCGATCGTGCAACGGCTCGCCGCAACAACGACCCCGGAAAGTCCGTTGTTGAACCAGCCAAACATCGGCATCCAGCCAATGGCCCCGGCCAGCCAAATCAGGCTGAAAACCGAGATCCGTCCAAACCCAGCGACTGCGAAGGCTAACCCCCAATACGAAAGAAGGTGCAGGCTCCCGATGGCGCCGGCGAACGAAAGCAAAAGACCCGCCCCCAACAACAGCGGCTCGAGCTTTTGTGGCCGCCGGCGCCACACGACGATTGCGGCGGGAAAGATCCAGATGAGGAAAGCCGCCCAGCCAAACGCATCCAACGGAGAATGCCGCCAGGCGTCGAGCAAAGCCCGAGCCTCCCACGCGCAGTAAAAGAGCACCGCCATCGCAGGCAACAGTTCACTGGCAATGCCAGGTTTTAGTGTTTTCAACACAAATCGGTTTTCACGCCCCGCTGGGCGGTCTCGTGAGGAGCGTTTGTTTTCGACCGTAGGCTTCGCATTCGACCCGTGGGGGCGCGCTCCTCTCGTCGTTGCTTTGCAACGCGAACACAATCCAGCAAAGACAGAACATGAGGAACAACACCGCCCAACCGCTCCACTGATGAAGCTGGCCATGCGCGAAGTCGGGACTGATCGAAACCGCCGCCCAACTCAACGCCAGAATCCGGGTGGTGTTGGCTACCCAGGCGAGGGCCACCAGAAACGGCAAGTTCCACCAATACCGGGCCCGATGGCCGAGCAACGCAAATGCAAGAGCGGATCCGGCAATTAACATCGACTGCAATGTGTTTAGCCCGGAGCACGCCGCTTCGACCGAGATCGGATAACCATTCAGCCAAAGTTGTGTCCCGTGGCGCACCGCGTCGTAGCCGCACCAAGCGGAGATTTGCTGCGTAACCCAAGCTCCACTCAGCCGAAACGCCCAGCCGATCGGTTGCGCATCGAGCGTCACCCAAGGAAACGCGAGGCATGGCAGGACGAGCAGTTTTTTTGTTTGCGGCAAATGGGCGGGAACGACCCGGGCGGAGAGCCAGGCCCACAGCAGCATGGTCCAGCCGAGCGCGAGCAGCCAGGTCAAGTCAGAGACGACGCCGAGCACGAGCAAGGCGATGGCCGCCCCGATCAGGCGCTTTGAAAATTGCGGCGGGTCGCGCCGGAAAGACCACGGCGCGCCCAGCCAATAAAAAACAGGGATCGCGGAGAGGATCGGCAACACATCCGCCGCCGTGCTCGCCCAGCTCGAGTTACGCACCCAAATGAAAACCGCCAGCAGTGCGAGCACAGCTATGAATGCACGGTCGCATCGCTTCATTTTTTCAAAGCTGCCTGTTTGATTGCGGCGAGGTTTTTGTAAAGCTGCGCCTGGTTCGGCAACTGGCGCACCAGTTCCTCCGTCAGCTTCTTGGCTTGGGAAAGATCCTTGGCGGCAAACGCGCGCCGCGCCAGGTACGCCTTCGCCTCGACTGACTCATTGACGATTTCGGAATAAATTTTCTCGGCCGCGCGGGCATCACCTTTCGCTAACGCCAGCCGGGCGAGCAATTCCCCTTTCAAGGCAGCCAACTCCGGGTTCGATTGTTGTTTGTCTATAAAAGCGAGGGCGGCATCTGTTCCACGGTTCACCCGAATCGCCTGCGCCAGGTCGACCGCAACCCATTCCGGGACATCCGCTGGAATTTTGTCCGACCGCAGAAGCTTCAGGCCGGCCTCGCGCCAGCCAGCTGCGATGAAAACCGCGGAAAAAACACCGTCGCTTTTCAACAGTCGTTCGAGGTCCGCCGGCGGGTTGTCACCCGCATCCGCCCGGCGCGTCCAGGTGTCAAGCGCTTCGAAAAGCGGATGCCGCGCGCCTGGCGGCAGGGGCGAGAGCGCCAAGCTGACGCCGAAAGGAAACCGCAATCGGCCGGAATCCCGAAATGTCAAAATGCGCAAGAGCGCGCTTTCGATTTCGGGATTCCAGGAGTGGGTCCGAAAGCGGTTGAATTTGAGAGAAGCGAGCGCGTCCGATTCCTGGCGTTGCGCCAGAGCATCGATCAGCCGCAACCAGAAAATTTCCTGGCGCTGCGCTTCAAAACGGCGTGCTTCGGCGATTTTTTGAAAACCGTCTTCGCGCCAGTACCGGTCTTCAGGCAGAGCGATCAGGAATTTCACGAATGGTCCTAAATCGCCGGCTGGGACGGGCCGCTCGTTCCATTGGATGCGCACCGGTTGAATCACCCGGCTCCAAAAAAGCGTTTTGGCCCAAAGATAATCTTTCGAGTTCTTCAAAAGAACCCCCGGAGCCCAGGTGCGAAGCGCGAGATCGAATTTTCCGTAGCGGCGATAAAATTCTCCGAGTTGGTCCCACCAAAATGGATTGCCCGGATCGACCCGGCAGGCCGCGATGTAATCGAGCCGGGCGGTGCGCGGATCACCGATCTGTTCGAACACGCTGGCTCGAAGCGAACGGACGTCCGGATTGCGAGGCGCCACGGCGCACGCTTGGTTCAGGTAATTGGTGGCCTCGGCCAGATTTGACGGGAGGAGCAGCAGCCCGATCCGCGCGAGTCGCGGACCGTCATCAGCGCCGGAAAAATGATTTTGCTTTAGGAATGCGAGCGCCGCATCGGGTTTTCCATCCACAGTCAGCGCATCTGCGTCGAGCGCAAACCAGGCCATCTCGTCCGTTTCCCGGCCTCGCCAGAGGTCACGCAGCTGTCGAAAAACCTTCAGATTGTGTGTTTCGAGCAACGAACGGGCAACCACCGTCGAGGCCTTCTCGTGATTGCGGAACAGCTGCGGTTTCCAGTCATAAAAATTGACGATGTCGCGCGCCGGCAGCGGTTCGGTTTTTTCGAGCGCAGCGATCTCCAGGTCGGGCCAGGCCGCGCGAAGTTTCGCCACAAAAAAGCCGCGGGCGTTTTGTTCCTGAATGAATTCCCGCGCCCGAGCCGGTTGGCCAGCGGCCAAGGCGGCCTGGGCGCGATGGAATCGAGCGGTTTCATCAGCTCGTCGAGAGCTGGACCGCCAAGTGATGAACCCGGCGATGATGGTGATGCCCCCGACCAGAACCAGCAGGGAGATCATGAAACCGCGTTTCATACTCGTGAATTAACGGTTGGCTTTTTCGGTCGAGCGCCGCCGTTTGAGGAACGCGGTCAACGCCAGGAACGAGCCTAGCATCGCGTAGGTCGACGGTTCTGGCACCGCGCCAGGAGTGCCTCCTGGAGGCGGGTTGCCGCCACCGATCCCCTCGGGTGGATTGCCGCCGCCACCGCTACTCGGAGGCGGATTGCCACCGCCAGTTCCTTCGGGTGGATTGCCGCCGCCACCATTGCTCGGAGGTGGGTTGCCGCCGCCAGTTCCCTCGGGCGGATTGCCCCCGCCACCATTGCTCGGAGGTGGGTTGCCGCCGCCAGTTCCCTCGGGTGGATTGCCCCCGCCACCATTGCTCGGAGGTGGATTGCCACCGCCACCGTTACTGGGAGGCGGATTGCCACCGCTGCCTTGAGGCGGGCTGCCGCCCCCGCTCGTCGGGTTGTTCTTTACGACGGCGGCCCATTCTTCAAAGCCTCCTTGCGCATCGGCGTGAAGACCGAACTTGGAGAACAGATAAACGTAATCGTTCGGGCTCGCGCCCGCGAAGTTGCTCTTTGGAATGAACGCGAACATATCTCCTGAACCGCTGCCGCTGTTGCGGCTGGCATCGAGCAGAATCCAATTGTTCGGGCCCAAGTCGTAGCGCAATGCTCCGAGCGAGCTGACGTCCTTGGTGTTTTGGCTGCCGACGGGTGACGTGTAAATTTGCAAACTATCCAGGCTGAGCTCGGATTTTTTTGAAGCGCCCGGTTCATTGATATCGAGCAGGAACTGATAATATTCCGTGCCTCCAACGGTCACCCCTGAACCCAGCTGGCTCAATTGCACGTCGTGCGTGAAGTTGAGCGGCTCTTTCTCGTCGAAAGCAAATGGCCTTCCCGAGGTGTTGTACCCCTGCTCGGTTCCGGTGTTTTGAATCCGGACGAATGAGTCGATGAAGCCAGTGCCGGTCGGCTGCTCGGGCGTCCACTCGAAGCGTGCCCCATTGACTGTTCCACTGTCGCCACCGGCCAGATCAACCGTGGCGGAACCTGATTGGGCTTTGCTCGCAGACGCAAGCAGAGCAACCATTCCGAGTCCGACGGGATAAACCGCGGCGCACAGAGTTTTTTGAACTATACGCATATACCTCCTCTTTGCTTGTTGTAGGTTTTGCCGCCCTCCCGCGGCGTTCTTCCCTTTGGCTGAACCTGCTAAGCCCAACCAAGTGTGTTCAACCCGGCCGTAAATCTCCCTCCGAATTATCAATCTTCAATCGCGCCTCAACCCTGATTTTATTGGCGACAATCCCGCTTTGTCGCGCCTCGGGGTTTTTCCGGTGGGATCTCCTGTAAAATCCTATTGGTGGGGCGAGGCTACCGACGAGCATGCACCGCGCACTTTTTCCTAAACCGTGAACACCGCGGTTCTCTTGCTCTTGATCATGCCCCTGCTCTTGCTCAATGGATTTGGAGAACATGAGCACGATCAAGAGCGAGAGCATGAGCAACAGGACGTTTAGATTCTTCTTTCGACATTCTCGACGCAAAACCTCTCAGAATCTTAGATCAATCGGATTTAGTGCTTCGGATTTAAGTATCCTCATTTCGAATTTCAAATTCCTTTGGCTAGGTCTAATGCGTGGTGGACAAGTCGAAGATGCATGGAAACCGACACCGGCCTTGACGCGGGCTGCGCCGCTTTTAATATGCCCGCTCATTTTGAAATAACTTATGACCACGATCGTTGATCTTCAGGCCCGTGAAATCCTCGACTCGCGAGGCAACCCAACTGTCGAGGCGGATGTCCATCTCGAAAACGGCGCGGCAGGTCGCGCCGCTGTTCCTTCGGGCGCGAGCACCGGCGAACACGAAGCGATCGAACTCCGCGATGGCGATGTCGGCCGTTACGGCGCTAAAGGAGTCTCGAAAGCGGTTCGGAATGTGGTCGAGAAAATCAAGCCGGCTCTGCTCGGCTTCGACGCGCTGGATCAGCTTTCGGTCGATCGAACCATGATCGAGTTAGATGGCAGCGAGAACAAATCAAAGCTCGGCGCCAACGCGATCCTCGCCGTTTCTCTGGCCACTGCCAAAGCTGCGGCCGTGTCGCTCGGCCAGCCGTTGTTCAAATATTTAGGCGGACCCAACGCAAAAGTCCTGCCCGTGCCGATGGCCAATGTCATCAATGGCGGCGCTCACTCGGACGCGCCGATTGATTTCCAGGAATTCATGATTGTGCCTCGCGGCTTCGACACCTTTTCGGAAGGGTTGCGCGCCATCACAGAAACCTTTCACGCGCTCAAAGCGGTCCTGAAAAAGAAAGGGCTTTCCACCGCCGTCGGGGACGAGGGCGGGTTCGCTCCCAAATTGGACAGCGCCGAGGCTGCCATCGAAGCCATTCTGCAAGCGATTAAGGACGCCGGATACAAACCGGCCAAGCAAATCTTTCTCGCGCTCGATGTCGCTTCCTCCGAGTTTTACGACAAAAAAGCCGGTCATTACGTTTTCAAAAAGAGCAGCGGACGAAAATTGGGCGGCCCTGAGCTGGTCGACTTTTACGTCGAGCTCACGAAGAAATATCCAATCGTCAGCATTGAAGATGGGTGCGCGGAGAACGATTGGAAAACCTGGAAGCTGCTGACGGAAAAACTTGGCGACAAGCTCCAGTTGGTTGGGGATGACCTCTTCGTGACGAACGTGAAATTCCTCCAGCGCGGAATCGACGAAGGCATCGGCAATTCGATTTTGGTGAAGGTGAACCAGATCGGATCGCTCACCGAAACGCTCGACGCGGTCGAACTCGCGCAGACCCACGGCTACACAGCGGTCATCAGCCATCGGTCGGGTGAAACGGAAGACGCGACCATCGCGGACATCGCCGTCGCGACGAACGCCGGCCAGATCAAAACCGGCTCCCTCAGCCGAACGGATCGAGTAGCCAAGTACAACCAGCTGCTGCGAATCGAACAGACCCTTGGCAAAAACGCCGTTTACGGCTGCCGCTGATCCAGTCGAGGTGGCTCGCTCTGGTCCGGAACGCAGCATTCACGCTGCAGCCCAGGCATTGCACCAATGCTGCGGTGATTACTCCTTGGCTGCAGGCTAAAGTCCGCGTTCCGATCGACTGCGGCTGCGATTTCGGCAGGAACGCAGCGTTCACGCTGCAGCCCAGGCATTGCACCAACACCGTCCTACCGTCGCACCGTCCTACCGTCGCACGGTCGCACGGTCCTACCGTCCTACCGTCGCACCGTCCTCGACCAGCTTCTGAGCGGTGCCGAGCGTGTCGATTTCGGTGACTGACTTGTCGGTCCGGATTCGGACGATCCGCGGGAAACGGAGAGCAAGGCCGCTTGTGTGCCGGTTGCTCGGCTGGATGATGTCGAAGGCAATTTCCAGAACGACGTCCGGTTCGACTTCAAAATAACGTCCGTGCTGGCCTTTCGCGCGGCCAAGGAAATGGCGCGTCAACTCCGCGATTTCCACGTCCGTGAGCCCGCTGTACGCTTTGCCGATTGTCTTTAATTGGCCGGTGTGCTCGTCCCGCACGGCAAAGGTGTAATCGCTTAGAACCGCTTTGCGGCGGCCGTGGCCATATTCAGCGCCGACGACCACGCAATCCAATGTCGCGTGGACTTTCTTCAATTTCAGCCAGGCCAGACCGCGCCGCCCTGGCGAATAGGCGCTCGCGGGATCTTTAACCATTAATCCTTCATTGCCCCGCACGCGCGCGGCGCTGAAGGCCTCTTCGATCGTTTCGGGCGAAGTCGCCGTCTGAATTTGGGAACAGCGAAACCATTGACTGGGCAACGCCAATTTCTCGAGCAGGTCCCGGCGCGCGGCCAGCGGCTCGACCAGCAGATTCCGCCCGCCCAGCCACAACAAATCGAACCCGATAAACCGCACCGGGATTTCCTCCCGCAGAAACAAATCGCTTTCACGGCGGCCCAGTCTTTTTTGCAGGTCAGCAAACGGCAACACCTGTTCTCCTCGCATTCCGACAATTTCCCCGTCGAGCACGAAATCTTCAGGAAGCGAACGAATCGAATCGGCCAGCTCTTGAAACGTCGGCGTAATCTCGCGCAGATCTCGCGAATACAACACGACTCGATCTTTCACTTTGTGCAGTTGGCTGCGAATCCCGTCGTATTTGTCCTCGACCCAGGCGGCCGGCCCGGCCACGCGGGTCAAATTCTCCTGGCCCGCAATTTCCCTGGCGCCGCCGGACCAGCCTTCCACGCGCTTCCAAATATCCGGCGCGCTCGGTTCGGGCGAGGCGAGCATGTATTTGACTGGACGGAACGGGACCAAACTGGCGGAAGCCAGCGCGCCGAGCCGGGCCAATCGCGCGGTTTCGCCGATGTTGCTCAGGAGCAGATTCGCATTCTTGACCTCCTCGAGCGGAACGCCAAACGCCTTCGCCACCGCTTCCTCGACCAAACCTTCTTTCAATCCAATGCGCAGATCGCCGCTCACAATCTTGACCAGAAATTTTCCTTCGTCCGGCGAGCAACGGCGCAGCGTGGCGGCCAAGAGCGGAAGTTTGGCAATCGGGCCGCGAGCGGCGTGCAGTTGTTGGAACAAGAGCTGGACCGATTCGATCGTGGCGGTCGGAACGATCTGCGCGTGACTTTGCAACAGTTCCCAGATCGTTTCGCCGAGGTCGCTGTGTTTGAGATAAACGCGGCCGAACTCGGCTTGATCGATATCCGCGACGGTGCAGGCCGCATCTCGAATAAGCGCCCAGCCGAGCTGCAACACTTTGTTTTCAACCGGCGCGAACGGTTTCCCCGCGAACCAAGTGACGGCCAAGCCGAGATCGTGATCGGTTAAACCACGCAAGTAACCCGCGAGCAATTCGACCTTTTCGAGTTTCTTGCTGGTGCCGCCGATCTTCGCGCAAATCTGCGCGAAAGCCTGAAATGACTTCGCCTCGGGGAGAGAGCCGGGCGTTTCGTCACGGTAAATGCCAGGTTCAACCTCAACCGCGCGCCGGGCGGGAGCCGCGAACGTCTTCGTTGCCCCGGCCGCATCGCTTAGCGGCAGCGCGAGTTGTTCGGGCTCGCTCAACGCTTCGGCGTCGTAACCGAGATCACGCAAGGTCTGGGCGAATTCAGCGGCGAACCCGTGCAAGGTATAAATTTTTTTCGGGCTTACCTGGCGCACGAGATCGATCAATTCGGGAAAATCCGCGTGGTCGCTGAGGGGAAAGGCGGCGTCGGTTTGGTAGCGATAGCGGCAACCAGGATCGACCGCCCACCCGGTCAGCACGGCGCTGCGAACACGGCCCAGTTGCTGACGAAGATTGGCGGAATTCGCATGCGGCGGGCAGAGCAGGACTTTGCCGGCAGCGGAACCGTTTTCGAGCTTTTCGTAACTGGGAAAGCAATGGCCGAACTGCTCGTAAACCTTCGTCATTTTGAAAATCTGCGGGTGCAGCGCGAGCGGGAGTTTTGCATCACCCAAGCTGCAGAGCAGTTCCTGGCTTTTGCCCAAGGAATAGCCGAATAAAATCGGCGTTTCATCGTTGTCCAGCGCCTCGCGACAAAACCGCACCACGCCCGCCAGCACCTCGGTCGACGGTGGAAAACGATACGCCGGCCTGCCGTAGGTCGTTTCCATGATCAGAACTTCCGCGGGGCGCGGCTCGCACGGTTCGGCGGATAGACCCAGGCGCAATTTGAAATCACCGGTATAAAGCAGCGAAGTCCCGGCCGCCTCGATGAAAGCCATGGCGCTCCCGAAAATATGCCCGGCGGGAAGCAGCGTAATCTTTCCGGGCTCAGAGCCGGTCGTCAGATCGAGCGGGGTTCGGAATGGAAGGATGGTTTCGCGCCATTCCCCAGTGAGCCGGTTGCGCATCAATTGAGCCGTGACAGCGGTGGTGATGATTTCCCCATGAATGCCGGTATGATCGCTGTGCGCGTGGCTGATGAAGACCCGATCCGGCGATTGTTGCGGCTCGCTGGAATCCAGCCAAAGACGGAGCTGGGGCAGAAAAATTCCCCCAGCTCGAAACTGAATCGTCAAAGGCGGCACGCTGCCGACTTTAGGCGGACCTGCGGAAACAAGTCAAACCATGCGATGCTTGTCAGTGGCCAGTCGTCAGTGGTCGAGGGGTCGAGGGGTCGAGGGTCGAGGCTCAGCCGTCCCACCGACGCACCGACGCACCGTCGCACCGTCGCACCGACGCACCGTCGCACCGTCCCACCGTCCCACCGACGCACCGTCGCACCGTCGCACCGTCGCACCGTCGCACCGTTCCTCTTGCCAGGCGAGGCCAAAGAGAGCCATCCTCCGATTCAAAACTGCTTTCATGAACCCACGATCTCTAAATCTCAATCGCCGGCATTTTTTCCGGCTGCTCGCTGCTGCCCCTGCCTTCGGGCTGACCCCAGCTCTGCGCGCGGACAATCTGCAAGTCGAGCAGAACGAAAACGAAATCCGGATCTCAACGCCGCAACTTTCTGCGGCTGTCCGCAAGAAAGGTTACGTCACCGGAATTGCAGCCGGCACTTTCGTCGACAAAAAAACTGGCTTTCACGATGCCGGTTACGGTTTGGACATCGTCGATTGGATCATGGAACCTGGCAGCGACGAGGCGTATCGCGACAAGTTGCCGGGCGATCTGCCGTATCAATTCAACAATTCGTATCACGGCAAACGCGCCAAACGCTCGATTGAAGGTCCCCAGATTTGCACGAAAGCGCAGCAGCTTTCGCCCACGGTGATTCGGGGGACTGATTTTGTCGGAGTCGAACAGAGCTATCGTTATCATCTGGCGGCGCCCGGCAAAAAGACCGGCTCGGAATGGCGCCAGACCATTGTGTTTCCAGCGGGCAAACGTTTCTTTATTTCCCGCGATAAAATCACCACAGTGAATGCGAGCGAGGCCATGTTTCTCCGGCTCGATATGCCCGGGCACATCAAACATCGGCAAGGCGACACCTTCAGCGAAGTTTACCTGAGTTATTTGGGGAAAATTCCGGCGAAGGAATTTCTTGCTGATTTTGCTCCCGACGAAAAATTCGATTATCGACGCGACCGTGACCGAGTGCCGAAGCGCTTTATTCGTGGGTATCACCTGCGCGATCCAAAGAGCGGCCAGGAAGGTCCATGGCTGGCCGGAATCACGCTGGAACCCTCCGTCGTCTCGGAGGCGTGGTGCCACCAGCGCGGTTACGTTTGTTTTATCGAGGAATTTGGCGGCCGGCCGATCCGTCCGGGCGAATCATTCAGCGCCGCGTTTATCGTCGGCTATTTTGATTCAATCGAGGAGATGAATGAAGTGGCGGATCATTACGCCGGGGCCGTCGATCTTGAAGCGGATCAGAATAGCTGGAAGTTGAGCGTTAGGCGTTGAGCGATGGGCGCGTTATTTGGTCAAGCGGTCAACGGACAATCTTCAACGAGTCTTACCTGGCCTGCGACCACCGACCACCGATCACCCGTCTTCCGAATATTCTCGGAGCAACTCCGTGTCGTGCATCTCCATGACGTATATCTCCGCCCAATTCGGAAAGTAACAAGCGCGTCTTCATTCCTCCGGTTGACGGATTGTTTTTCCCGTGTAGTGATTGTAAGGAACATTGCTCCGGGGTGCTTTTATGAAATCAAACGTCTCTGCCCTTCTTGTCGTCGTCTGGACCTTCCTCTGTTTTCCTCACGCGCACGGACAAAAAGTTCCCGTTCTCGAATCGAGTCTTTCCAACGGCATGCGCTTGTTGCTCCTGCCCCGGCACGATGAGCCATCCGTGGCAGGCGGCTGGGTTGCGCACGTGGGGAGTTCCAACGAACGGCCTGGGATCACCGGCACCGCGCATTTGTTCGAGCACATGATGTTCAAGGGAACGCCGACGATCGGGACCAAAGATTACAAAAAGGATTTGGAAATCATCACCGAACAGGAACGGCTGCGGAACGAGATGCGGCAGGAGGAAGCCAAAATGCGCGCGGCTTACCGGCGAGGCGATATTGACGATCCACAACGGCCCGAGAACCAAACGGAGCATTACAAGGAACTCCAAAAAACATTTAACGAGACGATCGAGCAGCAGCGAAAAATTCTCGTCAAAAACGAATTCGACCGGATCTACACCACCGCCGGAGCGAGCGGCATGAATGCGTTCACCACGCACGACATGACCGGCTATTTCATCACCGTTCCCGCCAATAAACTCGAACTCTGGATGTGGATGGAATCCGAACGAATCTTGCACCCGGTGTTCCGTGAGTTCTACGCGGAACGCGATGTGGTCTTTGAAGAACGCCGAATGCGAACCGAATCGACCCCGCTCGGGAAATTCGAGGAGGAGCTGGAATCGATGTTTTGGAGTTCGCATCCGTACCATTGGCCGGTGGTTGGCTGGCCCTCCGATATCCCATCCATCAGCAAAGCTCAGGCAGACGATTTTTACGCGACCTATTACGCGCCTCAGAACATTGCGCTGATGCTCGTCGGCGACTTTCAACCGGAGGCGGCGCGCGATCTGGCCGAGAAATATTTCGGCCGAATTCCCAAGGGCAAAAAGCCCGCCCCTGACGTGGTCACGCTGGAAGTCCCGCAGGCCGGCGAAAAGCGGATGATCGGGTACGCCGAAGCGAATCCGCAGGTCGATATTTTGTGGCATGCAGTTCCATTCGGGCACAAAGATTCTTACCCGCTCGAAGTGCTGGCGCAGATTCTGTCAACGCGCACGGGCCGGCTTTACAAGGGGCTTGTGCTCGGCCCGGCGGTGGCCACCGAAACGTGGGCGCACCAAGACCAGCGCAAATGGGCGGGCCTTTTCAATATTGGCGGCGAAGCCAAGGAACCGCACACCCCGCTCGAAGTGGAACAGGCGATTTATGCGGAGCTCGACAAACTCAAAAACGAACCTCTCCCCGCCCAGGAACTTCAGAAGGTGAAAAATAATTTTGCCGCCTTCGAATACCGGAAACTCAGCGCGAATTTCCCAATTCTCATGCAACTGATCTCGTACGATGGCGAAGGGGATTGGCGCGAAATCAACGAAGCCGGCCCCAAATATCAAGCCGTGACCGCCGACGACATCCAGCGGGTCGTTAAAAAGTATTTCACGCAAGAGAATCGCGCGGTCGCGGTTTACTACCGGAAGGCGGACGCGTCGAAGAAAGAAACCGAATCGCCCGAATTGGCCGGATTGCCCGCGGAACAAAAGCAGATGCTCGGGCAAATCACCCAACGGCTACGGCAGGAAACGGATTTGCCCAAGCTGAAGGCGGCGCTGCAGAAGTTAGAGGCTCAATCAGGTCAGGCGCCGCCTGAGGCGCAAACGTTCCTCAAGCTTTATAAAAAACAGATCGAAGCGCGGATCGAGCAACTCGAAAAACAACCGGAAAAGAAATGAAACTTTTTAGAGCATGGTTCAAGAATCGCAGCCACCGCCCGGTCCTCCGCAGCAACACTGCGGGGGGTGGACGTGAGGAGGCGAAAGCATCCACCAGTTGTGGCGCCTTGTCCGCCTCCTCACGTCGGCGGCTACGATGGCATGCTCAGTCCGCCACGTCAGCTCGGCGGCGGCAGAGGCCAGGTGCAACGCTCGAGCTGCAGCGTAAACGCCGCGTTCCCGACGCCGCTTCTTGCCAGAGCCTGTTGCTCTCGCTCTTGCTGAGTTCACTAGCTGTTTGCGGCTACGCCAAACCGAACGATCCCCCCATTCCCGATCGGCCGGAAAAACTCGTGTTCCAACCGCTCGCATATCAGCCGCCTGACCCCGGCCAATACCGCGTTCAGCTCAAAGCCGGCCCGGTGGCTTATATCGTTCCCGATCGTGAATTGCCGCTCGCCAATATCGTGGTCTACGTGCGCGCCGGCCATTATATCGAGCCGGCCGGCAAGGAAGGTTTGGCCGATCTCACTGGCTATCTGCTGGCGCGCGGCGGGACGAAATCCAAGACCGCGGAAGACCTCGAAGAGCGGCTCGATTTTCTCGCCGCCCAGCTCAATTCATCCATCGGGGAAACCCACGGCAGTGTCAGCCTGAATTTGCTCTCGAAAGACCTCGACGAAGGCTTCAGCCTCCTGCGCGAAACACTTTCCGAGCCGCGTTTTCAGGAGGACAAAATCGCGCTCCGCAAGCAGCAGCTGATTCAAGGGATGAAACAGCGGAACGACGAATCGGCTGATATCGAATCGCGGGAGCGGCTCTTTCTCGCGTATGGCGATGAATTCTGGATGAACCATTATGCGACGTTGCACTCGGTCACAAATCTCAGCCGCAACGATCTGCTGGACTTTCAGCGGCAATGGGTTCACCCGCGCAATTTCGTGGTGGCAGCCAACGGCGATTTCGATCGCGAAAAAATGGCGGCGAAACTGGAACAACTCTTCGCGAACTGGCCTTATGAAGGAGCCACTGCTCCCGCTGTTCCGACCAACACCGTCTTCGCCAAACCTGGAATTTATCTGGTCGACAAAGAGGTGAACCAAGGCCGGGTTTCCATCATTCTTCCAGGCATTCTGCGGGACAACCCGGATTATTTCGCGGTTACCATCATGAACGACATTCTCGGCGGCGGCGGTTTCACCTCGCGCATCATGAACCGGGTCCGTTCTGATGAAGGGTTGGCCTATTCCGCGGGCTCACATTTTCCGGGCGGTATTTATGTGCCATCGGTCTTCACCGCGAGTTTCCAATCAAAATCGCGCACCGTGCCCTACGCGATCTCGATTGTTCTCGAAGAAATGAAAAAAATCGCGGCGAGCAGCGTGACCGAGGAGGAACTCGATACGTCGAGAAAATCGTTCATCGAATCGTTCCCTCGAACCTTTGCCACCAAAGCGCAAATCGCCAACACCTTCGCCCAGGACGAATTGACCGGCCGTTACGCCAAAGAGCCGAAGTTCTGGCAGAAATACCGCGATCGCGTCAAATCGGTTTCGGCGGCAGACGTGCAACGGGTGGCGAAAAAATATCTCGAGCCGGACAAGGTCGTCGTGCTCGTCGTTGGCCAAAAATCGGATATCGTGCAGGGCCACCCAAACTATCCAGTCACTCTGAAATCGCTCAGCAAAAGTCCAATGATCGAACTGCCCCTGCGCGATCCGCTGACGATGAAACCGCTGGGACGGTAGACGGTGCGACCGTGGGACCGTGGGACCGTGCGTCAGTGCGTCAGTGCGTCAGTGCGTCAGTGGTCAAATGCAGCGTCCCACCGTCGCACCGTCCCACCGTCCTACCGAATCACACGCACCCGATGATTCTCAGTGTCCCCGATGAAAATGGCGCCGTCCCGATCCACAAAAATGCCATGAGGCCGTTTCATCCGGCACGCAAGCGGGTTCCCATCCGGCCCGTCACCGCTCTGGCCTGTGCCCGCAATTAAATCGATCGCACCCGTCCGCACATCAATCCGCCGGATCGAATGACTTTCCGTGTCCGCAAGGTAAACGTCCCCATCCGGCCCGACACTCAATCCTTTCGGGCCTGACAAGGTCGCTGCCTTGGCCGGGCCGCCATTACCGGTAAAACCTTTTTGGCCCGTTCCCGCGATGTGATGGATCGTTCCCGCGGCGAGATCGAATTTGTAAACGGCGTTTCCTTCCCGCAAAGCCAGCCAAAGATTTCCCTGCCGATCGAAATCCATCGCCCGCGGACCGAACAAGGGCGTTCCTTGAATGCGTGCTCCGTCCGGAGTCGCCGCTTTTTCGCCGGTGCCGGCAAATGTCGAGATCAAACCGCTAGCGTGGTCGACCCGGCGAATCCTGTGATTGGCGATATCGCAAATGTAGAGATTTCCAGAGGCGTCGAGTTGAATGCTGTGCGGTTGGCGCAACTCAGCCCGGCTCGCCGGACCGCCATCGCCGGAGAAGCCCATCTTGCCCGTGCCAGCCACCGTCGTGATGACGGTGGTTTTGGCGTCGACGCGCCGGACGACATTATTTTGCATTTCGACAAAATACATATTATCGGCCAAATCAAACCGGATTTCGTACGGCTCGTTGAGCAAGGCTGAACGGGCTGGGCCGCCATCGCCGGCGTAACCGCGCTGGCCCGTGCCAACCACCGTCGAAATAATCCCGTCCGGTGAAACTTTTCGGATCACATGATTTTCCGTGTCGCAAATGTAAAGCGCGCCGCCCGGGCCGCGGGTAATTCCGAATGGATTATTGAGCTGCGCGCGAATGGCCGGGCCGCCGTCGCCGGAGTATCCCGGCTTGCCCGTTCCAGCGAAAGTGGCGATTCGTCCAAAATCCGCGCCTGAGGATGACGAGGCGAAAATTGGAAGTGAAAGCAAGGCCGTCAAAACGAAACAGCGAGGCAGTATGCGCGTTTTCATGGTAGTGGGCTGGATCCTAAAACAGCCGTGAACCGCAATCAACTGTTCCCGTCCAAGGAGGGCCATTTTGATTTTGTCAATCGAGGCGGGCTCGGTGTCCACGCTTTAGCGTGTCTTTCCCTCAATTATTGCACCCTGAAGGTAACTACTCAGGTGGGGCGAGCGTACTCGCGAGCCGGGCGACAGTATCCGTAGGAGAATTACGTTGCGGCTCGCGAGTACGCTGCCTCACCAACGGATTCATCGAGCCATCTGAGCAGTTATCCCCTGAAGGGTGGACACCAAACCGTTCGATCGGCGCTTCGTCTCCCCACGAGCCCAAGTTCCAGCTCCCCTTTTCCTTTCCGAAAAATCGTGCATATGCACGATTTTTCGGACGGAGGGAGAAACAGCCTCAAAGCCTGCAAACTCAGTGCGTGTTCACAAACTCAGTGGGTGTTCACGTTGATGTGATGCCGATCGAGAGTGGACCCTTCACGAAAGGCGAGCTGGGCCAGAGCGTTGTTGTATTCGGCCAGCGCCCGGATCTCCTCGAAACGCGCGGCGGTCAGATCGCGCTGCAATTGCAGCACATTGAAGCTCGTGCTCTTGCCGCTCTCGAGTTTCTTTTGTTCGGCTTGCAGAGCCGCCTCCGCGAACAGCCGCGCTTCGTGCGTGGCTTGGATCCGTTCGTAACTGGCCTGCACCTGCTTCACCGAATCGTCGACCTGGATGAGAATGTCGTCCTCGAGTTTCTTGTAGCGCAAGAGGGCCTGCTTTTTCTCCGCTTTCCCAACCTTATAGCGATTGCGGGCGGAAATATTCCCGAGCGGAACGCTCAGAACGACGCCGTAGGAATAACGCGGATTCGTTTCATTGGCGATGTCATCGAGGGCGGTTCCGTAGGAAACATTCAGGCCGTTGCGGCCGTAGGAGCCGACCAAATCAAGCGCGGGAAAAAGCTGGTTGAAATCAAATTTGAGCGTGATGTCGCGCTTTTCCAAATCGAGCCGGAGCTGTTGCAAGTCGGGGCGAAGCGCAAAGGCTTTCCGCCAGCTCTCAGCCAAGTCATAGGACGGCGGGATCGAGAGCAGATTTTCAGTCGGCTCGAGGCGGACGCCGTGCAGCTTGGCGTAATCATCCGTCAACAGGCCTTTGAGAATATTCTCCTGGGCTTCATACGCGCGCCGCGCCTCGACCAATGCCGCGCGACTCGTGGCGGCTTGGGATTTGGCTTGCTGCTCTTCCAACGGCGCCATCTGTCCGACCTCGACACGTTTGCTATTCTCCACGAGCAGCCGGTCAGCCAATTCGAGCGCTTTCTCCTGCACTCGGATATTTTCCCGGGCGAAAATCAGATTGTAATACGCCTGCTCGACATTATTGACCGTCGTGAGCACTTGCTGCCGGAAGGCCCAATCGGCAATTTTCACATTTCGTTTGTTGAGGGCGATGGTGGTGCGGGGTTGGTCGGTCCAAAAATCCCGCAGCAGCGGCTGGCGCAGGCTGATGCCGGCGCCCGCATTGTACTGCTCGGTGCCTGGCGGATCGAATTTGCTCCGGCTGGTGTTTCCATTGAGCTGATAGCGCAAACCGGTTCCGGGCAGGTAACCTGACAATCCGGGCCCGAGGGAACTTGCAAACGAATCTGAATCGATCTCTGTGCTCGGCCGTTTGAGCCCTTCCACGTTGATGCCGCCGGGTGATGAATTGAAATCGTGCGAGTAAGAGAAGGTGAGCGCGGGCTCGTAAACGCTATAAGCTTCGTTGAGCGTGTATTGGAAAATCTCCGGATTCTTCAGCTCGATTTGAATGTCAAGGTTGTGTTCGAGCGCGGTTTGAATTGCATCCTCGAGGGAGATTTGACGCAGTTGCTGGCCAGGCGCGGCGAGCGTCGATCCTGGCGAAGCGGGCGCCGCTTCGGGCTGGGCAACTGGAACAGGCTGATTTGCCGAGGGATTGGCCGGAACCGTCGGGGCCGGTTGCGCCGGAGTAGAGATTTGTGAGGGAGCAACAGGTCCTTCAGCGGCTGAGGAAACGGCCAATGCGATCCCTGCCGCGAGCACGCCCAGTAGAATCCGAGTTGGTTGCATCGGTCGCGGAGATTGCTTCATTTGAAAGGCTTCGTCAAAACAAAGAAACGGCCGAAACCGCCGTTCTGGTAGGACGTTGCCTTCGGTCAATTTGTTCAAAACCCCGAGAGTGGGGTGCGGCTAATTTCGGAAAGAAATTGCCCGAACAGCGCTTTAGTAGATTCAATCCAAATTGACAACCGCTCTCTTTCCCGCAACGATCCAACGCTCATGAACCCCCGTCTGTCTCGGCGCGAAGCCATTCAAGGAAGCGTTGCGCTGGCTGCGCTCGCCTTGAAATCACCTTGGTCCATTCTTGGAGTGGATGAACCGAAAGCCGGCGAACAACTGATCCCCTTCCTGGACGTGCAGCCGGCTGGGCGGCCGATGCTGCGCTGGCAAGATTTAACCGAGTGGATTACGCCAGATAACCAAGTGTTCAGCGTGAACCATTACGGCCAGCCCCAAGTTGATCTTGCCGCGTGGCAGTTGGACATCTCCGGACTCGTCCGGCAGCCGCATGTTTTCACGCTCGAGCAACTCAGGTCACGCCCCCACCAAGAGGTGATCGCTACGCTGGAATGCTCCGGCAATAGCTCGAATCCCGGATTCATGGGCGCCGTGGCGAACGCGCGCTGGACCGGCACGCCGCTGGCCCCGCTGCTCCGGGCTTGCGATCCGTTCAAGCGGGCTCGTGAAGTCGTCTTTTTCGGCGCCGACCAAAAAACAGAAAAAATTCGCGAGAAGGATTACCCGCAGAATTTTGCGCGCAGCCTTTCTTGGGCGGACGCCAACCGCGACGACATTATCCTGGCCTACGAGATGAACGGCCGGCCGTTGACGCCTGAGCATGGCGCGCCGCTGAGGCTGATCGTTCCGGGATGGTTCGGCGTCGCCTGGGTCAAATGGCTGACGCGAATCGAACTGCTCGACCGCCGCTATATGAGCCGGTTCATGGCTCGCGATTACGTCACGATTCGGGGCGAAGAGAAAAACGGGCAAACCGTCTGGCGCGAGACGAGCGTCGGTCCAATCGACGTGAAATCGATGGTCGCACGCGCGGTGCGCCGCCTGGACGGGACAGTGCGGTTCACGGGCGCGGCTTGGACGGACGGCACGCCGTTGCGCGCTGTCGAAATCAAAATCGATCAAGAACCGTGGCGGCGAGTTGAGTTGGAAAAAAAGAACCGCGCTGGCTACGCCTGGACATTCTGGCATTACGATTGGAAACACCCGCAAGCAGGAGAACACACTGTCGTTTCCCGGGCCACCGACGCGGAAGGGCGAATCCAGCCTGAACCGGAGGATCCAGAAATTAAGTTGAAACGAACTTACTGGGAAGCCAACCAGCAACACCCGCGCAAGCTGCGTCTTGAATCGTGACCCTGCCGCCAGCCATGCGCCTTGGATGGGGAGAGACTACGGGCGAACCGGGAAGGAGCATCCACCCGCGGCTCGCGAGTACGCTCGCCCCACCTGCATCGCTGGGATGGAGCGAGACTCGCGGCGGGCTGGAGATTCTCAATGATTGCGACAGACGAGTAGAGCTTTCCTATGAAAACAATTCGCGTGACAGTCTGGAACGAGTTCCTCCACGAAAAAAGAAATCCGGACGTGGCGAAGATTTATCCGAAAGGAATCCACGGAACAATTGCGGGCTTTCTCGAAAGCCACGCGGATCTGCAAGTCCGCACCGCGACTTTGGACGAACCAGAACACGGTTTAACCGAAGCCGTCCTTGGCGAGACGGACGTGCTGACGTGGTGGGGCCACGCCGCGCACGAACAGGTCAGCGATGAGATCGTTTCACGCGTCCAACGCCGGGTCATCGAGGGAATGGGCCTGATCGTTTTGCACTCCGGCCACATGTCCAAAATTTTCCGGCGGTTGATGGGGACGAGCTGCGCGTTGTGCTGGCGCGAAGCCGGCGAGCGCGAACGCGTTTGGGTCGTCAATCCGGGCCATCCGATCGCCGAGGGGATCGACCGTTTCATTGAGCTGGAAAGCTCCGAAATGTACGGCGAACCGTTTGGAATCCCGCAGCCGGACGAGCCGGTCTTCATCTCTTGGTTCGAAGGCGGGGAAGTTTTCCGCGGCGGCAATTGCTGGTTCCGAGGCAGCGGCCGGATTTTTTACTTCAGCCCGGGGCACGAAGTTTATCCGATTTACCATCATCCGGACGTGCAGCGAGTGATTTTGAACGCGATTCGTTGGGCTCGGCCGCAGGGAATCAAAGCGAACGTTCCACGCCATGTGCCGCTCCAGGAAGCTCGCGAAAAGATTGAATCGCGGGGTCCGCGTTTGCACACCGACGACGGAAAGATGCATCGCTGAAGGAGGTGGACGTCTTTGCCGGCTGATGCAGAATCAGCGCCACACCACAGCATTGCTGTAACGCCTCGGCTGCAGCGTGAACGCTGCGTTCCGGCCGAGAAACATAACCGCACACGATCGGAACGCGGCCCGCTTTCCCTCGCGAGTTTTCTTTTTCATGTTCATCGGGCGGACAAGGCTGTCCGCGCTCCTATCCAGCGGCCGCCAATTTCATGGCCGGCTCCGCTGGCAGTTCAAACATCCTGATGGGCATTTCGGGATTCTCCCGGCGCAAAAGCTCGAGACAACAGTTATAAACCGGAATGCCTTTCGGGGTCTTGCCCTCGGGCGACCCATGGTGGGCGTGGCCGTGAAACACCGCGCTGATCTCGAAACGATCGATCGTTTCGGCCAGCCGCGACGAACCTAAAAAAGGAAAAATTTCCGGCGGCTCGCCTTGCACGGTATCAGGAATCGGCGAGTAGTGCAGCACGACGACGAGGCGGGCCGTGTCGAGCTGGTGCAGCGCGTTTTCGAGCTTGAGCGATTCACTGACCGACTCGCCCACAAATTGTTTGATCGCCTCTTCGCCAAACGCCGCCAGCATGTGTTTGTGGAAGCCGCCGCAAAAGCCTTTCGCGCCCGCGAACCCCACGCCCCGCAGCCGGCACGGTTCCTCATCTAAAAATTGGAAATTTGCCTCTCGCAAAATGGTTCGGACTTCTTCGGCGTGGCCGCTGTGGCAATCATGATTTCCCAAAACCCCAGCGCCAGGAATCCGCAAGTGCCGCAGATCCGCCGCCAAATTCTTTGCTTCCTCAGGGCTTTGCTGACGACAGCGCCCTCCGCGGTTCGGGGGCGGCCCCTGCGCACGAGAGGGCCTCTTTTCTAAAGCTGAGCTCAGCCGCGAAACTGGATTTTTCGCATTCGGAATTCGGACGAGGACCGCTTAACCTCGCCGCATGAAATTCCTCTGCCCGCGTCAGATTGTCGGTGTCGGACTACTGCTCGTCACGGCGCAGGTCCAGCCGGCGGAGCTCATTGACGATCGTGCGATCCACGTGAGTTCATCCGCTGATATCGCCGAGAAACGCCAGGCCTTAATCCAATATCTCTGGGGAGCTGACGGATTTCCGCAGCGCCAAATGCCGACAACCGTGCTGACCAACGTGGCCAGCCCGGTCAAACAGTTGACCCAGCTCGAGCGGGTGGACGAATTCCGGATCGATCTCGCGCCCGGCCTGCAAGGGCTCGCTTACCATTTCATCGCCAAACGCCCGAATCACGAACTCGTCGTCGTTCACCACGGCCATGCCTGCACGTTGGACGACGATCCGTCCCCAGCGGATGTGGGATATGGATTGCAACGCACCATCCATGCGCTGCTCCGGGAAGGTTACGGGGTGCTCGGCGTTTTCATGCCGCACATGCGACCCGGGGATTGCGGGGGCAGTCACGACGCGATGTTCCAAACGAACACCGCCGGCAGTCCCATCAAGTTCTTTCTGATGCCGACGGCAGTGAGTTTGAATTACCTGAAAACCCAAAGCAGGACCGGCGCGTTCCCGAGCTACCACGATTTTCACATGGCCGGACTTTCCGGCGGCGGATGGACCACCACCGTTTACGCGGCAATCGATCCGACCATTCGCTGCAGTTTTCCGGTGGCGGGGACGATTCCGCTTTACCTGCGCACGCGCGGCTCGGTCGGCGATCGCGAGCAATACGAATCCACCTTTTATCGGATCGCAAGTTATCCTGACTTGTACATCCTCGGCGCGCACGGCTCAGGGCGGAGGCAAATCCAAATTCTCAATCGGCGCGATGATTGTTGTTTTGGGCAGGCCCAACATGACGAGAAAACCTCCGGCGCAACCTATGCCGATGCCCTTCACGAATACGAACGGCGGGTGAAGAAAACCCTCGAACGGATTGGCTCGGGCTCGTTTCGAATCGAAATTGATGAAAGCGCGCCCAGCCACATGATTTCCCATCATGCCATTGAAGACATTATTCTGCCTGAATTGCGGGCAGCTCGTCGTTAGCGCAGGCTTCCAAGCCTGCGGGTGAAGGCGATTTTCCAATCGCCCGGTTGAATCAGGAGCTGGAAAGCTCCCGCCATCCGCAGACAAGAATGTCTGCGCCACGGCTCATGGAAAAGTTCCTTCCGCAGCAACCATCCATTGAAACCATGAACGTACCCTTGCTCTTAATTTTGTTTGTCCGGTTACACCAAACAATGACTCGTTCACGATCATTCGCGTTCCCGCGGCAGCGTCGCCACGTATTGTTTCCACAGATCGAGTTCGACGTACATCTCGAAGAAAATCTGCGGGCGCAGTTCGGAAAGGCCGACCATGATCCACTTGCGCCCGGATTTGTCGTCCAAACGCGCGTCGAGTTTCGAGGAAACCACCATGATCGGCGCGAACGGGTCGTCCGGAAGCTGGGCGTACCAGCCAACATTCTTGAATCGGCGCAGGTACCAGGGCAACGGCCAATAATCGCTCTCGGGCGAAATCACCTTCACCACGGTTTGGTATCCTGTCGGCGCCACCCGGGCGATTCCTTCGGCGCGTTCGACGAGATTCAGGATGTCAGGCAGTGTCTGAGCATAAACGTATGGATTTCGCCGCGCGGCCGAATAGACAAAGCCCCCCCGCCATGCTTGCCACGCGAGCTGGGCTGCGAGCGCCAGCAACACCCCGATGACAACCGCTCGCGTTGCGCGGCGGCGAAAAAATTCCACCACCGCAGCGGCGCCGATTCCGGCGAGCAGAATCATCCCGTAGAAAAAACTGAGCAGACACCAGGGTGTTTTGTAGGAAATAGCCGAGTAGATCGCCGTCAGTACAATCGTGTAAATAGCCAGGAAAGTTTTTAGCGGGGATTGCTTCTGACCGAGTGAGACGACACAGCCGCATCCGGCCAAGACAAGGATCAATCCTTCGCTCCAGGCCGGCCCTTTCGCCGGATGAAACCAGGCGAGGCGCTCGAGATAAAAACCCCACGGGTGAATGTGCGGCGATTGACCCCCGGCGCGCTTTAGCCACGGAAGGTACGTCCGAATCGAATCCGCCAAACCCGTGAAGTGGGTAAAAAATGAACTGAACATCACGAGCCAAATCGCAAAGGCCGCGCTCAATCCGAGCAACGCATGTTTCCAATTGCGAAATGGGAGCAAGCGATTGGATCCGCGCGGGCGCGGTTCGGGCTCGGTTGCATCGCTTGAACGGGGCGTCCCCGCGGCGGGAGAGTCTGGCTCATGGGCGGCTGGTTCTTCGGAATTCAGTCGCGTTTTCCTCCAGCGAGTGAGGATTCCAGCGATGACCATCGCCGCGAGGGCGAGGACGAACGTCTCCTTCGTCGCGAACATCAACCCAACCCCTCCGCCTGCGATGAGGGCCCACTTGGCAGCTCGCGTTTGCCGGTACCGCCACCCGGCGGCCAATGTCAGCGCGGTGAAAAACACCAACAGCATTTCATGGATGAAATAGCGGCTGTAAAAAACCATCGCCGGGGAGATGGCGATGAAAACGGCGGCCCAGCCCAGCGCGTGCCGCCCCAGGCCGTCGATGAACAACGGAAGAAGAAGAATCAGCCCGATCCCGAAAACAACCGTCACGATGCGCAGCGTCGCATCCTTCAGTTCGGCGGAATCTCGGGCGCCGCTCAGCCAGAGAAATGGAAGCGTCGCGTAATGAAGCGCCGGGCCGTGGTATTCGTTTGGGTCGTAAACGTAGCGGCCATTCTGCCACAGTTCAGCGGCTTTGATGGCATTGACCGCCTCGTCGTTGTGGAATGGACGTATGGCGAGCTTCGGAGCGCGCAACGCCAGCGCGCCAGCGATGGCCAGCAGCATCGCCAGTGCGCTCCAACGATTCATTGGGCCGGCAGCGCGTAGACTTCAATTTCCTGCCAGGCGTTAATCGCGCTCTGGCTGCTCCCCTTGGTATAGCCGCGCACGTAACGCGCTTTCACGCCCTTGACTGGAACGACTCTTCCGAATTCGAGCTCAAAATACTCGCGGTCCGTGCCGACACCCAACCCTGCGGAATTGTCCGTGTCATTATTGTAGACCGTCGTCACGTCGGACTTAAAGGTGGGATCATTGGACAATTGCAGGATCACGTCGTGCATCGCTTGCACGTAACGGTGGTCGTGCCACACCGCCATCGCGTAAACGGCGTAAGATTCGCCCAGATCCACCTGCACCCATTGCACGCCTTTTTTGAATTCGACCGCGTCATCATCAAACGGCGTCTTTTTGCCGTCGGTGACCTGAGCCAAATCGCCCAAGAACGGCGCCACGCTGCTGGTGACAGGCTTGCCAAGCGCGACATTTTTCACCCCTTTGGGAACCTGAATCGGCGGCGGCGCTTTTTCGGGAATGGGCTCGACATTCGGTCCTTTGGGCAAATCGTCCGGAGTGCCTTTGAGCGTATGCGCAGGCAGTTTCAGGAGGAGCGGTTCGGTCGCTTTTGCATCTTCGGCCCGGGTCGCTGGAGCCAGCGAGGCGGCCGTGAATCCCAGGACCAACAGAGATTTGACTAACTGAGCTTTCATAAAAACATTCAAATCAAAATCAAACGGATCGAGCTCACGCTCTCCTGGAGGTTGCCGTCCACAGCAACCCAAGACGGATCCAGCGCGTTGATGGTTTCGGCGCAGGTTATGTCCGGCCAGGATGCGCGTGAGCTCGTGACAATGTGCAATCTAGTTAAACTTCCCAGCCTTGTCGATTGTGCCGGCGGACGAACTGCGCCGCCTTGGGTTCATTCAGAGCGCGCATGTTCGGTCCGTCCCAATCCAAGCGATGGCCGACGCCGACGCGCAAAGCCACGCAGCCGAGCAGAATGATCTCGGTCAGATACGCGGCAATGTCAAAGTTCGAATAAGCAGCAGGGCCGCCCTTGATCGCGATGAACCATTCCTGGTCGTGACCGGGAGACCGCGGAATCGTTTGCGGCACCGCCTCGCACGCCGGATGTTTCCGGCCTTCGGTGTATTCCTTCTCGTCGTTCAAAATGACGTGAAACGTCGAACCGTAATCATCGCCTGCGAACAATTTTCCTTTCTCGCCCACGACAAGACAGCCGCTCGCCGGGAGGAAACCTTTTTGCTCGACGATTTCTTTGGTCAGGTCGGCGCTGGGCCGGAGCGGCGTCACGAAATTGCCATTCTTGAACATCGCATGCTTCGTGTTGGGATTGCCGTCGTACCACCAAAGCTTCGCCGGAGGCAGGCCATCGCGTTCGGGAAAATCGAAGCGGATCCGCGAGGTCAGCGGAAATGTTTCCGGATAAATCCGCGACGCGACTTCAAGTTCGACGCCGGTCGGATAGCCAAGCTTGAGCGCGCGGAACGGCATGTTCACGGTGTGGCACGCCATGTCGCCGAGAGCGCCGGTGCCGAAGTCGTACCAGCCGCGCCAGGCGAAACTGTGATAAACACCTTTCTTGAACGGCCGATACGCAGCGGGGCCCAGCCAGAGGTCCCAATCGACATTTGCCGGAACCGGATCTTCACCCTCGGGCCGGTCGATTCCTTGCGGCCAAATCGGGCGGTTCGACCAAACGTGAACCTCGCGCGGCGCCCCGATCACGCCGGCTTGAATGACTTCGACGGCCCGGCGCAAACCGCTTCCGGCGCTGCCTTGGTTTCCCATTTGGGTCGCCAGTTTTTTCTCCTTCGCCAGCCGGCGCATCTCGCGCGCTTCCCACACCGTTTGGGTGAGCGGCTTTTGGCAGTAAACATGTTTTCCCAAACCCATCGCCGTGAGCGCGGCCACGCCGTGCCCGTGGTCTGGAATGGACACGGTGACCGCATCGATCGACTTGCCAACCTCGTCAAACATTTTGCGCCAATCGCGATAGAGTTTGGCGTCGTACGTTCGATTCTCTTTGCCAGCGCGATTTTGGAAGCTCTTGTGTTTTCCGTTGAGCGTGTTCGAGTCAATGTCGCAAAGCGCGACGATGTTGCCGCCCAACCCGAAGACGCTGCTCGAATCGCTGTCCCCTTTTCCCCCAACGCCGATGCAAGCGATGTTGATCCGCTCGTTGGCCCCTTGAGCCCGCAGGAAATAGGGCGCGCTGATGGCCGCTGCGCTGGCCAGGAGTGAAGTGGATTTGATGAAGTCACGACGACTGCCGTAATGGAAGATTTGCTTTGGCATGACCGGTTTAGTACGCGTACGGACGAAAACCGACAAGCAGATTTGTTGCGGCCGGTTTCTTTTTTTGACAAGAATTTGCCCAGCGGCTCCGTCAAGTCCTCCCATTACGGCCCTTGAGGCAACCACCGCTCCCTCTCGCACAGCAGCCCCCGCGGTGCATCTCAATTGAACTTCCGTCAATTTGCGGGGCGTTTTGAATTAGCGAGGGGGGACTCCTCTTTACGGCACGGTCAGCGTCTTGAGGTTCAGCGGATTTTTTGATCGGGAAGCTCTTTCTTGATCCCTTCGTCGATCGGCATCTTGTCGGTTTCCGGCCTCAAGCCAGTGGCCTTCATGAGCCGAACGAGTTCTTTCTGCAGATCCTTGACCACGCCGGCATATTTCGGCTTATCGATCAGGTTGTGTTCTTCGCCGGGGTCAAACTCGATGTTGTAAAGCTCCGCTTTGTGCCGGTCCGGTTTGCCATCCCCGTGCGGGTAATGAATATATTTCCATTGATCCGTGCGCACGCCGCGAACATTCGGGGTGTAGGGGAATTGTTTCTCGTAATTGTAGTAATAGAACCACGACTTCCGCCAGGAATGGTCGCCCCGTTGAACCATTTTCACGAATGACTTTCCGTCGATCCCCTTCAACGCCGGCGCGGCGCAGAGTTCCAAGATGCTCGGGGCAACGTCGACCGTGAGAACCTGTTGCTCGATCGCTTTCCCTCCGGCCGCGGCGGGCGTCAACCCGGGATAACGCATGATCATTGGAATCCGAATGCTCGGCTCGTGCATGGTCCGTTTGTCCACCATCCCGTGCTCGCCATTGAGCAGGCCGTTGTCGCCCATGAAGACAATCAGCGTCCGATCCAACTCGCCGCGGCGTCCCAATTCCGCCACCAGCCTTCCGACGCTGTCATCGACGGAAAGAATCGTGCCCCAATAAGCGCGCGTCATGTTCGCGAAATCCTTCACTGCTTCGGAGCGGTCATCGGGAAACTGTTTGCGCCACTCGAACAGCGGTCCGTAAATTCCGTGCCACGTGTAAAGCCGCTCCTTGATCCAGGCCGGTTTGTCTTCGAGATGAAATGCGCTTTCGGGATACGGGATCCAAACATTGGCAAATGCGTTCGAGTATTTCGGCTCGGGAATATAAAAGCTGTGGGGCGCTTTGTGGCCGATCATCAACAACCATGGCTTTCCCCCGTGATCTCGGTTCAACCAATCCATAGCCATGTCCGTGACGATGTGGGTGTAGTAGCCGGGAATCGCCTTGCTGCCGGCGCCGTTGACGTTCCACTCCGTGTCAAAATATTTTCCCTGGCCTTTATGGGTCGCGAAGAAGTTGAACCCGGGACGCGGCTGGTCGTTGTTCTCGCCCATGTGCCATTTGCCCACATACGCCGTATCGTAGCCGGCAGACTGCAGCACGGCGGGAAAACTCCGAATAGCGTTGGGGAACTCTGTGAAATTGTCGACGACGCCATGCCGGTGGGCGTACAGGCCGCTCAGAATGCTGGCGCGGCTCGGCGAACAGAGGGAGGTCGTGCAAAACATGTTTTGAAATCGCACGCCTTCCCGAGCGAGCCGATCGATATTGGGAGTCTTCAGGTGCGTGTTGCCGGCGCAGCCCAAAGCATCCCAGCGCAGATCATCGCACAAAATGAACAAAACGTTGGGGCGACGCTCCGACCCGGAGGATGGCGCGGCGTGTGGCTCTTGGAAAAACAAACTGCCGGCCAGAAGCAATGCGGTCCAAATGAGCTTGTGCATGTTTCGAGGTTTGTCTGTGTTTTTGGTAACGGCCGTTTATAGATTCTTCTTTGGACATTCTCGGCGCAAAACCTCTCAGATTCTTGGATCAATCAAATCCGAAATTCGAAGCTCGGAATTCGAAACAAATTCGAAGAACCAAAATTCAAATGCTCAAAACGAGCAGGAGCTTTCCATGAAGGGCAATAGCCAGCGATGGCCTTGTTTTGGCTTTTGGATTTCAAGGTTTCGGAATTGTTTCGGATTTCGTGCTTCGGATTTAAGTATCCCTCATTTCTAATTTCAAATTCCTTTGGCTTGATCGTTGCACAACTATTGGCACGCCCATGGCGCAAGTCCCTCACCTTTTATCCCCACTGCCATTGAATTAGCAGATCTTTCTTCTTCCTCGCCCCGCGACTGAGCGGGGAGAGGATCGAGGAGAGGGGAATCCCACGAAGAGAAAGGGGTGGACTTTCGCAACTTTTAAAATTCCGCGCCCACCCATTCCATTCTGGAAATTTGAATTCCTTTTAAGGCTCTATAGCAGAATCTGTGGGTAAAAAAGAAAGATAAGAGCCTCAAGACTTCGACCGCAGAGCGGCGCGAGCTAAGGCTCAGAATCCGCCGCTCTGCTCCGTTTAATCTCGTTAGTGA
>Ga0082335_1000306_pt2 | contig 51337 bp, 56 predicted proteins | sample Subgrocontami58m_FD_72375 | JGI IMG/M metagenome (GOLD analysis project Ga0082335, IMG submission 72375) | Subsurface groundwater microbial communities from S. Glens Falls, New York, USA - GMW37 contaminated, 5.8 m (SPADES assembly) (version 2) ... | reverse complement strand
AGCCCAACCCCCGGCCGGGAGCGCAGCGCGGCCCTCAACTCGAACCCTGGGATGAGGAGGCAGGCGATCATCGGAACATATGTTCTACACGAACACACGTTCCCCTGTCAAGGCGACGGCAATTGGCCAGTCTCTGTAGAAGCGGCCAGCGACGATGACTTCCCGCCGATCTCGGAGGTAACCTCTGCTCATGGCTGGCAAGAAGGACACGGACGCGACGAAGAACCTGCCGCCGGGCGAGCCGACTCAGGTTCTTCCGAAGGGCACCAAGACGGGCCTTCCGACGCGCAAGCAGGTCGAGTCAGCGCTGGCGAAGATCGCCAAGAAGCCAGCCTAGGCGTACCGCTCGAAAGCCTGGAGGACGCGCTCGACGCACTCGCTCGCCTCCCGGAGAGCGAGGTTGGCTCGTGCCACCGTCATGCCCTCGGACTCTGCGCTCATCGCTACGCCGAAGGTGGCTTCGATCTGCACGTCCATGTAGTAGGCCGAAGCGTTGCCGGGACCTGTGAGGATCGCGCTGCCCTCTGCAATTACTGCGTTCGGCTTGCCGCCATAGACGGGGAAGTTTTCCCCGTTGATATTCAACGCGAGCTTGCTACCCGGCGCGATCGGCGTCGTCGGGATGAATCGGAGTTGATCGACAACGGTGCCGGTGAGGGTGATGGCCTTGTGTTTGTCCTCTGCATCGAACACCTGGACGAGGAAGAGCGAGTCATCGGTCGGGTTCGCTCGGCGGCATGGTTGAAGCCACTCGATGACTGTCCGTGGGCGGCGCGGGACGCTCTTGATCTGATTGCGCCCGTACTTATCGAAGAGGACGTGGGTGGCGAAGATCGGAAATTGAGTCGTTCGGTCTTGTTGCTTGGCGCCTGCGAGTTGCCAGGTGAGATGGTCGAGCGCGGATCGGAGATTGTGAACGCAGTCTCCGACGAGAAGCGGCCAATGAGAGGGAAGCGGCTCGCTCAAATCGGCCCGCCATCGGTGAACACCGTCGAGGTAGTCGAATTCGTGGGTGAGGGGATACGGGTCCGAACCAAAGAACTCCCTGACTTCAGCATCGAACACTTCGAGGTGCTCGTTCGCCCGCGCAAGTTTCGCCCGCGCACTATCGAAGTCGGCCACGGTGATACCTCACCATGAATGGCTGGGTGTGTCTACAGCGCGGCGCGAGTGAGCAGAGTGCGAAACATCGCTTCGTCGTCGTCGCGGTGGTTCCACTTCCACACCCACTCGTTCAGGTAGCCCGGGAGCCAGCGGGTCGAGATGTGGTGGTGGGTGCCGCGCACGTCGGTCTTGAAGTGCCCGAAGAAGCCTTCGATGGTGTTCGTGTGAACGTCGCCATCAACGTAGATGCGCTGCGAGTGGTTGATGCGGCGATGGCCATATCGGCGCTCGAGCCCGTTGTAGCCGGCCCAATCGTCGGTGAACACCATCGAACCGGGCAGGACGAACGAGGCGAGGGTAGAGCGCAGCCGATAGCCGTAACGGTCGGGCATGACCTGAGCGCGAATCTTGCCGCCACGCTCGACTATCCCGAACACCAGCGGGCGCTCCTTCACGTACGGGCCGTACTTCGGGCCGTCCGGGTTATCGCGCCGACGCTTCGCCTTCGCTCCTTCGTGTTCCTTGCCGCCGACCCACGTTTCGTCGGCCTCGATCTCGCCCGACAGCGGATCGACGTAGTCCTGTTCCATAAGTTCTTCGCGGATCAGGTGGAGCATCCGCAGGGCGGTCTTGTAGTTGACCCCGATCTCCCGCTCAAGCTGCTTCGCGGCGATCCCACATCGCGAACTCGACACAAGGTAGATCGCGTAGAACCACAGGTGCAGGGACGTGGACGACTTGTGGAAGATCGTCCCGGCGGTCGGATGGATGTGGTTCCCGCACGCGGTGCAGGTCCACGACTGGCGGCGCTGCGCCGTCGCGTACCGCTTGAACGGACGCACCAGCTCGCACTTCGGGCAGTGCGCGTGCTCGCCGTCGGCGGAGTAGCGGGTGCGCCACAGGTAGTCGAGGCACGCGGCGTCGTCGGGGTACTCGCGGACGAACTCCATGAAGGAAACGCGCGAGTCGGACGACTTCGCACGAACCGGGTTGTTCCTATCGACGGGAGGCATCTTGTATCCCTCACTGTATAGAGGCCGTCGGACAGCATCCCTCTACAGTGACTGGCCAATTGCCAAGGCGACGGCACCTGTTCAATTCGCACCACCCACACGCTCCTCCGTATGGTGCAAGATGACGCTGTGCACTTCCGCGTCATGCTTGCGCCGGATCGCCACGTGGAGCTCATCGAGCTGCGCGAAGGCGAGTCCCTGGAGCAGGCGCTCGACGACTTCATGTCCCGCAAGGGCAGGTTTGCGGGCGACTGGGTGCCGATCGGGGCGAGCGGCCGGTACGTCCGCTACGACCAGATCGTGCAGGTCGAGGGCAAGCTCGGCTAGCGGGAGCTGTGCCGGAGGCGCGCGCGGCGCGGCTCCACGTACGGCACGACCGTGACCTCTTCGGCCTTCCGCTCGCCGCCCTCTTCCACGACGCGGAACTCGACGACGGTGCCGGCACAGCGTTCCGGCGGCCGGACGCCGCCCGCGAAGGCGCTGCCGTGGACGTAGAGGCGCTCGTCCTCCTCCGTCGTGATGAAGCCGTGATCCTTCGTCGCGTTGAACCAGATCATCGTTCCGCGCATCCGCTCCGCCTTTCGTCGCGGGGCGCGCAGGCGCGCGTGCTCCGGCCTCCAACGGTAGCACCCGTCAGGCGCCGCCGTGCTCGCGCTTCGCCTCCTCTTCCATCCGCTGGAGCCGCGTATAGTAGTCGGGGAACTCGTTCAGGTGGGCAAGCGCGATCTTTCCCGTCACGACCGCGTCGTCGCCGGTCACGTTCGTCGAGGGATCGTGGAGGCCGTGCTCGAGCTCGACGTCCATCCCGCTCCGGAACTCCTCCACGTCGAAGGGCGCCGACGCCCAGTCGATCCCGATCTCCTCCCCGATGCGACGCGCCTCACCGGCGGTGAAGCTCCTGCGTGTCGGCTCTGTCGAAGCCATCTGGCCACTCCTTTCAGGGGCTGCGCTCATCGTCTCACGCTCTCTCTTCTCCGTCATCGGTGCCGTCACCGAGGCTCAACCCGTGAACGCGAGACCCGCCGCAGCCACCGCGACGGCGAGCGCCGCGCCTCCGCCGACCGCGACGACAGCCGTCCGGCGGTGGAGCTTCTCGGTCGCGCGACCCGTGACGACGAGGGCGAGGACTGCGCTCGGCAGCACGAGGATCCCGATCGAGGCGGCTCCGAGGATCGTCCAGACGAGGAGCGTGAACGCGCCGGCGCTCGCGAGCGCCGTCCGGGCGGGCCCTGAGCGCACAACGGCCGCGAGTACCTCGGCGACGGCGGCGGCGCAGAGCGAGAGGGCGACGAGCAGGACCCGCCCGTCGCCGACCCCGCGGTCATCCTGGGACGAGATGACGGCGATGTAGACAGCCGCGGCGCCGAGCGCCAAAGCTGCGGGCGCAAGCGCCGGCAGGCGCCGGCTCATCCCGGCAGCGAGATCGCGGCGGCCGCGCCGAACATCCCGGTGAAGCGCGGGACGACGTCGAGCACGCTCTCCCGCGCGCACCAGACGATGTCCGCGTCGAGGCCGGCGACATGCAGGTTCCGACCCGAGTGCGAGAGCTGGAAAGCCTGCTCGGCGCTCGCGAACGAGCGGGAGAGGCGGATCGCCGCCTCGGCCGCGTCGCTGCTCGCGCCGTCCAGCAGCTCGGCGATCCGGCCGGCGACGTACGCGTCGTCGAGCGTGAAGGCGCCCTGGACGCCGGCGCAGAAGACGGCCACGTCCTCACCGTGTCCGGCCGCTGCGGCGACGACGGCATCGAGGTTCAGGAGCGAGGCAATCAGCACCCGCTCGCAGCGGCGGGCAGCGGTCACGATCGCGCGCGTTCCGTTCGTCGTGGACATGACGACAGAGCGCGCCCGCGGCTCGACGTACTCGGCGGGCGAGTTGCCGAGGTCGAAGCCGGGAATCCGCACCGCCTTCCGCTCGCCGCCGAGCACAGCGTCCTCGATCCCCGCCGCGAGTGTGCGGGCCTCCTCGACCTCGGCGGCGCAGTAGACGTGCTCGTAGCCCGAGGCAAGCGCCTGGCAGATCGTCGAGGTCGCCCTGATGACGTCGATGACGAGACCGGTCGGGGCCTCGGCAGCCTCGTCGGGTGTGAAGGCGACATGGACGCGCACGCCTGTACGCTAGCCGCCGTGACCGAGGCGCCTCGCTGCTACCGGCATCCGGACCGCGAAACCTACGTCTCCTGCTCGGAGTGCGGTCGCCCGATCTGCCCCGACTGCATGGTCTTCGCTCCGGTCGGGATCCGCTGCCCGGAGCACTCGGGGCAGCCGCAGGGCGCGGCGAAGGTCGTCCGCAAGGTGCAGCGCGCCTCCGTGGCAGGTCAGATCGGGCTGGTCACGCGGATCCTGGTCGCACTCAACGTGGGCGTCTACGCCGCCGAGCTTGCGGGCGGCTCGGGGATCAACGCGAACTCCGGCTGGATCTTCGAGAAGGGCGTGCTGATCGCCTCCGCGATCGACTCGAACGGCAACATCGTCGGTGTCGCGCACGGCGACTGGTGGCGGCTGCTCACGGCGGCCTTCCTCCACTACGGCCCGATCCACCTCGGTATGAACATGCTCGCGCTCTGGTGGTTCGGCCAGCCGCTCGAGGCGGCGCTCGGGCGAAGCCGCTTCCTCATGCTCTACGCCGTCTCGGGCCTCGCCGGCTCGGCCGGGGCGCTCATCGCCAAGCCGCTCGCGCCGACCGTCGGCGCCTCCGGCGCGATCTTCGGCATTCTCGGTGCCGCGCTCGTGCTCGAGCGCCAGCGCACCTACGTGTTCGGCGGCAGCGCGCTGACGATGATCGTGATCAACCTCGCGTTCACCTTCGCCGTCCCGAACATCTCGATCGGCGGGCACCTCGGCGGGCTCGCCGGCGGCATCCTGGCGATGCTCGCGCTCTCGCGCCTCGGCCGCGGGCATGCCGTCTACGGGAACCCGGGGCTGCTCGGCTACGCGAGCCTCGCCGGGATCGGCGTCGCGAGTGTCCTGATCGCGTACTTCAAGGCGCGGGGCTATGCCTAGCGCCGCTTCTCGGCCATAGTTCGACCGTGCGCCGGCTCGTACTCGCTCTCGCCTGCGGTCTTCTCCTCCTCCCCGGCGCCGCCGGCGAGGCGGCCGCGCCGAAGCCGCTGCTCGGGATCAAGGGCGACCCGGCCCGCTTCCAGGCGCAGACGGGACAGGTGTCCGTCGTCCGGCACGCGCTCCTCGGCTGGCAGCAGGGTCTCGGCTGGGGTGCGCCGTTCCGCACGCTCATCGCGGACCTCGGCCCGGTGCCGATGCTCCACCTCGGCACGACCGACAAGCCGCCGCGCGACAAGCGCGAGGCGATCTCCCCGCGCGCGATCGCGTTGGGGCAGGGCGACGCCTACCTGCTGGCTCTCAACCAGGCCGTCTCCGAGTGGGGCCGCCTCATCTACGTCCGTCCCTTCGCGGAGATGAACGGGCACTGGAACCTCTACTCGGCCTTCAAGAGCAACGGCGCACCGCGGGGCCCAGACCATACGACGGCATGGTTCAAGAAGGCGTTCCAGCGCACGTACCTCCTCCTCCACGGCGGCTCGGCGGCACAGGTCGGCGCGAAGCTGAAGCGGCTCGGCCTGCCCGGGATCACGCGCGACCTCGCGACGAACCCGTACCCCACCCTGCGCGTGATTTGGAACCCGCAGGGCTACGGCGCACCGAACATCCCCGCGAACTCGGCGCAGGCGTACTACCCGGGCGACGCCTACGTGGACGTCGTCGGCAACGACCTCTACGTCCAGAACGGCAAGGCTGAGTGGGCCGCGAACGAGCGCCTCTACAACGCGCATCCCGGGAAGCAGTACTCGTTCCCGGAATGGGGGCTCTGGGGCATGGACGACCCGGCCTTCGTCGAGACGATGTGCGCCTTCGTGCGCACGCACGCACGCGTCGAGCTCGTCGCCTACTTCGAGAGCGTCGCCGGATCGGTCTTCGACCTCGCCACGAAGCCGCGCAGCCGGGCCGCGTACAAGAAGTGCCTGACGCCGCTCGGCGGCCCGGCGCCCAGCGGGGGCGCGGCGACGCGCGGCACGCCGCCGACCCCGGCGTCCCTCCTGCGGCTCGCCGCCGACCCGGCCGAGGGCGCCGCACCGCTCGACGTGACGTTCGAGCTGGAGACGAACGTCCCGAAGGTCGCGCGCTGGCAGCTCGTCTTCGGTGACGCGAAGGTCGTCCAGGGCGAGGGCTCCCCGCCCGCCACCGTGACGCACACGTATGCCGCCGACGGCGTCTACGAGGCGGTGTTGATCGTCTACACCGCTCCGCCCTACACGGGCACGGCGATCCGCTTCCTCACCCGGGCGACCGTGAAGGTCGGGGAGGACGCGGGCGTCCTGCTCGCCCTCAAGCCGACGCCGGCCTCCGGCAAGGCGCCGCTCGCGATCAGCTTCCGGGCGGTGGCGAACCTGCCGCAGCCGGTCGTCACGTGGGAGTTCCTGCCGGGAGACGGGTCATCCCGCTCGGGCGCGGGCGCGCCGCCGCGGTTCCTCGGCTTCACCTACAAGCAGAAGGGCGCCTACCGCGCGATCCTGATCGTGTACCTCGCGCCGCAGTTCACGGGGACGGCCGTGCGGCTCCTCACCTTCGCGGACCTCCGCGTCTCGTAGAACGCTACGGAGCCGGGCAGGCGAACGGGCCCTGTTGCTTGCCGTCGACGGTGTAGGCCGTCTCCTTCGTCACGGTCTTGCCGCCGCCGGTGGCGGTCAGGCTGAACGTGTACGAGCCGTACGCGGTGATTCCAAGGGAGAAGATGTGCTCCTTCGTTCCCGCGCCGCCGGGGAGGATCGTCAGCCGCTTCTCCAGATAGCCGCCTGGACCGCTGACGCTGAGGCTGAGCCCGTATCCGGCAGGAGCGGTCACCTTCTCGCATACGTAGGACGAGTCGGCACCCGCGGGATGCGTGTGCGACACCGTCGCCGTGACCGCGACCGGCGGCGGCGTTTCGCCGATGTTCTCGTAGATCCCCGGGTGGGTCCAGCCGGCCTGGCGGGCCCGGTCGGAGCGCGCGCCGCGGACGAACGACCGCGCGATCATCCGCGCGAGCAGTGAGCCGCCCGCCTCCTGGGCGGCCGACACCTCGCCCAGCGAGCTCGCAAACGTTCGCATCCCGGCGATATCGCCGTTCGTGAACTCACCGCGGCCGCCGTTCGCCGTTTCCGAGACGACGGGGCTCCCGTCCGGGCCGGTGATCTCCATCCCCTCAAGCGACGAGTACGAAACCTCGGACGCAGACGACGAGACCTCCAGCACGAGCAGGTTGGCCCGCTCCTTCAGCCCGTTCGACGGGTCGAGGAACTTCCCGGAGAAGCAGGAGTCGACCTTGACCTTGAACGTCACGTTCGGGTGGGCGCGCGTGATGATCCTGAGGTCGGCGGGGAAGATCCACTTGTCCTCGCCCGTCGTGACGCTTCCGCCGCCCGTTCGCGAGCCGTGACCGTCGAGGTAGATGAAGATGTCCTTGCAGCGCTCCCTGTCGACCAGCCAGTCCACGTTGCGCTCGAGGTCGTCACCGTTCGCCCCGGAGCGGTCCGCGAGCGGGCGCGAGGAGTACGGCCGCGGGCGGACGCCGGCGTAGTACGTGCGCAGCCCCACCGAGTGCGCGAAGGACTCCATGCCGGCGAAGTCGGGACGGAACATCGGGTCGGCAAAGAGGCCCGCCATGATCAGGCAGTCGTCGGCGAATGCGTTCGGCGGCAGCCGGCTCGGCTTCGAGGCGGCGGTCGCCGACGCCTTGCGGTTTGCGAACTTCACGTTCGTGAAGACGTGGTAGGCAGGGTTCCGGTACGCCTTCTGCGACTTCAGCCACGGCGGCAGGAAGCCGTCGATCAGCGGATACCAGGTCAACGTGCGCAGGACGTGCGCCCCGTCGTCGTCGCTGACCAGGAGCAGCTTGCTCGGGTGCTCGAACTTCGCTCCCGGCATGAGGTCCTCCCAGAAGACCCACGCCTTGACACCGACCGACTTGAGACCGTCCGCCTTGGCATAGCCGAGGCCGCGAGTCGGGCTGGCGATCGCCACCGACTGGGTCGCCCTGACCGGAGCGGGCAGCCCGAAGAGGACGACGCGCTTCTCCCGCTCCGGCGCCAGCACGCGGACAGCGATCGCCTCGGCCTGCTTGCGGGAGAGCGCCTGACCCGGTGCCGCGACGACGAGGGCGACGAGGACGGCGGCACAGGCGACGAGCCGGGTGCGCATGCCGCCAACGCTACAAATCGCAACCGGATCTGTCTACGGGCGCCGGGGGACGCTCAGCCGCCGGCGGCCACGTACACGGCGCCGTGCTCGGCGAGCGCCGCCTGCGCCGCGGCGAGCCGCGCGAGCGGCACGCGGTACGGCGAGCAGCTCACGTAGTCGAGCCCGAGCCGGTGGCAGAAGGCCACGGAGCGTGGCTCTCCCCCGTGCTCGCCGCAGATGCCGAGCTTGAGCCCGGGGCTGACGGCGCGGGCGCGCTCGATCGCGAGCCCCATCAGGTCGCCCACCCCGTCGACGTCGATCGTCTCGAACGGGTCGCTCTCCAGGATGCCCACGTCGAGGTAGTGGGAGAGGAAGCGGCCGGCGTCGTCGCGCGAGAGCCCGAGCGCGGTCTGCGTGAGGTCGTTCGTGCCGAACGAGAAGAAGTCGGCGTGCTCGGCGATCTCGCCGGCGCGGACACACGCCCGCGGCAGCTCGATCATGGTGCCGACCAGGTACTCGAGCTCGCCCTCCTCGGCGATCGTCCGCACGGTCAGCTCGCGCAGCCGGCGCAGCTCCTCGCCGAACCCGACGAGCGGGTGCATGATCTCGACGACCGGTGCCTCGCCCGTGCGCGCGGCGACCGCGATCGCGGCGCGGGCGATCGCGCGCACCTGCATCTCGTAGATCTCCGGGTAGAAGAGGCCGAGCCGGCAGGCCCGCCAGCCGAGCATCGGGTTTGCCTCCTGCAGCGAGCGGATCCGCTCGCGCACGAGCGGGTCGTCGCCCGCCTCGTCGAGCGGGGGGAGGAACTCGTGCAGAGGCCAGTCGAGCAGCCGGATCGTGACCGGCAGCCCGGCCATCGCCTCGAAGATGCCCTCGAAGTCGCCCTGTTGGATCGGCAGCAGCCGTTCGAGCGCTGCGCGACGGCCTTCCTCGTCCTGGGCGAGGATCATCTGCCGCATCAAGTCGAGCCGCCCCTCGTCCTGGAACATGTGCTCGGTGCGGCAGAGGCCGATGCCCTCGGCCCCGAACTCGCGCGCCTTGGCGGCGTCGACGGGCGAGTCGGCGTTCGTGCGCACGCGCAGCCGGCGGGCGCCGTCGGCCCACTCGAGGATGCGCTCGAAGTCGTCGTTGATCCGCGGCGGCACGAGCGGCACCGGACCGACGATGACCGCGCCCGTGCCCCCGTCGATCGTGATCAGGTCGCCCTCGCGCAGCTCGTTGCCGGGCAGGCGCGCGATCTTCGCCGTCGTGTCCACCGTCAGCGCCTCGCAGCCTGTCACGCAGGGCTTGCCCATCCCGCGCGCGACGACGGCCGCGTGCGACGTGAGGCCGCCGTGGGCGGTGAGGATCCCCTTCGCCCCCACCATGCCGTGGAAGTCGTCCGGCGTCGTCTCCCAGCGCACGAGGATGACGTCCTCGCCTGCTTTCCCCCGGTCCGCGGCCGTGTCGGCATCGAAGACGACGGCGCCCGAAGCGGCGCCCGGCGAGGCGTTGAGGCCGTAGGCGACGACGTTCACCTTCGCCTCCGGGTCGATCATCGGGTGGAGCAGCTGGTCGAGCTGCGCCGGGTCGATCCGGACGATGGCCTCCTCCTTGGAGATCAGGCCCTCGTCGACCATCTCGACTGCGATCTTCAGCGCCGCAGCGGCCGTGCGCTTGCCGGCGCGCGTCTGCAGGATGTAGAGCTTGCCCGCTTCGACCGTGAACTCGATGTCCTGCATGTCGCGGTAGTTCTGCTCGAGCCGCTGCAGGGTCTCGACCAGCTGCTCGTACGCCTGTGGCAGGTGCGAGCGCATCGCCTCGATCGGCTCGGGCGTACGGATGCCGGAGACGACATCCTCGCCCTGCGCGTTAGCGAGGAACTCGCCGTAGACGCCGCGCTCACCGGTCGCCGGGCTGCGTGAGAAGCAGACGCCGGTGCCCGAGCCGTCGCCCTTGTTGCCGAAGACCATCTGGACGACGTTCACGGCGGTGCCGAGATCGTCCGGGATCTGGTAGGTGCGCCGGTAGACCTGCGCGCGCGGTGAGTCCCAGGAGTCGAAGACCGCGCGGACGGCGCGGCGGAGCTGCTTGCGGGCCTCCTGCGGGAAGGGGCGGCCCACCTCGTCCTCGAAGATGCGGTTGAACGTCGAGACGAGCTCGGCGAGGCCCTCGGCGGTCAGCTCCACATCCAGCCGAACGCCGCGCGCGGCCTTGAGGTCGGCGAGCGCCTGCTCGAAGCGGTGCCCGTCCACGCCTTCGACGACCTCGCCGTACATCTGGATCAGGCGCCGGTAGGAGTCGTGGGCGAAGCGCGGGTTGCCGGTGCGCTCCCCAAGCCCCCGCACCGCTTCGTCGCCGAGACCGAGGTTGAGGATCGTGTCCATCATCCCCGGCATCGAGATGGCCGCGCCGGAGCGAACCGAGACGAGCAGCGGGTCGTGCGGGTCGCCGAAGCGCTTGCCCGCTCGCTGCTCGAGCCGCTCGATGTGCTTCTCGATCTCGTCGTCGAGCCCGTCCGGCACCTCGTGCCCCGCCGCCATGTAGGCGCGGCACGCATCGGTCGTGATCGTGAACCCCGCCGGCACGGGCACGCCGAGCGCCGTCATCTCGGCGAGCCCGACGCCCTTGCCGCCGAGCAGCTCCCTGCCCCCGGAGGGCTCGTCGAAGTCGTAGACGTAGCGCATGGCGAGCAATCTTTCCACAAGCGTCGCGCGCCGTGCCCGGGGAGGGAGGCGGCGAAGGCGCCTCACCCGCGAGCGCGGCGGCGGATGCGCGAGCCCTGCTCGGCGAGCCAGGCGACGGCGCGCAAGCCCATCCAGAGCGGCGTCAGCAGCACGTAGAAGAGGATCACGGCGACCACCTCGAACGACCACCACAGCGCCCACCGCCAGGCGGGAATCCGCCGGGCGCGCGCCTCCTGGGCCGGTGTCGTCACGCCTCCACGGCCTCCCGCCGCCGCTCGACGATACGGATGATCCGCAGCGCGGTCTCCTCCACCGAGATCTCGGACACGTCGAGGACGGGGCAGCCGAGCCGGCGCTGGATCGCTGCGGCGAAGTCGAGCTCTGCGTAGATCTCCTCGAGGTCGGCGTACTGCCGGCGCGGCGCCCCCATGCTGGCGACGCGTTGCGTCCGGATCTCGGCGAGTCGGTAGGCGTCGATCGTGAGCCCCACGATCCGGTGGGGATCCACCTTGAACAGCTCCGGGGGCGGCTCGATGCCGTTCACGAGCGGGATGTTCGCGGTCTTGTGGCCCATGTAGCCGAGGAACATCGAGAGCGGCGTCTTCGACGTGCGCGAGACGCCGACGAGCACGATCTCGGCCTCGAGCAGCCCGCGGCCGACCCCGTCGTCGTAGCGGACGGCGAACTCGATCGCCTCGATCCGCTTGAAGTAGGCCGAGTCCAGCTGCACGCGAGCCCCCGGCGTCATCTGCGCCGCCATCCCCGAGACCTTCACGATCGAGTCGATCGGATGGCCGAGCAGATCGCAGTAATGGAGCCTCGTGCGGCGGCAGAGCACGCGCATCGCCTCCCGCAGCTCCGGCTTGACGAGCGTGTAGACCATGACCGCGGGCCGCCCCCTGGCACGGGTGACCGCGAGCTGGAGGTCGTCCACCGTCTCCACCCGCGGGTGGCGGATCTCGTCGAACGGGAGCTCGGGGAACTGGGCCTCGAGCGCGAGCACGAGCCGGGCGGCCGTCTCCCCGGTCGCGTCGGAGACGATGTGCAGCTCGATCGGCGCGCGGTCGTCCATCGGCGGGAGGCTAGCGCCTGCGCCGCCACCGCGGGCTTCCGCGCCTCGCGCCCGGGATGGGTAACGTCTCGCAGATGCCCGACACCGTCACGATGGACAAGATCGTGTCACTCTGCCGGCGGCGCGGCTTCGTCTTCCCGTCCTCGGAGATCTACGGCGGCCTCGGGTCGGCGTACGACTACGGGCACTACGGCGTCCTGCTGAAGGCGAACGTGAAGGCACGCTGGCTCGAGGCGATGGTGCAGGAGCGGGACGACATCGTCGCCCTCGACTCCGCGATCATCCTCCACCCTGCCGTGTGGGAGGCCTCCGGCCACGTCACCGGCTTTACGGATCCGATGGTGGACTGCCGCACCTGCAAGAAGCGCTTCCGCGCCGACCATCTCGAGGAGTCGCGCTGCGAGCGCAAGCCGAGCAAGCGCCCGGGCGAGGGGCCGGACTGCGATCTCACCGAGGCCCGCCAGTTCAACCTCATGTTCGAGACCCGCGTCGGCGCGCTCGAGGAGTCGGGGTCGAAGGCGTACCTGCGGCCCGAGACGGCGCAGGGGATCTTCATCAACTTCAAGAACGTCGCCCAGCTCGCGCGCCGCAAGCCGCCGTTCGGGATCGCCCAGATCGGCAAGTCGTTCCGCAACGAGATCACGCCGGGCAACTTCCTCTTTCGCACTCGCGAGTTCGAGCAGATGGAGATGGAGTTCTTCGTGCCGCCCGGCGAGGCCGAGCGCTGGTACCGCTACTGGATCGACGAGCGGCGCGCCTGGTACGTCCGCTACGGGCTGCGCGAGGACCACCTGCGCGTGCGCGAGCACGGCGCGGAGGAGCTGTCGCACTACTCGAGCGGCACGAGCGACATCGAGTACCTCTTCCCGATCGGCTGGTCGGAGCTCGAAGGCGTCGCGAACCGCGGCGACTTCGATCTGACGGCGCACAGCGAGGCCTCGGGCACGAAGCTCGAATGGGTCGACGCCGACGCGGGAGAGCGCTATGTGCCGCACGTGATCGAGCCGGCGGGCGGCGTCGACCGCGCGCTGCTCGCATTCCTGATCGACGCCTACGACGAGGAGGTCGTCGCCGAGCGCGAGCGAACCGTGCTGCGCCTCCACCCGCAGATCGCCCCGGTGAAGGCTGCCGTGCTGCCGCTGATCGCCAAGAGCGCGCCCATGGTCGAGCGGGCGCGAGCGCTGTACGAGGAGCTTCGGCGAGCGGTCGCCGTCGAGTACGACGACGGCGGTCAGATCGGCAGGCGCTACCGCCGCCAGGACGAGATCGGCACGCCCTTCGCACTGACGATCGACGAGCAGACGCTCGAGGACGACACGGTCACGATCCGCGACCGCGATTCGCTCGCACAGGAACGGATCGCCCTCGCCAGGGCGCGCGAGCACCTCGAGGACCGGCTCGCGCAGCCGTGGCGCTCGCCCAAGACCGGCTAGCGGCTCCCCCGCTCGAGCACTCTCTCCGTCGGCGTGTCGAAGCCGAACCTCCGGTACAGCCCGTGCGCGTTCCTCGTGTGCAGCAGCCACTTCGTGTGCGCGAGCGGCCCCTCGTCGACAGTGAACCGGACGAGCTCGACGCCGAGGCCGCGCCCGCGGCACTCGGGCAGGACGTACACGTCCGCGAGGTACGATTGGGAGTGACCGTCCGAGATCGTGCGGCTGAACCCCACCAGGCGCCCCTGGGCGTAGAGGCCGACCACCCGGGCGGCGCTCTCGATCATCGCGTCCATCGTCTCTCGGGGGCGGCCCTTCGCCCAGTACGACTCCTCCGAGAGGAAGCGGTGCACCCCCGCGCGGTCGATGCGCAGGGGGTCGTCGTCGAGCTCGAAGCCGCCGGGAAGATCGCAGCGCATCCCATAGGTGTACCGTTTGGGTTCATGCGGCGGCGTCTTGTCCTGACGGTCGCGCTCGGCACGCTCCTCGCCGTGGCGGATCTCGCCGTCAAGGCGGCCGTGACGACGGCGCCCGCGAATTACCACACGCGTTCCAGCGCGTGGAGCGCCCTCGTACTCGTCGTCGTCGCCGGCTGTCTGGCGCTCGCGTGGGTTCCGTCCACGGCGATCGCCCTCGCGGCAGGTGTCACCGCCGGGGGCGCCGCCGCCAACGCCGTGTCCTTCGCGGTGTCGGAGAGAAACGTGGAGAACCCGCTCGTCGTCGGAGTCGCCAACGGCTTCGTCGCCTTCAACCTCGCCGACGTCTTCGCGCTGGTGGGGATCGTGCTGCTGATGGTCACCACGAGCGCGTTCTCGATCCGCAACCGCGAGCGGCTGCCGCCGCCGCGGCGCCGTGTGTCCGCGCTCGTGGCGCGCCTGCGAAGCTAGGCCGTCAGCGTACGCAGGCGGAAGCCGCCAGAGTGCTCGTACGAGGCGGAGATCACCGCCAGCGCGTCGCGGGCGCCACGGTCGGTGAGGCCGGCGTCGTGGGCTTCGGCGAGCGGCGCGTGCAGGAGGGCGGCGATGCCGCGCAGTCCCTCCGGGGAGAGCGCGACAGCTCCTCCCTCGCCCCCGCAGGCCCGGCAGACGGCGCCTCCCGCCTTCGGCAGGAAGCCGACGAGGCCTTCGGTCACGCCACACTCGACACAGCTCTCCAGATGGGGTAGGTATCCCGAAAGCCACAGCAGCTTGAGCTGGAAGGCGAGCGCCAGCGGATCGAGCGCCGGCCGGGCCGGAGCGCGGCTCTCGACCCCGTCCAGCGCGTCGAGAAAGCGGGTCAGCGCCGTGAAGGCCCGCTCGTTCCGCTCCTGCTCGGGGTAGAGCCGCAGCATCGCCTCGAGCCCGATCAGGCCGGCGGCGAGGCGATAGGAGTCCTCGCGAGCGGCGCTGTGGGGGCGGATGAGGCTGCACCCGGTGACGGTCGCCAGCTCGCCGACGCCCTGGTGAAGGACGAGCTCGACATGCGAGAGGGGTTCCAGGCGCCCGCCGAAGCGCGACTTCGTCTTGCGCACGCCCTTCGCAACCGCACCCACGCGGCCGCGGTCCGCCGTATAGAGGTGGAGCACGCGGTCGGCCTCGCCGAAGCGGAACGACCGCAGGACGACCGCCTCGGTCGTGTAGGTCCGGCCCACCCGCCGAGTGTACTCCGCGGCCCCGTCGGGAATGGACCCCGACCTTCCACGTTTGAACTCGTGATGGCCCGCATCGTCATGTACTCCACCCGCTGGTGCGGCTACTGCGTGCGCGCGAAGGCGCTGCTCGACGGGAAGGGCGTTCCGTACGACGAGATCTCCCTCGACGACGACCCGCAGTTCCGGCGCACCCTGCACGGCCTGACCGGCGGCTGGACGGTGCCGCAGGTCCTGATCGACGGCGAGCCGATCGGCGGCTTCGCCGAGCTTCGGCGGCTCGACCGCTCCGGCGCGCTCGATGCGCGCCTCGCTCCCGCCTAGAGGGTGCTCGGCTGGCAGCGGGGGCAGAGCCACGTGCCGCGGCCTGCGGCGCGGATCTTCGCTATCGGCGTGCCACAACGGTCGCAGGGCTCGCCCTCGCGCCCGTAGACCCGGAACTCGTGCTGCATCGAGCCGCTGCCGCCGTCGGGGAGCGCGTAGTCCCGCAGGCTCGCGCCCTGGCGGGCGATTCCCGTCCGGAGCACGCGCCGGACGCTGCGATGGATGCGGGCGACCTCGCCGCCGTCGAGCTCGCACGAGGGCCGAAGCGGATGCACCCGCGCCTGCCAGAGCGCCTCGTCCGCGTAGATGTTCCCGACACCCGCGAGTGTCCGCTGGTCGAGCAGCGCGGCCTTGACCGGCGCCCGGCGGCGCTCGAGCCGGGCCGCGAGGCCTCGGCCGGTGAGCCGGCCGAGCGGCTCGGGGCCGAGCCGCTGCGCGAGATACGAGTTCAGCTCGCCCGGCTCGAGCACGAGCCACGTCCCGAAACGGCGAACGTCGCGGTAGGCGACATCCGATCCGTCGTCTAGTCTGACAACGGCTCGCCGGTGCGGATCCTCGGCCAGGGTTCCGGCCGGCGCGTGGCGCAGGCTCCCCGTCATACGGAGGTGGATCAGGAGAGAACGACCGGAGACGAACCGCACAATCAGGTACTTGCCCCTGCGGTCGACCGCGGCGACGGACTCGCCCTCGAGCTCAGCCGCGACTTGGACCGGCTCGAGCGGGCGGACGAGGCGGCCGTCGGAGATGGCGACGCGGACGAAACGCCTGCCTGTGAGAACCGGCTCGAGCCGGCGGCGGACGGTCTCGACCTCGGGCAGCTCGGGCACGCAGGCGGCTGCTAGCCGACGACCTCGAGCAGAATCGGGCGGGCGCGCGGCTGCTCGTCCCCGAGGTCGTACGCGGCGAGCACCGTCTCGGCTGCCTCGGCTGCTTGGGCTTCGTCGCCGGCGTGCACCTCGGCGAGCCGCCCGCCGGCAACGACATGGTCGCCTCGCTTCGCGTGGCAGACGACGCCGACGGCGTGGTCGATCGGGTCGCCCTTGGCGCGCCTGCCGGCACCGAGGTGGAGCGCCGCGTGACCGACGCCCATCGCACCGAGCCGGGTGACGTAGCCGTCGCGCGGCGCTGCCACCGCGTGCACGACGCGCGCCGTCGGCAGCGCATCGACCTCGGGGTCGCCCCCCTGGGCCCGGATCCACCGCTCGTACGCCGCGAGCGCGGAGCCGTCGGCGACGGCCGCCTCGGCACGGCGGCGACCCTCGGTGACGTCCACGCCCAGATCGGAGAGCGCGAGCAGGCGGGCGCACGAGTCGAGCACGAGCTCGGTGAAGTCGGGCGGCCCGCTGCCACGCATGGTCTCGACGGCCTCGCGGATCTCCAGCGCGTTGCCGACGGCCCGGCCGAGCGGCTGGTCCATGTCCGTGAGCAGGCAGACGACCTCGCGCCCGGCACGACGGCCCAGCTCGAGCATCGCCTCAGCCAGGATGCGCGCGTCCCGGTCGTTCTTCATGAAGGCGCCGTCGCCGACCTTCACGTCCAGCACCATCGCGTCGGCCCCGGCGGCGAGCTTCTTCGACATGATGCTGGAGGCGATCAGGGGGACGATGTCCACCGTCGCGGTCACGTCGCGCAGCCCGTAGAGCAGCTTGTCGGCCGGGACGAGGTCGGCAGACTGGCCGACGATCGCAAGGCCGATCGCGCGAACCTGAGCCACGAACTCCTCCGTCGAGAGCTCGGCGCGGAAGCCCGGAATGGACTCCAGCTTGTCGAGCGTGCCGCCCGTGTGGCCAAGGCCGCGCCCGCTCATCTTCCCGAACGGGACGCCGCAGGCGGCCACGATCGGGCCGACCGCGATCGAGGTCTTGTCACCGACACCCCCGGTCGAGTGCTTGTCCACGACCTTCCGGCCGAGCGCGGCGTGCAGGTCGAGAGTCTCGCCGCTCGCGATCATCGCGTCGGTGAGCGCGTACGTCTCAGCGGCGGTCAAGCCGCGGAAGTAGACGGCCATGCAGAACGCGGCCATCTGGTAGTCGGGCACCTCGCCGCGCGCATAGGCGAGCGTCAGCTCCGCGATCTCCCCGGCGGCGAGCTCCTCGCCGTTGCGCTTGCGCTCGATCAGCTCGGCAGGCCGGATCACGCCGCTTTCTCCGCGACGAACACGGCATGCACACTCGATGTTCGGAACGGCTCGGTGAGCTCGGGAACGGCCGATGCGAGGTGCGCCCTCGTCGTCGCCGCGCCGACGAAGGCCCTGATCGCGTCGGCGTCGGGGAACACGATCGCCCCGAAGGCGTCGCGCCGTTCGACGCTTGCGAAATGCGGGCGCAGTGCCGCCTCGCCGTTGCTGCTCTGAAACGAGAGGCCGCTCGTCGACTCGCCGCCGAGCGACTCCCACAGCTCGCGCATGTGGCCGTCGCCCAGCGTGGCAGCGACGAGCCTGCCTGTGGAAGCGAGCACGCGTGCGATCTCGGCGACACCCCGGTCGAGATCCGGCACGTGGTACAGGACCCAGTTCGCCACGACGCAGTCGAACTCGCCGTCGGCGAACGGGAGCGCCTGCACGTCTCCGACGCGCGCGTCGACCCCTCGCTCGCGGGCGATCTCGACCATGCGCGGCGAGATGTCGATCGCGATCACGCCTGCGCCGAGCTCCCGTGCGGCGCGCTCGGCGAGCTCGCCCATCCCGCAGCCGACCTCGAGCAGGCGCGTGGGCCGGCATTCCGCGACCGCCTCGAACGCGAGCTCCTCCGCGTTCACGCCCTCCGTCAGCCGGCGGTAGGTCGCGTTCCGTGTCGCGAGGCGCTCTTCGCTCGCATACTCCCACTGCACGACGACGGGGTTGTCGAGCTTCACGGGTCGAGAACCGGCTGGCCGGGGATCCCCCTCGGGGGCGCCTTGCCTCCGAGCCACGCGTTCACGGTCGCGCCGACGTCGGCGAACTCGCCCTCGTGGATCCGCCCATTCGCGTTGCGCCCCGCCGCGTACGCGAGCAGGAGCGCGTGCTCGCGCGAGTGGTCGGTCGAGGGCGTCGTCGGGTCACACCCGTGGTCGGAGGTGACGATGAGGAGGTCGCCCGGGCGTAGCGCCTCCAGCACGTCGGGCAGGCGCCGGTCGAAGTCCTGCAGGCAGCGATGGAAGTTGACCGGGTCGTTGCGATGTCCCCAGAGCATGTCGGTCTCGACGAGGTTGACGAAGACGAGACCCTCGTCGAGCTCCTGGAGGAGCGAGACGATCCGGTTGATCCCCTCGACGTTCGACTTCGTCGGGTACGACTCGTCGATGTCACAGCCGGCGAAGATGTCGCTGATCTTGCCGACGCCGACGACCTTCGCCCCCGTGTCGCGGACGAGCGAGAGGTAGTTCGGCCGCCGGGGCTCGAGTGAGAAGTCGTGCCGGTTCGGCGTGCGCTCGTAGTTCCCGGGCTCGCCGCGGAACGGCCGCGCGATCACCCGCCCGACGGCGTGCTTGCCGGTGAGGAGCTCCCGGGCGACGCGGCAGCCCTCGTACAGCTCCTCGAGGGGGATCGTCTCCTCGTGAGCGGCGATCTGGAAGACCGAGTCTGCAGACGTGTAGACGATCCACTTGCCCGTGCGCTGGTGCTCCTCGCCGAGCTCCTGGATGATCTCCGTCCCCGACGCGGGCCTGTTCCCGAGCACGCCGCGACCGGTCCGGTTCATGAACGGGTCGATCACGTCGAACGGAAAGCCGTGCGGATACGTCGGGAACGCCGTCGCCGTCACGACGCCCATCAGCTCCCAATGGCCGGTCGTCGTGTCTTTGCCCTTCGAGCGGGAGACGAGACGACCGGCAACCGCGGGCGCGCCCGGCTGCGGGGGGCAGCCCTCCAGCGGCTCGACGTTGCCGAGCCCGAGCGCTTCGAGGTGGGGCAGGTCGAGACCCCCGACGGCACGGGCCACATTGCCGAGCGTGTCGGAGCCCTCGTCTCCGTACAACGCAGCGTCCGGCAGCGCTCCCGCACCGACGGCGTCCAGCACGATCACGCAGACCCGCGGCACGCGGCTATTCTACGTGGCGCATGGTCACCGCTCTCGGCCTCCTCGGCATCGTCGTCTTCATCGCAGGCATGATCGCCTTCGCTGCGGCGATCACCTGGACCGTCGTGAAGATCAGCCCGGCAAAGAGCGCGAAGAAGCCGACCCCGTCCGAGTGAGCTAGATCTATGCCGCCGCGAGCGGCAGCAGCTCGCGCAACGGAACCTGGTCGAGCCCGTGCGCTTCCGCCACGGCCTCGTAGGTGATCTTGCCCTCGTAGACGTTCACGCCGCGGGCGAGCGCCGGGTCGCTCTCGACAGCCGCCCGCAGGCCGTGCTCCGCGATCGCCTCGACGTACGGGAGCGTAACGTTGGTGAGCGCCTTCGTCGAGGTGATCGGAACCGCGCCCGGCATGTTCGCGACGCAGTAGTGTGTGACACCGTCCACGACGTAGACGGGGTCGTCGTGGGTGGTCGCCTTGGAGGTCTCCGCGCAGCCTCCCTGGTCGATCGCCACGTCGCAGAAGACCGAGCCCTCCTTCATCGTGCGAATCATCTCCCGCGTCAGGAGCTTCGGCGCGAGCGCCCCGGGGATGAGCACCGCACCGATCACCAGGTCGGCGTCCTTGATCGACTCCTCGATCTGGAGGCTCGACGACATCAGCAGGCTGACCCGTCCCGAGAGCACCTCCTCGAGGTGGCGCATGCGATCCACGGAGCGCTCGAGGATCGCCACCTGCGCGCCCATGCCGAGGGCGATCACCGCGGCGTTGTAGCCGACGATCCCGCCACCGATCACGATCACGCGGCCCGGCGCGACACCCGCGACGCCGCCGAGCAGCAAGCCGCGACCGCCGAGCGGCTTCTCGAGGTAGTGCGCGCCGGCCTGGGCGGCGAGCCTGCCGGCAACCTCGCTCATGGGCGCGAGCAGCGGCAGGCGGCGATCGTCGGTCTCGACGGTCTCGTACGCGACCGCGACGATGCCGCTCTCGACGAGCGCCCGTGTCAGGGGCTCGTCGGCGGCGATGTGAAGGTAGGTGAAGAGCGTGAGCCCCTCGCGCAGCAGCGGGTACTCGCGCGCGATGGGCTCCTTCACCTTCAGGAGCAGGTCGGACGAAGCCCAGACCTCGTCCACCGAGACGATGCGGGCGCCCCGCTGCTCATACGCGTCGTCCGAGAAGGCACTGCCTGTGCCGGCCCCGGTCTCGACGAGCACCTCGTGCCCGCGCTGGACGAGCTCGCGCGCACCGGCCGGCGTCAGCGCAACCCGGTACTCCTGCGGCTTGATCTCCCTGGCGACACCGATCCTCATGCCGCGCGGCACGATACAGCCTCGGAGCGAGCACCGGGGCGCTTCCGTCCCGCTCTGCCTCAGGCCCGCAGCGCGGCAGCGAGGCGTCCGGCCGCGAAGGCGGCCGCGAAGAACCACGGGTCCTCATCCGGGCCCCGCCCCATGTGTGCGAGCGGGAGCCCTGCGCAGGCCTCGCGCCAGCCGCTGACATCCACCTCTTCGCACGTGGAGAGCCACTCCGGGGCGTCGAGGCCCACGGGCCAGGCGACCGCCACGTCGCCGAGGCAGAGATCGAGTGCCGCCCGGGTGTGGTGGGAGACGCCACGATGGCGCACGCGTACGTCCACCTCGGAGTACCGGACGGCGACGACGGGCCTACCGCCGAGCGCGCTCGCAGCGTTCGCCGCCTCCGCGGTCGCGACGGCGCCGTGTCCGAGCGTCGAACCGGTGCCTGCGATCCCGGGGCCGACCGCACAGACGGCGACGTCGTACTCCTGGGCGGCGATCCAGGCCAGCGCGGATGCGACGGTGACGCAGGCGATGTCCCCGTCGAGGGTCGGTCCCGCTGCCACCGCGACCTCGAGCCGCCTGGCCGCCTTGAGCGCTCGCACCGCGTCCGACAGCGAGACCGGCAGCGCGCCGCCGGCGAGTTGGACATAGGCCACGCGCAACTCGGGCCCGAGCCCCGCGCAGACCGGCGCGAGCTGGCTGTGCAGGGAGCAACAGACGACCGGCAGCCCGCCGAGGTCGGCGGCGAGCTCGCCGCCCTCCTCCGCGTGCCGCGCCGCCGCCTGCAGCGGCGTGTAGGGCAGTTTCATCACGTGCGCACCCGGCTCCGCTGCCAGCCCAAGCCCGCGCGTGAGGTTCGCGTACAGCACGTCGAACCCGCCCGAGCCGAGCCCGAGCAACCGCGCCTGCTCGTTGACGAGGACGTCGTCGCCCTCCTCGACCGGCCCGGTCAGCCGCGGATAGGCGATGCACGGCAGCCCGTCGACCTCGAGCCGCACGAGCTCGGGGTGCCGCTCGAGCACCTTGGTGACGGCGCCGCGGCGAAGGCTAAGCGGCATCGCGCGCGGCGTCCACCAGCCCAAGGGTGACGTCGACCATCCGCTCGAGGTCATCGACGGCGATGTGCTCGTCGGGGGTGTGGATCTGGGCCATCCCGTTCGAGAGATTGACGCAGGCGAGGCCCCGCTCGTTGAAGATGTTCGCGTCGGCTGCGCCTCCGGTGAAGCCGGTGCGCGGCTCGATGCCCGCACGCGCGATTCCGGCGAGCGCCAGCCGGACGGCGGGCTCGTCGGTCCGGAAGCGGTAGCCGCGGTAGGTCTCACGCACCTCGGCCTCGACGGCGCAGTCGGCGAGTGTGGCGGCGAACGTGAAGGCCTCGAGCATCTCCTCGACGAGGTCCGCGAGCTTGCGCTCGTCATGCGAGCGGGCCTCGGCCTCGAAGAAGCAGCGCTCCGGAACGATGTTGCGCGCCGTTCCGCCGTGAATCACGCCGACGCTCGCCGAGGTCTCGTCGTCGAGCCGGCCGAGGCGAAGGTCGGCGATCGCCCGCGCCGCGGCCGCGATCGCGGACCGGCCCTCCTCGGGATACATACCGGCGTGCGCGGCGCGGCCGCGGAAGCTCACCAGGAACGACCGCTGGTGCGGCGCGCCGAGGATCACCTCGCCGATCGGCGAAGCCTGGTCGTAGACGTAGCCGATCCTCGCTCGGAGGCGCGTGTGATCGAAGGCGGCCGCCCCCAGGAGGCCGACCTCCTCCTTTGGCGTGAAGAGCAGCTCGATCCCCGCGTGCGGACGGCCGCCCTCCACGATCCGGCGGGTCGCCTCGAGCATCACGACGACCGCGGCCTTGTCGTCGGCGCCGAGGATCGTGCCCGCCGCGTTGCGGACGACGCCGTCCTCGACGACGGGCTCGATCGGGCCCTCCGGCGGCACCGTGTCGAGGTGCGCGCAGAGGAAGATCGGCGAGCCCTTTGCCGTAGCCGGCAAACGGCTATAGAGATTGCCGGCGGTTCCGCCAAGCTCGGCCGCCGCGTCGTCCTCGTCCCACTCGAGCCCGAGCCCGCGCAGGTAGGCGAGCACGCGGTCGGCGACGGCCCGCTCCTGCCCCGGCGGGCTCGGGATCGCGCACAGGTCGGTGAAGAAGGGGAGCAGCTCCGGCGCCGGCACGAGCCGGAGCCTACCCGGCGCGGAGCGGGACGCCCCCGCGGACCCGCGCCCGGTCGTGCGCGGCGGCGACGAACTCGCGGAAGAGCGGCGCCGGCCGTGTCGGCCGCGACTTGAACTCCGGGTGGAACTGGCTGGCGACGAACCACGGATGGCCGGGCAGCTCGATCACCTCGACGAGGCGGCCTTCCTGGAACGTCCCGGAGACGACGAGCCCCGCCTCGACCAGCTGCGGGCGGTAGTGGTTGTTGACCTCGTAGCGGTGCCGGTGCCGCTCGTGAACAACTGCCTCGCCGTACGCCTCGCGCGCCCGCGTCCCCTCCGCCAGCTCGACCGCTTGCGCGCCGAGGCGCATCGTGCCGCCGAGGTCCTCGATCTCCTTCTGCTCGGGCAGCAGGTCGATGACGGGGTGCGGTGTCTCGGGATCCATCTCGGTCGAGTTGGCGCCCTCGAGCCCGCAGACGTGGCGCGCGAACTCCGACACGGCGACGTGCATGCCGAGGCAGATGCCGAGGTACGGGATCCCCAGCTCGCGCGCAACGCGGCAGGCGAGGATCTTGCCCTCCCAGCCGCGCGAGCCGAACCCGCCGGGGACGAGCACGCCGTCCGCCTGCTCGAGCTCGGCGATCGCCTCCTCGTAGGACATGTGCTCGGCGTCCACCCACCGCACGCGCACCGAGCAGCCGTTGTACAGGCCGGCGTGCTTCAGGGCCTCGTGCACCGAGAGGTAGGCGTCGTGGAGCTTCACGTACTTGCCGACGAGCGCGATCTCGACGTCCTCGCGTGGCTCGCGAATCCGCTCGATCAGCGTCTCCCACTCGCCGAGATCGCCGGCAGGCGCGTCCAGGCCGAGCTTCTCGCAGACGAGCTCGTCCAGCCCCTCCGCCCGCAGCACGGACGGGACGAGATACACATCGGAGACGTCGGGGCAGGCGATCACCGCCCGCAGGTCCACGTCGGCGAAGAGGGCGATCTTGTCCTTGATCTCCTGCGACAGCTCCTCGTGGGAGCGGCAGACGACGATGTCGGGGTGGATGCCGATGCGGCGCAGCTCGTTGACCGAGTGCTGCGTCGGCTTCGTCTTCAGCTCGCCCGCGGCCTCGATGAACGGGACGAGCGTGACGTGCAGGTAGAGCACGTTCTCGGAGCCGACCTCGCGCCGGAACTGGCGGATCGCCTCGAGGAAGGGCAGCGACTCGATGTCGCCGACCGTGCCGCCGATCTCACTGATGATCACATCCGTCGGCGTCGCCTGGGCGGCCCGCCGCATCCGTGCCTTGATCTCGTTCGTGATGTGAGGGATCACCTGCACGGTCGCCCCGAGGAACTCGCCCTTGCGCTCCTTGCGCAAGACGGTGTCCCAGATCGCGCCCGCCGTGTGGCTCGCGTTGCGCGAGAGGTTCTCGTCCACGAAGCGCTCGTAGTGGCCGATGTCGAGGTCGGTCTCCGCACCGTCCTCGGTGACGAACACCTCGCCGTGCTGGAAGGGGCTCATCGTCCCGGGATCGACGTTCAGGTAGGGGTCGAACTTCTGCGCCTGCACGGAGAGGCCGCGCGACTTCAGCAGCCGGCCGAGCGAGGCCGCAACGATCCCCTTGCCGAGCGCCGAGACGACGCCACCGGTGACGAAGATGTACTTCGTCGGGCGCGCGCTCACCGCTGCCGTCCCAGCGCGTCCAGCTGTCGCAGCCCGGGCGCCCGTTCGATCAAGGCTCCGAGCGAGCGCCGCTCGCCGAGGAGGGTGAGGCATCCCAGCGCGCCGATCGCACCCCACCTCCGTGTCCTCGAAATGCGGGCCACGGACTCACAGCCTAGCAGCGCGCCGAGCGCGTTCGCCCCGGAGTCGCCGAGCATCGCCATCTCGCGCAGATCGTACGGAGCCAAGAGGACGGCGGCCGCCACGGCCCTGCGGGGCCGGAAGCGGAGGAGCGCGGCGGTCAGGAGAAAGGCCTTCAAGGCGCGTCCCGGCTTCGTGTCGAGCTGGTTGAGCGTGTTCGCCGAGAGGCCGACGAGCAGGGCGCCCGAGAGCGAGCGCGTGCGAATGAGGCCGTAGAGCGGGATTGCGGCGAGCTTGAGGACGCCGGTCGTCGTCCCGGCGCGGAGGTGCGCACGGAAGCCGCGCTCGGGGCCACTCCAGACATCGTCAGCGAGCCCGACGAGCACGACCGGCAGCGACGACGGCTCCGCGACCGCGACTGCCCAGCCGGCGAGCGGCAGGCGCAGGCCCCGGTGGTTGATCCCCGACGGGCCGCACGCGAGCACGAGGTCGGCCAGCTGGCGGCCCCGGTGGAGGAAGCCGCGCGCATCCCGCCCGGTGGCGCGGTGTGTGAGCTCGAGCTCGACCTCCTCGACTGTGAGGCCTGCCCGCACCGCGTCCACGGTCATGCGGGTTTCGACGCCGAAGCCCGCGGCGACCGGGAAGCAGGCCGCGCGCGCCGCGCTGGAGAGGCGCCGCTGCCCGGAGAGCGGCTCGCGCGCCTCGAACCCGGAGAGCTCGCGGATGACCGTGCGGGCCGCACGCTTCGCGATCCCGAAGCCGCCGCCCTCGCGGCGGGCGAAGGCCGCGATCGCGAGCTCCGCGCCGGACTCGACGAGCGGTCGCAGGTCGCCGTCGAGATCGGCGTCGCAGAGCAGCAGCGCACCCGGTGGCGCCTCGCGCTCGGCCAGGCACAGCGCCTGCCCCTTGCCGCGACGGGGCAGCCTGAGAGCACGCGCGCCGGCACTCGCCGCGACCGCCGCGGTCCGGTCGCGGGAGCCGTCGTCGGCGACGATCACCTGCGCCTCCGGGAAGGCGGCGCGGAGCCGGCGAACCGTGCCGCCGATCCGCTCCTCCTCGTCGCGCGCCGCGACGAGAATCGTGAGCGGCTCCGGCTCAGCCACCCGAGGGCAGCGGCTCGAGCGGTGGCAGGATCCCGTCGGTCGCCGTGCGCGCGACGCCGTAGTTGCCCGGCTCGCCGCCGGCGAGCAGCAGAACGAGCGCGAGCCGGCCCGGGGGCGTCTCGATCCCGTCCACCGTCGAGAGCCGCGCGCGCGCGAACACGGGCACGGCGCTCGGATCGGCTGCCGCCCCCTCCGCCCCTACCGCGGGGACGCCGGCGGTCGCAAGCCCGGAGTAGAGGCCGGCAAGGAAGACCGCTGTCGGGCCCTGCTGCGGCACCGCGGTGCGGAGGACGACGACGCCGTCCGCGGCGAGCAGCGGCGCGCCCGACTGCTCCTCGACGAGCAGCCCCGACAGCTCGTCCCAGAGGGGCGTCTCCCGGCCCTGAACGAGCTCGCGGCCGAGGTCGCGCCCGAGGTTGCCGAGCTGCGCGTCGCCCACGTAGCCCGCAAGTGCCGGCACTCCGGACAGCGCCTTCTCGATCGCGCGAGCGTCGATCGGCACCCGCAGCGCCCGCGACCGGGATACCTGGCCACCGGCGTCGCGCACCGACTGCCCGACGGCGAAGACGAACGACTGGTCGTTCGAGCCGACGAAGAGGACGGCGATCCGCTTCGCCGCCAGGCGCCCCGCGACGAGCACGGGGTAGGAGGTCTCGATCACATCCTGCTCGGCCTGCTCGCGCTGCTCGAGCGTCACCGAGCGCTCCCGCTCGGTGCCGAGCTGCGTGCGCAGCTGCTCGATCTCGCGATTCAGGCGCTTGCGCTCGGCCTGATCGACGAAGCCACGGCCCGAGATGCCGATCCCGACGAGGATCCCGATCACGAGCGCGAGGAAGACCGCGGTGAGCGAGACGAGGTGGTAGCGGAAGTCGAACACGGGCGCTTCAGTTTCGCAGCTAGAGGCCGAGCACCCGCCGGACGTCGCCGACGAGCAGGTCGATGACGTTGCGCAGCCCCGGCGAGACGGCGATCGCCGTCGCGATCCCGGCGAGTCCCGCCGCTACGAAGGCGAGCAGCGGCGCGACGCCGATCCGGCGGCTGACGAGGCGGGAGACGCCTTTGGCGTCCACGAGGATCTCCCCCACCTTCAGCCGGGTGACGAAGGTCGAGGACATGCCCGACCGGTTGCGCTCGAGGAACTCGACGAGGTTGAAGTGCGTGCCGACGGCCACTATCAGCTCGGCCCCTTTGTCGTGGGCGAGCAGCAGGGCGACGTCCTCGCTGATCCCGGGGGCGGCCACTGTGCTGAACGGCAGGCCGAGCCGCACGAGCCGCGCCGCGCCGGGCTCGCGGCCGTCCGGATAGGCGTGGACGAGCAGCTCCGCGCCCGAGCGAAGCGCCGCGTCGGTGACCGAGTCCATGTCGCCGACGATCACGTCCGGTACGAGGCCCGTCTCGAGCAGCGCGTCGGCGCCACCGTCCACGGCGACGAGCACCGGCTTGAAGTCCCGGATGTACGGCCGCACGATCCGCAGGTCGCGCTTGAACCCGGGCCCGCGCGCGATCACGAGCGCGTGGCGGTCGCGGAAGCGCGTGCGGAGCGCCGGAAACGGGATCCCGGCGGCCAGCAGCTTCCCCTCCTCACGCAGGAAGCGCATCGTGTTCTCGGCGAACGACTCGAGCGCCTCGGTCACGCGGCTCTGTTGGTCGGCGAGTGCCCGTTCGAGGTCGCGCACCTCCAGGACGTTCCCCTCCGCGAGCCGGTCGCCGTTGCGGTAGAGCGCGGCGCCGCGCACGGTCACGAGCTCCCCGTCGGAGAGCTGCTCGAACAGCTCTGCACCCGGAGCGTCGATCAGGCAGACGCCGCCGCGGACGAGCTCGAGCGGCCCGGGATTCGGGAAGCGCCCGCTCGCGGAGCCGGCCACGTTGACGACGACGCTCACGCCCGACTCGAGCAGCTCCTCGGCCGAGACCCGATCGAGGTCGGCGTGGTCGATGATCGCGATGTCGCCCGGACGCAGCCGCCGGACAAGCTCCTTCGTCCTCCGCCCGAGGCGTACGGGTCCTGAGTGCTCCGTGGCGCTCATTGGCATTTCGCCCTTCGGGCGAAATCCCTAGAGAGGCGCCGGGAAAACCGCGCCACGCACTGTCGGGACGACTCTCTCGCTCGATCTTCGGCGAAGCTTTGGCTTCGCTGCGTCTGCGTGAACCGCATCATCCTGGCACCTCTAGAGTTTCTTGCCGTCCGCCAGGACGGCGAGAAAGTCCCGGCCCCCCAGCATCCGCTCGAGCTCGTCCCGGCGCTCCGCCTCGTCGAGCGCCTCGATCCGGGTGTGAGTCGGGTCGCCGGGCACCTTCTCGACGCGGAAGTGGCGGTCGGCGACGCTCGCGATCTGAGGCAGGTGCGTGATCGTGACGACCTGCGCGCGACCCGCCAGCCGCCGCAGCGTCCCGGCGACCGCGTGCGCGGTCTGCCCGCCGATCCCGGCGTCGATCTCGTCGAACACCATGGTCTGGCCGCCGCCGACGGCGGCGATCGCGAGAGCGACGCGCGAGAGCTCGCCGCCCGATGCCGTCTCGGCGACCGGGCCGAACGGGAGGCCGCTGTTCGGGCGGATCAGGAAGGCGGCCTCATCGGCGCCGCTCGGTCCGGGCTCGCGCTCGCGCAGCTCGACGCGGAACTCCCCCGCCCCCATGCCGATCCCCTGGAGCTCGGCGCCGACGGCGGCGGCGAAGGGCTCGGCGGCGGTGGCGCGGGCGTCCCGAAGCTCGTCTCCCAGCCGCACGACCTCGGCCTCGGCGGCCGTGAGGGCCTCGGCGGCGGCCTGCACGGGATCGCGGCCGCCCTCCACGGCCTCGACCTCCCGCCTGGCCTCCTCCGCGCGCGCGAGCAGCTCCTCGTAGGTCTGGCAGCGGAAGCGGCGCTTCGCGGCGGCGATCCGGTCGAGCCCGGCCTCCACCTGAGCGAGCCGCTCGGGCTCGGCCTCGAGCGTGTCCAGGAAGCGACGGAGATCGCTCGCCGCCTCGCGCAGCCGCAGCTCGGCGTCGCGCAGCTCCTGCCCCGCCTGGGCGAGCTCCGGCGCGAGCCGCTCGAGGGGTGAGAGCGCCCGCTCCGCGGCGGCGGCGAGGCCGGCGGCGCCCTCGCCGTCGTCCGGCTCGAGCGCCTCGACCGCGGCGCCGGCTCCGAGCGCCAGATCTGTCACGTGCAGGAGCCGCTCGCGCTCGGCGCGCAGCTCGTCCTCGGCGCCCGCCTCGAGCCCCTCGGTGTCCTCGACGAGCGCCCGCAGCTCCGCCAACCGCGCCTCGGCACCCGCGGCGTCGCGGGCGATCTCCTCGTGCCGGCGGCGCGCGGCCTGCAGCTCGCGCCAGGCAAGCCGCGCGGCCCGGCGCCGGCGCAGCTGCTCCTCGCCGCAGAAGGCGTCGAGCACGTCGAGCTGGTACGCCGGGCGCGCGAGCCGCCGCTGCTCGAACTGTCCCGACATCGCGATCAGCCGCTCGCCTGCCGCCGCAAGATCCTCGCGGGCGACGGCGCGGCCCCAGGCGTAGGCGCGCGTCCGGCCGTCGGCGAAGACGCGGCGCGCGAGGACGAGCCCGGGCTCGTCCTCGGGTCGCAGCTCGGCGAGCGCCGCCAGCTCCTCGTCCTCGAAGAAGCCGTCCGGAACGTCGAGCTCGGCCTCGACGTAGGCCTCCGCGCCGGCGGTGCCCACCGCCGCGGCGTCCCCGCGCGTGCCGAGCAGCAGGCCGATCGCCTGCGCGAGGATCGTCTTGCCCGCTCCGGTCTCGCCGGTGATCGCGCTCAACCCGGCCGTGAAGACGAGATCCGCCTCGCGGATGAGGACGAGGTTCTCGATGCGCAGCCTACGAAGCAAAAGTCTCGCGGTAGCGGCGGAAGAAGGTCGCCTCCGGGAGGGTTGCGAGCAGCGAGCGCCGCGCGCCGACGCGCGCGACGATGCGGCCGCCGGGCTCCACGTCGTCGCCGCGGTGCCCGTCCACGAGCGAGGCGGCGGGCACGTCCGGTGTCCGGTTCCAGATCACGAGGTCGCGGCCCGGCGGGATGACCATCGGGCGCGCGTGCAGCGAGTGCGGCGCGACGAACGTGACCGCCATCGCGTCGATCCCCCAGACGAGCACCGGCCCTCCGTTCGAGAGGTTGTAGGCAGTCGACCCGGACGGGGTCGAGCAGATGATCCCGTCGCAGGGGACGATGCCGAGCCGCTCGCTGCCGACCGCCCATTCCAGCTCGACCATGCGGCCGAGCGTGCCGCTCGTCACGACGAGGTCGTTGACCGCCAGCCGCCGCTCCTCCCCCGCCTCGATCTCGAGCGTCGGCAGCTCGACCACGTCGTACTCGCCGCGGAAGACGCGCGCGAGCCCCTCCTCCAGCTCGGCCTGGTGGATCGAGCAGAGGAAGCCGACGCGGCCGAAATTGACGCCGACGACGGGCACGCCGGTGCCGAGGAAGCGGGCGAGCCCCCGGAGCATCGTGCCGTCCCCGCCGAGCACGACGGCGAGATCCGCGCCGTCGGCGACCGCCGGCCGGTCGTGCTTCTCGGCCTCCTCGGCGGAGAAGAGCAGCTCGACCCCCGCCGCGCGGGCGGTCTGCTCGAGCCGCGCGAGCGCCGGGCCGGCGGCCTGCGCCTTGCCGTGCGTGACGACGGCGGCGCGGGCGACGGCCCTAGAGGGCGTCGGCGATGCTGCGGGCGATGTCATCGGGCAGGACGGCCTTCTCTCGCTGGACGAGGTGGAGGAAGAACTCCCGGTTCCCCTTCGGGCCCGGCAGCCCTGAGTCTACGACGCCGACGGTCTCGGCACCCCAGGCGATTGCGGCTTCACTCACGCGCAGGAGCGCCGACTTCCACACGTCCGGGTCGCGGACGACGCCCTTGCGGACATCGGCCCGCCCGGCCTCGAACTGGGGCTTGACGAGCACGAGGGCCTCCCAGCCCGGCGCAGCCAGCGCGAGCGCGGCCGGCAGCGCCGTGCGCACGGAGATGAAAGAGACATCGCACGTGACGAGGCCGGGGGCAAACGGCAGCTCCGTCAGATGGCGCGCGTTGACGCGCTCGAGCACGGTCACGCGCGGGTCTCCGCGGAGCTTCGGATGCAGCTGCCCGTAGCCGACGTCGAGCGCGATCACCCGCGCCGCGCCGTGCTGGAGCAGGCAGTCGGTGAACCCGCCGGTCGAGGCTCCGACGTCGAGGCAGTCGCGACCGGTCGGATCGAGGGCGAAGGCCACGAGCGCGTTCTCCAGCTTCTCGCCGCCGCGCGAGACGTAGCGGGGCGGCCGCTCGACGACGAGCGCCGCGCCCTCGTCCACCTGCGCGCCGGGCTTGTCGTAGCCGGGGACGAGCCCGGCGATGACGAGCGCCTGGGCCCGCGCGCGGCTCTCGGCGAGCCCGCGCTCGACGAGCAGGACGTCGAGCCGCTTCTTCACAGCGCAAGGGTAGTGGTAGAACGGAGGCTTGATGGAGCTGCGCGGCTCGCGCTCCGCGCGGACCAGCTCTCCGACGTGCTTCTAGGAGGTGCGGGCGGCGAGGCCCTGGACGATCTCCGCCAGCACCGCGGTATCGGCCGGGATCGCGGCCAGCCTCGCCGCTGCCCGCGCGGCCGCCTCGGCGGCCAGGGCGCGCGCCGCCTCCTCGCCTAGGCGGAGGACGTACCCGTCGCCGTCGAGGACGTCGTCCACGATCTGGAAGAGGAGCCCGAGCTCCTCGCCGAACGCGCGCCACGGCCCCTGCTCCTCGCCCGGCACGCCCGCCGCCCAGAGACCGCAGCCGACGCAGGCGGCGAAGAGCGCTCCCGTCTTCAGCCGGTGCAGGGCCGCCAGGTCGTCCACGTCGCCTGTGACGTCGAGGTACTGGCCGCCGATCATGTCGAGCGTCGCCTCCACGAGCTCACGGGCGACGGCCGGGACGGGATGCGAAAGCGCCACCCGGAACGCCTCGGCGAGCAGCGCGTCGCCGGCGAGCAGCGCCGTCGCCTCGCCGAAGCGGACGTGCGCCGTCGGCAGCCCGCGGCGCAGCTCGTCGTCGTCGAGCGCCGGCAGATCGTCGTGGACGAGCGAGAAGGTGTGCACGAGCTCGAGCGCCGCGGCCGCCGGCAGCGCCGCCTCGGCGTCCCCGCCCGCCGCCTCCGCGACGGCGAGGCAGAGCACGGGCCGCACGCGTTTCCCACCCGCGTCGAGCGTGTAGCGCATCGCCTCCTCGAGTCCGCCGAGCTCCGGCCGGAAGGCCAGCCTCCCGAGGTACGCCTCGATGAGCTTCCGCAGCTCCTCAGGCGCCCGCATCGGACCGCGCCCGCGCTTTCTGAAGCTCGGCTTCGACCTCCTTGGCGAGCTCCGCCAGCTCGGTGAGGACGTCGATCGCCGCATCGGGCTCCCCTGCGGAGGCGAGCTTCTCGAGCTCCTCCCGCGTGGCCTTGAGCCGCTCGAGCAGCTCCTCGGCGCGTGTGAGTGCGGCGTCGGCCTCGCTCACGCCGTCAGCTCCCGCGCCACGCGGCCGAGGATCCCGTTCACGAACTTCCCCGCCTCGTCTGACGCGTACTTCTTCGCGAGCACGACTGCCTCGTTGATCGCCACCTCGGGCGGCACGGTCCCCTCCTCCAGCTCGTAGATCCCGATCCGCAGGATATTCCGCTCGAGCGTACCGAGCCGATCGGCGGTCCATCCCTCCGCGGAGGCCGTGATCCGCACGTCGAGCGCCTCCGCCCGCGCAGCGACGGCCTCCGCCAGCTCCAGCGCGAACCCCGCGGCCTCGCCCTCGTAGAGCGAGGTCAGCGGCTGCCCCGTGAGATCCCACTGGTAGAGCAGGAAGAGCGCCGTGCGGCGCGCGGCCCGGCGCCCGGCCATCAGGGCACGACCTCCTCGATCGCGACGTCCACGGTCGTCTCGAGCGCGAACATGGCCGCGAGAGCCTCCCTCACGGCCTCCTGCACCGACCGGCCGAGCCCGGCCAGCGGCTCGCCGCGACGGGCGGCGATCTCGACGCGAACGAGGGCCCGCCCGTCATCGACCTCGACGCCGATCCCTCGCCGCGGCCGGCGCGCCCGCACGCCCGGAACCCGGCCCGCGGCACCGAGAACCGTCGCGGCGAGGACGGTGCCCGGCACGGTGATCGGCCCGTGTGGACCAGCCAGGACGAGATCCTCCTGCTTCATGACGAGAGCGCGGGCAGCCCGTGGGCGGCGTCCGCGAGGAAGCTCGTCGAGTAGCTCCCGCTCGCGAATTCCGGCGAGCGCAGGATCTCCATCGCCAGCTCCCGCGTGGTCGGTATCCCGTCCACGTCGAGCTCGCCGAGCGCCCGGAGGGCGCGCGCGATCGCGCCGTCGCGATCCTCGTCCCAGACCGCGAGCTTCCCGATCAGCGAGTCGTAGTACGGCGAGATCACGGATCCCGCCTCGAGGTGCGTGTCGAAGCGCGTTCCCGGCCCGAGCGGGGCGCGGAAGCGCGCGATCGTCCCCGGCGCCGGCATGAAGTCGCGGGTCGGATCCTCGGCGTTGATCCGCACCTCGAGCGCATGCCCGCGGCGCGGCGCCCGACCTGTCGTCTGGAGCCGCTCGCCGGCCGCGATCCGCACCTGCTCGCGCACGATGTCGATTCCGGTCGTCAGCTCCGTGACCGGGTGCTCCACCTGAAGCCGGCAGTTCAGCTCGATGAAGTAGTGCTCGCCGCCGGCGCCGAGCAGGAACTCGAAGGTGCCGGCACTGACATAGCCGATCGCGCGGCAGGCGCGCTCGACCTCCCGCTCCATCTCCTCGCGCGCCTCCGGCGTGAGCGCCGGCGAGGGCGACTCCTCGACGAGCTTCTGGTGACGGCGCTGGATCGAGCACTCGCGCTCGCCGAGCGTGAGCACGCCCCCGTGCGCGTCGGCGAGCACCTGCACTTCCACGTGGCGCGCGGGGACGACGGCTTTCTCGACGTACAGCGCCGCGTCGCCGAAAGCGGCCTCCGCCTCGGTGCGCGCCGTCGTGTACGCCAGCTCGAGCTCGCCGGGCGCGGCCACGAGCCGCATCCCCTTGCCTCCGCCGCCCGCGACCGCCTTCAGAAGCACGGGGTAGCCGAGATCGGCCGCGGTGGCCTGCGCCTCGTGCAGCGAGGCCGCGCCGTCCGTGCCGGGTACGAGCGGCACCCCGGCGCGCCGCATCTCCTCCTTTGCGCGCGCCTTGTCGCCCATCGCCGCCATCACGTCGGCGGGCGGGCCGATGAAGACGATGTCGTTGTCGTGGCAGGCGTGGACGAACGCCGGGCTCTCGGACAGGAAGCCGTAGCCCGGATGAACGGCCTCGCACCCGGTCGTCTCCGCCGCCGCGATCACGGACGGGATGCGCAGGTAGCTGTCCGTCGCGGCCGGGGGCCCGATGCAGACGGACTGGTCGGCGAGGCGGACGTGCATCGCGTCACGGTCCGCCGTCGAGTAGATCGCGACGGCCTCGATCCCGAGCTCGTGCAGCGTCCGGATCACGCGCACGGCGATCTCGCCCCGGTTCGCGACGAGGACGCGGGAGAACATCTCAGTGGTTCGGACGGTGACGGGTTCGCGCCTCTGGCGTGGAAGCTGCAAGCGAGGCTAGGACGCAAGGCTTGCCCATACCGAATTCAGGTATGGGCGAGCCCGAGGACGCCGCATCGCGCCGCAGATCGCGCGTCAGAGGTGCACTACTTGTCGCCGTCCGAGCCACTTTAAACCGCCGGCGGCGCGGCGATCGGCTCGATGTCGAAGAGCAGCTGGCCGAACTCGACGGGCTGCGCGTTTTCGACGTGAATCGTCCGCACGACGCCGGCCAGCTCGGCCTTCACCTCGTTCATCAGCTTCATCGCCTCGAGGATGCAGAGCGTCTGCCCGGGCATGATCGTGTCGCCCACCTCGACGAATGAGGGGGCCCCCGGCTGCGGAGCCCGGTAGAAGGTGCCGACCATCGGGGACTCGATGTGCGCGATGCCGGGCAGGAACGTCGTCGGCGCGGCCAGGCCCGGCTCGTCGGCGTCGAGCGGCGTTCCCACCGGCTGGAGCGCCTCGTCGGTCCGCCGCACCGACACCCGCATCCCCTCGTCCTCGATCTCGATCTCCGCCACACCGCTCTCCTGCACGATCCGGACGAGCTCGCGGATCCGCTCGCCGCGGGTGTGCTCGACTCCCAGCGTGAGGAGCGGCTCGTCGCGCGAGTGGCGGGCACGAATCGTGCGCAGCAGCGGCTCCGCCTCGTCGCCGAACATCGCGAGCAGGACGAGCTCCTCTTCGCTTGCGGCGAGACCCTCGGCCTCGGCGCGGACGTCCTCGGCGGTCGGTGGATCGTGCTCGACCGAGAGGTCGTCGGAGAGGAGCGAAACCGCCCGGGCGAGGGTGGCGTCGACCGCGGCGGGCGGCGTGCCGTAGCGCCCCTGTACGAGCGAGCGGAACTCGTCCACGAGCGAGCCGTAGCGGCGCGCGGAGAGCACGTTGAGCAGCGCCTGCGAGGCGAGGATCTGGCCGATCGGCGCGGCGAGCGGCGGCCAGCCGGCCTCGGCGCGGACGCGGCCGATCTCGAGGAGCACCTCGAGCAGACGGTCGCCCGCCGCGTGCGCGCGCAGGTGGACGTCGATCGCCGCGACGAGCCCCGACGGCAGGTCGTGCTCGGCCGCCCGCACGGCGATGCGGGGCGCGAGCGGCGTGACCGGCTCGTCGCCGATGTGCTCGTCCACGAGGTCGGCAGCCTGCCAGAGCGTCGCGGTGTCCACGCCGGTCTCCTTGCCGTAGCCGTGCAGCGCCTGCACGAGCGACTCGGCGGAGACGCGATGGAGCGTGAGCGCGAGCGGGTAGACGGCGCACGCGACGAGGTCGGCGCCCGCCTCGACGGCGGCGAGCGAGTCGGCGAGCGCCGTGCCGCCGGCGCCCTGGCTGTAGTAGCCGACCGGTAGCCCGCTCGCTTCCCCCACCCGGCCGACGAGATCGCCCGCGCTCGCCGGCGAGAGCGCGCCCGTGGGGTCGTTGACGATCACCCAGGCGGCGCCGAGATCCGCCAGCTCGCGCGACTGCTCGACGAGCGCGTCGGCCTCGCCCGGCCTGCCGGGGCTGTAGACGAGGCCGGCGTGGAACTCGCCGCCGGCGGCCTGCACCGCGCCGGCCGAGTGGCGCAGGCTCGAGACGTCGTTCAGCGGGTCGTGGATACGAAAGACCGAGATGCCGTTCTCGGCCGCGCAGGAGACGAAGCGGCGGACGATGTCGCGATGCACCGCGCGCGAGCCGACAAGGAACCGGCCGCGGAGCGCGATCCCGAGCGGCGTCGCGGTCCGCGCCTTGAGCGCCCGGATGCGCTCCCACGGGCTCTCGACCCCGCGCCGGACGGCCGCGTCGAAGCCGCCGCCGCCCGAGACCTCGAGGTAGGCGAACCCTGCGCCGTCAAGGATCTCGGCGAGCCGGAGCAGCTCCGCGGTCGGCATCCGTCCCGCGAGGGGCTCCTGCGAGAGCAGGCGGATCGTGGTGTCTACGAGCTTTGGCATCGGAAGGGAGCCTACAGCGGGACGCGCTGCGCTCCCCGCGCAGCCGGTCTGACTCCGCGCGGAGCCGTGCGGTTGCAGCCGGCGGTCCTTCGCGCGGGCTTGACTCGGACCTGCCGGCCCGACAGCATGCCACCGTCAGACACCCGAGGAGGACCGATGGCCACGCACGTCTCCGAGCACACACACGAGTCGCTTGCCGCCCTGCCGGACAGCTACTTCAAGGCCGTCGACGCGATGGACGTCGACGCCGTGCTCTCGCACTTCGCCGACGACGCGATCATGACCGTCCAGACCGATCACGCGACGTTCTCGGGCGCGGACGAGATCAGGCGGATGTTCACCGACTTCTTCGCGAGCTCCGAGTCGATCTTCCACGAGATCCGCAACATCGTCGTCGAGCCGGCCGCCGGCAAGGTCGCGACCGAGCAGGGCTACATCGGGACGCTCCGCGACGGCACGAGGAACGACATGCACAACTGCAACTTCTTCGACGTGGGCCCCGACGGGAAGTTCACCCGCGTCATCATCTGGATGGCCGGGACGAGCCCGCTCAAGTAGGCGCCGAGCCCCGTAACTACGCACGGCCGATGTAGCGGCCTTCGTGCGGGTCGACCTTGATCCGGTCGCCCGGGTTGACGAACAGCGGCACGGCGACGACCGCGCCGGTCTCGAGCGTCGCCGGCTTCGTCACGTTCGAGACGGTGTCGCCCTTCACGCCGGGCTCGGTGTCGGTCACCGTCAGCTCGAGCGAGGCGGGGAGCTGGATCCCGGCCGGCTTGCCGTTCACCTGCAGCATCTGCACCGTGCTGGACGGGAGCAGATACGGCAGCGCGTCTGCGACCTCGGCGTTCGGCAGCGAGAACTGCTCGTACGTCGCCTCGTGCATGAAGTGCACCTCCGAGCCGTCCTCGTAGAGGAACTGGACGTTCTTCACCTCGGTGTGCACGCGCGGGAACTTCTCGCCCGCGCGGAACGTCTTCTCGACGACGGAGCCGGAGTCGAGCGACTTGAGCTTCGTGCGCACGAACGCGCCGCCCTTGCCCGGCTTGACGTGCTGGAACTCGACGATGCGCCACACCGAGCCTTCGAGCTCGATGTGCATCCCGTTCTTGAACTGGTTCGTGGCGACGACGTCGGCCATGGCCGCGCGCCAGTCTACTCAGGAGACGGTGATCAGGCTCTTGGTGAACCGCGTCAGGCGCTCGCAGCCGTCCTCGGTGACCGTCACGAGATCCTCGATCCGGACGCCGCCGACGCCGGGCAGGTAGATCCCGGGCTCGACCGTGACGGTGTTTCCGGCGACGATCGTGTCGGTCGATTCCGGCCGGAGCGCCGGCGCCTCGTGGATGTTCAGGCCCACGCCGTGCCCGAGGCCGTGGCCGAACTGCTCCCCGTAGCCCGCCGCCACGATCACGCGACGCGACGCGGCGTCCCCCTCGACCCCTGTGATTCCCGGCCGGACGGCGGCGACGCCCGCCTCCTGCGCCTCGAGGCAGACCTCGTAGATGCGAGCAAGCTCGTCCGGCAGAGCGCCGGTGGCGAAGGTGCGCGTGCAGTCGGAGCGGTAGCCGCCGACGGTCGTGCCGGCGTCGATCGTGACGAGCGTGCCCGCTTCGATCGGACGGTCGCCGGGGACGGCGTGCGGGCGGGATCCGTTCTCGCCCGCTGCCACGATCGTCTCGAAGGCGGGTCCCTCGCCGCCGAGCTCACGCAGCAGCTGGTCGAGCCGCCAGGCGAGCTCGCGCTCGGTGCGGCCCGTGAAGCGCTCCTGCGAGAGCGCCTCGAAGGCGCGGTCGGAAATCGCGCACGCGGCGCGGATCGCGTCCAGCTCGCCGGGTTCCTTGACGGCGCGCAGCGCCTCGACGACGCCCTGCGTCGGAACGAGCGCGAGCCCGTGTGCGCCGAGCGTCTGCCAGCCCATGTACGTGACGTGGTCGGCCTCGAAGCCAATGGTGCCGTCGAGGAGCCCCGCGAGCGCCGGCAGCACCGCGCGCGGCGTCTCCACGACCTCCGCGCCCTCGGCCGCCCGAGCGCGCTCGACGTAGCGGAAGTCGGTGTACAGACGCGCCCGGCCGGGCTCGACGAGCACGGCGGCGTTCGAGCTGGAGAGCCCGGTCAGGTAGAGGACGTTGACGGGGTCCGTGACGAGCAGCGGCCGCTCCAGCCCCGCCCGCAGACGTTCCAGCCGGCCCTTCACGACCCTTTCACCAGAAACTCGAGCGCCTCACGGTATCCCTCCGGCCCCTTGCCCATGATCCTCCTCGCGGCGACGTCGCTGAGCACGGAGACGCGCCGCCAGTCCTCACGTGCCTCGATGTCGGACAGGTGCACCTCGACGACCGGAACGGCAAAGAGCTCTGCGGCGTCGTGGATCGCCCACGAGTAGTGCGTCCACGCGCCGGGGTTGAGGATCACCCCTCCGGCCCAGTCGAGCGCGTCGTGGCACCAGTCCACGAAGATGCCCTCGTTGTTCGTCTGCCGGCAGCGAGCGCTGCATTCGAGCTCGTTGGCCCATTCGTAGATGCGCGTCTCCAGCTCCGGCAGCGTGATTCCGCCGTAGTGCGTCGAGCTGCGCCGCCCGAGCATGTCGAGGTTGACCCCGTTGAGGATGGCGACCCGCACGGGCGCGAGTCTAACCGGCGATCAGGGCGTCGAGCGCGGCGCGCACGGCCTCGTCCGGAAGCTCGACGCCGAGCCGCGGTGCGCCGAGCGCCTCGAGCAGCACGAGCTGCGGCCGGCCCCCGACGACCTTCTTGTCGCGGTGCAACGCCTCCCACGCCCGCTCGCGGCTCACGCGCACCGGCACGGGCCGCAACACGCGCGCGACCTCACCCGGGACCGCCGGATCGAGGCCGAGGTGCTCGACGGAGAGCCGCGTCGCGGCGAGCAGGCCGAGCGCGACCGCCTCGCCGTGGGAAGGCCCGGTGTAGCCCCCCGCCGCCTCGAGCGCGTGCGCGAAGGTGTGGCCCAGGTTGAGGGCGTTGCGCGGCCCGCGATCCGCGGGGTCGCGCAGGCAGAGCGCCGCCTTGAACGCCGCGCAGCGGCGAATGCCCTCCGCGCGCGGCAGCTCCCAGAGCGGCTCCCCCGCGAGCAGCCCCGTCTTGACCACCTCGGCCAGCCCCGCGGCGACCTCCTCCTCAGGCAGCGTCGACAGCACGTCGGGGTCGCAGACGACGCGCGCCGGCCAGTGGAAGGCGCCGACGAGGTTCTTGCCGCCCGGGAGGTCGATCGCGGTCTTGCCGCCGAGCGCGGCGTCCACCTGGCCGACGAGCGTCGTCGGCACCGCCACCCACGCCACCCCGCGCAGGTAGGTGGCCGCGGCGAAGCCGGCAACGTCGGTCGTGCAGCCGCCGCCGGCCGCGACGAGGATGCCGCCCCGCTCGAGCCTGAGAGCCTGCCAGAGCTGCCCGCAGATCTCGGCGCTCTTGGCATCCTCACCGGGCGGCAGCTCGTGCACACTCGTCAGCCGCGCGCCCAGCGCCTCACGGATTGCCGCGCCGTGGAGCTCGGCCACGTTCGCATCGAGTGCCAGCTCGAGGGGCCCGTCACCGGGAACGAGAGCCGCGAGCCGCGCCAGCGAGCCGGCCTCGACGTGGATGCCCGCGGCGGCGAGCACGGCCCCGTCGGCGTCGTCGGCGCGCCCGTCCGCAACCTCGTCGTAGAGCGGGCGCCGCGCCTCGTAGAGGGCGCGGAACGACTGCTCGTCGCGGGCGAGCGGCCGGTCGCCGCCGCGCGCGCGCCGCCAGGCCTCCTCGACCTCCACGTCGAGGAGGACGGTGAACGCCTGCGCCCGCAGCGCCTCACGGATCTCCGGCGTGGTGACGGCCCCGCCCCCGAGCGAGATCACGGCCGGCTCGAGCGCGCGCAACGCCCCCAGCGCCCGCTCGGTCTCGAGCGTGCGGAAATGCGCCTCGCCGCGCTTGGCGAAGAGCTTCGCGATCGAGAGCCCGGCGTGCCGCTCGATCTCGGCGTCGAGATCGACGAAGCGGCGGTCGAGCCGCTCGGCGAGCTGCAGGCCGATCGTCGACTTCCCCGCGCCCATGAAGCCGACGAGCGCGAGGTGCCGGTCGAGTGCGTTCAGCGGCCGGTCCAGCCGATCCGCTCCAGGTAGGCGCGGTGGGCGGCGATGAAGTCGCCGAGCGCGTCGCCGCCGAACTTGTCGCGGGCGGCGGAGGCCAGCTCGAAGGCGACGGCAGCCTCGGCGACGACAGCGAGGGCCTCGACCGCCGCCACGTCGCTGCGCTCCACCAGCGCCTGGGCAGGCTCGCCCGTGGCGAGATCGACCGAATCGAGCGGGCGCATCAGCGTGGGCAGCGGCTTCATCGCAGCGCGGACGACGAGCGGCTCGCCGTTCGAGACGCCGGCCTCGATGCCGCCGGCGCGGTTCGAGCGGCGCCTGAGGCCCGGCTCGATCTCGTCGTGGGCCTCGGAGCCCCGTCTCCGCGCGAGTGCGAAGCCGTCGCCGACCTCGACGCCCTTTACCGCCTGAATTCCCATCAGCGCTGCGGCGAGGCGCGCGTCGAGCCGCTCCTCGCGCGTCGCGTAGGAGCCGAGGCCGGGCGGAACACCCGCCGCCACGACCTCGACGACGCCGCCGAGCGTCTCCCGGTCTCCCTTCGCCGCGTCCATCGCCGCTTTCTGCGCCTCCGGCTCCGTCTCGCCCCCGATCTCGAGCACGGTGCCCGTGACGGAAACGCCGATCGCCGCGAGCAGCGCCTTCGCCACCGCGCCGGCGGCGACGACGACCGCCGTATGGCGCGCGCTCGCCCGCTCGAGCGCGTTGCGGACGTCGTCGTGCCCGTACTTGAGCGCGCCTGCGAGGTCGGCGTGCCCGGGCCGGGGCAGCGTCACCGGCTTGACTCCCTTGCCGGAGGGCTCGCCTTCGGGCGGCCACGGATTCATCCCCCACGCCCAGTTCGTGTGGTCGCGGTTGCGCACGACGAGGGCCAGCGGCGTCCCCAGCGTGCGGCCGTGACGGAGCCCCGCGAGCACCTCCACCTCGTCGGTCTCGAGCTGCTGGCGCGGGCTGCGGCCGTAGCCCTGCTGGCGCCGGCGCAGGTCGGCGTCGATCGCGGCGCGGTCGAGCGTGAGCCCCGCGGGCAGCCCGGTCACGATCGCGACCAGCGCGGGGCCGTGCGACTCGCCGGCGGTGACGAGGCCGAGGGTCATCGCGACGAGCCTAGCCGTCCCGGAGGGCGGCGCGCATCGCCTCGATCGGCGCGGGCACGCCGGTCCAGCGCTCGAACGAGTCCGCGCCCTGGCGGACGAGCACGTCGAGGCCGTCCACGACACGGGCGCAGCCCGCCGCGCGAGCGGCCGCGACCAGTGCCGTCGGCTGCCCGTCTGCACGGTACGCGAGGTCCACCACCTGCTGCGACGAGCGCGGCGCGACGAGCGCGTCGTCCCGCACCGGGGTCGCGTTCACGATCACGTCCGCGCCGGCGCCGCTGGGAGGCCAGCCCGGGTCGCGCCGCGAGATGACATCCACCGCGGCAGCGCCGGCAGCCCGCAGCGCCGCGATCACCGCCTGCGCGGCACCGCCCGCGCCGAGGACGAGGCACTGCGCCCCTCCGGCCTCGATCGCCCCCGCGACGGCCGCGCCGTCGGTGCTCGAGCCGAGTACCAGACCGCCGCGGATGACGAGCGTATTCACCGAGCCGGCCCGCTCGGCGACCGGATCGAGCTCGTCGCAGAGCTCGACGACGGCGCGCTTGTGCGGGATCGTGACGTTCGCGCCGGCGAAGCCGAGCGCGACGAGGCCGCGCACGGCCTCCCCGAGCCGTTCCGTCGTGACCGGCAGCGCCACGTAGGCCCAGTCGAGCCCGGCCGCGCCGAACGCGGCGTTCTGCATCCGCGGCGAGAGCGAGCCCGCGACCGGGTCTCCCAGCAGGCCCACGAGCGTCGTCGTGCCGCGAAGGTCAGCCACAGCCATAACCGTATTCGCACGCCTTCTTCAGGAACTCCTGCTCGCTCGCCGTGAAGAAGTGGTGCACCCTGTCCGGCTTGCGCACGAAGTAGAGGTAGTCCACCTGCGCCGGATGTGCGGCCGCCTGGAGCGACGCGAGCCCCGGGTTGGCGATCGGCGTCGGCGGCAGCCCCTGCCGTCTGCGCGTGTTGTACGGGTTGTCGCTCTCGAGCTGGGAGACCCGCAGCGGCTCGGTCGCGGGGACGTTCAGCCCGTAGCGGATCGTCGCGTCGATCCCGAGCGGCATCCGCGCCTTCAACCGGTTGTAGATGACCGCCGCGACGAGCGGCCGCTCGTCCGGCGCGACGGTCTCCTTCTCGATCATCGAGGCGATGATCAGAACGTCGTAGGGAGTCAGGTGGCGCTTGCTCGCGTACCTGAGATCGAGCTCCGCCCAGTTGTCCCGGAAGAAGGCGAGCTGGCCGGCCACGAACTGCTTCGCCGTCGTCTCCGGGAGGAACTCGTAGGTGGAGGGGAAGAGGAATCCTTCGCTGCCGCGTCGTCTCGCGTCGGCGCGGAAGCCGGGCGGCGCGACGAGCGCCGCCGTGGCGTCGAGGTACCCCCGCGCGGTCAGCTTCGGCTTCACGCCGCGCCTGTCCCGCGCGATCTTCCAGACGGCCGCGATCCGCGCGGCCATCTCCTGGCGTGTGAAGCCTTCCGGAAAGACGATCTTGAGCACGACCGGCGGGGGCGCGGCCGTCGTCGCGGGCGTGTTCCCTCCCCCGCCCGTCGCCGTCACGGCGGCCCAGACGACGAGCGCGAAGACGGCGACCATGAGGGCCGCGCCGAGCAGGCGCCGGCGGACGACGACGCTCCTTCGCACCGGCGGGGGCGGCGGGAGCCCCGGCCGCGGGGGGATTATGCCCGGCCGCTCGCCCATGCCAGATAGCCCTCGAGCAGGTGCGCGGCCGCGAGCGCGTCCTCCGGCGCCGACGACGGCGTGCGCGCCGCCATCGCCGTCGTGAAGCGCTCGTCGAACGTCTCCACCGGAACGGTGAGCACGGCTCCGAGCGCGGCGACGAATCTCTCCGTCTCCTGCGCCTGCGGGCCACGCTCGCCGCGCAGTGTCAGCGGCAGGCCGACGACCACGCGCGCCGGCTCGTGCTCGGAGACGAGCTCGGCGAGGCGCGCGAGCCCCGCCTCGGTCGCGGCGCGCTCGACGATGCCGACCGGCCGGGCGATCGTCCCTGTCGCGTCGGAGACCGCGACCCCGGTGCGGGCCGATCCGTAGTCGAGCGCGAGCACCTTCACGAGAGAGCGGCGACGATCAGGCGCTCCGCCTCGGCCAGCGCCTCCGGCAGACGCTCCGGATCCTTGCCCCCGGCCCGCGCCATGGTGGGCCGGCCTCCGCCGCCGCCCCCGACGAGGGCCGCCGCCTGCCTGACGACGTCGGACGCGCTGACGCGGTCGGCGACGGACTGGTCGAAGTTGGCGACCAGATGCACCGTGCCGTCTTCGCTCGAGCCGAGCACGACCGCGGCCGGCGCGTGCCGCTGCTTGAAGCGGTCGGAGAGGTCGAGCAGCTCGTCAGCGTCGAGCCCCGCCACGGACTGGACGATCACGTTGACGCCGTTCTCCTCCCGGACGGACGGCGCGATCTCCTCGGCCCCGGGGCTCGGCCGCTTCTTCGCCTCCTTGCGCAGCTCCCCCACCTCGCCGCGCAGCTCGTCGGCCTCGCGCGAGCGGCCGTGCAGGAGGGCGTACGCCTCGCCCGAGGTGACCGCCTCGATCCGCCGCGCGCCGGCGCCGACCGAGCCTTCGGAGACGATCGCGAGCGCTCCGATCTCGGCGGTGGAGCGCACGTGCGTGCCGCCGCAGAGTTCGCGCGAGTAGTCCCGCACCTCGACGAGGCGCACGATGTCCCCGTACTTCTCGCCGAAGAGGGCCATCGCGCCGAGCCGCCGCGCCTCCTCGAGCGGCGTCTCGAAGACGTGCACCGGCAGGTTCTCGAAGATCTTCTCGTTGACGCGCCGCTCGACCTCCTCGCGCTGCGCGTCGGAAAGGGCCCGCGGGTGTGTGAAGTCGAAGCGGAGCTTGTCGGGGCGGACCGCCGAGCCCGCCTGCTTGACGTGGTCGCCGAGCACGTCGCGCAGCGCCTGGTGAAGGAGGTGCGTCGCGGTATGATTCGCCATCGTGGGGAAGCGCACTCTCCAGGGCACGAATGCGTGCACGCGATTGCCTGCGGAGAAGCCCTCCCCTTCGAAGAGGAGCGCCTGGTCGCCCTCGAAGCGGTACGCCTCACGCAGCTCCGCGCGCACGGCGGCGTCGCCGTCCAGCTCGATCCAGCCCGCGTCCGTGACCTGACCGCCGCCGGCGGGGTAGAACGGCGACTGGCGCAGCTTGGCGAGGAAGAGCCGGTCGTCCACCTGCTCGAGCGCACCGATCTGGGTCAGCACGTCCGTCTTCTCGTAGCCGACGAACTCCGTGGTGAACCCGGCCCCGTGCGCGAACTCCGCGGCCCGCCGGGCGCCGGTCTCCGCAGCGCCGGCGCGCGAGATCTCCCGGTGGCGCTCCATCTCGAGCCGGTAGCCGTCGACGTCGACGGCCTGGCCGCGCTCCTCGGCGAGCTCGACGGTCAGCTCGACCGGGAACCCGTACGTCGCGGCGAGGGTGAAGGCGTCCGCGCCGGAGATCGCTTCGCCGCCCGCGAGCTCCTCGAACACCTTCAGCCCGCGCTCGAGCGTCTCCGAGAAGCGCTCCTCCTCGCCGCGGACGATCTCCTGCACCTGCTGCCGGTGCCGGGGCAGCTCGGGGTACCACTCGCCCATCTGCTCGATGACGACGTCGGTGAGCGGCCAGAGGCTCGCGAGGTCGATCGCCCGCGCCTGCTGGACGGCCCGGCGGATGATCCGCCGCAGGATGTAGCCGCGGCCCTCGTTCGACGGGATCACGCCGTCGGCCGTGAGGAAGGTCATTCCGCGACCGTGATCCGCCAGAATCCTGTGCGCCTTGGTGGCGCGCTCGGACTCGCCGTACGCGACGCCGCTCTGCCCGGCGATCCACTCCATGATCGCCTGGTAGCCGTCGGTCTCGTAGACGGACGTCACGCCCTGGAGGATGGAGGCCGTCCGCTCGATCCCGAGGCCGGTGTCGACGTTCTGCGCCGGGAGCGGCGTCAGCGTTCCGTCGGCGTGGAGCTCGAACTCCATGAAGACGAGATTCCAGAACTCGAGGAACCGCTCGCAGCTGCAGCCCGGCGCGCACTCGGGGCGGCCGCAGCCGGTCCCCGTGCCGCGGTCGTAGAACATCTCGGTGTCCGGTCCGCACGGGCCGGGGCCCCCGACCGACCAGAAGTTGTGCGAGCGGTCGAGGCGGCCGATCCGCTCCGGCGGCATCCCGATCCGCTCCCAAGCCCGGACGGCGACCTCGTCCTCGCCAAGCCCGAGCGCCGGGTCGCCTGCGAAGACGGTGACCGAGACCCGGTCCATGTCGAGCTTCAGGTGCTCGGTCATGAACTCCCACGCGAGCTCGACGGCGCCGTCCTTGAAGTACTCGCCGAACGAGAAGTTTCCGAGCATCTCGAAGAACGTCAGATGGTGGCCGTCGAGCCCGACCTCGTCGATGTCCGGCGTGCGGAAGCACTTCTGGGCGGTCGTCAGCAGCTGCGCCGGCGGCGTCTCGCGGCCGAGGAAGTACGGCATCAGCGGCTGCATCCCCGCGCTGTTCAGCAGCGTCGAGCGGTCCCACGCGGGCGGGACGAGCGAGCCGGACGGGTGCCGCTTGTGGCCCTTCGACTCGAAGTAGGCGAGGTAGCCCTCACGGAGCTCGGCGGTCGTGCGCATTCGGTGGATTGTAGGTGCGCGGCCCGGCGCCTAGGACGCGTCGGAGCCCGAGCGGCGCAGCTCGTCGGCGAGCTCGGCCTCACGGCGGGCGGCGGCGGCTCTGGCTGCTGCCTTCGCCGCGCCCCAGTCCCGGCTCGCCCGGAACGCCGAGGCGCCGTGGGTGACGCCTGCGGCGAGCCCCGAGACCTTCTGCACCGGCTTCGAGATCGCCATGCTGACCGAGCGCACGGCGGTGTCGACGCTGTCGGCCATGTCGACGGCGCTGTCGGTGATCTGGCCGACCTTGTCGAGCTCGGCGTTCACCTTGTCCACGCTCTCGCCCACCTTCGAGATGACCGGTAGCACCTCGCGCTCGGTGCCCTGAATGAAGGACGACAGGCGTCCGAAGGCGCCGCCGAGGCGGAAGAACATGTACCCGAGGCCGAGCCCGGCCGCGAGCAGGAAGACCGAGAGCGCGAGGTCTGTGAGGTCGGCCCACGTGAAGTCGGCGATCGGCATGCGGCTTGATCCTAGCGCCCGGCGGACACGACGAGGCCGGAGCCGACGACTGCGTCTCCCTCGTAGAGGGCGACCAGCTGGCCCGGCGCGACCGCGTACGCGGGCTGGTCCAGTCGCAGGCGGAAGCCGCGCGCCGTCTCCTCGACGAGTGCGGGCACCGCAGGCGAGCGGTAGCGGAGCTTCGCGTCCACGCGCCCGGCGGGAACGAACAGCCGCCCGCGCGCCGACACGGTGGTGCGTGCGAGCGCCTCGCGGGAGCCGACGACGACGGTGTTCGTCCGCACATCGGTGCGGAGCGCGTACAGCGGCTCCGGGGCGGCGACCCCGAGGCCACGCCGCTGCCCGGGTGTGTAGCGCCAGAAGCCGTCGTGACGGCCGACCTCGAGCCCGCGCTCGTTCACGATTGCACCTCCGCCGCCGTTCAGGCCCTGCCGGGCGAGGAACGCCCGGTAGTCGCCGCCGGCGAGGAAGCACGCCTCCTGGCTCTCGGCCCGCAGCGCGGCCGCAAGCCCCGCCCGAGCGGCCTCGGCGCGGGTGTCCTCCTTGGCCTGCCCGCCGAGCGGGAACGAGATGCGATCGAGCAGCCGTGGATCGAGCCGCGCGAGCATGTACGACTGGTCCTTCTCGGCGTCTGCGGCGCGGGCGACGAGCAGCCGGCCGCGGTGCGAGACGACGCGCGCGTAGTGGCCGGTGACGAGCCGCTCGCAGCCGGCGCGGCGCGCGAACGAGAGCAGCTGCGCGAAGCGGAAGCTGCCGTTGCAGCGCACGCACGGGTTCGGCGTTTCGCCGCGGGCGTAGGAGCGGACGAAGGGCTCGACGATCGCGCGCCGGAACTCCTCGCGCAGGTCGAGCGTGACGTGCGGCAGCCCGAGCTCGTGGCAGGTCGCGCGGGCCTGCAGGACGGCTTCCGGCGAGCAGCAGGCCCGCTCGGTGTCGGGCCCCTGCGGGTCGAGCCAGAGCCGGAGCGTGACGCCGATCGCGTTCGGCGCGCTGCGCAGGAGCGCGACGGCGCTGTCCACGCCTCCACTCATCGCGACGGCGGCGCGGCCGGGCACGGGCGCGGCGGCGAAGGCCGGCCCCAGCGCGTTGGCGAGCGCGTCGACGGCGAGCTGCTCCCCGGTCACCGCCGCGGCCTCCAGGAGGGTCAGCCCGGCGAGCGGCCGGTCGAGCCCGGGGGCGTCGGCCGAGACGATGCGGTCACGGTCCACGGCGAGCCGCACGAGCGCCCACTCACCGTTGCGCGACGAGTCTCCGACCACCTCGATCATTCGGTCAGCGTACTCGCCGAAAGAGTGCTCCACCCTGCCGATGAAAACCTCGCGTCCCTTGCGAACCTGGTCATACCAGGTGGGTGCCCTGCCGGCTGTCGGCGGTTGAGGCCTGGGCCGGACGCGAACTCCCTTCGCTTGTGCATTGGTTCACGTTTGGGACGAGAGCCACGCACAGGGTCGAGCGGAATCACTCTACACCGGCTGCATAGCGCCACCGAACTCTCTGCGTGCCCTTGAGCCCCAGGCGAGCCGCGAGAGCCTGCGTCAGCTCGAACTGTGTCCCCGCGCCCACGGGCCGGTGGTCGACGACCTCTGCGGGCGCCTCGACGGTTCCGTACGCCAGCACGAGCCTCGCGCCGCACGGCAGCACTGGGTGCGCGACCCCGAGCGTGCCCATCTCGAGCACGAGCCCGCAGGCCGTCCGCTTGCCGCCGGCGCTCGGCGCCAGGGGAGCCGCGAGCGCCTCGAACCAGCCGTCACCAGTGGCCGTCGGAGACGTCGGCGACGTCGAGGCCGCCGGGCTCGCCGTACGGTCGTTGCGCGCGAGCACGAGTGCCGGGGTCGCCGCGAGCAGCGCGACCGCCGCGAGGGCGAGCGAGCGCTGCGCGACGGAGAGGCTCACCGGCTCGAGGCAGCTCCAACGACATCGCCGAACGACTCGCGCACGAGCTCGTCGAACTCCTCGGGGAGCGAGCCGTCCGCCGCGGCGAACTCGCGCAGGTAGACGAGCAGGAAGCCGAGCTCCTCGTCGCGGATCGGGTCGGTCCCGGGGCGCGCGCGGGTCAGCCGCTCGAGCTCCCAGACATTCCAGCGCTGACGCGCGCCGGCTGCAACGGGGAGGGCGACCACGCGCACGGGCTCGGGTGCCGGCGGTGCGGGCGCGAGCAGGACGGGCTCGGGCGGCAGGGGCGGAACGGCTGCGAGCGGCGCGGGCACCTCGACTGCTTCCGGCTCGGGTTCCGGCTCCGGCTCAGGTTCGGGCTCTGGCTCTGGCTCGGGCTCCGGCAGCTCCTCGACCGCGGGCTCGGGCACGACCGCAGCGGGCTCCTGCGGCTCGCCGGCAACGGGCTCCTCTACGACCGGAGGCGGCTCTGCGCGAGGCAGCACGCGCACGTGCACGGGGATCTCCGGCTCCCTGACCGGCACGGGCGGTAGCCGCACCGCATCCTCGACCCATTCCGTCTCGAGCCGCGACTCGTCGTCCCGACGGGGCGGACTGACGACGACGATCCCCTCACCGGTCTCCGCCGCGGTGGACGCCGGGACGGGAGCCTGCACGGCTGCCGCAGCCCGCGAGAAGCGCCATTCGATCGCGGTCGTCGCGATCCAGGCGACGCTCATCACGGCCACGATCGCCGGCCAGCCCAGCTCGAGCAGGGCCGCGGTCACGGCTGCTGCGACGAGGAAGGCCACCTCGAGGACGAACCTCAAACCGAGACCACGCGGCACGGCGCGGATCCTAACGGTGCGGCTCGGGCTCGTCCTGCTCGCCCTCGGCCGGCTCCGGCTCCTCGTCGGCCGGCACCGCAGGCGGGCTGAACCCCGGCGGTGGGCCGCTCGGAGCCACCGGAGTCACCGGCGGAGCAGGCTCGGGCGGAGCCGACACAGGCGGAGCCGAGACCGGCGGGCCGGCAATCGCCTCGGCCGGACGCGACGGCGCCGCGGTCCTGTCCTCCATCGAGCCGAGAATCGCCCGGACGACCTCCGTCATCGCCGGCTCGCCGAGACCGGCGGCCGCCAGCAGCTTCTCGACGCCGTCCTGGGCGCGCGCCATGACGGCGGAGGCCTGCGCGCGGGCCCATTCGAGCGTCTGCTCGACCTCGGCGCGGGCCGCGTTCGTCAGGTCGGTCGCCTGGTGGCGGGCCTGCTCGAGCAGGCGGCTCGCACGTGCCTCGGCCTCGCGCACCTCCCGCGTCGCGTCGGCATTCGCCTTCGCGAGCAGGTCGCGCGCCTCGGTCTTGGCGGTGTTGACGATCTCGGCGCGCTGGCGCTCGCTCTCGGTGCGGAAACGCTCGACCTCGGCCTCGCGGGCCTGGAGGTCGGTCTGCCGCCCACGCACCTCCTGCTCCGTGCGGGAGAGCTGCGCGGCGGACGCGGTCTGCGCGTCCCGCTCGAGCGTGTCGGCGAACTCGGCGGCGGCGCGGATGAGGTGCAGCGCGTCCATGCGCACCGCGTGACCGCTCGGCTCGACGTCGGGGCTCCTGCGCGCAGCCTGGAGCACGCGCAGCTGGGCCTGGAGCTGGGAGGCGTGCCTGCGGAAGGAGTCGAACGCCTCGCGCACGCGCTCCTTGTCGTACCCCTCGCCCGAGGAGGGAAGCGAGTCGAGGCTGGGGAGAGCCGTCAGCCCCGGGGCCTGCGAACGCTCTGAATCGGATGTGGACATCTCTCTCCTGCCTGGTCGGCGGCACCCAAACGGGCGGTGCGCCAGAAGTATGACCAATTCATCGGCTACTGCGCCGTCGAGATTAATCTTCCTGCTCGGCGAGGATAATTCCCAGCTCGACGAGCTGCTCCGGCGTGACCTCCGACGGTGCTCCGCTCATCGGGTCGACGCCTGCCTGGTTCTTCGGAAAGGCGATCACGTCGCGCAGGTTCGGCTCGCCCGTGAGCACCATCGCCATCCGGTCGATGCCGAGCGCGATGCCGCCGTGAGGCGGGGCTCCCATCGCCAGCGCGTCGAGCAGGAAGCCGAATTTCGTGCGCTGCTCCTCGGGACTGAGCGCCAGCAGGTCGAAGACCTTGGCCTGGAGCTCCGGCTCGTGGATCCGGAACGAGCCGCCGCCGAGCTCGTTCCCGTTGCAGATCAGGTCGTAGGCGTGCGCCAGAGCGGCGCCCGGCTCGTCGGGGAAGCGCTCCACCCAGTCGGGGGACGGCCGTGTGAAGGGATGGTGGACGGCGCTCCACCGCGTCGCCTCGTCGTCCCACTCGAACAGGGGGAAATCGGTCACCCAGAGCCACCGCCAGGCGTCCTCGTCGATCAGGCCGAGCTCGCGGCCGAGGTGGAGGCGGAGTTGTCCGAGCACGCGTGAGACCTGCGCGGGCTCCCCGGCGCCGAAGAGGACGGTCGAGCCGGGAGCGGACGAGAACGAGGCCAGCTCGCGCTCGGAGAGGAATTTCGCGATCGGCGAGCGCACCTCATCCGACTCGTCCACGACGACGTAGGCGAGCCCCTTCGCCCCCCACTCCCTCGCAACGTCCTCGAGCTTCGCCAGCTCGCCCCGCGAGAACGCCTTCGGCGCGACGAGGTAGCGAACACACGGCGCCCCGGCGAAGACGCCGAAGCCCGAGCCGCGCGTGACCTCGGTCGCGTCGGCGATCTCGAGGCCGAAGCGGACGTCCGGCTTGTCGGAGCCGTAGCGGAGGTCCGCCTCGGCGTAGGTCATGCGCGGAAACGGCGTCTCGAGCTCGACCCCGATGCACTCGCGCCAGATCGCCGCCATCGCCCGCTCCATCAGCGCGAAGAGGAACTCCTGGTCGGGGAAGGATGTCTCGACGTCGAGCTGCGTGATCTCCTGCACGCGGTCGGCGCGCAGGTCCTCGTCTCGGAAGCAGATCGCGATCTGGTAGTAGCGGTCGAAGCCGGCGATCATCGTCAGCTGCTTGAGGATCTGCGGGCTCTGCGGCAGCGCGAAGAAGCGGCCCGGCTGGAGCCGCGTCGGCACGA
>Ga0082335_1001405_pt1 | contig 51361 bp, 42 predicted proteins | sample Subgrocontami58m_FD_72375 | JGI IMG/M metagenome (GOLD analysis project Ga0082335, IMG submission 72375) | Subsurface groundwater microbial communities from S. Glens Falls, New York, USA - GMW37 contaminated, 5.8 m (SPADES assembly) (version 2) ... | reverse complement strand
GAATATAATTTCTATAAGTCCAATTCTGATATTCACCGCCTAACTTAATCGTGTGATATTTATTTGGTAACCAGTTTAATGAACCGCTGAATGATAAAGAAGTGGTTTGGTTCTTTTGATATCCAATATTTACACCACCGGTTCTATTGAATCCCCAATCATAAATTACTATTTGACGAGGACCTGCAAAACGGCCTCCGTATCTAAGAGCTATATCCTGAGGAGATCGCGTCCAAACATATCCAACTGCAGCGTTAGCAATGCTATCGCCATAAGCCCAGAAATCATCTTTTAGGAAAGAATCCTGTTGAACATAATCCGATAAAACCATTCCAGCAGACAATTCATAAAATAAACTTGGACTAAGAACATGTGTCATCTTAAGGTTAAAAGATCCATTGTGATTGCTGTATTCACCAGGACGATCATTCATTGTATTGAATGGTCCAGTTGCGTTAGCATTATTTTCATCAATATAATAGGTACCCGATAATCTGAACAACAAAGGTTTAAGATCAAAGTTCAACGTACCAGTTAAGGTATAATATTTTCTAGCAGATTTTGGTTGAGCACCGTTATTAAACAGAAAGTTTACAGTATCTCTCTGAGCAGCAGAAACACTTTGGTCCCAAATATTACCAAGATTAATAGCTGGTTGATCTGAATGGGTACCGCTTCTATTAAACTGATAATTTAAATTTGCAAAGAATTTAATTCTCTGATCAAAAAGAGGACCGCTTATTGAAGCACTTGTTTCATCATAACCCCACCAGTATGTACCTAAACGTTGCTTACCATCGAATGCATCTTTAGCACTCTTGAATGTAACGTTATCAGTAATGTATTCAACACTTGCTTTCAATTGAGCACCACCACTTCTGAATGTAGAACGTACAATACCAGAGTTAGCACCGCCGAATTCTGCAGTGTAACCACCGGATTGAACTTGCATTTCTTCAATTGCATCTTGAGCTATTGATACTGCTCTACCACCACCACGAGGATTTCTAACAGAAACACCTTCAATATAATAACCAACTTCATCAGCACGACCACCACGAACATGGAACTCGCCATTGTTGGTTGATACACCAGGTGTTAAAGTAAAGAAACTGTTAAAACCTCGGACAGGAAGTGCAGCAATATCTTCGTTCGTTGTTATTCTTACAGCGTTTGTATTATCTTTTTGAATGATCGGTCTTCGAGCAACGATATCCACTTGACCAACCTGAATATCTTGACTTGGTAACTCAAAATTAGTTATCTGAGTCAAGTCAGCATTAACTCTGACATTAGAAATAGTTATTGTTTGGTAACCGACGTAAGAAGCTTTTAGTGTATAAACGCCTGGATCCAAATTTTGAATTAGGTATTCGCCGCTTGCATCAGAATTAGCACCAGCTGTTGAACCAACTACTACTACGTTGGCACCAATTAATGCTTCACCTGTTTGCAAATCGACTACTTTTCCCTTGATTCTTCCCTTTGTACCTGCATTAATTAATACAGGACAGAGTGCAAGAAATAGCAAAAAGTAAAAAATCTTTCGATGCATGTTTTTACTCCTTATTTGTTGAATAACTAAGAAAGGGTTTTTGAAATGAAAAAACTTGTAAAAAAAATGTCAAACACTACCTCCTTTTTTTAGAAGTGAATTATTAATTCTTAAAATTACAGAAACTTAATAATAACAGTTCCGTATTTTGCCCTAACATTTACGGAACAAATGGCTTCCTTTGTAAGTCTAATGCAATGATACAAAAAACTGTTTTTCTCTTGTTTGAAGCGATTCAAAATAAACTAATGTGATTTCTAAATCAAGAGTAAAATTGTGTTTTTTGTTTGTTTTTATTTGAAGCCCTTTATTTTTAATTGAATTTAACACCCTCTATTTTATTTGTCAAGGTCTAATTCCAGCGCTCAATTTTAATACCTTAGAATATGACTCCATTTTCATTATAAATAAAAATTCCTCCGTTATAAGTCGAGAGCCATTTATTATTTTTAGAATCGCAGAAAATGTTAAAAATAAAATCATCAGTTAGAGGAGAATTTTTTTTCCAAGATTTCCAATATCTTCATGTAAATAAAAAACGCTATTCCACAGGAACAGCGTTATAAGAATTTTGATCGTTTGACTAGACAAAATTATCCTTCCAAAAATTATTAAACTAATTTTTTTATTTTTTCTGCAAACATAGATTTTGGAACAGCACCAATTATTGTTTCAACAACTTTTCCGCCTTTTAAAAATAAAACTGTGGGGATACTTCTTACACCATACTTAATTGCAGTCTGCTGATTTTCATCTACATCAAGTTTGCCAACTTTAACTTTGCCTTCATACTCGCCTGCTAAATCTTCGATGATTGGCGCAATCATTTTACACGGGCCACACCAGGCTGCCCAGAAATCAACAATGACAGGAACATCAGACTTTAATGCTTCAGCATCAAAGTTTCCATCAGTAAAAGTAATAGGTTTCATTTTATAACTACTCCTTAATGAATTATAAAAAACTTAATCTTTAAACAACACCATTCTTTTTTAAAACTTCTCTTGCAATAATTCCTTTTTGAATTTCAGAAGTGCCCTCAAAAATTCTGTTGATACGGGAATCTCTGTAAAATCTTTCTATAGGAAGTTCACGTGAATATCCCATACCGCCATGAATTTGAACCGCAAAATCTGCAATCTTGTCAAGTGATTCAGAACAGAAAATTTTAACTATTGCCGATTGACGATTTACTTCTTTCTTGGCATCGTAATCAGCTGCAGTTCTATATACAATTGATTCCATAGCATAAAGTAATATTGCCATTTCGGAAAGCATAAATTGTACTGCTTGAAAATTGGAGATTGATTGATCAAACTGTTTTCTTTGTTTAGCATATTGGGTTGACATTTCTAAAAGTTCTTTTGAGGCTCCTATACAAGCGGCTCCTAATCCTAATCTGCCTGCGTTCAAAGTCTTCATCGCTAGTATAAATCCACGGCCTTCGGTACCAATTAAATTTTCTTTTGGAATTCGAACATTATCAAACGTAATGGCATTAGTTGTACTTCCCTTAATTCCCATTTTCTTTTCCGGCGGCCCTGCACTATATCCTGGAGTTTTTGTTTCTACAATAAAAGCGCTGATACCTTTATCTGTTCTAGCAAATACAGAAACTATATCTGCAATTCCACCGTTAGTTATCCAAAGTTTTTCACCATTGATAACCCATTCATTACCATCTAAATGTGCGCGTGTTTTTACATTAAATGAATCAGAACCAGCTTGCGCTTCTGTTAAACAGAAAGCACCAATTTTTTCACCTTTGGCAAGAGGTGTTAAATATTTCTGTTTCTGTTCTTCATTACCGCCGATATAAATTACATTTGAACCAATTGATTGATGGGCTCCTATAAATGTTGCTGTTGACATACAACCGCGGGCAATTTCTTCTTGCATCAAACAATAACCGACTTCACCGAATCCTCCTCCGCCGTATTCTTCTGGAAATACTACTCCTAAAAATCCAAGTTCACCAAGTTTTTGAATTAGTTCTCTAGGAATTTTTTCTTCTGCATCTATTTTAGCAGCAATTGGTTTGATCTCATTGTTAACGAAATCGCGGGTCATATCCCGCAGCATTTGTTGTTCTTCAGTTAGTGTGAATTCATTCATCAATCCTTCCTGAGTTTATTTGTTATATGTTTTTTCACCGATATAATTTACAATGTATTCTCCGCCGTCAACACCAATTACATTTCCTGAAATCCAATCTGCTTTCTCATCACATAAAAGTAGAATTGCTTTCGCAACTTCTTCGGGTGTTGTTAATTTGCCGCGAGGATTTTTCATTTTTGCTGCATAGAGCATTTTATCGAACATTGGAATTTTTCTACCTGCAGCTGTATCTGTAACTCCTGCCATAATTGAATTACATGTAATACTCATTGGCCCAAGTTCTACAGCAAGTTGACGAATGTGAGATTCGAGTGCTGCTTTAGCAGCAGATACAGCTCCGTAATTTGGAATTACTGTATGCGAACCCGCACTTGTAAGAGCAAATATTCTACCATTGTTCGCGAATAAATCCCTTTGTACTAATCCTTGAGTCCAATAAACTAAAGAATGGGCCATAACATCTAAAGTCATACTCATTTGTGCAGGAGAAATACTATCGTTTGGATTTTTTGTGATGTATGGTTTTAGAGTTCCGAAAGCAAGGGAATGAATAAGAACGTGAACATGAGGATGTTCTTTTGTTGCAAATCTTTCTTTGATTTCGTCTAGTGTATCGTTGATCTTTATTTGATCTGCTGCATTTATATTAAAGAAGATTGCCTTCTGACCAGTCTTTTCAATTCTTTTTATAACTTGATGTACTGACGGCATTGTTGCTTGGCGGTCAAGATGAACACCAAATATATTGTATCCATGTTTTGCAAGCTCAACTGCAGACGCACCTCCAAAACCGCTGGAAGCTCCTAATATTAGCGCCCACTTTTTTTCCATTTATTTTTCCTTGTTTATTTATAACGGCACAAACTTAAGAAATACGAAATCGAAATCAAATCAATATAGCTGATAGTTAACTCGCAACAAATTACTTTTAATTTTAAGTAGCCAAATAAACAATTGATTCTTCGCCGAGAAGTTTTTTTACTTTAGGTATGAACTCAGAATTGAATGAAATTTTATAATTGATGTAGAATTCCCGCATAACACCATCATCTTTTAAGCATATAAGTACGGGTAATGTTCCTTCATTCTCTTCAATTAATTTTTTTATCTCTATAACAGTGTTTGCTTGGTTGGAATTCTTATCTATTATAATCCCGATTCTCTTGGTTAGCTTTTGTTTTGCATCGTCTAGTGAGATTGCTTCATCAACATGTAGTTTTACTGCATCACCGCTGCTTTCTAATTTACCTGTTACTAAAATAGTTGATTCAAGTGCAATGAGATTCTCACATGTTGCAAAAACTTTAGAGAACATCAAACATTCACATGAACCGCTAAAATCATCCAACTTAAAAAATACCATTTGATTTCCGCGTTTGTCTATCTTTGTTCTTACTTCAGTTACAACACCGCACGCTCGTACCGATTCGTTGAACTTGTAAGTTTCCATCTCTCCCAAATGAACTGTTGCGAATGAGTTGTATTCAGTTTCATATTTTCTCAGTGGATGATCTGTTAAATAAAAACCAAGGACCTCTCTTTCTTTTGCTAATCGTTCTTTTGTTTCCCATGGTCGAACAACTGGAAGCTTCGGCTCGTAAATATGCATCGCATCTGAATCACTTGAGAATAAACTATCCGATTGAGAACCTTTTACTGATTGCACTTTGTTACCAAATGTAAGAGATTCTTCAACTGCTAAAAAGTTTTGCGCTCGTGAACCACCACACAGATCAAAAGCTCCTGAAAGAACTAATCCTTCCAACGCACGTTTATTTACTATTCGATTATCAACATTCGCACAGAAATCATAAATGCTTTTAAAATTTCTTCCAAGTTTTACATGCGATGATTTAATCATTTCTACAGCATTTACTCCAACATTCTTTATTGCACTCATACCGAAAATGATTTTTTTATTCTTCACGCCGAATTTTACAGATGGATTATTAATATCCGGTGGAAGAACTTTAACATTAAGCTTACGGCAGTCTTCTAACAGGTTAGTAACTTTATCAGTATTGCCATATTCGTTCGAAAGGTTAGCTGCTAGAAATTCTTCTAAGTAATGAGCTTTTAAGTATGCAGTTTGGTATGCAACAATAGAATATGCAACTGCGTGACTTTTGTTAAATCCGTAATTAGCAAACTTATCTATAGCTTCAAATATTTCTTCTGCAATTTTTTTACTGATATTATTTTTTACTGCACCTTCAGTAAATTTTTCTTTTTGTTCAGCCATTGCTTTCAAATCTTTTTTGCCCATAGCACGGCGAAGAAGATCTGCTTCGGCCAAACTCATGCCTGCAACTTTATTTGCAATCTGAATTACCTGTTCCTGATAAACTATGATACCGTTTGTTTCTTTAAGTATAGTTTCAAGAACTTGATGCAAATATTTTGTTTGTCTCTTTCCGTTTTTTCTGGAAATAAAATCATCAATAAATTCCATTGGACCAGGGCGGTACAATGCGTTCATCGCTGCAAGATCATTTATACTGCTAGGTCTAAGTTTTTTTAGATACTCGCGCATCGGGGCACTTTCAAACTGAAATACTGCAGTTGTCTGTCCTTTGCTAAAAACTTCATATGTCTTAGCATCATCCGTTGGAATATTGTCAATATCAATTTCAATCTTGCGTGATTGTTTTACTAACTCAATTGTATCTCTAATGATTGATAAAGTTCTGAGTCCGAGAAAATCCATTTTTAATAATCCGGCTTCTTCAAGATCCTTCATATTAAATTGTGTAACGATCGAATTATCATCGCCGTAAATTGCAAGTGGAACAAAATCACTTACTTCACCCGGGGTTATCACAACACCCGCTGCATGTTTGGAAGCATTACGGTTCATTCCTTCAAGAATTTTTGCGTACCTAATTAATTCTTGAATAATCGGGTCATCGGATTTATTTACCCACGCAAGTTCGGGAACCTCATTTAAAGCTTGATCAAGATCGAAAACACGTCCAAACTTTGATGGAATCCATTTAGTAATCTTTTCTACGGTTGGTATTGGAATTTTAAGAACGCGCGCAACATCTTTTAATACAGCTCGTGATGATAATCTGTTAAAAGTTATTATTTGTGCTACTGAATTCTCGCCGTATTTTTCTTTTACATAATTAATAACTTCGCCGCGTTTATCATCGGCAAAATCAACATCAATATCAGGCATTGATTTACGTGCTGGGTTTAAAAACCGCTCGAACAATAAATTGTATTTCAAGGGATCTACATTCGTAATACCTAATACATAAGCAACCAAACTACCGGCAGCACTTCCTCTGCCGGGACCAACGGGAATTCCTCTTTCTTTTGCAGCATTAATAAAATCCTGAACGACTAAAAAATATCCGGCGTAACCCATTTGTTTAATAACATCAATCTCAAATTTGAAACGCTCATCAATTTCCGGAGTTATTTTTTTAAACTTACTTTCTAATTTATCCTCAGCAAGTTGTTCAAGATATTCTTCTAAATTTTTTGCTTTGGAATCTTGCGGTATTGGAAATTGCGGAAATTGGTGTCCGTGAAAATCTAATTGTAAATTTATTTTTTCTTCGATCTCAATTGTATTTTCAATTGCACCTTTATAATTCTTGAAAAGGTTCTTCATTTCATCAGCGGATTTGAAATATATTTGATCCGTTCCATAGCGTAAATCTTTATAATCAACTGTTCCGGTTTTATCACCAAGATGAATTAATATATTATGAGCAATCGAATGATCTTTTTCGATGTAATGAATATCATTTGTTGCAACTAATTTTATTCCGAGATCTGCTGCAAGTTTAGGCATTGTATTAAGAATTGGTTTCTCGATATCCATTCCGTGATCTTGAATCTCGAGATAAAAATCATCTCCAAAGATTTCTTTTAACTTAATAGCCGTAGAACGGGCTTTAGCATAATTATCATTAATAATCGGTGTTGAAATTGGTCCGGCAGGGCAAGCTGATGTACAAATTAATCCTTCACTATATTTGGCAAGTATTTCAAGATCAATTCTCGGCCTATAATAAAATCCTTCAATGTGACCGATTGTAGTAAGTTTCATCAAATTTTTATAACCGGTCTCATTCTTTGCAAGCAATAGTAAATGATTATACGGTTTTGATTTCTTTTTCCCATTATCAGGATCGTCTCCTTTCCTATCGAAACGTGTTCCATCAATTACAATGTAAGCTTCCATTCCAACAAGAGGTTTGATTCCTTCCTTCTTTGCTTTCTTGTAAAACTCTGCAGAACCAAACATTACCCCATGATCAGTTAAAGCAACTGCATGCATATTATTTTTTTTAGCTGCATGAATTAGATCTTCAACTGTGCAGGCACCGTCCTGAAGACTGTAATGAGAATGGTTATGTATGTGAACGAAATCTGACATTTATATAGTGTTGAGTTATTAGTTATGAATGTTGAATTACAATTCTTAATTAGTTAATTGCTAAAAGCTATTTATTTCCTGTGTGTCCAAAACCGCCATCACCGCGTTTACTTTCGTTAAGCTCGTCAGTAACAATTAAATTTGCGCGGTAAACTTTAGAAATTACCATCTGAGCAATTCTATCGCCGCGTTTGATAATAAAATCTTCATCACCAAAATTGAATAAGATCACTTTGATTTCGCCACGGTAGTCGGAATCAATTGTTCCCGGTGAATTTAAAACTCCAATCCCATTTTTTGCAGCAAGTCCGCTTCGAGGGCGAATTTGAATTTCATATCCTATAGGAATTTCAACTTTTAGATTTGTCGGGACTAATCCAACTTTACCCTTTTCAATTTTCATTTCAGTTTCAACAGCAGCGCGAAGATCAAGACCACTGCTTCCTTCTGTAGCATACTCAGGTAAGAGTATGTCAGGAAATTTATTTGTGATATGTTGGATTTTTATTTGAATTGATTCCATAATGTTTTTCAAGAATTGTGATTAAAAGTTATGATAAAAGAAATTTTATTTCTTCTTGTTTTTTAAAAATTTAGAAAAGATAAAATATTACTTGACACGAAGAAGCATTTTAACTAAACGGATAATTTCATTTTTCTCAACCACTCTCAATACAAAAAGCGAACCTACAAATCCCGTCAGCAAAATCAATTTGTAAATAAAAGTAAGACCTACTTCATAATACAAGTAGTAGTAAAGAATACATGTAACCGTTATTGTAGCGAGTATTTTGAAAACTTTACCATACTCATATTTAACGGGATAATACTTCTGGGAAAAAAGATATAATCCCAGAGCCATAACAACATAACTCGCTAAAGTAGCCAATGCTGCACCAATGAGACCAAGAATTGGTATCAACAAAATATTTACAACAACATTAATCAATGCACCGGCGCCTGTTACAAAAGGAAAGTATTTTGTTTTCTCTTCAATATAAATTCCCGCTTGAAAGTTGTAATAGATGCCGTTGAAAAGATAACCTAGAAGAATAATCGGCACAATTGCTATTCCACTCAAAAAATCTTTCCCAATAATTGATTTCCCAGGTAGAAATTCAAATCTTGCAAAATCTTCCACGAACAATGTGAGAATAATCCATATCATACTTGATACTATAAGAAATAGTGTTAACACTTTTGCAAAAATTTCTTTGGCATTTTTCTCTTTAGCATTATTCAGAAAAAACGGCTGCCATGCAAACTGAAACATCGAAACAAACAGCATCATGAATACACCAAGTTTGTAATTTGCCTGGTATATACCAAGCGTGGATTCATTTGTCATTGCCAACACAACGGGACGATCTACAACTTGCACAACCATTGCAGCTAAACTTGCCGGTAGATACGGAATGCCAAACTTCAAAAGTTTGTTTAAAAGTTCTTTATTTATTCTGATAGAAATTAATCTATATATTTCCGGTGTTAAGACGATAAAAGAAAAAGCCGACGCAATAAGATTTGCTAAAAATATTGCTTCGATACCAAGTTTGTATTTCAAAACTAAAATAAAATTAAGTGCAAGGTTTAATATTATGTTCGAGAGTTTTATTGAAGTAAATTTTCCGGATTTTCTTTCTAATCTTAAGTTAGCAAATGGCACTAGCGCTAACGTATCAAAAATCAAAATGAATATTAAATAGTAATAGAGTTTGGAATACTCATGAGGAATTTCTATCAATCTGGAAAACGGGATTTTTAATAGATATAATATTACTGCAAGCAATAGTGTGGTTAATGTAACAAAGAGATATGCGGTTGAAAATATTTTTTTCTTTTCAGTCTTATCTTCTTTGAGGGATGCATATTTCATAAAAGCTGCATCCATTCCATAGATAAAAAATATGTTTAGAAATGCAAGGTAAGCGTAAATGTTGGAGTATATTCCAAAATCATGTGTGTTAATTACATTTGTATAAAACGGTATTAGAAAAAATCCTAGAAATCTTCCGACGATTGTACTTATTCCATAAATCGCTGTGTCTTTAGTTAGTTCTTTTATCTTTTCTAACATTTCAAAACTTAATCCGGCCGGAGAATTTTCCCCGGTAAACTTTTATAATTATTTTTTGAAAAATGGTTCTAATGCAGCAATATATTCTTTTGGTGGACGTACGGCTTTCTTTGTATCTGTTCGAATAAAGATATGTGTAGTAAATCCTTCAGCAATCAATTCGTTTGTATTTTTTCTTTTTACAACATATTCGATGTGAACTTTGGGAGAATACAATTCCTTAACAGTCGCATGGATTTCCAGGATGTCATCATATACTGCAGGTTGATAATATTTTAATCCTGCTTCAATTAACGGTAATTGATAACCTTTTTTTTCAACGTCGCTGTAAGTAAGTCCGGTTGCACGTAATAATTCCGTCCTCCCAACTTCAAAGTATTCTAAATATTTTCCGTTATAAACAAACTGCATTTTATCAGTATCGGCATATCTAACCCGAATTTCAGTAATGTGTGTGAGCATAAGGTAAAATGAATTTAATATTTATTATTCAATATACATTCCCATCTTAGCAAATTTCTCAAGACGGTTCTGTATCAACTTCTCTGGTTTTATTTTCATCAATATGAAAAGTTCTTCTTTCAAAACAGATTTTAATGTACTTGCCATTTTTATATGATCTTTATGAGCACCACCCAATGGCTCCGGAACAATCCGATCAATAATTCCTTGTTCCAATAAATCTTCAGCGGTTAATTTTAACGCTTCTGCTGCTGTCTCTTTATATTCCCAACTTCTCCATAAAATACTTGAACAAGATTCAGGACTGATTACCGAATACCATGTATTCTGCAGCATTAAAACTCTATCACCAATTCCTATTCCTAATGCACCACCGCTGGCACCTTCGCCAATAATTGTAACAATAATTGGAACATGAAGACGACTCATCTCTAAAAGATTTCGAGCAATTGCTTCAGCCTGTCCGCGTTCTTCAGCTTCAATTCCGGGATAAGCACCTGGAGTATCAAGCATAGTGATAACAGGAATTTTAAATTTTTCTGCAAGTTTCATCAATCGTAATGCTTTGCGATAACCTTCCGGATTGGACATTCCAAAATTTCTATAAACGTTGGATTTAGTATCTCGTCCTTTTTGATGACCGATTATCATAACTTTTTGTTCGTCAATCATTGCAAAGCCGCCGACAATTGCTTTATCATCTTTGAATAATCTATCACCGTGGAGTTCAACAAAATTCTCTGTTATCATATAAATATAATCCAGAGTATAAGGACGTTCCGGATGGCGTGCTAGCTGAACGCGTTGCCATCGAGTTAGATCGTTATAAATATCTTTCTTGAGTTCAAGAACCTTTTCTTCGAGTGTTTTTATCTCGTCAGAGATATTAAGACGCCCTTCATACTTCCGCATTTCATCAATCTTTTTTTCAAGTTCAATTATGGGCTTCTCAAAATCCAGTACATTTTTTGCCATTTCTACTCCACACTAAAAAACATTTTTGAAAGTGTCTTTCCAAGTATTTCCAGATCCAACCAAATATTTTGATTCTTTGCGTAAAAGATATCAAGCTTTTTTATTTCTTCAGTATCATTCTCTAAAAAATTTTCTACAAACCAGAATCCGGTTAAACCGGTTTTCCCAACATATAATTCACCGTGATAAGAACTAACACGCGGCCCTACAAAGCTTTTCTTTCCAATGAAAACACTCGGGGTTCCGAGGATGAATTGAGTGAATTTACCTTTTTTTGATCTCAGCTTTTGAAATAAATATATGAAAGGATAAACCAAAAACAAAATTAATGATGAAAGTATTATATCCAAGATTTGTTTTGACGCTCGGTGAAAATAAGAAGAAATATTATACTGTACTTTCAGAAGTGGAATATCATCTAACATTGTGATTGAAGATTTACCAACCAAATAATCTAATTCTTTGCCTGCAACAAGAAACTCTACATTAACCCCTTGACATTCCGCAACAACTGAGAACATTTGATTGAATGAAAGATCATCTGAAGAAAATATTACTTTATCAACTTTCTCATCAGCGATTATTTTTATTATGTTATCAACCGTTCCTAAAATTTTATAATTGCCTATCTTCTCGCCTATATTTTTTCTTGTCAATCCGATAATTCCAACAACTTGATAAAGTTTAGTAAATGTTGATTTCAATTTCGAGGCTAACTCTTCAGCTTTAGATTCACTTGCTACAATTAATGTTCGTGATTTTCTTGTATCTGTTTCAAGCCCAATCTTAAAAATCACTTTAAGAGCAATCCTCCAGAACAAAAAGAAAACAAAAACAAGTGCATACGTAATTAATACAACAGCACGGCTGAATGCTACTTGTTTGAAGAAATAAGTTAGCGCAGATAAAAAGATCATTCCAAACAATAGTGAACTGATAGTGCGTAAAATTGAAAAAGATTTTTTACTATATGAGCCGCTGATGGACGATATTAAAATTTGAATAAAGGCAGGGATAAAATAGATCCACGGTTTTGCATAATCCGGAAAACCTCTCCAATGCTCATTAGAATATATATTGGCAGCAAGAAGAACAGATACAGAAAAAGTAAAGAAGTCAACAATCATTGAAAGAAACGCAAGCTTATAAACATTTGCAAATGCAATTAGTTTTCTGAAAAGTATCGCTATCTGAAGAATTGACTCAACGATGAATGAAGAAGAAAAATGTTTACGCACAAAAAGATGCATAGCATCGTAGAAGATTTTTGTTTCATCCAAACTGCTTCTTTTGGTACTTTCTCCTTTGTAATGAATTATTTCAGTGTTGTGTACATAATAAACTTTATACCCGGATTTTTGTACTCTGTAACAAAGATCGAGATCTTCACCATACATAAAATATTGCTGATCGAATCCGCCGATCTTCTCATAGACCTCTTTTCTCATCATCATAAAGGCACCGCTAATAGCATCTACTTCGTAAGTTTGATTTTCATTGAGGTAAGTTAAATTATATCGAGCGAACAAACGGCTTTTGGGAAAAAGTTTACTCAATCCCATAACTTTTGTAAATGAAGTCCACGGTCCTGGGAAACCTCTTCTGCATGCAAGCTGTAGTGAACCATCGGGATTTAATACTTTGCAGCCTGCAATTCCAACTTGGGGTGTTTTATCAAAAAACTCCAACATTTTTACTAAAGTATCTTCCCTAACAATTGCATCGGGATTGATCAACAAAAAATATTTCCCTTTTGCTACTTGCAATGCTTGATTATTAGCCGAGCCAAATCCAACATTTTTTTTGTTCGCTATTAATTTTATGTTTGGAAATTTTTCTCGAAGAATTTCAACGCTACCGTCATCAGATGCATTATCAACAATAATTATTTCCGTAGAAATATTTTTTACCGCTTTACGCAACGAATCTAGAAGGTTAAGTAAAAATTCTTTTACGTTATAATTGATAATTATTATTGAGAGATCAACCATTGCGTTCTTAGTTTAATGTGCCGAAAATACTTTTCAATCGTAACTTCCACACCATAATAACTGCTTCGCGAACAATTTTCTTAGACATCTTTGAAGTGCCATGTACTCTATCAACAAAAGTTATAGGAATTTCAATAAGCTTAAATCCTTTTTTCCATGCTTTATAATTCATTTCTATTTGAAATGAATAACCGTTGGAGTGAATTGCTTCAAGATTAATTGACTCCAATACTTTACGTCGGAAACATTTAAATCCCCCGGTTCCATCTTTAACCGGCATTCCGGTAATAATTCTTGAATAAAGATTTGCAAAGTAACTTAATAGTAATCTTCTTATCGGCCAGTTGATAACACGTACTCCGTAAATATATCTGCTGCCGATTATAAGATCATGATTATTTATTTCTTCCAAAAATCTTTTAATTTCTTTAGGGTCGTGAGAGAAATCAGCATCCATCTGTACAGCGCAATCATAACCGTTTGCCAACATAAATTTAAATCCGGCAACGTAAGCTGTACCGAGTCCCATCTTTCCCATTCGCTTAATAATTTTTACACGGGAATTATTTCTGCTAATTTCATCAACAGCATCTGCTGTTCCATCAGGGGAATTATCATCCACGATTAAAATATCAAGTGATGGATAAGATTCAAGAAGCTCAGGAATCAGCTTTCTGATATTGTGAATCTCGTTGTATGTGGGAATTATTACAATTGCTTTCATAATCAAATTTAATTTTAATCGTAATGACCTTTACCGAATAATACTACAAAAACTGTTCTGAAAATTATTTTAAAATCCATTCTTAAGCTCATATTTTCAATATAAAATAAATCGTAACGAAGTTTAACTTTTACATCCTCAATAGTTTCATCGTATTTATGTTTTACTTGAGCCCAGCCTGTAATTCCCGGTCTAACTTTTAATCTTCTTTTATAAAGAGGAATTTCGTGTGAAAGTTTTTCAACAAAGAAAGGCCGTTCTGGACGAGGACCAACAAAACTCATATCACCTTTAAGCACATTAAAAACTTGCGGAATTTCATCAAGACGAACCTTACGAATGAATCTACCCACAGTGGTAATTCTTGGATCATCTTTTGCAGACCAAACGGGGCCTGTATGTTTTTCAGCATCTGCAATCATTGTTCTAAACTTTATCATTTTAAAAACTTTTCCATTCATTCCTGCGCGGTCTTGTTTGAAAAACACACGTCCTCTACTATCTAATTTTATAAAGAGAGCAGTTAACAAAGTCGCTGGGGAAGTTAAAACTAGAAGGATAAAAGATAGGACTATATCCATCAATCTTTTAATTTTCTTTTCCCACTCCGGCATAAGTTCAGGCATTACATCAATCAATGGGAAACTATAAAGCTGAGAGATCTTTGCCTGTCCGCTTATTATATCATAGAGATCAGGAACGATTTTTATCTCAACATTTTTCCCTTCACAACTTGAAATAACTTCAAGAATGGTTTCTTCTTCATGGCGACCCAGTGATATAATTACATTTTTGATTTGATAATTTTCCAGAATTGTTTCCAAATTATGTATTGTATCAACAACCGAAATATTTTTAAATGATTTGTTAAGTTGAGAACCGTCAACATCGACATAAGCTACAACGTCAACGCCAAGTTCTCTGAATTTCAGAATCGAATTATGAATTTCATTCGACTTTGAATTGAATCCAACAATTAAAGCATTTCTTCTTCCGATTCCTTTAATCAAAAGTCTTCGTTGAAGACTTCTAATGAATAATCTTCCGGCACTAACAACAAATAGAAAAATTCCCCAGTAAAGGAAAATATAAAACCGAACTGAAGTTGTAGTGCCGCTTGAATAATCATCATACAACACTAAAAAGAACAAAATGAAGACACCGACAAATGATGCTTTGAACAATGTTGATAATTCATCAAATCTAGAAAGGGCAAACCATGTACGGTACATCCCAACAAAAGTAAAAATGACAAGCCAATAAAAATAAACTGCGATCATTGAAAGAAGAATATCAGGCTGAGCGATTAATTCGAACCAGCCAGTTTGGACCCGTAAGTAGAAAAATAAAATCCAAGCAAGATTAACTGCGATGAAATCTGTTGTTAGTATTAGAAATTTTTCAGTTTTCTTATTCATGGTATTTTGTATTAAACTTTTGTTAAAACTTTATCTGAAATATAATCTCCTATTGCAAGAGAAGCTGTGGCTGCAGGAGACGGTGCATTACAAACGTGAACAACTTTTTTATCTTCAACAATATAAAAATCATCAAGCAAACTTCCGTCTTTTAAGCATGCTTGTGCCCGTACTCCGGCACCGCCAGGTTCAAGATCATCTGCTGTAACTTCGGGAATTAATTTATTCAATGCTCGGACAAATGCCTTTTTATTATAAGATCTATAAAATTCGCTTAATCCCATTCTCCAATGCTTTACTATTAATTTATGAAAGCCATTCCATGTAAAAGTTTCAAACGTATCGAGTAAATTAAAACTTGTTTTCGTATAGCCCTCGCGCTTAAAAGAAAGTACAGCATTCGGACCGCATTCTTTTTCCCCGTTTATCATCTTTGTAAAATGAACACCTAAAAACGGAAAAGCCGGATCCGGTACAGGATAAATTAATGCATTAACCAAATTATTTTTTTCTTTCTTCAATTTATAATATTCGCCGCGGAACGGTACAAGACGTAATTGCAATTCCGGATTAGTCATCTTAGTGATTCTATCTGCAAATAATCCAGCACATGTAACAACAATATTTGATCTGAAAACACCTCGCGATGTAATTACTTCACATTCATCTTCCTTTATTAATAGATTTTTTACTTCAGTATTGAATTCGATTTTCCCTTCAGCGCGTTTAATTAGCTCAAGATATTTTTCCGATACTTCGCCATAATCAATAATTCCGGTTTGGGGGACATAAATTCCTGCGACACATTCAACGTGCGGTTCAATTTCTTTTACTTCCTTACGCGTTAGTCTTTTTAATCCCACGAGACCATTTTTGTTTCCACGATCAAGAATATTCTCCATTACAGAAATTTCTTTTTCGCTTGTTGCAACAATTACTTTTCCGCAAATATCGTAACGGACTTTATTCTCATTGCAAAAATCAATAAGCATCTTATATCCGCGAACGCAATTCTGTGCTTTCAAACTCCCCGGTTTATAATAAATGCCGGAATGAATAACACCGCTGTTATTCCCAGTCTGATGTTTTGCTACACTATTTTCTTTTTCAAGAATAAGTAGTTTTAGTGAGCAGTTCTTTTCTAACAACTTTAGCGCGGACGCTAATCCAACAATACCTGCGCCTACAACAATTACATCATATTTCATCTATCTCTCAGTTGATTGCCAAATTACGCTATGCTTTCTATTAATAAATTTTATAAATCCTACTACAACTGCAATATTAGAAACAACAAAAAAATATGGAAGGGAGAATATTTGAATCCTTACTTTTATAAATGAAAAGAGGAATCCAATCAAAGCAAATAAATAAAAGAACAGTTGTATAAAAAAGAAATTCAGCACAATCCAATTCGAATAAGAAAGAAGCAAACTCAGAACAAAAACTAGAAATAAAAACATTGGTAAAAACCATCGTGTGACTTTATGAGAGAAAAATGCATAGCTTAAAAATTTATTCTTGTTAAGAAGCAATGATTTGAAAAAAACAAGTGTTTGAAAATTTGTGGCGCTAAACCGAACTTTCCTTTTGTATTCCGACCATAAATTTTTACCTGTATTCTCGTACGCTATCGCATCTTCACTATACGTAAACTTACAACCTTGAGAAACTACCGAGAGCGAAATGAACAAATCATCAGTAACTGCTTTTTCAGTAGGAATAGTCCTGTACAATTTTTCCCTAATTGCAAAAAAACCACCATTAGCAGAAAGCGAGATTCCACATTTACCTTCTGCTCGTTTTATAATTGTTTCATACTTCCAATATTTTACTTCTTCAACGCTGTCAGTACGAGCTTTATCACTATCAATTAGGATTAACTTTCCACATACACCGCCAACATTCTTATCAGCAAAATCAACAACAATACTTTTTAGTGCATCTTTATGGAATTCCGTGTTAGCATCTGTGAAGACAAGAATTTCTCCTTTTACATCTTTAATAAGATTATTGATTATTCCAGCTTTACCCATTCGTTTTTCTGATATATAAATCTTTAACCAAGGGTATTTTTCTTTTAGTGATAATAATATTTTATCTGTTGAATCGCTTGACGCATCGGAACCAACAAATACTTCTACTTTGCTCATATCATAATTTTGAGAAGCGATATTTTTTATCCTTTCGGAAATAACTTTCTCTTCGTTGTATGCTGCTATCAGAACTGATATTGTCGGTTGGATGTTTTCAGATTTTATTTTTGTTGATTTATTTCTCCCGATTAGAAGAACAACAGCAGGATAAATAATAAACGAATTTATTACTACAAAGCAGATTACCAAAAGCACTATTTCTAAAAAAAGAATCATTTGTAATTAATTATTTTTTTGCGTTAACATTTTGTTGGATTCTATTTGCAATATTTTATCAAATATTTTTTCTGTAATCGCTTCCCATGAAAATTCCTTAGCTTTACTAATTCTTTTTTGAATTTTTTCCTCACTATTATCAGCAACTGCCGTCTTCAACAATTTTATAAATTCAGTTTTATCTTTTGCTATAAAAGCCATATCACTAAATTTTTTTGCTTCAGGCAAATTTGATGAAACTACCGGAATTCCCATTGAGAAATATTCAAGCAATTTGAGCGGATTTGCCGGAATTGTTACTTCATTCAATTCAAAAGGAATTAATCCTACATCAAACAAAGACGCATATTTTGGCAATTCCTTATAATCTACCGCTCCCAAATAAGTAAAATTTTTACATTCAAGAAAGCGACTTAAATCTCTAGCCGATTTTCCAATTAATACAAAAGAAAATTCGGGATAATGTTTAACACACTCATAAATTAGATCAAAGTCAATCCATTCTGATATCAAACCAAAAAATCCAACTACTGGTTTCTTAATTCCTTTCACTTGATTTGCAAGCTGATCTGACTTTTTAAAATGATCGGTATCAACACCTTGCGGTGCAAAAAATGTATTCCCTTTCGGTGATTTTCTCGTTTGGAAAAGAAAATCGGAGACGGCAAAAACACCATCAACTTTTGCAACTATTTTTTTTTCCAGTTCAGGAATTGATTTGAATGCTCTATCCATGTGTGAATAATCATCAACGCAATAAAAAATAGAACACGATTCTCCGAGTCTTCCAATAAGATTATCTGAGATCGGTGCAGATGTAATAAAGAGCGGTTTAACAGCATTGTATTGATTCAAAACTTTTTTAACGGCTCTTGTGATTGAAATTTTATTGAGCCAACGAATAATTTTATAGTCATGAAACGGTAAGACAAAAGGAAAAATCAAGATTGGTGTAATTCCAAATTCCGTTTTGGCTTCATCGGTTTTGTGCATAATTTTCAGAATTTTTTGAGCAGCACGTTTGAAATCAGATAAAGAGATTTTAGGTTTTCGAAGTCCGAGCGAACCTACCCAGAAAACTCTATTATTATGTTTCATCAACACATGCGCAATGTGCTGAAGTGTGGATGGGAATCTTCCCCAATCGTCATTGAAAATTATTATATCTCTGTTCGTAATCATCTTCAACTAAGCATCTTCTGTTTAAGAATTTTCACAATTCGCGCCGAAGCTTTACCATCACCATAAGGATTTTTAGTTGTAAAAAAATTATAACCACTTTGACGTTTTGAATCAATCTCATCAAATCTTGTAAAGATTTTTTTTTTATCACTTCCTGTTAAGAAAGCATAGCCGGCCTTAATAGCTTCATTCCGTTCAGTTACATCGCGCATGACAATAATCGGTTTTCTGAAAACAAAACATTCCTCCTGAACACCGCCTGAATCACTCATTATGAAATGACATTGATTCATCAAGTAAAGAAAGTTTAAATAATCCAACGGCTCCGTTAGAATAAAATTCTTTGTCTTACTTAAAATATTGCGTACCGGTTTCACAACATTTGGATTTAGGTGAACCGGATATACAAAATTGTAATCAGAATATTTCTTGGCTAGTTGTCCTAACGAGCGAAGTAACTTTACCATCTCACCACCAAATTTTTCTCTTCGATGCAAAGTGATTAGAATAAATTTCTTATTGAAGAGATCCTTACTGAATTTTAATTCGAGACCGGATTTAATCTGCGCAGCGAACTTTGGCTTATCCAGTTTTAGTTTTATTTGGAGTAATGCATCAACAACTGAATTGCCTGTAACATAAATTGTTTCCGGTTGAAATCCTTCTTTAAGTAAATTTTTTTTCGAATCCTCAGTTGGCACAAAATTAAAATCTGATATTACCGAAATGAATCTTCTGTTAGCTTCTTCGGGATAAGGATGAAAAACATCATAACTTCTCAAACCGGCTTCAACATGTGCAATTTTAATCTGTTTATAAAAAGCAGCTAGGGCTGATGTAAAGGCGGTAGTCGTATCGCCTTGCACCATTAAAAGATCAGGTCTATATTTTTCCAAAGTGACTTTTAACTTATTTAGTGAGTTGGAAGTAATATCATATAGCGTTTGGTTCTGCTTCATTAGGTCGAGATCATCATCAACCTTCAAATCAAAAATATCCAAAACTTGTTTCAACATTTCTCTATGTTGTCCGGTAGAACAAACAATTGTCTTAAAACTTTTTTCCCTTTTTAACGTTTGAATAACCGGTGCAAGTTTTATTGCTTCGGGGCGAGTGCCAAAGACAATCATAATTTTTTTCATGCGGTCGCCTTTGATTTTTTAACTGGATAAACAAATATTGATCGTAAATAACAACCGGACTTTATTATCAAAAATCTATTCCCTTTGATTAATCCAATAACAAAATATAATGGAAAGCGGAGAACTAAACCCAATTCATGCAATGAAAATGCCAGTAAAAGTTTTATTCCACTAAAATGTTTTTGAAAAAATTGGATTTTGGAAACATGCTGATTTCTAAATTTGAACCAAAGATTAGAATCTGTACTCGCTCCACCAATATGAATAATTTCAGCTTGAGGATAATAATAAATTTTTCCGCCGGATTTTTTCCAACGATAACATAAATCGGTTTCTTCATAATAGAAAAAAAACCGTTCATCAAGTCCGCCGAGTCTTTTTAATATGGTGCTGGGAATAAAAAGAAAAGCTCCTTTCACCGCATCTACTTCAATCGGTTTTGTTTCCTTAGGATTATTCAGATGATACTTGTTTAAAGTTTTGCTGCTTTGAAATAATTTGTATAGAAAAAAATTCTCGCCAAATAAATTTGAAATAGTATCGAAATCAACAATAGAAATTTGATGAGTATGGTCTTCATTTAAGAGTCTACAACCAATTATTACTTGATCATTATTTTCCATAGAAAATTTGACAACTTTAGAAATCACATCCTCAATAAAGACGACATCATTATTTAACATTAGGATATATTTGCCGGTGGATTCCTTAAAACCTTGATTGTTCACAGCAGCAAATCCAATACTTGTATGATTTAAAATAAATTTTACTTCTGGATATTTTGAAATGACTTTACCAATTCCATCTCCTGCTGAGCCGTTATCCACTACAATTACCTCAAAAGATATTTCTTTCGTCTCTTGGAACAATGTTCTCAAACAATTATCCAGCAGAGAAAATGAGTTATAATTAACTATAACAATTGATACATCAACCATTATGAGTCTTCATAGGAATGAAATAAGTAATATTTTAGAGTAAATATAAGTGTTATCAATTAAAGATTTGATTTTTATTTTTATCTTGAAGTTACATTTTTCATCCAACAAGGAACTTTATGAAAAAAGTATTATTCACTGTCTATTTGATCTTTACAATAACCGCCTTGACCTACATTTCTTCTAAGGCTCAATCAATATCAGGCAAAAGATATGAAGCGACGGAAGGTAAAATAATTGGTATTTGGCCGCATAACGACCGCATAAAATCTCCGGAAAAATTAAAGGAATTGAAGGACCGTTGGGGATTTAATTATATACTTCTTGCCGCAGTTTACGGAGAAAAAGAAAAGTTGATGGCAGAATATGCCGGCTTTGATTCATTACATCTAATGCATCAAATTTATCTGCCGGATTTAATCAATGATAAAGAATTGGTTATGAGGAATATTAAAAATATTGGAAAAATCTGGGCTTATTATTTTGATGAGCCAATCAGTCGTGAACATTCATATTTACATTTTTTGAATTTAATAACTGAGTTGAGTAATAACGGATTTTATCCTCATGCAAAATTTATTGTAAGTGAACTTGATGAAAAAAAAGCTTTCCGTCTTTTAAGAATTGCTGATGGAATAATGTACAGTGGTTACGGTAATAAAGAAGAGATGGGCTTAGATCAAGTTAGAACATGGACGGATTGGAAAGAATACCTTGGAGAAAAATTTTCACTTATTTGGATAAGCTCCGATCAAGATTTAAATGAATACCAAACATTATTTAAGACTGCACGAGATTTAGGATTTAATGATGTTTGGTTTTATGCACTTGAACCGATTGGTGAAGGTGAGGAAGTAAATGACAGTAACTACGAAAAATTCTGTGAAGCCGCAGTTGAATATGGATTTATGAAAGTAAAATAACGATTTGAGAATTTCTTTTTACACAATAAAAGAAAGTTTAGAAATTAATTTCTTGCCTAACTCCTCCCTATTAATAAGTTTAAACAAAGTAATAATTTCTTGATCGCTAAACAATTTTGTAAATAAGGTTACGAAAATTATAGCCACACTTGCCAAAATTAAATATGGCACAACAGGTAATATTGAACATGCCCATAATATTCCACAAAGAATTATTGACCATACCAAAACTCTGTATCTTCCGATTGATGGTCTAAAACCAAATTTATTAAGTACAAATAGTATAAATAGAAATGAAATGAAACTTGCAATTAGTTTTGCTATTGCTGCCCCGACAAAAGAATACTTCGGAATTAACAAGAAACAAAAAACAAGATTTATAACAACCTGAACACCGCTGTAAATAAAATTGTAGTGCTGCTTATTATTCGCCAGTAAAACAGAAAGTGAATAAAACCCGAAGAAGAGAAAAATTTGACACCAATAAAGAATGGAAGCGGATTGTGCAGTTTTAATAAATTCACTTCCAAATATTATTGTTACTAATGATGTTGATTCAAAAGTAAAAACGGCTGCCATTACAAACGAAATGAAGTAAAGAAGTTTAATTACAAGATTAGTGATGAACTCTGTGCTTTCTTTATCGCTAAGACGTTTAACAAGAATAGGAAAAACTGTTGTTACAATTGCACCCGGAATTATACTTAACGGCATTGTCAATCTTGTTCCCGCTGAGTAAATACCAACATCAACATTATCTTTGAACGAACTCAAGATTACAATATCTATCTGCATAAAAATGCTTGTAAGAACAACAAATCCAAAGAGTGTAAAAGATTCTTTTAGCAACCAGCTGCTTTTTTCAAATGTTACTTCGTATTTATACCCAAATTTTTTATTCAAAAAGTAAAACGATAAGATAAAACCCGGTAAGTTTGAAATTGCATATGCTATTACAAAATAGAGAACCGGATCACTTACAAAAGGGATAAGAAAGATCATTGCAAGCAATACTAAATTATCAAGTATTGAAAGCAACATCGGATAATGCATTTTAAGATTTACTTTGAAAGGTGTTGCTAGTAGTTCACGAACAACAACCATCTTTGCAGATAGTATTATCGTGATAAATAAAATATTTGAAAGAAGGATCTCTCTTGGTGTGAATGATAAAAAAGGTGCTGAAATATTAAAACCAATAACCAACAAAATGTATATCGAGAATCGAAGATTTAATCCCGCGCTAAAGAAATGATAATTATTTTTATCTCTTGATAATTCGCGAAAGACAATCGGCTCGATACCAAAATCTACAAGTCTTGAAAGAATGCTAACAACAGCGAGTAAACTGCTGAAGTGTCCGAAGTAACCAGCACCAAGGAATCTAATTGCAAAAACAATTGCTATGATATTAGTTACAAACGCAATTGCCTGTCCAATCGAAAGCGAAAATACATTTTTAGTTACTTTGTCGATAAAACTTAACCTTAATTAAATTTCCTAATACTAAGTAATACTAACTTTGATAGCCTGAAAAATCTATATATAATGAGTAAGATTCATTTTGTAATATTCATATGTAAAAAGTATTCCTTCTTCCAATGTAACTTTAGGTCTCCAAGAAGTTATTTTATTGAGTTTAGAAATATCAATCGAAATATCACCGGTTTCTAGTTTTTCGTAGTTTTGAGGCCAAGGGATAAACTCCATCTTTCCACTCTTAACACAACTGATAACTGATTGGACCATATCACAAAACTTAGTTGATCTTCCTGAGCCAATATTAATCACTTCACCAACTGATTTTGAGGACATTGCTGATAGTATCATGGCATCAATAATATCGTCAACATAAATGTAATCCCTTAATTGTTGTCCTTCGCCGTAAATCTTTATCGTTTTATTTTCCATCGCTTGTCTAATGAACCAGCCGATTAATGAATACTTGCTATGCTTAACTTGTTGGCGTGGACCATACGGATTTGTTAATCGTAATACAGTAGATGGTATTCCAAAATCTTTATAGTACATCAGCAAATACTTTTCAGAAGTCAATTTGTGAATTCCATATAAGCTTAACGGATTTGTCTCGCACTGTTCTGTGACAAAAGATGTTTCAACTTTACCATAAACCATTCTAGAACTAGAAAATATAATTTTTGATTTCAAATTAAATTTACGGCATGTCTCTAAAATATTTAATGTCGCACGAGCATTAAGATCTAAGTCTTCAAACGGTATATTAAGACTATCAATATAACTTACCTGAGCAGCTAAATGAAATATAAGATCTGCTTTTTCGATTAATGGTGTGATTGCTTCGGTGTTTCTTATATCATCAACAACTACTCTTAATTTTTCTTTAACATCTAGTATGTTAAATAGATTCCCGCCATAAAGCTTATGAAGATTATCTATTATATAAACGTTTGCCCCTAATTCTAATAATTTGCGAGCCAAATTACTTCCGATAAACCCAAGCCCGCCGGTAATTAATACATTTTTATTTTCGTAATATTTTTCCATTTTATTTTTTCACCTGAAAAGACTTTCAGAATATGTTGTGAACTTAGTAACTTCTTTTCAATTCGTCATATAATTTTATATAACTTTTTGTCATCTCCTTTAATGAAAATCTTTCTTTAAGTAATGAATTATGTTCAATAATACTGTTTCTGTTTTTGTAAATTTTAAATATTTTTTCAAGGTACTCTTCAATATTATTAAGGCTGAATAATTGTCTTTGGTCATTGCCGACAATATCAGAATTTCCACCAACATTTGTTGCGAGTATTGCAAGAGGTACATACAATGCTTCAATTAAGCTTATTGACACTCCTTCATAACGTGACGGCAGGGTAAAAAGATCAAACCCATTCATATATTGGTGAGAATCTCTTAACTCACCTAATAAGAAAAAGTCTTTTGTAATTCCATGTTTTTCTATTTGTTTAAGATAATTATCCCTGTCAGGCCCATCTCCTATGATAACAACTTTTGCTTCTGGAATTCTCTCCTTTATCAAATAAAAATTTTGAATGAGAAACTCGTAGTTTTTCTGATAAGCCAATCTGCCTGTTGATCCAATTATAAAACTATTTGTTAAATCATAATCAGTTCTAGTGGAAAAATATTTTCTTGCTTCCTTCTTTGAAATGAAATGCATGTTTTTCTCTTCAAGTCCATTATATATAACCTCTGCAGATTTAATCATAGATTCATTTTTTAGGTCATTCATATTTGTTTCGCATTCAAAAACAATTTTATCAATGGTTTTAAGCAGGAGCTTATAGTAAATCCTTGCGAAAGATTTAATTATAGCATTTGAAGAGAAATTACGATCAATAAAAGATAAACCATGGAAAGTAAAAAGGGTTTTTGGTTTCTTGCGCAACAGTTTCGTTGATATTGCGCCTATAAGCGTGTTAGAACTATTTAGATGTATAATATCATAATCTTTTTTTCTTATTAATAAGTACAGGTCATATATAAAATAAAACGAATTAAAAATATTAAGGGTTCTCTTTAAGGAGTTTAAATAATAGTAAGGGACCTGCGCTTTTTCTAATTCTCCAAACAAATAGTCCCCATCACCAGCAGCAACTTCAACTTCATAACCCATTTTTTTCAATACAGTGGCAAGATTTAGAACAAATACTTGCGCACCACCAATGTCAGATTTTGTTATAACGAACAGTATTTTCATATCTGGAAATAAATTATTATATAATTCAAAATTCTTAGTACAAGAATAAACTTTTTATTTTAGAAAAGTTCTTTCATAATCAATTTGGTAATGAATAATACAACTTATTATTGCTTTACTAATAATTAACATTCTTTGCAATTCTTAATGAAGACCCATTTATTTTATAATTATTTTTTTAGAACGTGGACATCTCTAAATATTTGTTCTAATTGAGGCGAGGTAATTTGCAGTGTAAAATTTTCTTCTACCAGCGTACGCCCATTTCGCCCCATTTCTGTTCTTAATTTTTCATTGTTTTTTAGTATCAAAAAATATTTTATCCACTCATTATCATTTTCTGCCAAAAAACCATTTACACCATGTTTCACTATCTGTTTATTTACTCCTACAGGTGAAGCAATAACAGGAATACTACAAGCCATATATTGGATTAGTTTAAAACCACACTTCCCCCTTTCCCAATAATTATCTTCCAAAGGCATTATGCCTACATCAAAATTTCGAATTTCTTCTACTTCTGTTGACTCGTTCCATTTCTTAATTTCAAGCTGCAAACTATCTATTTTAATTTCCCCTGAACCAACTAAAATAATTTTTACATCGCCATTATTAAAAACCTCCTTTAATGCACTTTGAATTGACAAGACATATTTTGCATTATGTGGAGACCCAATCCAGCCAATAGTAAATGTCTTTTTCTCAGATTGAAATCTAGTATGATAAAGATTAATATCAATTACAGTAGGTAAAATAACGACTTTTTTACTTCCATTCTTTATTGCTCGATCAGCTAAATATTGATTTCCAGCAACAACAACATTGGAATGAATCATGATTTTATCAATCTTATTTTTGAGAAAGAATCTTACAATTTTTGAATTATGTCGATCATACCGATGAAAGAATGCATCATCATAATCAACCACTATTGGAATATTGGTTTTAAGTAAGGCTCTCTCAAAAATTGAGGGTATCCATGGGAAAGCTTCCTGTTGAAGCCAGATAATATCATATCTATTTTTCGCTAGAAGTATAAATATTCTTTGAACATATTTTTTTATTATTTCATAAATAGGCAATTGTGTGTTGTTATAAAGAGAATTAATATAATTATCACCAAGCAATTCATGTACAGTGAAATCAAAACCCTTTTGTTGAAGAACAGGAATATACTTGTAGAAGCGATATCTACTACTCGAACCCATAGGGCTATATCTTGTTAAAACTAAAATCTTCATTTAAGAAATATGAATGTTTATCATTTGTGAAATACGATTAAAAATAATTTCTTATAACCTTTTACTATTTCCCTTACTTCTTGAAAAGAACCTTTAAAAAATGCACCAAAAATTCTTGCAACTGGTTCAAACAGAATAGTAACAAGAAAGATTAATAAAAAAGATAAAGCACTAAAATGCTTCTTACAAAAAATAAGTTTGCTTCGTAAAATATAGAATAATCTTTCAGCTTTTATTTTCTCTGATGTTCCGCCACCCTTGTGATAAATTTGTGCTGTAGCCAAATAATAACTTTTAAATCCATATTCATTCGATCTAAGAGAAAAATCAAGATCTTCGAAATACACAAAAAATCTTTCGTCAAATCCAATTAATTTTTCAAATAGATTTCTGCGAACACAAAAAAAAGCGCCCATTACTTGATCAACAGTTTTACTCTCTTTATGATCCCAATCGGTCATAAAATGACCGGGGAAAATTTTTGGGAATAATCGGTCCAGACCTAAAGACATGTATACCAGACTAAATGCATTTGGATATCTCGAACAGGTTCTACTTACATTATTCATCTCATCAATTAGTTGGATACCTATAATTCCAATATATTTATTTTCTATTCTCTGCATAAATGTGATTGGTTCCTTTAACGAATTCTTAAAAAGACTAGTATCTGGATTAAGAAATAATAAATAATCCGCCTGGCTTTCTTTAGCTCCTTGATTGCATGCTTTAGCAAAACCAAGATTTTGAACATTTTTTATTATTGTTAAAGGCAGGTTTATATTCTCAAAATTTTCAAGTGACCCATCTTTCGATGAATTATCTATAATAACAACTCTATTCAAACCGAAACTATTATCAGTTGCATTGTTGATTGAATTAATACACTTTGATAATAAATTACCTGAATTCCAATTCACTATTATAATATCAAGAGTGGGTATCATTTATTATGACAGATATTAAAAAGATTTTACTATTTAAATTTTCACTTCATCAAAAGTAATATATTTGAACGTTACACTTAGTATAATTAAATTATAGACGAACCAAAGAAAACCGATTGCACTATTGAAAAATGAAAAAATTATTGCAAATAAAAACATTCCATAAATTGCTAATTTTAATAATGACGGCCTCGCCTTAAATGAATAATACAAAGAACTTATTGCCATCCCGCCAGTGAATGGGATAATAAATATTCCGACTATCCCAAAATCTCGGTAGTAAGTCCAGAACGCGGAGTAAGTATTATAACTACTAGTAAGAAATGGTGTTTCAACTAAAGCGAAATATTCTTCAATCCAATGTTTCAATCCGGTAATAGCTGTCATAAAGTCAAACGTATAATACCCGTAAGTAAAATGTTCAACCTTTGCAATTGATCGGGCGTAGTTTTCAAGATTCATTACTACATACATATACGGTTCCGTAAAAACGGCATAATTAGGAGAGAATTTCATTTTTGACATTTTATACAAAACATAAATTATAATCTCCCCTGCTCTAAAAGATGAGACTAAATAGAAAAATACTATTACAACTAAACTAAAAATAAAAACAGTTTTAAATTTGATCCTATAAGTCGTGTAATAAAGTAGAGTTATCGCCATTAATATTGCCATAAATATTTGATAACGTTGAAGCGTGAGCGTATACAAAGCGATTGATAGTAATGAAAATATAAAAAGAATGCTTTTACGAATTTTGTTTTTCTTTTCTGAAATGAAATACACGCAAGAAAAAAAAACAATGAGTACTACGTTGTGAAGAAATAAACCTATTCCAAACATCGTGAAATTAGATCGTGCTCGTCCGGGCTTACTGCTGAATAAAGGTATTTCGTGTGTTTTAAGATAGATGATAATATAACCCAGTACGAAAAGAAAAAAAAGTATTACAACTATTTTAAACAATTTCGATTTATCAATATTATAAAGCTGTTTGTTATTTCTATGATACTCTAATGGATGAATTTCTGTATTAAGATTAATTACATAGATAACTGCTACTCCAATTAGAAAAGCGACCGGGCCAATTAATACCTGCATCCAAATTACTGGCGACCATTCATGCTGCAGCCCGCTAAGTTTTAGATCTGTCAGTCCAAGTGTTAAAGCCCAAACAAATCCGAACACTCTCCCCGGAGAGAATTTATCGGTGTTGGGTTTGAATGATAAGAATAAAATTATTCCGCAAATAATAAATGAGAAAATTGAAATCCAACTCATTATAAATATTTAAACACCCTTAATAGAAAATTCTGTTAAAATCATTTTCTTATCCTTATTCGTTAGTCCAATGAAGTATACAATGAATAGATAAATGATCAATGAAACTGAAAGAAAAATAATTTGAGCATGAAAATAATTTAATAGGAATGCTAAAACAATTACAGAAATTATAACGGATATAACTCTCACTTCAACAAACCATTTTACTGAATCATACTTGCCAGCAATTATATATCCTGCACCTGCCATAAAATTGATCCCAAGTGAAACTAAAGCTGCACCCATAATTCCATATTCCGGTATTATAAAATAGTTTAAGGAAAAGCTTACTATTGTAGCAATAATTACAATTATCATTCTAATGTGTTGCCGTTTTGAAGTAGTCATTAACAATGCATACGGTTCAACTACAAAACGAATTATGATTATAAATGAAAAGATTTTTAGAATTGGAACAGCTTCATTATAAAGTTCTTTTCCATAAATAATTGTAATTATCTGTTCAGAAGAAAAAAATAAAATCAAGGCGATAGGTAGAGAAACAAACAAAAGAATTTTATATAATAAACGGTTTAACGATTTCCACTTTTCAATATTTTCTAAATGAAGACGGGAAAGTAACGGTAAAAATGTGCTTATCAGTATATCAGGAATAAGAAGAATTAGAATCATCAAGTTAAAGGCTGATCTGTAAATTCCTGCAGCGTGGTCTCCCTTCCATATACCCAAAAGAACGGTATCCAATTGAAAAAAAAGATTTCCAAAAATAAAATGAATCCCAAACACTAAAATCTGATTGATAACTCCTTTCCAACCTGAGAAATCAATTTTTATTATGCTCGAACCAACTAATGAATTTGATTTAATAACAGAGAGAACTACGCCAAGAAAACGGGCAACAATAAAGATGAGCATCAACTGAACAAGTGGCGTTTTCATGAAACCAAAAATTCCCAAAAAAATAAGAAGAGTTAAGTTAGATATAAAAGAAATCTTGGTCTCGTATTCAAATTTTTCGAATCCCCGAAATACAGCATAGAAAAAATTCGTAATTGTTGAAAAGACAACGTATAATGTTAAAACATAAATTAATGTTCGGCTGTTTTCACTGAAAGTTTGAAAGATGGGAATGGAAATCATGATTAAAAAACTTATAGCTGTAAAAATAATTTTGATAGAGAAATATTTTCTACATAATAAGAAAGCAATATCGCGGTTCTTAGAAATTTCTGTTGTTAAAAGAACATCAAATCCGAAATCAGCAATTATTAAACAAATATTTGCAATAGTAAAAGCAATTGAAAACTGACCAAATGTTTCCGGTCCATATAAACGCGCAATACCTACTGATATTAAAAGTACAGTTACAAGTCGGATTATTTGTGAAAAAAGAATGAAGAGAGAATTTTTCCATATAGTAATACGATCATTATGCATCAAATTATTCAATCGTATTTAACTTCTTCGAAGGAACTTAAAGTCAGATTTAATCGTAGTGACAAGTTGATCAAAACGATTGTTATCAGCAATCCGGAAACGATGTATTGACTCAAACATTAGAATAATTAATAGACTAGCGGAAAGAGAGATAACTAATGCTAATGAGAAGTAGAGTAAAATTTTAGGTTTATCTTTTCTTTCCGCAGGCCCTGCTTTATCAAGAACAAGTACAGAAGGTGTATTTCTTACTTCTTCAATTTTAGCTTGTTCATAAAGTGGTTGAATAAATTCAAGAATTTTATACTGAATCTCGAGATTCCTATAAATTTTCAAATACTGATTACCAAGTTCAGGAGCCTGTGTAAAGGGAATTAAAAGTTTTATTTCTTTCTGAGAATCATCTTTACCGGTATTAAGTAAATTAATTTTTTTCTGTAATTCATCCATCTCCACTTTAGCATTTACTGTTAGTGGATGATCCATACCATAAGTTTGTTGCAAAACATTGAATGCTACTTCTCTTTTATATAATTCGGCATAAATACTAGACATTGATTTTACTGTTGCTTCAAGTTGTTGTGGAATAGCTATCACACCATATTTTTCTTGAAAATTTTTCATACTTGATTCAAGATTATTAATATCATCTACACTCTGAAAATATCTCTTCTCAACAAATTCTCTATTTGCTTTCGCATTCGTTACACCTAATTCTGTATTAACCTCATTTAATTTTTGAACCAGATAATTTGCAATACTGGCAGCGGTTTGTGGATTTTTATCGTACACGGAGATAGTTAAATTGCCTTCATCCTGAATCTCAAACTCACAATTGGATTGCCAATCTTTTACTACTTTATCATAGTAATCATTTTCTCTTTCATATTCTTTTCTCAGATCAAACTTTCTTATCACTTCGTTAGTAATAGTTGCACTCTTTAGTATTGCTTTATATTTATCAGTTTCTGAGTTGCTTCCAGCTAATGCAGCAAGACCTCTACCGGACGAAAATCCTTTAGCTAAACTTGTGAGACCTGAAAGTGATGATAATAAATCATTCTTTTCAGCTGGTAGTACAGAAGCTGTTGATAGATACCATTTTGGAGAAAGAAGTGCATATAAAGTTGTACCTGCTGTAGCTAAAAAAACAAAACAAATTAAAAACCATCGATAACGAACTACAATAGTTAAGAATTCAAAAAATGTATTACCTACAATCTGATTATCACTACTTTGATTCATAATTACACCCAACATTTATACTTCATTATAAATTTTATTTCCCGGATTGGATTACTAATAAAATAATAGTGGCTATACTTCCTATAATGCTAGCAATACTACCAAAATTTTCTAGGTAATATTGAAATGGTCTTCTGATTGTTTTGGGAACATATATAAAATCACCAGAATCAATACTCGTGGTTTCCTTATTTTCAACAACCCATTTACGAGATTTTCCTTTGATAATAGCAACATCTTCTAAATCTTTTGCTTCTTCTGATATACCTCCGGATTTTTCAATATAGTATTTATAATCTTTATCCTTTTCGTGTTTGATATAACCTACTTTCTCTACTTGCCCAAACACATAAACATAATTGAACTTTAGCGGTACAAGAATTACGTCTCCATCTCTTAGTAAAAAATTTGCTGCTTCATCTGAATTATTTTGCAAACCATTAAAATCTACCAACTGTTCGGAATTAAGAACACGTAGTTTATTGTCAATCTTAAATGCTATACTATCTTCAACTGTAAGATTAGATGTGCGAGCCATTGAATATTCATCGCTCATTTGTTTTATCTTTAGCTGAATTTCTGGATTTAAGTTTTGCATCGGATCATCAAAAAATTCAAGAAGCATTTTTTGCTTTTTCAAAATTTCAATCGGAGAATAATTCCTTAGAACTTCCGCTCTGTTTAGGTCGGCATCTGGTTTGAATCCACCAACTTTTTCTACTACCTCTTTGATTGTAGTACTATTCTTTGTTATATAAACATATCCGGGTTTCTGAACTTCACCTAGTACTAAAACTTTAAATACTCGTTTTTCATTTTCATCAAACATAACACGAATCCTATCACCGCGTTTTAATATTACATCATCACTAATTGAAGAAACTAGCAAATCTTCTTTTTCACCTTTTTCTTTTAACCGTGAGATTTCAACAAACTTTACATTATCGTACGCCAGATTTAAACCTCCTGCAAACATTATAGCATCAGAAAGTTTGTCTCCTTCAACAAATTGAAATTTCACCGGTTTATTTACGGCTCCGTTTATATCAATAAAATTTCTTTCATCATCATAAGTAGAAAAAATTATAACATCATCATTCATAAGATAGGGGTTATACTTAAAATCTCCAGTCAATCTAAACCTTAGTAAATCAACTTTCAGAATTTCACCACTCATTCTCTTAAGTGTAATATCACGAAGAGGAAATCTATCCAGCCCTTGATATACTTGCTTAATTGTTTCCAGTTGATTTAGCGATGATGTGATTTTTTCTTTCGCTTGTGTAAAAAGTATTGTTATAAAATGATCTACTCTTTGAGACCTATATGCAGTAAATGAACCGGTAACAACAAAATCTCCGCCAACGGTTACAGTAATCGGCTGCAACAGTTGTGTATTCATTTGTTTATTGAGTGTTGACTCCTGCTCTTGAGCCAATAGCTCAACACATGATAAAATTATTATTAATAATATTTTCTTCATAGCATTCTTTTTTTAATTCTTATTAAATCGCTCACTATACTGAGCATAATAATATTTTTGATATTCTCCCGAAATAATTCTTTCCCACCAATTTTTGTTTTGTAAATACCAATCAATTGTATCACCGATAGCATTTTCAAAATTAAAGCTTGGTGCCCATCCTAATTCATTTTTTATTTTTGATGAATCAATCGCATATCTCCGGTCATGCCCGGGTCTATCTTTTACATACTCAATTAATTCTTCACCTTTACCAAGTTTCTTCAAAATTAATTTTATAATCTCAATATTTTTCATCTCACGACTTGCACCGATATTGTATACTTCTCCGCTCTTGCCGTTTTCAAAAACAAGTTCTACTGCTCTGTTATGATCAATAACATAGATCCAGTCTCTTACATTTAATCCGTCGCCATAGACTGGAAGTTTTTTCCCGTTGAGAGAATTAATAATCATCAATGGAATTAATTTTTCCGGGAATTGTAAAGGTCCATAATTATTTGAACATCTAGTAACAACAACAGGCAAACCAAAAGTGTGATGAAAAGACAAAGCGGCCATATCTGCGCTTGCTTTACTTGATGAATATGGACTGTTGGGACTAAGCGGAGTTTGTTCGGTAAATAAACCTGTGGGGCCTAAACTACCGTAAACTTCATCTGTAGAGATTTGTACAAATTTCTCAACTTGATATCTGCGAGCAGCCTCGAGCAAAACTGTTGTTCCTATTACATTTGTTCGGTAGAAAATTTCCGATCCGAGTATACTCCTATCAACGTGAGATTCTGCTGCGAAATTTATAACAAATTTTAGATTAAATCTCTTAAAAAGATAATCTACCAACTCATTATTTGCAATATCTCCTTTAACAAACTTATAATTCTTGTTTTTCTCAACCGTTTTGAGGTTTTCTAGATTTCCAGCGTAAGTAAGTTTATCTAAATTGACAATAAAATAATCCTCACGTTTGGAAAGAATATAATTGATAAAGTTACTTCCGATGAATCCGGCACCGCCGGTTACAAGTATGTTTTTAGTCGTCATCAACTTAGAATGCAATTAATCCGAAGTAAATACCGGTTTGAATAAAAAATGAACTGCTCTTTAACTCCGATGGAACATTTCCTATATCCTGATCATTATCAACCTTCCAACTGCTTGCAAAAGTTGTAATGTAACCGCCACCAACTCTGAATGCGATAAATCTGCTTAATGGAATATCAACATTTAGTGTTGGAGAGATTGTTAAGAAACTATTAGAAATTTTTTTATAGATGTTTTGAGTAGTTTTACTTTTATCAGAAACATCATTCCAGATACCGCTCCAAGTAAAATTATTTTGATTCTGAAAAATCTCTATACTTGAAGAACCAACTCCGATAATAGCTCCAACCGAAACAGCAATATTTTTTATGAATGGTAATGAATACTCAACCGTTACCCCACCAAGTCCATAATTATATTTTACTTCTTTATTAAATCCATTGTTAGTACCACTAGATGATTGTGTCCCGCTTAATCCAATTCCGCCGATTCTTAAATCATTTACAAGCATTATGTAAGCATAACCTCCACCACCATAAACAATCATTCCTTTACTTGAAAGATTTTCCAATCCCATATTTTTTATCTGCAAATTAACTGCATCAATATTTGGGAAAACTAGTATAGGAGAAAATCCGCCAGCAGCACCAAACCTTGAGACCCAACCAACATCTTCACCTTCTTGAGCAAATGATGTACGAAGTGAAATTAATATCAAAATAAAGAATAATAATTTTTTCATAGGATTTGTTTGCGTGTCTTTTTGATTGATAAAATTAGTAATTCCACGAACAAAACGGAAATTATTAATCTATGACTTTACATTAATAAATAAAGGCCGCACTGATTTTCGTATCTGTTCACCACAACAAGGAGAAAACCAATAACGGCCTTTAATAATGCCGAATTATTCGCTATCTGATTTTAAATACTTAATAATCTTGATAGCTTTTGTCGTAAAGAGCGCTATAAAAAGAAGCATTGCACCTAATAATATTAGTCCGTTCATAGTACTCCTTTATTTTGTTGTTACTATAAAGGAAAAACTTTAATCCATAATCTTTCTTAAGAATGATGAACTGTCTTCTTCATCTCTATTCTTATTGCTGTAATAATCATTCTCTTCATAATCATTTTTTTCAGCTTTAAATCCGGTCTCCAAACCGCTTTGATCAAACAAATCCGGACTTGTTTTCTTTACTCTTAAGATAGTGGGAACATTCAGATCATCACTATTTTCTAGTTCCATCGAACCGCGTTTGGTTGGAAATCCACCCATACCTACAACTTTTTTCTCTTCGCGTTTTCTTTCTGCCTTTTCTGTTTTCAAATTGCTAATTGGATTCGAACTTGCTTTAGATTCAAATCCAGTTGCGATGACAGTATAAGAAACATATTCATTCATCTGATCTTTAATTACTGTTCCAAAAATTACATTTGCTTCTTCACCGGCTGCTTCAAAGATCACATTATTTCCGGCTTCTACTTCTGCCATTGTCATATTTGTAGGACCAGTGACATTCAATAGGATATTCTTTGCACCTTTAATTGAAACACCTTCAAGCAGAGGTGATGAAATTGCTTTTTGTGCGGCTTCAACGGAACGGTTTTCCCCGCTGGAAATTCCGCATCCCATTAATGCTTGTCCGCTGTCTCTCATAACAGTTCTTACATCAGCGAAATCAACATTTATAATTCCTTTCACTGTAATGATATCTGCAATTCCGCGGGTTGCTTCAAAAAGAATTTCATTCGGTTTGTTAAATGCAGCTTTTGCTGCCGTAGCAGTATCAATAATACTTAGTATTCTGCTATTCGGTACAACTATTAAACTATCAACCAATTGACGTAGTTCAGTAATTCCTTCATCTGCATTTTTCATGCGCTGTTTACCTTCCCACGTGAAAGGTTTTGTAACAATACCGATTACAAGTGCACCAAGACTTTTAGCAATAGAAGCAACAATGGGAGCTGCCCCGGTTCCTGTTCCACCGCCCATTCCAGAAGTAACAAAAACCATATCGCTTCCTTCAAGCATACGGGTAATCTTATCGCGATCTTCTTCAGCTGCTTTTCTTCCTACATTAGGATCTGCACCTGCTCCAAGTCCGCGTGTTACGTTTGTCCCGATTTGAATTTTGTGAGTAGCCAAACTCTCTTCTAGAACTTGAGCGTCTGTATTTACAGCAATGAATTCAACGCCGGATAATCCGCGTTCGATCATACTGTCAATTGCGTTGCAACCTCCTCCGCCTACACCAACTACTTTTAATTGTGCTGACATTGGTCTTTGTGTTTCAAGAGTGAAGAAACGGGGTCTCTTTTCCATTGTGGACATAACTCCTCCTTGTTGTGGTATTTTATAGTTTATCAAAAAATTCTTGTAATCTTTTGAATAATTTGCTCACATTGAATTTATGTTCTGAGCCACTTGCTTTTACTGTAGTAAACTGCTCTGAAGATGATTTACCAGGTATACCTCTAATTAATCCTGCAACGGTTGCAAACTCAGGACTTTCAACTTCATTCGATAATCCTGAACCAAGATCCAGAGGAACACCGATCCGAGCAGGCATTCCAAAAACTTCTTCTGCTAACTCCGTACAACCTTTTAGTAAAGACCCGCCGCCGGTTAATACAACGCCTGCTTTAATTTTATTTTTGAATCCGGCTTGACGAAGTTCATTATCAATTAAAGCAAATAATTCTTTCATCCGGACACTGATTATTTGTGTAAGTAGTGATAAAGGAATTTTTACGTTTCCTCTTCCGCCAACACCTTTAATAAAAATATCTTCATCTTTAATAATTGCATGCTCGGTTGCATAGCCGTATTCTTTTTTAAGTTTTTCTGCATCGGCAGTTACAATTCCTAAAGTCTCACGAACATCATTTGTAACCTGATTACCTGCAACGCCGATTACTTTTGTGTGCTTAATTGCTTTACGGTGAAAGACAGCTATATCAGTCGTTCCGCCGCCGATATCAATCAACAATACACCTAAATCTTTTTCGTTTTCATCAAGTACAGCAAAACTTGATGCGATAGGTTGAAGCACATAATCTTTAACCATAAATCCTGCACGTTCAACAGATTTTTTTATGTTTTGAATTGCCGGTATTGAAGCAAGAACTACATGATTCACAGCTTCAAGACGCGAACCGCACATCCCGATCGGGTCGTCAATTCCTCCTTGATAATCAACTGAATATTCTTCGGGAATTATGTGAAGTATCTGGCGGTCTGATGGAATTCGTATAGTCTGAACATCAGCTCGCAAACGATCTAAATCCTGCTCTGTTATTTCGCGTTCAGGATTATTTATCGTTACATAATTTCTATGACGCAAACTTGTTATATGCTCACCAGCAACTCCAACATTTAATTCTTTCACTGTTAGACCTGCTCTGTTGGATGCAATATGCATTGCTTCAGTAATCGCTTCGGCAGTTTTAGAAATATTTGCAACCAATCCTCGGTTCAATCCTTCCGAAGGAGCGACGCCAAATCCTAGAATATTTAGATTATTGTCAACCTGTTCTGCTATTACCGCACAAACTTTTGTTGTTCCAAGATCAAGTCCTGCTATAATATTTTTTTTCATGATTTATTTTGACCCTCCTGGCTGTTCTGTTCTGTAATTCCTAGATATACGTGTCCGCCGTAACGCAAATCCACATACTCCATGTAATTATTTATTTCTTTTCCCTTCAAATAAGTCCAGAAATTATTGAAGTAGATTACTTTTCTAATTTCGCTTCCTCTTCCAATGATTACCGGATAATTCATACTTGAGAAATAAAGAACAACATCGTTTCCGTTTTGCATATCAATTGATGATAAGCCGTCATACAACTCGGGATTTAATAATTTTACCGTTGTTATAATTTTCGATGCTAATACTATGTCGTTAATATTTTTTAACGATGATAAAATTTTCATTCCGTTGCCTAGAACCGGATTGGAAATAATCGGATAATCAATTTTTTTTGTTTGCGGAAATACCGGAAGTATTTGAAGATTTTCTGTGATGATATACTGATTTGTACTGTCTACTAATATTGAATCAAATGTCTTTTCAATTATTTTTACTGAGACCTTACTGTTGCCATCATAACGTACTTCTGCTTGTTGAATGTAAGGATGTTTTTCAATCCTATCCTTTATGATTTGAAGTGTCAGCTTATCATAATTATTCTTATCAAGCAGATTCGCATAACTTAAATACTGTTCTTTCGATAAATGAATATTCCCATCAAGAGAGATTAAACTTATTTTATAGTCAACCTCGTTTTTCAATCCAACCGAAAGGTAGATCATCAATCCAATCGCTAGAATTAAAAAAAGAGTACTTAATATTTTTGCTGTCTTAGTCATTAGTTATTTCTTTTTCTCTTTTAAGAATGCAACAAATTTTTCACCGTACTTCCATATATCACCGGCACCCATTGTTATAATGAGATCATTCTGCTTATAAATTTTTTGAAGCAGTTCTGGAATTTTCGTTTTATCAGGTTCGTAGTAAACATTCTTATGTCCAAAATCTTTCGCTATGTTTGCAATCAGTTCACCTGTAATTCCTTCAACAGGTTTTTCTCTTGCCGGATATACGTCGGTACAGATAAATACATCCGAGTTTAAAAATGATCTGCCGAACTCAGCATAAAAATCTTTTGTTCTGGAATACAAATGCGGCTGGAATACTGCGACCAATCTTCTATTCCATCCGCGGCGTATACCATCTAATGTTACATTTATTTCTGTCGGATGATGTCCGTAATCATCAATGACCATCACCTCTTTGTTATACTTTACTTCAAATCTGCGATAAACACCGTTAAAAGATTCAAGAGATTTCTTGATTACGCTGAACTCAACGCCCATTTCCTTAGCAATTGTTACTGCTACAAGAGAGTTTTTTATGTTGTGTAATCCCGGAATGTTGATTCTAATTCTTCCAAGTTCTTTACCAAGATAAATCACACTAAACTCTGAATGATTTTCCGAATGAGAAATATTTGTTGCACGAATATCTGCTTGCGGAGTTATTCCGTAAGTAAAGATTTTTTTATTGATCTGCGGAATAACATCCTGAAGAGCAGGTTCATCAAGACAAAGAACAACAAAACCGAAGAATGGAACCTTGTTTGCAAATTCAACGAATGCAGATTTTATATCATTCAAATCTTTGTATGTATCTAAATGTTCTCTCTCAAGAGTTGTTAACGCTGCAATAACCGGAGTGAGTTTTAAGAATGTTCTATCAAATTCATCGGCTTCAACAACAATGTAATCACCTTGACCTAAACGGGCATTTGTTCCGCCAAGACCGCTTAATTTTCCGCCGACAATTATTGTTGGGTCAATTCCTGCTTCCGTTAATACCAATCCAACCATTGATGTTGTTGTTGTTTTACCATGTGTACCTGCAATTCCGATTCCATATTTCATTCTCATACATTCGGCAAGCATCTCGGAACGTTTGATCACCGGAATTTTTCTTCTTAGTGCTTCTTTCACTTCCGGATTTTCAAGATTAACAGCGGATGAATAAACAACTACATCGGCATCTTTCAAGTTTTCAGGTGAATGTCCTTCATAAACTTTGATACCTAAACTTTCCAAACGTTCAGTTACTTCTGTTTTATTTAGGTCGGAACCGGAAATATTAAATCCCTGGCTTAATAAAATTTCCGCGATACCGCTCATTCCTATCCCTCCGATACCGACAAAGTGAACATTTTTAATTGTCATCATCATCATAGTTTTATTCTCATATCATCTCGGCAAATTTGATCGCGCTTTCTGCAATCGTTTTTGCAGCTAATGGTTTTGCAAATGATGAAATATTTTTTTTCAAAATTTCCTGGCGTGCTTCATTAAAGATTAATTCATTCACTACAGGAAAGAATTCGTCTTTCAAATTTTTATCTTCAATCAATTCTGCTGCGTTCGCAACTTTCAATGTCTTAGCATTCATATATTGGTGATTGGCTGCAACATTTGCCGAAGGAACGAATACAACAGGTAACGATAGAAATGAAACTTCCGCAATTGTTGTAGCTCCGGAACGCGCAACTACAATATCTGCAGCTGAGTATGCAACTGACATATCACTGATGAAAGGGAACACTTTTACAGATTCATTTGAGAATCTTTTATAATGTTCATAATAAAATTGACCTGTTTGCCAAATGACTTGAATGTTGTTCGATACTAATTGATTTATATTATCAGCAACTGCTTGATTGATAGATCGCGCTCCCCCGCTTCCTCCGACAACTAGTAATACTTTTTTCAAATCATTCAATCCGAATTTTTTCTTTGCTTCGGATTTATCATCTAACTTCAAATTTATTCTTATAGGATTTCCACTCAATTTTAATTTCGATTCGTCTCTGAAATATTTTTTTGATTCTTCAAAAGCGATATGAATTTCATGCGCTTTCTTTTCAAGTATTCGATTAGTAACACCCGGATAACTATTCTGCTCTAGCAGCATCACTTTTACACCAAGTACTGATGCCGACCAGACAACGGGACCAGAAACATATGCACCGCAGCCTATAGCAACACGCGGCTTAAATCCGTAATTAATAACAAATGATTGAATCGCCGAAACAAATAATCTTATCGGGAATAGCAAATTGTTCATATCTAACTTTCGTGAAAACCCGCTAACCCAAATTGCCTTGAAAGGGAAACCATATTCCGGTACGACACGTTCTTCAATTTTATTTTTTGCTCCGACAAATAAAATCTCCGATTCCGGTTTCATCAAACGAATCTGTTGAGCAACCGCAAGAGCCGGATATAAATGACCCCCTGTTCCGCCACCAACAAAAACAAAACGATATGGAGTTTTATTCTTCATTACACCTGAGCAATTTTTAATTCTGTTGTCTTCACTGTTTGTCTTCCAACATTTACAATAATTCCAATTGATACTGCAAAAAGAATAATTGATGTTCCGCCAAAACTGATAAATGGAAAAGTGATTCCGGTTGTTGGAATTAATCCTGTAACCACGCAAGCATTTATAAATGCGCTAACTATTATGTTGAATCCTAAACCCAAAACAAGAAGCTGGCCAAATCTATCTTGTGCTTTTTTAGCAATGATCAAACAAACTGCGAACAAGAAAAGAAATAAGAACAGAACTACTATTGCGCCGACAAAACCGAGTTCCTCACCAAGGATTGAAAAAATAAAATCACCGTATGATTCAGGCAGAAATAAATCGCTCTGTCTGCTATGTCCTAATCCTACGCCTAAAAGTCCACCGCTTCCTAAAGCAATCTTTGCCTGTTTCACTTGAATATTTATGTCTCCGCCGTTTATCAAACTTTCGATGTAGGTCATAACTCTTTCCCGAGAGTGTTTGAAAATCATCATTCCAGATCCAAGGACTAATATTGACGGGACAATAATGCCAAGTATGTGTTTCATTCTTGCACCGGCAACAAATAGGATCACAAAAGATGTAACGGCAACAATCAGACTTGTACTTACATTAGGTTGTATAAAAATTAATCCGCTAACAATAACAACCCAGAATAACGGAAGCTTAAATCCTTTCTTAAAATCTTTCAGCTCGTCACCCATTCTTTCCAGCATTACAGCCAGATGAACAATCAAAATAACTTTAGCTGCTTCAGACGGTTGGAATTGCAAAAATCCAAGATCAATCCATCGTTGAGCGCCTTTAACTTTTGGTGCGAAAAGAAAAGTAAAAATCAGTACCGTGATAATTAATATTAACGCCCACTTACTATAGTCGCGGTATTTATCATAAGGGAAGTAGGAAAAAATTATCATCATAACAATCGCAGCAATTACTTTCCATAAATGTGATTTGAACAAAAAGTAAAAACTATTAAATCTGGAAAAGCTGTAGGTACCGCTGGCTGTAAAAACCATAATCGCTCCGAGGACAATAAAGCCAACCACTAAACCGATCAATATTTTAACGGATGTATTCATCAAACCAATTTGTTTACTTCTTCTTTGAAAACTTTTCCTCTATGTTCATAATTTTTGAACATATCAAAACTTGCACAAGCAGGTGAAAGCAAAACAACTGTTCCGGGCTGTGCTTCATTTCTTCCTGCTTCAACGCAGGCTTTAAGAGATTCTTTAATTTCAGTTAAAACTATTGAATTGAAATAATCAAAAACTTTCTGTGCCGATGAACCGATTGCATAAATTTTTGTTACGTGCTTTTTAACAAGTTCTTTAATCTGATCGTAATTGTTTCCTTTATCTTTTCCACCGAGTATTAAGTACAATGGTTTATCAAAACTTTTTAGAGCTACATAAACAGAATCTACATTCGTTGCCTTTGAATCATTATAATATTCCACACCGTTTAGTTCGCGTACAAATTCAATTCTATGTTCAACTCCTTTAAAGGACGAGAATGCACTTCTGATTTTTTGGTGCGGAACATTTAGTAATTTTGCTATAATAAGAACCGGCAGAGCATTTGCAATATTATGTTCACCCTTAATAAACAAATCGCTTGCAGAACAGATCTCGCTAATTTTTCCAAACCATGAAAAGTAGATCTTGCCTTCTTTATAAAAAGCGCCGGCTGGAATTTCACTTAATAACGAGAAGGCAAGTTTCTGGACTTTTTTGTTCTTCAAATTATTTTTTATGTTTTGATCATCTGCGTTATAAATAAAAAAGTCTTCTTCGTTTTGATTCTTAGTAATTTTAATTTTTGCCGAGATGTATTCATCGAAGTTATTATTATATCTATCAAGATGATCCGGAGTAATATTTAATATTATTGAAAAATGCGGTTTGAACTGATCTATATAATCCAACTGAAAGCTTGAAGTCTCAAGTGATACAAATTCATTTTCTTTCACATCAAATGCGATTTCAGAAAAAGCTTCGCCGATATTTCCTGCAGAATAACATTTTATTCCTGCTTGGTTCAAAGTATAATTCATCAATGCAGTTGTAGTTGTTTTACCATTTGTACCTGTTATTGAAATAACACTTCCTTTACAAAACCATGATGCAAATTCAACTTCGCTAACTACTTTAATATTTTTTTTCAGCGCATTAGTCAATACTGCGGAATTAGTCGGAACTCCCGGACTTGTTACAATAAGATCGCAATCGTAAACTTTCTCAGTGTGAGCACCGCATTCATAAGCAATGGATTCCGACTTCAAAACTGAAATTGAATCAGATAAATCTTTTTCAGAACTGCTATCACTTACGAATGGAATTGCGCCAAGTTTTTTCGCAAGCTTTGCTGCACCTAATCCGCTGCGTACAGCACCAATGATCGATATTTTTTTTCCGCTTATATCCATTATCTTATTTTGAATGATGCCAAACTCATTAATGCTAAAATTATTGTTATGATATAAAACCGAATTACAATTTTCGGCTCAGCCCAATTCAGTTGTTCAAAGTGATGATGAATCGGAGCCATTTTAAAAACTCTTCTTCCTTCTCCATATTTTTTCTTTGTGTATTTGAAATAAAGTCGTTGAATTATCACCGAAACTGTTTCTATAAAAAATATTCCGCCAAGAATTGGAATCAGCAAATCTTTTTTAACTAATATCATCATCACACCAAAGGCACCACCGAGTGCAAGTGAACCCGTGTCTCCCATAAAAACTTGAGCCGGATAAAAATTGAACCAGAGAAATCCTAGCCCAGCACCGATCAATGCTGCAATAAAAACTGTTAGCTCACCACTTCCTGGCAAATAAATAATATTTAAGTAGTCGGCATAGATAACATTACCGGTTACATAAACAATTATCGCAAGCGCAAGCATTACAATTATGATCGAACCGATTGCAAGACCGTCAAGTCCGTCTGTCAGGTTCACGGCGTTCGAAAGCGCTGTGATGATGAAAACAACCCACGGTATATATAGATAGGAAAAATCCCAATTCAGATTTTTGAAGAACGGCAAAGTTGTTTGTGTATTGTACTGTGCAAATTCCGGCAAGTAATACACCGCAAAGCCAACAACCAGACCAACAAAAATTTGTCCTAATAATTTGTAACGGGCAATTAATCCTTGCGGAACTTTTTTGACTACTTTCAAATAATCATCTAAGAAACCAACTCCGCCTAAAAATACAGTCCCGAACAAAACCAAAATGATATACATGCTTTTAATATCGCTCCACAACAGAACCGGAATAATGACCGATAAGAGAATTATTAAACCTCCCATTGTTGGAGTACCTTGTTTCTTCTTGTGTGTCTGCGGTCCCTCTTCGCGGATTGGTTGATCAACTTGATTTTTCTTTAATCGTCCAATGATCTTTGGCCCGAAGATGAATGAGATCAACAAAGCAGTTATAGCTGCAATCGCAGAACGAAATGTTAAGAAGCGGAATACATCAAATCCCGGCGGATTAAAAGTTTTATTTATGTACTCAAACAAATAGTAAAACATTATTCAAACCTTTTCTCCAAAACGTTTATAAATTCTTCCATCTTCATTCCTCGCGAACCTTTTACAAGAATAACCGAGTTCTCAATTTCTTCGTACTGCAAATAAAGAGATAGAGCTTCGCGAATGTGAAAATGGATTGACTTTACATTTTTCCTTCTTAGTGCTTTGTTCAAATGCTTCATCAAGTTACCGGTTGTAAGAACAAATAAATTTTTCTCGGGTGAAAAAAGTGTTGCTAAATCTTTATGTAGTTTTTCAGATTGTTTGCCAAGTTCGAACATATCTCCAAGTACAACGATTTTTCTTTTATATGTTTTGATCTTTTTAAGTAGATCTACTGCCGATTCCACCGATGCGGGGTTTGAATTGTAAGTGTCGTCAATAACAACAGCTTCCTTAAATTTCTTTACTTCTAATCTTCCATGAACTGGTTTAATATTTTTTATTCCGTTGAGAATTTCTTTTTCATTCAATCCTAGTTTAAGAGCTACTGCAGCAACAGCTAAAAAATTTTTTGCATTAGCTTCTCCATACAAATGAAGAATAGTTTCTCTAAAACCCTCCCTAAAGGCGAAAGAGAGGGTTTTAGATTTAAGCTGAACACGAGAATTACCTTCATTTGTGTAGCCTAATATTTTCCCTTTCACATCTACCGGACCGTTAAATCCATATGTAACTTTGTTCCAATAATTTTTAGAATGTTTTTTTATTACCGGATCGTCCATGTTCAGGAAAACTGTTCCGCCATGTATCTCGGTAATATCAAGAAGAGCTGATTTCTCTTTATATACGCCTTCTCTGTTCCTTAAAAATTCCAAATGTGAATCACTGATATTTGTAATCAATGCATAATCCGGTCTTGAAATGTTTGCTGTATATTCAATCTCATTAAAATGATTTGTGCCTTGTTCGAGAACCAGTACATCACACTTCTCGCCAGTTCCTAAAATTGTTAACGGAACACCGATATGATTATTATTGTTCGCCTCTGTTTTAACTACATTATATTTTTCATTAAGTAGAGACGCGATCATTTCTTTAACCGTAGTTTTACCATTACTTCCTGTAATTGAAATTACCTTTGCTGAAATCTTGTTGCGCCAAATTCTTGCAAGCTCGCCAAATGCTTTTGTTGTGTCGTTAACAGTAACAACGGGAATTTCGAGGAAGCTAAATTTCTTCAACTTCCTCGAATCAATAATTACTGCTTCTGCCCCTTTCTTAAGAGCATCGAGAATAAAATCGTGTCCGTCGAATTTTTCACCTTTAATGGCAACGAACAAACTTCCATTTTTAACTCTGCGCGAATCAATCTCAACATTCGATACAGGTTTAAATGCGTCGGGATTGTAAATCACCGCAGATGAAATATTAAATAAATCCTCGATCGTAATTTTTATTTTGCCCATTCCACCAAATATTTTTGAGCAAGCTCTTTATCAGAAAAGTGTTTTCTAACACCGTTAATTTCTTGGTAACTCTCATGACCTTTGCCGGCAATAAGAATAACTGCATTGTTTTCGCTTTCTAAAATTGCGGAACGAATTGCCTCTTCCCTGTTTTCTATAACTCTAAAGTTATTCGATTTGATGCCTTTCAAAATTTCATCAAGGATAATAAACGGATCTTCAGTTCTCGGATTGTCTGATGTAACATAAATTCGGTCGCTCATTGAAGCAGCTATATCACCCATGATAGGACGTTTTGTTCTATCGCGATCTCCACCGCAGCCGAACACTGTGTAGATTGGTCTTTCTTGCTTTACGATATACTGAACGGCTGTTAAAGCTTGTTTAAGTGAATCGGATGTGTGTGAATAATCAATAATTACTTTTTTATTTTTCTTTGAGATAATTTCAAACCTCCCGGGTACTTGCGGAGTATTTTTTATTCCATCGATTGTTGTTTGATAATCTATTCCGTTTACAACCGCAGTTTCAAAAGCAGATGCCGCATTGAATGCATTAAAATGCCCAACTAAGCTTGTTGTTAGATGATAATCTTTTCCTTTCCAACTCAAATCAAAATTTGTTCCTTCAAGTGAATACGCGATATTTTTTATTTTGCATGTTGCAGTCTCACTAATTCCAAAAGAAAATTTTTGCGCTTTTGAACCCTTAATCAGTTCGGCTGAATTATTATCATCTATGTTATAAACGATTTTTCCAGAAGCAGGAATTAAATCAAATAAAATCTTTTTCGATTCAAGATAGTGATCAAATGTCTTGTGATAATCCATATGATCGGATGTGATGTTTGTAAAAATCCCGGTTCCAAAATTCAGGTAATCTACTCTGTTCAATCTGAGAGCGTGAGAAGAAACTTCCATTACGCACTGCGCACAATTTTCATTCACCATTTGTGCAAGTAAAGAATTAATCTCATGCGATTGCGGAGTTGTAAGCAATGTCTTTACTTCATTCTTGCCGATATAATTTGCAATTGTTCCTATCAATCCGGTTTTAAATCCGGCTTGTTCAAAAATGTTTTTTACAAAAAATGCTGTCGTGGTTTTCCCTTTTGTACCGGTTATGCCAATTAGATTTAATTTCTTTGAAGGTTCTCCGTAAAAAATATTTGAGAACTCAGCCAGTGATTTCCTGCTGTCTTGAACTACAATCTTAACACATCCTGAGTGAGAGAATATTTGATCCGGAATTACTTTCGGATTATGTAATACAACAGCGGCCACACCTTTGTTAATTACATCGTTAATAAAATTATGTCCGTCTGTTTTGAATCCTTCAATAGCAAAAAAGAGTGAGTTGTTTGATGAAGTGCGTGAATCAATTGTTATATCGGTGATTTCTTTCAGCTCGGCGTTGCCGACAACTTGAATAGTCTTCACCTTATTTAACAAATCAGAAAGCCTCATTCAGTTCGTTCCTGCACTTACTTTTTTTAATAGTGGTTCACATTTAATAAGACAGATCGAGCCCGGAACAATGCTAGATCCCGGTTCAAGATTTTGCCAAACAACTTTGCCTGTTCCAACAACTTTATACTGCATCCCGATTTCATTTAGCTGTGCGATTGCATCTCTCATTGACTGATTAACAAGATTAGGCATTGCCGTTGAATTCTCATTATAAATTTTTCTTGAAGAAATATTTGTTAATGATCTATCTCCAATATTTGAGAATGAAACGGATTTCGTTTTAGGAGCTGTCTTGATATCAGCTACCAGTTGATCAATTAAATTTTGTTTTCTTTCAATTTTCTTTTTGTTCGGAGCTAAATTCAGATCTGTTTCTAACATTCTTTTTGCAACTTCATGGAAAATTGGTGCTGCAACTAACCCACCATACTGACCAACTTGTGGAGCGTTGATCAGAATAAAACAAATTACTTTCGGATTTTCTGCGGGGAAATATCCTATGAACGATGAATTATGCTGCCTACTTGAATATGATTTATTCACGAGTTGTTGTGATGTTCCTGTTTTACCACCAACGAGAACATCAGGTAGTTGAGCTTCGGTACCGGTTCCATGTTCAACAACTCCAACCATAAAATCTTTTATTAAATCCGATGTTGATTTTTCAATTACATTTCTAATTTTTTTTGTTTGATTTTTTAAAATGATTTTCCCATTAGGATCTGTAATAGATTTCAAAATGAATGGCTGCAATAATGTGCCGCCATTAACTATCGTACTATATGCAGTAATCATTTGAAGAGGTGTAACGGCTATTTCATAACCAAATGAAACAAATGATTTGGTAACTGCAGAAAAACTTCCCGGTTTTTTTAGAAAACCTTTAGCTTCACTGGGAAGATCAACTGAAGTCGTATTACTAAATCCGAAGTCACGTAAATATTTGTAAAAAGTTTCGTCATCAATTCTTTCTGAAAGCTTAGCCATTCCTATATTACTTGATTGTTCAAGAACCTGACGGACTGTAAGATTCTCGTGCTTGTGTGAATCTTGGATCCTCACGTTCTTGTAAAAGAATGTTCCATTCTCTGTATTAATAACTTCATTCTCTTTCGCTAATCCACGATCAAATAATATTGACATAGTTACTGCCTTAATAGTTGACCCTGGTTCATATGTGTCCGTTATTGCTCTGTTACGTCGTGAATCCGCCGGAAATAATTCATAGTTAGCTGGATCAAAATCGGGCAAGTTTGCAAGCGCTAGAATTTCTCCTGTATTAGGATTCATTATTATTCCGACAGCAGATTGACCACTGTATTTTTGCAGTCCGTTTGATAATTCTTCTTCTAATATTTTTTGATATGTTTTATTAATTGTTAAATTGATATTATTTCCTGTTACTGCTGCCTTGGATATGTTTTCATCAATTGAGAGGATTCTTCCCAGAACATCACGTTCATATGTGTACATGCCGTCTGTTCCGGTCAATTCATTTTCATAATTTTTTTCGATACCTTCTATTCCTATCATATCATGATTAACATATCCCAATACATGTGAAGCCAAACTTCCGTACGGATAAATACGAGTAAAGTCTTCTTCAGAGAAGAGTCCTTCAATAACATTCTTTTTTATTTGGAAAGCTTTATCCATAGAATTTTTTTTTTCCAGACAAACATTTGTAAAACCATCATCAATTATTTTTTTATAATATTCTTTCTGCTTGCCAAAGACGCGGGAGAAAACCGAAACTACCGAATCAACTCTCTGCGGTGTCATCATTCTTCTATCTACATAAAATGAAATATTATTCATTGTGTAACTAAGAACTTCTCCGTTTGCATCTTTAATCGTACCGCGTTCAGCTTTAACACTTTGCGGTTTATTTTGCTGTCTTTCTGCAATAAGTGTATAATATTCATGTTTGGAAATCTGAATTGTAAATAGTTTTGCGATTAATAAAACAAAGACTAGTAGAAGTAATCCTGTTATAATAAGTGCACGTGAATTAATCATATTTCTGACTTAATAACTTTTCAACTTGTTTGACTTGATCTTTTGATACTGATATTATTTCTAAATTATCACTAGGGCGGATAAGTCCGATTGAATCCTGAGCATAAACAACAATTCTATCTTCAGCTGTCCATTTTTGGATCTCAACCATTGTACCTTCGACTAGATTTAGCTTAACGTTGAGTGAATCTTGTTTGCTTATTTTTAGTCTATTCATTCTTTTAATTTCGGTTACAGTTGCTACGTATGTAAAAAGTAAAACTGCAATTGCTGTAATGATTACAATAAAACTTTTTAGCGATGATCCTTTTTTCATTAAACTTTTTCCGCTACACGCATCTTTGCACTGCGAGCCCTACGATTGATATTTATTTCAAATTCACTTGGAACTAATGCTTTTGTAATCCTTTTTAATCTTTGTTCTTTTTTACAAATGCAAATCGGTGTTCCAGGCGGACAGATACAATCCAAGCTTTCATATCTAATTTTTTCTTTAACTATTCTGTCTTCGAGAGAATGATATGACAAAACAACTACTCTGCCACCAGGTTTTAATAATGTTACCGACTTATCTAAAAATATTTTCAATTCTTCTAATTCGTTGTTAACAAAAATTCTTAATGCCTGAAAAACTCTCGATAAGGTCTTCGTGTGAAATCTTTGTGGTGTAATCTGTTCAATAATATTTTTGAGCTGAGATGTGCGGGAAAATTTTTCTGATGTTCTAAAGTTGATAATTTTCTGGGCGATCATTCGTGCATTTTTTTCTTCACCGTATTCAAATAAGATTTTCATAATGTCTTCTTGCGAAAATTTATTCAGTAGGTCTGAGGCAGTAATTCCTTTTTCAATATCCATCCTGAGATCAAGAGCAGCATCTTCTCTAAAAGTAAATCCGGATTCTACAGAATCCAATTGAAAAGAAGACACTCCCAAGTCCGCTAAGATGCCGTCAAAACCGTCAATGAACTCAATCTTTGATATTGAATCAATGTCTGTAAAACTTGTTCTGTAAATTGAAAATCTTTTATCTGTACTAAATTTTTCTTTACAATATTCAAATGCTTTAGAATCTTTCTCTGTTGCAATTAATTTTCCGTTGCTGTTTATTTTTTTTAAAATCTTTTCTGAATGTCCGCCAAATCCCGCTGTACCATCGAAATAAATTCCATCTTTTTTTGTAACTAAATAATCAATGCTTTCATTCAAAAGCACAGGTGTATGAAAACTCATTTTGGTTTTTTCTGCATTATCAGTTTTGCAATTTCTGCAAACGGTTTTGTGTTTTCTTTTTTCTGAGTTTCGTAAAGTTCAGGGTTCCAAATTTCGATTTTCTTATTTTGTCCGAGAATGAAAACTTCT
>Ga0082335_1001403_pt1 | contig 51417 bp, 56 predicted proteins | sample Subgrocontami58m_FD_72375 | JGI IMG/M metagenome (GOLD analysis project Ga0082335, IMG submission 72375) | Subsurface groundwater microbial communities from S. Glens Falls, New York, USA - GMW37 contaminated, 5.8 m (SPADES assembly) (version 2) ... | reverse complement strand
TACGAGCGGTTGAACGCACTTCCCAAATGCAAGCGCGACACGTAGAGCGATTTGCCAAATCGCTCCACTGTTTCCTTTTCGTAACAGGTGTTACGTTCCACCTGTAACCTCTCGGTAACACCTGCCGAAAACTGCTGACGATTTCCTCAGTGTTTTGCAAGCTGTTGATGGCATACGGCTTGCGTGATATTATACAGACGTGACGGTCTGTAGTGAGTTTACTCGTTCAGTCACAACGCACTGCAAAAGGTGAGAATCAATATGAAATCAAAATCGAATTACGTTTGGATACTCATGAATTCTGTCTTGCTATGCGCGAGCGTGCTCGCGCAAGGGCAATGGTCCCGGCAACAGAGTGGGACTACTGCGAATCTTCGCGGCGTTTGGTTTGCCGATTCCTTGAACGGCTGGGCATGCGGAGATAGTGGCGTAGTCCTCCGGACTTCAAATGGAGGGAATAGTTGGAGCAGGCAGAATAGCGGAGTGAACATGATGCTTGAAGATGTGTTCTTTCAGAGTATTACTACCGGATGGATGGCGGGAGATAGTGGTGTCGTCATCTCTACAACGAACTCTGGCACTATCTGGGTCAGGCAAGGAGCGCAGGGACGAGGGAAGCTCCGGTACATTACCTTTTCGGGATTGATAGGGGGAGTATATGATGGTCTGATCGTAGGTGATACCGGCACCATTAACCATACAACTGACGGAGGTCGTACATGGCAGGGTGGGCGCGGAGTATTTGGTACGCGCAATCTAGATTGTATCGCATTCAAAGAACTATTTCGGTGGGTGATCTTTTTTGAACAGCTACCCAACAATGGCTGGTCAAGAATCTGGCGCACAACAAACGGAGGAATCGGATGGGATACTCTCGGAAACCTCCGCTTCCCGCGAGTATTGGACCTCTATACATTAGTCCGCAGTAACACCGAGTTATTCTACTGGATAGCAACGAAGCGCGGCGGCTTATTCACTTCAACAAACGCCGGCTCAGTTTGGAGAGTTGGATTGATGGAATCTCCAGATACAACAATTGACTTCAATGGAATTACGCTCGATACTCTGACTTGGAAATTGTGGGCTGTCGGAGGGAGGGGAAGAATTGCCAGTTCCTCTGACTCCGGAAAAAATTGGCAACATATCCCCACATCTGTTGCAACTAACCTCAATGAGGTTGCATTTCCAGCACGAGACGTGGGATGGGCTGTAGGGGATTCCGGAGTCATTTTGCACTATTCACTTACGTTGGGAGTACGTGAATCTATGAGTTTCGCTCCTGGGAGGTTCGATGTCGGTCCTGCATATCCAAATCCTTGTAATCCGAAAACAAGAGTGGAAATTCATTTGCCGCGCCAAGTGAGAATCGTTGCAGGTGTGTTTGACATTCTCGGAAGGGAAGCGAAACCGCTCTTGGATGAAATCAAACAGGCAGGAGCACACTCGCTTGAGATTGACGCAGGCAGCTTGCCGAGCGGAGTTTATTTTCTGAGAGTCAGCGCTGGAAATCGTACAAAAATTGCAAAGCTAGTACTGATAAAGTAACTGCTTCGCAAAAAAAAGGAAATGCCCCGCGGCATCTCCGTTTGCTCTTTGTGTTCCCGGCAAGGAAGAAAGAGAATGGAAGATTCTCGCTGAGGCATTTCTATTTCCAATAAACAAATAACCATCACCAGAATCAATCATAGGAGGATCAGTCATGAAGACACGAAAATATGTTGCAAGCGTTCTGCTCTGCTTCGCCTGCCATCTTCAGGCGCTGGCGGGGAACGAAATGATTTCACAAGATGGAGGCCGCACGTGGTCATATCCCAAAGAACCCGCGTTAGTTAGCAAAAGTCGAGGCAGCCTTGAGAATCTTTCTGGCATTCAAGCTAATTACATCAAGATTCTTGATTTTAGTGATCCACAATTCTCTAACGTCGCGACCGACGTCGTATTCGGGGACGCAAACCACAATGGAAAAATTGAAATGTATCGTGGAATCTACGTCTCCGAAACACAGGCATTCACGCGCGTGTATGAGTTCAACAACGACCTAACCTACACGACCACCGATCTGCAATTTTACGCTGTTCCGTGGGCTCTTGGTGATATTGACAAAAATGGTCTCGCAGACATAGTGGTTCAGTCAGGCGACCTTGGTCTAGGAGGCAACGGGTACCTTCGGGTATATGAAGCGCCAAACCCAAATTCATTTCCTTCGGTGCTAAAGCAGGAAATTATCTTGCCCGGCAGAAAGGTGTTTTATTATGCTCGAATTGTCGACGCAGATGCAGACGGTAAGCTTGAGGTGCTAATGAGCGCTAACGGATTCGACGATGGTAGCCTAAACATCTACGAATGGAATGGTTCACAACTTGTTTTGATTTGGACAGCTCCCGAAATCAGCACTGGCACTTCAACAAAGGCGGTCTCTGATTTTGACAACGATTCCAAGATTGAGATCGCTACCGTCACATTAGCAACGATTTACCACTATGAGAACGTCGGAGACAATCAATACGCGTTGGTTCAAACATTGGCTTTACCATCGTACACCTACTGGAATTATGAGGCTCTGTTGGAAACCAACGTTGATCAGGGAAATCCTGAATTCGCGGTAGGCTTGAGCTACCTTTACGGAACAGGAACGCGATACGAATGGATAATCTACAAGGCGCTCACTGATAACACCTTCACTCAATGGTACAACACCGCATTTCCGCAAAACATATGGGTTGGAGTCATAACTCACACGACCGGTGACTATGATGGTGACGGCCAAGATGAAATACTTGTGGATGATCATCCAACGCTCAAGATGCTGGAATATGTGAACGGGCAGATGCAGGTAACTTGGACTCGAACGCAACCTGATCCCATCTACGCGACAAGCGCTGACATGAGAATGGATGGGGTAATGAATCTTGCAATTTCAGATTTCGGCAACCCAATGAGCTTCTGGGAAGAACAGCGCCTTGCGAACTCCTATCTCAACAAGTCGCTTGACGCAGGCTCAACCTTCAGCAACAGCGCTCGCCACATACTCAAAGGCGGCGGTAAACTTCATGAGGAGTTTACGAGCCGGCGGCGACATCTTCTATCGCCGCTCGAGCAACAACGGTGTGGCGTGGGAACTCACAAAGCGCATCTCGGATGGAACGGCAAATCAAGGTGCAGGCTGCATCGCAGTTGCGCACGCAAGCAGTGTTCACCTCGTTTGGCAAAAGACAATTGATGCTACGCACTTCAGCGTTTTGTATTCCCGCTCGCTCGATAATGGCTCAACATGGAGCGCTCCTGTTGTTTTGCCAAACGCAAGCAATGTCGAGGTCTCATGGTCGCAAGCGTACAGAGCGATGCCTGTCATTGCAGAGCTCAGTTTATTCCAGCCTCAGGGTCCCGGTTCCGATTACACGCTTGTGGTCGTCTATGCCAGCAGCGCCGGTCTTCGTTATCGAACTTCAGTGGATAATGGCGCGACGTGGCAGATTCCAAGTCCAGAAATCATTTCCGGTCTTGCAGATAGTTACGTGTGGTTCCCGAGTCTCGCGAGTGGCGGTTCGTTCTTATCGCTCACGTACGATTATCGCTACACAACGCAAGGCGTTTACTCACGGACGTATTCGGGAACCAGTTGGAGCAACGAAACACAAGTGACTGATATCGCGGCGACGATCTACAACAGACACTCGTCTATCGCGGTTGATCCGGACGGTCATCCGATTGCATCATGGTGCGCGCAAGGCTACGCCAACGGCCAGTTCGACGGAGATTATCGAATCCTGTTCCGGTACGGGAACTCAAACAACAGTTGGAACCCGTGGTTTGTCGAGTTTGCAAAAATTTCCGGCGTTCACTCGCTCTACCCGTCGCTCACGTACTACAACAAAGGCGCGGCGAATTCCTACGGCGTGGATGTTCTTCACCACACGTGGAATCCATCAACAAATGCGCAAACTGTCAGAATGAAAAAATATCAGGGCGGCAATTGGTGGACTGACGAAGAACGGAGCGCAACCGCGGCGTGGGCAAACACTTCGCTGGAAAACTTCACGTCTGGTCTGCCAATGAACATGTGGACCGACCAATCAAGCTCTCCCTCTCTGATCGAAGTGAACTCGCAGGGATTGCCAAAGCAGACAGATAATCCACCGCTCGCAATGGATGGTCGCCGCGTCGTCATCCAACACAAACAAACTGGTTCGTTCGTCGCATTCGAGTTGAACGACATGCACTTCGAGCTGAGCGACAACACAACTGTTCCCGTCGCGTTCAAGCCGCATGACTTCCGTCAGCCGCTCAATGTTACGCTTGCAAATGTGTGGGAGTATCTCGGCACCGAGGCGTTGCGTGTGCCAGGCAATGCGAGCCGCCTTGTGTTTACGAAATCCATTTTCACAAATCCCTCGAGTGATACAAGCGGTCGCGGCATTCCGGCAAGTTTCCCGCTGCGACAATTCCGTTTCCGCGTGTTGGATGCGGCAAATGGACGTGAGCTTGCGCTCCTCGACACGAGCGGCGCGTCGGGAACCATCAGTGTGAACATCGCATCTCATGCCGGTCGTAACGTGTTCCTGCGCTCGCTCGTTACGCTGCCGGGAATTTCCAATCCACAGATTTCCATCGGTGTCGGCGACATCATCTACGGAGGAACAACGAGTGGGCAAAACCTCTCGTCCACAGCAGGCGAGCCGCTGCACAATGGGTTGGCGCAAAACTATCCCAACCCCTTCAATCCTCTCACAACGATTCGCTATGCTGTTCCGAACGACGGCATGGTAACGCTTGCGGTATATGATGTGCTCGGACGAGAGGTTGCATTGTTGGTGAATGAATCCAAGCAGAGTGGCTCGTACACAGTTACGTTCGATGCATCAAAGCTTCCCAGCGGCATGTACTTCTATCGCCTCAAAGCAAACGGGCTTAATGATGTGAAAAAAATGGTCGTCGCGAAGTAACGCGGAGCGGTTTAGAACGGAATACTCGGAGCCGGTTTCGCACTATGCGGGACCGGCTTTGTGTTTCGTCTTCATTGTCTTTCGCTCTTTCTTCCGACGCTCAACAGGACGACAGCACCAACAAACATCGTAGCGGCGGCAAACCCGAACCCCGCCACAGGTGAAACTGCCGTCCAAAGGAGGCCGACCAATACGCTTGCACCAAAATCGCCGATGCCGTTGACTGTGCCGAGCACTCCCATCCCGATGCCGCGTGTTTCCGTTGAAATGAAATCTGCGGTAATTGCTGCTTCGAGCGTATCCTCTGCTGCAATGAACACTCCTGCAAGTGCGAACAGGGAAAACAGATACACGAGGCTCATCCATCCAAAAAGAAATGCAAGTGCAAATCCGCCGATTGTTACAGCGGCGAGAATGTAGCCGAGTGCAAGCAACACCGTTCTACTAATTCTGTCGCTCAACGCTCCGATAGGAAAAGATGCAAGAGCGTACGTTGCGTTCCGAACGACATACATCAATCCTGCAAGCTGCGCCGCGTGTGTGACGCCGTGTTCCGGCGAAAGCAATTGTGTCGCTGCGAGAATCAACAATGTCGGAGCAAAATCGCCAAGACCGAAAATGCCCGCACCGATGAGGAATCGCTTGAAACCCGTTGGCAACGCGCGGACTGTTCCCCAGAATTTGAGCTGATGGTTTGCGTCACGACGCTTCTCGACTATCATAAGTCCGAACACAATTGCTGAAAGCACACCGGGGATAAGCGTAATGAGAAAGATATTTCGGAACGGCTGCGAAGCATCGGATGCCGCAAATGGCTGCCACACTTCCAACAGCCAAACGCCGATGAGGGGACCAAGTATTGCGCCGAGCGTATCACCGAAACGATGAAACCCGAACGCCCTACCTCGAACAGATGGATCGACAGAATCCGCAAGCATCGCATCACGAATGGGACTTCTGAATCCACGCCCGAACCACCCAACCACTCGTCCCACAAGCACGAGATGCCACGTGGACGCAAATGCAAACACCGCTTTTGAAATTCCCGTGAGCAGGTAGCCGAGTGTTGTCAGCGGTTTGCGGTGTCCGAGCCTGTCGGATATCCACCCGCCCCACAGCTTGACGAAGCTGGAGATTGCATCGGCAGTTCCTTCGATGAACCCAAGCGCCGATGGCGGCGCTCCAATCACTGCAAGAAATCCCGGCAGCACCGCAGTTGCCATCTCGTGACACGCATCGGAGAGAAAGCTCGTCACTCCCATGCCGATCACGTTGCGGTTGAGCCAACTTGGTCTGTTCGATGTTGTTCAGCACGCGGAGTAACTCGTCACGCGTTCCATCGATGCGACCCAACGCTTCAGCGCACGCCGCTGCGATGTACGGATCTGCCGATTCGTGCATCATGCGACCAAGCTCAGGCACAGCTTCCTGAGCATGAAGCTGAGCCAACACTGTGTGCAAAAAAAATGTCATCGTTTCATTCACCCCTAAAATGCAGAACTCCTACACGTCCGCATGTAGCTTCTGTGTAGGAGTCATCAATTCCAAGTTCGTTTGGAATGTTTTTAGGCGAACTCCATCGCCACTGGCAATATATACGGTTTCCTGATGAAACTCAAATGAAAGGCTGGTAAAGACTTCTTCAGGAATCAGTCCACGCTCATACATTCTTGAACGCCTTCTTCCCCGCAAACTCCGCGCGGCTGCCAAGCTGTTTTTCAATCCGAAGAAGTTGATTGAACTTTGCAACACGCTCACTACGACAACCGGAACCAGTCTTCAGATGTCCTGCACCTGTTGCGACTGTAAGGTCGGCAATGGTCGTGTCTTCGGTTTCACCGGAGCGGTGCGCGATGAAGGAGTTGTAGCCGTTCGACTTTGCCAGCGCAATCGTATCGAGTGTTTCTGTAACCGTACCGATTTGGTTCAGCTTAATGAGAATGCTGTTGCCAACGTGTTCGTCAATGCCTTTCTTGAGTATCGCCGGGTTCGTGCAAAAGATGTCGTCTCCCACCAACTCAATTGTGTTGCCGAGCTCTTTCGTCAGCAGTTTCCATCCTTCCCAATCGTTCTCCGCCATGCCGTCTTCCAACAGCACAATTGGGAATTGCCGTGCCCATTCACTCCAATGCCGAACCATCTCTTCAGATGTTTTGCTCGAACGATCCGATTTGAAAAACACGTACCGTCCATGTTCCCACATCTCGCTCGTTGCGGGGTCAAGGCAAAGGGAAATGTCCTCCCCCGGAATATAGCCTGCATCAACAATCGCTTCAAGAATCAGCTCGACTGCTTCGAGATTGGATTTTAGGCTTGGGGCAAAGCCACCCTCATCACCAACTCCTGTACTGTATCCCTTCTTCTTCAAAATCTTTTTCAATGTGTGAAATGTTTCAATGCCCATGCGAATCGCCTCGGCGAAACTTTGTGCGTTGTGCGGAGCGATCATGAACTCCTGAAAGTCCACATTATTGTCCGCATGGCGTCCGCCGTTGATGACGTTCATGCAGGGGACAGGGAGAAGCGTTGCATCTTTGCCGCCGAGATATGCATAGAGCGGCTGCTTGCGCGCCTTTGCTGCTGCGCGCATGACTGCCATTGAAACGCCAAGAATCGCGTTGGCACCCAGGCGAGCTTTGTTCGATGTTCCGTCGAGCGAGATGAGCGTTTCGTCAATAAGCCGCTGGTTGAACGGTTCCATCTCGATGAGCCGTCTGGCAATTTCCTGTTCAACGTTTGCTACTGCCTTCGAGACACCTTTTCCGTCGTACCTGTTCGGGTTGCCGTCGCGAAGTTCGACGGCTTCTTTCTCACCGGTTGTTCCATCTTGCAGCACTACATCAACTTCAACAGTTGGGTTGCCGCGTGAATCTAAAACTTCTAATGCGGTAATCTGCGATATGTTCTTTGAAATGTTCGGCATGTTCATTCCTTTGCTTTATGTGTGGGTGATAATGAAAGTCGCATAAACCTCCTTCTGTAGCGACTGCCCGGCGAACCGACTCGTCATACGTTACGTCATACTGAAGATGTCTAAGGAGTTCAAACTCAAAGTCCTGCAAAAGTCCGCATACCGGACAACGAAGCTCTTCCGCGAGCTTCCTGAGAATCTCCTCCTTATATCCCGTCGTACTCATCTCCGTCTTTCAGCTTCAGCCATTGCTTTTTCATTTTGTCCATGATGTCATACGTGTAGAGGACACGCACGTTGAGCGATGAGCTAATCTCCGGTGTTGCTGCTTTTACCTTTGTGCGTCCTTTCTCCTGTGAGTGAACAAGAGTACGGACATGAGCGTCGAATTCCCTTTCGTACAGCAACACCGTGTTGCAATGTCTGCAGCGAAATTGTTTGCCGCTCAGTTGCTCAACAGCATACGGCACGCCTTTGCGCTTCCGGAACTTTGCATGGATTCTCGGCACCATTGCTATGCCGTTCCTCTCAGTCTGAACTGCTGCCCAAGAAATACCTTGCGGGCAAGCTCGTTGTGTGCAATCTCCATCGGTGTTCCATGGACGAGAAGTTTTCCTTCGGAGATGACATACGCCCGGTCGGCAATTTCCAGTGTTTCGTGCACATTGTGGTCTGTAATCAGCACTCCCGTGTTCTTTTCTTTGAATGTCGCTACGATACGCTGCAATTCTTCAACTGCAATCGGGTCAACGCCTGCAAACGGCTCATCCAAAAGAATAAAGTGCGGACGAAGAGCGCTGGCGCGCATCACCTCAAGCCGTCGCCGCTCGCCGCTGGAAAGATGTTTTGCTTTGATGCGACGTCGAGCGTGCATTGCAAAGTCGGTCAGCACTTCCTCAACTCGTTCTCTGATTTCCTGTTTTGAATAGCCATTCATTTCCAGTACAGCGATGACGTTTTCTTCCGCTGTAAGTCCGCGGAATGCCGATGGCTCTTGCGGAAGATAGGCAATGCCAAGTCGAGCCCTCCGATACATCGGCCATCCGCCGATTTCGGTTTCATCAAACCACACCGTTCCTTTGTCCGCCTTGGTTTCACCGGTAATGATTCTGAAAGTTGTTGTTTTGCCTGCGCCGTTGGGACCAAGCAATCCGACGATCTCTCCCTGCTTCACTTCGATACTAATTCCGCGTACAACTTCTCTTTTGTTGTAGACTTTTACGATGTCACGCGTTTGAAGTACATGCCCCACAATTCACCCTGAACTTCCGGTAACGAAGCGCACAGCATACTGCCACGAGTGGGATTCTCCCTCTGTCATCGCTTCATCCTTGAAACGGTAATCGTGCTTGCGGATGAACTCATCAAGCTCTTCTGTCATTTGTTGAATCTTTCCTACATGGGATTGAACAAGAAACTCGTGTGCCGTCCCCTGAGTCATTAAGAGTATTTCTTGCAGGTGAGGAAGGCAGACACCCCCGGCGCGTTCATAGTGTTGTTGAAACTCTTGGTCATCACAGTAGTCTGCCACTAATTGGAGGGCATACGATTCAATATCTTGCTGCAACGAACAAAGAGGACAGCGTTCGGACGCCGAGATGATTCTGCCTTCATTGAATGCTTCTTGATGTATGTGGAGTAAATCTTCATACACAATCGCAATACCCATTGCCTGCAAATTGTTGCGTGCTGCCCGGCGGACATACTCGGAGTGTTCCTTGCAGAATCCCAATGATGCACGGACAGGCTCCCTGAACTCCGGAACGGTCAGCTCTTCGATGAACTCGACCGAAAGGGTGTACCGAATTGACCTGCGAATCATGAAACACACGGGACAATCCTTCATCTCGAGAATCTTCAACAATTCATTATAACCAACAAACTTCGGCCGCTGCCCTTCGCGATGCTCAGGCTCTCCCGCAAGCTTACCGACAACGCCGGTGACCCCTTCGATTAGCTTGTCGTTCCAACCATGAAAGCGATTGCCGTTGAACATGCCGATGCCTCTTCGTCCGTCATTGTTTCGTTCTTGAACTGAATGTCCTGTTTGCGCGTAAACTCACTCAACTGTTTTCTCAGTGCCCCGACGCTCCCGGTGTGCAGACGAAGGATGTCGCTTCTCGAAGGCTCTTGCATGGGCTTTGCAAACAGGTCGGTGAGATGAATGCGGCACAAACCGCCGCAGAAGCGGAGCGCTTCCATCATCTTTTCATCCGTAAAGTGTTCACGCAGAGTGTCAATGTAAAAGAGGCTGAAGCAATTTCTCTGCGTACACGCGGGACATTCTGCCGATGGAGATGAAAAACTGTTTTGTCGTTTGTGTAGAGTCACAACGATTTCTTGCAGAATATCCCGGTAGATAATCGCTATGCCGAGAGGATTGCCGGAGGAAAGGAATGCTTCAGCGTGGGTGCGGCAAAAGCCCAGCGAGGCACGGAGCGACTCTCGCGTGGGACCGTCGTTCACATTTTCGTACAGAAGATTCTTGAGATACTCAGCAACGACACCGTTCAACAGTCGGCACACAGGACACCCTTTCGTCTGAGAAGCCTCAAGAGTCTCAAAGTACATCGATGATGGCGGTTGCATGTCTGATGCTTTCATTTTCCCGATGTGTAATGAATGATGTGTGCCCGTTCTTCCGTGATCATGCCTCCGCAGCCTGCTCGTTCCAGCAATTCCCCGGCAACTTGTACGAAGTTGTCGATCTTCTCTACCGTATCGACTATTTCAATCACCAGCGGCAGGTCTTCCGACAGCCGCAATATCTTTGCGGTGTGAATGCGACTACGGGCGCCAAAGCTCTCCACACCCCGGAGAACTGTTGCTCCTGCCAGGCCTAACTCACGGGCTTTGAGAACAAATACCTCGTATAAGGGTTTGTGGTCGAGCTTGTCCATCTCACCGATGAAGATGCGCAACAGCTTTCCTTCACCTTCGAGTTTCATACGGTTGCCCTTTCACATTAGAAGAATTTGCCGACAATAGTTCCGGCGGCAGCGTCTATCAACCCGACACCAACGGACATGGTAATGTTGATGACTGCCCGGAAGAGTTCTCCATCTCGAATCAACGTCAACGTTTCCGGGAGCCATCGGTACACAATATTCGAAGGCCAATAACGTGCACATGCGCCTATCTCACCGCCGACAAAGACCAAGACATAGTTTCTCAATCCTTTTCTTTCACTGAACCACCAATAAACGAAAAAACTCCTAACACGTCAGCTTGTCGCTTTTGTGTAGGAGTCATCAATCCCACGAGGGAGATATTTTCGGCGAACTCCATCGCCGAATGCAATATAGAGAAACGCAGGGGCAGTGTCAAATCAGAGTGCAGAAGACGCACAACGTATTGAACAACTGCGCATTACAAGTGATGCTTCAGTTTCGCGTAGCCTGCCCTGCTTACCTGCAAACGTGTGCCGTCAGTGAGAATTGCCACGCGGCTGTCTTTCGCATAGAGTTCAATCTTGGAGAGTCGTTCCATGTTGAGAATATATGAACGATGAATGCGAACAAATTTCTTTTTGTCCAATCCCTCTTCAAGCGTTGAGAGCGTTGTTTGCTTGAGATGATTCTTGCCTTCTGCTTTTATCGCAACGTAATCGTCTTGCGCCTCAATGTAATCAATCTTTTCTGATGGGATGATATGGACTTTCGCTCCATCGCGAATCAAAATTCGCTCAACGGGCTTGTTGGCTAACAGTGATTCTTCGATGATTGCATCGAGCCGATTTGCTGAGTTCGCACCCAGCTTCTTTCTTGCTTGTCCCACAGCTTCGTTAAACCGTTCTTGGCTGAATGGTTTCAACAAATAATCTGCTGCATGGACTTCAAATGCCTTCAACGCAAACTCGTCATACGCTGTGGTGAAGATGACGGCGAGGTCGTGTTCAATCAACTCCAACACTTCAAAGCCGCTTAGCTTTGGCATTTGAATATCGAGAAAAAGAATGTCGGGCTTCGATTCAGTAACGGCTTTCACCGCTTCAAAACCGTTCGCACACTCTGCAATAATCTGAATGTCAGTGTGAGAAAGCAGAAACTCGCGCACAATTTGTCGTGCGAGCTGCTCGTCGTCAACGATTACTGCGCTAAGTGTGTTTCTGGATGGAGGCAAGGGAGTAATGGATTATTGGAGTGTTGGAGTTTGCTGGAAACATTAGCTGGACGGTAAAGTTTTCAGAATTGTTCTCGACAGTACATTGTGCGTCGTTGCCGTACAATGCGTTGAGCCGTTTTCGTACGTTTGTGAGTCCGACCCTTGTGCTTTTGCTTTGCGGTCGTTCCGGGTCGCAAGGATTGGAAACGCTGACATGCAGCGAGCTTCCTTTTCTTTCGGCAGAAAACAGAATGGTTCCGCCTTCAACAAGATGCGCAACGCCGTGATTGACTGCGTTTTCAACCACTGGCTGAAGAATAAGCGACGGGACGAGGATTTCTGCACAGCCATCTTCTACGTTCTTTTCAAACTTCAATCGAGATCCAAATCTCACCTGCTCAATAGAAAGAAAATTTTCTGCCAACTGAAATTCTTCCGCCAAAGGAATGAATTGTTGTTGTCCGAGTTTCAGCGTCTTCCGAAAAAATTCCGCAAGCCGCAGTGACATTGCACGCGCTGCTGAGGCATCTGTTGCCGTCAGTGCGCTGATGGAGTTCAAACTGTTGAAAAGAAAATGTGGCTGAATCTGCGAACGGAGCGCTTTCAGTTCCGCTTCACGCGCAAGCACCTGCAATTCGAGTGCTCGTCGTTCTGCCGACCGGGCAGAATCAAATGCAAGCAGCAAGTAATGGATAACAATTCCCAATACAAACAACAGCATACCAATGCCAAGGAGGAGAGGAATGTTACTGTCGTATTTCGCGTTGAGGTCCGGGAAGGAGTCGGCGCGTGTCAACGTTGTTGCGATGCCTTTCCCTATTGCCAGCCACAACGCTGCGGAGAGAAATGACGAAACAGTAACAACGCCCACAACGTTGAGAAACGGAGTCTCCTGCAATGGGAATGATCGACAAAGATACAGCGACGCAAGGCACATGAACGCGTACACAAACGACATCGGCAGAATCAACGCGGCTGCTTCGCTCCACGTCAGAGCGTTCATCTCAACAAATAAAAAACAAAGCAGTCCGGCGATGACAAGCCAGATTGCCATGTACAAAATGAAGCGTTCTCTCTGCGCGAAGATTGGATGCATTTGTTGTATTGCGGATTGTTCTTCAATTCGCAATCATCAATCCGAAATCCGAAATCAAAAAAATCAGTTTCTCACTTCAACACCGCCCATAACAATAGTGCCGCGGATGATGAGTCGTTGCTGCGCTTCTGTCCCTTGACGAAATGTTTTGTCGTCGTAGCCGCCGAGGATTGGTGTTCCTTCAAACGACACGCTCCAGTTTTGCGGGACTTTGATTTCGATGCCGCCCCAGAATGCAAATACATCGAGCACGGCAGGACTATTGGTTATGGAAGCGTTGCGGAGGTCAATGTCGCAGCCGCCCATGACCGCCGTAAGCTCGCCGCCGCGGAAATCCTTTGTATGCACATTCCGTCGTGAACCGCCAAGAAATGCAGACGCATTGACAATGGAGGAATCGTCAACCGACTTTTCTGCCCCTAAGATGTTTGCATTGCCGGGGCGATTCCGAGAACTGGTACGCATTATCATCATAGCACCAAGCGCAACCAAAAGCAACGGCCAGAAATCCCACAAGCGGAAGTAGAAGATCTCCAATCTGTCAACCAATAACGCAGCGCCGACAAACATGAGCACGACGCCCCAAAATTTTCCGCCGTGTCCTTCAGGCTGTACAACCTTGACAGCGCCGTATGCAATGAGCAATGCGGGCCAGTAACGCAAGTAATCTCTCGCGTACAAAATATCCAGATTGTCGAGCGTGAAGATGACGCCGATTGCGACGATAGTGAATCCCAACACAAGTTGGGGAGTGATGCGAAATGATGCTTTGGTTTCCATGGTGTTCCTCGTTGATTAAAGGTTAGAAGTCAGACATCAGAAGTCAGATGTCAGAGTTCGGTTGCGCAGTCTGCATTACGTTCCTTCGCCGCGATTCTCTCTCAATCGATTCCCACAACAAGTAGATGCCGAAGAGAACTATCACGACAGGCCACGTATCGCGAAAACCGTAGCCATAGATCTTTAGCACGGACCATTGAAACCATGCGCCCAGTGCCATCAGCCAGTATCCTTCTGCGCGTTGATTCGATTGAGAGAATTTATTCGCGCCGATAACGATAAGAATGACGGGCCAGAATCTCCACACCGAGAATCGTTCGATCATCCCGATGTTCATCAAAAGAAAAACGATGCCGAGTGCAATCAATCCGCCGCCGATAAGCCAGCGTCCGCTCGACCAACGATGTGTTGCGATGTCCATCTGTTTCTCCTTTCAAATTGTTCTGTGCAAATATACGGTGCTGCCGCTGAAGATGTTAGGGAGAATTAGGTGAACGGCGGTCGGGGGTCGGTGAATGGAGGCGAGGTGACCCGTCATGGTGAGCGAAGTCGAACCAAGAGAAGAGCCAGCCGTGACACCCTTCGACTTCCCATCTGCCTCCTTTGTTCTGTGTTGGCGGGCAGGCGCTCACGGTGGAGCAGTGTTCACGAGCCAACGAATCTTGGAGATTCCCGAAAACCAAAAACAAAGAATAGCCACAAAGGCACAAAGTCACTAAGGATTCACGAAGAAAATGCTCTTTAAAGTCATGGACACTATTGTGGAATAGGATGCCCAAGAATCTGATCCTAAAAAAACTTTGTGAACCCTTTGTGCCTTGGTGTCTTTGTGGCAAGCTTTTTCCGTTTTTTGATTTGGGGAATGTCCACCTCGATGCCTCGTACACTTCCTCGACTTCCTTCCGCCACGTAGGGTCAACGATGCAAAGAAATTTCAAATCCGTTGTCCCGATGTTTTCGATGAACTGCTGCGCGTGCGGAGGAATGTAGTAAACTTCGGATGTCTTCAAGCTGTGCCGGGCTTCAGCAGCGCGTGCGGGAGGCTGTAGCGTAGCGAAAGTTCAGATTTGTCCCGCGGTACGGGATGCCGAAAAGCGGCATCGGGATGAAGCAGTTCTCGCAGGATTGTGCTGTCGCCTGCAAGGAATTCATCGCAGTGCTTCAGGTCTTTGATGTACATGGTTGTCCTTTTGAACATACTGCCGTGAAGAAGCCGTTCGTGGTGCGAAACGTGAGCGGGAAGCCCGTTTGCAGATTTCAAACGGTATGGTCTGCTACCGCCTCAACGAGTGCGGGCAGGCTGACGAATTTTACGGAAATGCCATTGACCTTCTGCGAATACGGGCGCTCAACATCCTGTGTCACGACGAACATCGTTGCCTTCGGGTATTGTCTTGCAAACGCCTGGAGGTTTGCGGCGTCAAACTTCTTCGCCGCCCACTTGCACTCGATCGCTATCGGAGCCTTCCCGCGTTTTCGAATGATGAAGTTCATTCAATACGTAATGCTCCCAAAGATGTCCGAGGTCTTCCTGCCGCAATGTGTGACATCCTCGATAGTAGCGAACGACGCCGGTATCAAACCCGTACAGTTTTGGCGCAGCAATGATTTCAGTTGCGCACCGAGAACTGAACGGACGAATTGTTTGTAATACTGCTTCGGCTGACTTCGCAGGGCTTCGAGAAACTCGTTGCTTCAAAGATGCCGCCGCTCTGCGCCATCAACAACTCGATGAACTTCTGGAATGAATGTCGCCGTTCCAAGCGAAAGAGTTCCTGAATATCTTTCGCCCAATATGCATCCATCCATTCCTGAAGGTCTCGCTCAGGGAAGTCGGACGCCAAAAAGAACGGCGGCAGCCCACCATGCAGGAAACGGTGCTTCAAGTCTGTGCGCTTGAAGTCGTTCAGGTCGGCGGACATCATCGGCGTGAGCCACAGTTCTGTTTTTCTTCCCGTCAAGGAATCCTTGAACTTTGCTGAAGCGCCGAGCGTGGACGAACCCGTTGCGAGGACCTTAGTCTTTGGAAAATAGTCGGCGGCAATTTTCAACAACTCCGATGGGTTTGCCAGCCGGTGAATCTCATCCAGCACAATACGGCGTCCCCGAAAATCTTTGAGGAACGATTCCGGGTCGTCCAACATTGTCCGTGTGCGCGGTAGCTCGCAATCGAAGTGTTCGACGTCCGGCATGCTCTGGCAGAGCACTGTTTTCGCGGCTCGCCTTACGCCTGAAAGCCAAACGACGCTGCGCCGGCTCCATGCGCGGTCGATTTGTTCTATCCAAAAGTTTCGCTGAACCATACGTGCCTAATATCGCATTTGGTGCTACTAAATGCAAATCTGGTTGCATTTGGTTTTTGGTGTTCATTTCATGGAGAGACCATTGTAGCGGCACGACATGTCGTGCCGCTACAATGGTGAATGCCGATGCTTCATGCTGATGAACACTCCTCCCGCGCCAATCAACAACATAATGACCGCCTGCACCATCGTCTTGTACGCCACTGTTGCGCCGCCGAACACCGATGTGTAGAAAAACCATCCGCCGGTAAGAACGAGAAGCGAGTAGATGGCAATCATGATTTGCCGGGCGCGGGCGTTGGTTGCGGGTGTGTCTTCGGCAAAGTAACGGTTGTAAAGGAGCAAACCGAGAACGGCAACGATGTCGAGCGCGGCAAACATCATCCAAAAATTTCCCGCCTTCGTGCTGCGCACTTCGGCGGGCAGGCTGTACGAGCTTTCGATGCCCGGTTGACCTGCAAAAGGTTTGAGCATGGATTCGTACAGCGCGCCGCCGAGGTTGGAGCCGATAAGACTGCCGATAACACCGTAAAGGAACGCGTAGCCCATGTACACAGCTTTTTTGTCCGCAGGTGCAACGAGTCCGATGTAGCTGTAATACTTCGGATGTGCCGTCATCTCGCCAATGGAAAAGACTGCAATGCCGAGGATGAATATCCACGCGTTGCTTGCAAATGCGAGACAGATGAAACCGATTGCGCCAATCACCATGCCGCTAATCATCGTCGGCAGCGGCTTGATGTCCTTGACGGCGCGGCTGACCAGAACTTGCAGCAAAATAATTGTTCCGGCGTTGATGATGGTGACGAACTCCGCGTCGAATTTTAGGGTGAGCCCGAGCGATGCAAACAACCTATTCACAGGCGCTGCATCAACGAAGTCGCGAAGGAACCAGAGCACTGAGCCAAAGTTTTGAAAGTACAAAATCCAAAATCCGGAGTACACGAAAATCATCAGCATGAAGCGGGCATCACCCAAGACCATTGCTGCACCGCTTAGGACTTCTTTCAAACTCTTTGTGTTTTCCGGTTTCGGCGGGTCTTTGTAGAGGAACAATGTTGGCAACAGCATAAGGGCGCAGTACAATGACGAGGCGATGAACACGTAATTCCACGAGAAGCCTTTGATGTAGCTGACCACAAGTGGCGCGAGAAAAGCGCCAAGGTTTATCATCCAATAGTAAATTCCGAAACCGAAGCCGGAGTTCTCTTCAGTTGTTGTGCGTGCAAGTGTTCCTGAGATGATTGGCTTGAAGAGTCCCGCGCCTGTTGCCATGATGAGCAGACTGGCGAACACTGCGCCGTACGCGCTCATCTGGCCGCTGACGAAGTAGCCAACTGAGAGGAGCGAGAATGCCACGAGCAGCATCCGACGATAACCGTAGCGGTCGGCCAGCGCGCCGCCAAGTATCGGGATGATATAAGTGAGCGCGTAGATAAGCCCTTGCAGGAAGCCGACGGATTGTTCAGAGAAGCCGAGTCCGCCCTGAACGATGGAGTTGGTGAGATAAATCGCGAGCACGGAGTTGAGTCCGTAGTAAGCTGCGCGCTCGAACAACTCCATCACGTTTGCGACCCAGAAGACGCGAGGGAAGGAGCGAAGGAGGGGTTGGGGTTTTGTGGTTGTCATTGAATTGATGTTATTCTGTTTGTCGATTCCATGTCATTGCGAGGAGCGCAGCGACGAAGCAATCTCATATAGCCTGTGAGAGATCTTTCCATCGTGGGTTTATCTTCTGAATCAAGTCGATCTTCTTCTGTCGCGAACCGCCCTTGATTTGCTTTTCGCGAACAATTGCATTGTACGCATCATGGACGATTTCGTAATAGACGAGCTTGTCTACATTGTAACGCTTGGTGAATCCTTCCAACAGTCTATGCTTGTGTTCCCATACTCTTCTGGCAAGATTATTCGTCACGCCGGTGTAAAGGACGGTGTTGTTCTTGTTGGTCATGATGCAAACGAAGAACTTCTTTTCCACCAGTCGATGTCCATGAATTGTTGGGATTGCTTCGTCGTCCCAGAAAGCGGGACTCCTCGCAATGACGACATGAAACTCACTATTTCTTCGGCGCGACTGAAAGAATCATTGGAACGATATCCTCGGTGTCTTTGAGAACGCCTGTCTGCGGCAGGCGCGGCACAAGCGTTGCCCAATTCATATCCTTCGCAAATATTTCTTTGAAGATGGGAAGCGACTCTTGCACTCGGCCAACATTCACAAGCGCGACCGCATGCCAGAACTTCATCTCGAGATTGTCGGGGAACATCGCCTCGGCCGCGCTGTACTCACGCAGTGCGCCGTCCACATCGTTGTGCTCGACGGCGAGGTCGCCGTTGTTCATGTGGTCGTATGCGCGGTGAACTCGCACTAAGCGGCGGAGTTCTTTCAATGGCTCTACGTTGTCTTCAACGCGCAGCTCCATCACCTTGTCCGCCCACGAACGTCCGGTCGATTTCGCTTTCACAATCAGGATTGCGGCTGATTGCTTTCCTCTGATGTCGCCGCCAACCGATTGAGCGGCATCGAGCGCTGCAAGCATCCGTTCAGCAAGGTCGCCGTTCGCGCTCTCAAACGCTTTCGACATCGCAGGCCAGACTTTTTCGTTCAACATCAAGTTTGCCTGCACGGAATAATTCTTGCCAACAATATGTCCCGCGCCTTGAATGCACTTTGCGCCCGTGTGTGTGGAAACGTTTCCTTTTGCATCAATCATGGCAACCTGGCGAACGTCTTTGCCCGGGTCTGAAGCAAGTAACGCGTCGAGCGCTTGGCTTGCAGTCTTGCCTGCTCGTATTAAGTCGAGTCCTAGTGGTCCGTACGCAGGGTCAACAAACGATTGTGTTGCGACTGCGCCAACGCCGGCTTCCGCCCATGTGACGAGCGAGCCGACGCTGAACCAATGCGATTGCACGGCAACTCCCATGTCGCCAGTAACAGAATCACGTGCGACGATGGAGTAGGTGTGAACGGGGCGGATTTGTGCAAAGGCAAATTGCACGAGGATACAAAAGAGGAAAAGAAAAAACTTTTTCATGGAGAGATTCCTTTAAGAAGTGGTCTTCAAATCATTATCTAGCGAATTGAGCGGCGAGTCGAGTAACTTCATCAACGGTTTTCAATATGTGTTCAATAGATTGCCACGATTCAGCGCGCAAGCGCTTTAGTTGAAGAGCAAGCTGAGGATTTCTTACAGTTGTAAGAAGTTGCGCGATACGTTTTTCTCTTGATTGAATACTTTGGCTCAGCGGTTCTACTCTGGTTTTCCAGCTCGAGTTGATTGTCGAAAGAAACTCGCTGCAAGCAGCCAGTCTTTTTTTTGTGGACTTTGCTTCTGCCGCTTCAACACATGTTGAATCAAGAATTTGTTTCGCACCAACCTTCGGACAGTTCTTGATGACGTTGTCCAGTTCCCCTCCGATTATGCGAATTGCGTTTAATAATTCTTGTGATGGTTTTGCAGTGAGTTTGTCGAGTTGAGCTGGCACCTCTTTCTTTTCTCTCTCATTCTCCTGCTGTAGAGATTTGAATTCACTCATTTCTTTTGGCAGAACAGGCGGTTGCTTTCGCGACTTCGCTAACGTCAGAGAATCTTTTTTCAGTGATGACTCTTGGGCTTCCGCAAGCCGCCTCCCTTCAACTGCGAATCTACGGGCAAGCGTATCTTCTTCCTGCGGACAACGTCTCAATGCTTCTTGAATTGCTTTGGGCGGAGAAGGCATTGTTTGAAGAAATTCCGCCGGTGACTTTTGTTGAGCAATACTTGATGTATGAAGAAGAACTGCGAAGAGAACAATAGCTGTTTTCAAACAACACTCCGTGATGATTCGACTTGCCGCTTAATGGTACACAGCATCTCCCTGCGAATCAAGCCGCTAAAGGGACCAACGATAAACCAGTAGCGCAGGAACTTCTTTCTGCTTACATCGTCCGTGCAGAACACCCGTGTTTCTGTCGAGAGAATCGTCGAGCCGTTCGGTTGTTCATCAAGATGAAAATTCCAGACTGCTTTTGCGTAACCGATGTCGTTGAACTGCGAGAATGCGTTTGCATCCAGCAATTGAATACAGCCTGATGCCGTCCAGAATTTTCCAACAAGCCCGAGCGCAAGTTCGGCCGGTGGGTCCTCTTCAAGTAGGATGAACCCGCTTTTCAGCAAATCCTCAAACGTAAGTCCGAGAGTGTTTTCTTTGCGAGAGAATGTGAAATCAAAACTGCGCAAAGAAAACAACACACGGATGATGAGCGACTTTTTCATCTCAAGGTTTCGGACGGAATAATAAATCTTGTGCGGTGACGAGGCGATGGAAATGGAATGTACGTCTGTTGTGTGGAACTGCGGCATCCATTTGTCGATGAGGAACTGATTCATCGCGCTTGGCATCGTGAGTTTTCAAGTTCTACAAGAGAGTCTTGAAAAAGTTTATCCAGCCGATGGATATCGCTGCTCTTGCTCTTTGGATAATGCGGCAGCGTTGCGAAGTGCTCCAACTCTTTCTCGATAAACGCACTGATGATGGGAATCTTCGGTCCCATATCCAATTCTTGTCCGTTCCGTTTTCGTTCGATGAGTTCGTCAATCGCAGACTTGAGTGAAAGCGAATCAACCAACCGGTCGACAAGTTTCTGAAACTCCGTTGGTACCACGCCATAGCCTCCTTCAATCCATTTACATGCAAGCACAGGACGAAGGACGTAGAAGTATTTCTTCACCCACACTTCATCGGCTTTCAAATACTCCCTGAAATTTCCTTGTGCCATGTGCAAGTAGTGATGCATACACCGAAGCGGTGAGTAATACTCCGGCATCAACGAACGAATCTTCTCGACAACCGTGAGCTTTTGGTGATAGATGATGGGCGACTGCAGCCACTCCAACAGCGGGGGGTTCGATTTACGTAAAAGCGCCAACGCTTTCCTGATGTCCCATCCGTTCAAATCAATATCATCGGCAACCGGACGCTCGATGACGTCCCGTCTCACTTCAATTGAAAGATACCAATCGGTTGGGTGGATGTAGAGAAAACGGACGTCATAGTCGCTATTCTCGGAAGCAAAGTCCCACGCGCGGCTGCCGGATTCACACGCGTAGAAGATGCAAACGTTCTCCTCACGCTCGATGTTGCGAAGGCGCTGTTCGATTTCTGTTCTGATGGACGGAGGAATCATGTTGTTGTAGATTGTGAGAGGCTGTTGCGTTTACAATCTACAACAAAGTGGAGAAAGTTTCTTTTGGGAGAATATCCGTGATGAAGAGGAGAAAGGCGAACCGTGAAGCAAGGCGGTTCACTCCTGATGAATCGCCTCGCTTGCTCTTCCCGAGGTTCTCTTATGATTATTCAAACGCTTTCCCTTGGTCTTGCGAATCAACGAAAGCGAAATACGAGTAGACTTTCTGCTCGCGAAACTTAATGATCTCTCACTTGAATGTTCCGTTATCGACATCCTTCAAAAATTTTATCAATCCCGGAAAGAAATGTTTCTGGTCGTCCCAATACGAACAATGGCTCCCTTCAGGACAATACAGGTAACGACCGTGTTGCACTTGCCGGCTCATCCACTTCATGTGCTCCGGGTCCATCGTGTCGTACTTCGCCCCGATGACGAGCGTGGGCACTTTGATGTTCGGCAAATCAGCTTTGCGGTCCCATGTTATCAAACGTCCGCCGGTTTTGAATTCACTTGGTCCCTGCATCAACACATAAATTTCTTGATTAAGATGTTTGAACGTCCGCATCAACGGCTCGGGCCATTCAGGCAAGCGGCAAAGATGCTGCGTGTAGTATTCTTTGAAGACTAAATCCTGATACGCAGGATTGCCGAAGTCTCCTTTCTTCTCATACATCTCCAGTGTGTCAATCAAACTTTTGCGCATCTGTCTTCGCAATACGCCATTGTACTTTTCGTAATCGGGAATGCTTGCCATCATGTTGCTGATGATAAGCCCTTTCAGGTTGTCCTGGTATTTCAGCGCATACTCCATTGCCAGCAATCCGCCCCATGAGTTTCCGTAGAGATAGAAATTATCTTTGTTCATGCCGAGCGCTTTGCGTACCTGTTCGACTTCTTCAACGAAACGTTCTGTTGTCCACAAACTGCTATCCTTCGGCTGGTCGCTGTAGTAACTGCCGAGCTGGTCGTACTCGTACATTTCAAAACCTTCACGCGGCAAGAAGCTCTCGAAGCACTCAAAGATTTCGTGTGTAGTCGCAGGCCCGCCATGCAGCAGTAACACTTTAACGCGCGGGTTATTGCCAAATTTCTTCGTCCATACTTTGAAATCGCCAACAGATGTCTTTATTGGAATCATCTTCACGCCGCCGGTTTGTACTTCGTTGAACAGTTCCTGCGGGATGTTTGACTTGCGCTGCTCAGGTGATTCTTTGATGCACGAGCTGAACACAACAACAGCACACAGCACGAACGAAACGATTGCTTTGTTCATCGCAGCCTCCTTTAGTTGGTTGTGGTGTTGGTAAATCTTCAGGATGTACGGAACGGCAGAACTGCCGTTTCCTGAAATACGAGTTGGAGAAAAGACCGGATTGAGAGAGGCGCGGCTCTACCGTGCTGATTTCTTAACGAAATTCCTTTCTGTTGAGAAAAATTCCTTCGGCTGCTCGATGTACGGGAAATGCCCGCACTCCTTCAGCACCATCCGGTCGAACGGCTTGTGGTCGAACTCGTGGAAGAATTTGTTCGCGTATTCTTCGGCGGTGATGGTGTAAGCGTGTTGGATTTGGGATTTCTGCACGGACAGTCGTTTAGTTTGTTTCCATAAAAGTTGAATTTGTCATTGCCACAAATTTATCCTGACAAAATCTCTCAAATTCAGTGTGTGCGTATATTCCTTGTGCAACTAGTACTGAAAATTCCTTGTACAATTTGACAATCTCTTCATTTCTATAATGGATTCTCTTCCTGCCTAGATTGTATTTTTTTGCTTTTGCAGTTAGGCGAACGAATGAAAGCGATAACTCGATTTTTATGTCTTCATCGAACCCATGTAACAATGAAGAGTTTTCGTTCTCGGGTATTACAACAAGATTTGTCTTCTTTGTTCTGCGGAATTTTCTTGCTAAACCTTCAATAAACTTGATATAAGGTTCATCGATTTCATCGTTGAAATATAGATTGCGATTTGCATTCAAGTATTGCAGAATATTCAATTGATGTACATCGTTCGTCTTTGTTAATGAAATAGGAATAAAACTTTTTCCTCCAACTTTATAGACATCTTTGTCGAAGAACATCAAGCAATGGATGGGTGATATTGGAAGGAAGACCGTTAATCCTTTGACAGCCCAACCTGTGTTACTTCCATATTTTTTCCTTGAGTTAAGAAATTGATTATGAAGAACTACCGGGTTGTCAGATAAAATGAAAGGGCAGGTTGTCCTGTTGATAAAGAGCTTGTACGCGAGGTCTTCGATCAAGGGTTTCATTGACAAGACGCCTCGAATGCTGCTGTGAACGGGGTTTTCCAGACCAAGTGCAGAATCATATAAGTGGTCAGCAAACTTCCGTTCTTTTGGTAGATGATTCGAGAGGTTTTCTGTTGCCTCGGCAATTTCTTCTGCACTATATTCGGTTCGTGATTGTTGGATAATCATAAACCACAGCAAGGTGTGATGTTCTTCAGGATGTTTGTCCGTCAGAACTATTTTTGCGATTACTTTTGCTGAAAAGTCTTCAACACTTTTCAGTGCCGTTTCTAAGGTTTCGTCTCTGCCATAGAAATAATCTCCACATGCCTCATTTCTGAGTGGACCAGCAGTAATGTATTTTCCTGAAACAAGATTGTATATTCCGATTTGTTTTTTATTGCCATGGACGGAGAAATTCTTAAGAAGAAATTTCGGTACAAAGTGCTGTTTTTTGTTGTTAGCCATATGTAATTACTATACTTTTTCTTATCACACCTCCGGCGGCTGCATCCCAAACTGCGCCCACTCATTGCGAATCTGTCCGAAAGCGCAGTCCGAGTTGGACAGGAGGGATGTTTTTTTGAGATAAGAGCTTTTAGAAAAATCTAAGTATTCTTTTCTAAAATTTTCTTGACGAAATCGGGTAGCGGTGTTTTGCCTTTATTGGAGAGAGTTTTCAGCTTGTCGTAGATTCGTACTTCCTGTCCCTGCCAAACTATATCCATCCGGCGAACAGATTGAAGAGCAATGTGGACGTAGTTTTCTGGGCTTCCCCAGTAACATCGAAGACATAAGTCTGTATCTTTTTCTTTCTTCCAATTGATGCAGTGCTCGCATGACCATGACTTAGCCCTGTTGCACGATGCACAGAGAAGCATGAATTCAGAAGGCTGTACCTTTTGATTTGTGTCATCGCCTGAGACTTCATAAGGAACTTTGTGGTCGATTTGAAGGTAACGACTCTCAAAGGCTCCAGAACAGATTGCACATTTTCCGCCCTGTTGTTGATAGAGTTCTTCCTTCAACCCTTTGGAAAAAACAGAACGTCCACCAAGTCGGTTCTTCTGAACTTTGCTGACATCACCGAAACGATATGCTGCAATATTCCTTCCATCTTTATCCTTCACGCGAAAAGTTTCAAGAGGTATTCCAGCCTCGCGAACGTCGCGGGCAGCTCGCGGCGGGTGATTGTAACCGTAAGTATTTTCGAGTTCTTCAGTAGTAACAAATCCGTGTTTCAAGATGTGCTCAATTACTATTCGAGCTCTCTTGTTCGTTATGGAGCGGGCGATCTTGAGGAAGGCTCTGGGCAGACTTTTCTTTTTCATTCGGAGAGGACTGTGAACATTTCCATCTGCTTTGAGAATATGATAGAGGGGAAGGTTTTCCGAATCCCGAGGTTGAGTCTCTTCGTCAAAGCTTTAGAGAGATAGATAGCTTCATATGTGATGTGATTTCTCCCTAGCAATGTTGCTTGCGATGAGCGACCTGCTTTGAGTTCTATCCTCATCAATTCTAGATCGGTTGGAATAGGTAGCCCGAACGTCTTGTCTCCTGTTCGCCCGTCGTAACTGACAATGAACGAAATTTGATTCTTCTTGAGTTCACGAAGTGATTCGATGAAGTGTTCAAATTCAAGATCTTGATAATACCGGAAGCCACCGCTCGCAAAAGTCCCTTGATACGGCGGGTCCATATAAACGAGATCATTTCTTGTGGCAAGTGATAATACCTCCCGGTAGTCCCTGCATGTTATCGAGGTGAAGCTCTTGAGGAGGTTCGATGTCGCCATGATATCATGGCTCATCATTGCAGGATTGCGTCCGAGTCTTCGATTATCCGGGCTTTGATTAAACTCTCCATCAAAGTTGTATCGGACCGCAGCTTTCACACAACGAGCCAAGAGATACAAGAGATAGTCTGGTCTTTTAGTCTTGTTGAATTTTTCCCTAACAGAATCGTAGAATTCTCGTGGGTTCTCTTGTTGGGCACGCCAGAGTTTTGAATACTGTTTTGATAGTTCTTCAGGCGATTGGATTATCGCCTTCCAAAGTTCCATAAGTGGCTTGTTAACATCATTCAAATGGAACCGCTGGGACTTCTTCTTCAAAGCTGCGGCAATGGAAATCGCTGCTGACCCGGCAAACGGTTCGATCAGAGTCTTCGTATCTGACGGAACGAAGGAAAGGATTCTCGTGGCGAGATTCCTCTTGCTTCCTTGATACGGAATTGGATGTGGTACTTTCATAGGCTGCTATGATGAAAATACACATTCATTATGAGATTAACAAAATAAACACGCCGAACTCGTGGAAGAATTTGTTTGCGTATTCTTCGGCGGTGAGGGTGTAGACGTGTTGGATAAACTCTGTCACTTAGCAGATCCATTTCAATTTGATGGCAAGCATTAGTTTTTCCTTAGAGAACGAAATCTATCGTTGCGGGAGATTATGGCAATAATCTTTTCTGAAGGAATACCCAATTCACCCATGAAACAAACTTCGAGTATAGCTCTGAGTTTTTGTGTCATATTGTAAAGCTCGATAGGTTCGGTGATTGCGAACGTTTTTGAGTCTTTGTCAAGGTGTGTTAGATAATTCCTTGTATTGACCACAGCTTCAATAAAAGACTCTTTGTTGTCTAAGAATGTATCAACCATCGAAGTAAACTTGTCTAATATGTTGGATAGACGTTTGCGTAGTGAGAATTCATGCTGATACTTGAATCTCTGTTTCAAGCTCTGTCTAAAGTTACCCTCTACCCAAGGGGGAATGGCTTCAAGTAGGCATTTTGAGATATCTTGGTTTTGTTCATCACTAACGTATTTTCCAGGTAGAGTCCTTCGATGGTAGGATTCTATTGCTCTAACGAGACTGAGAAATTGATGCTGGACGTACATAGATTTACTACTCATTACTCCGAAGTAGAGTTCGTAGGCTGGTCGCAACGCTTCTTCCTTCGAAAACCAATTCTGTAAACATGTTTCGAAAATATCCGCAATGTCTTTTAGAGTGAATAACATTTGGTAATCTTGTAATCTTTTATTAGGCTCAATTGATTCAGGTAATGGACGAAAAAATTCAATTGGTTTTAGAAAAACCGAACCATCAGGCAAATCGAAATATACTTTCTGTGTCTTACCCTCAGCGAACAGCAAGTGAACTGCTTCTCCAATACTAAGGGTTAGGAAAGTTTGCAATGGATAGCCGAACTTGCTCATTGTTGTGTCAAAGCTCGCAGGCTGCGATGGGTGAATAGATATTAGTGTTTTTTGAGATAGTGCTACTTTGTTAACATCAGCATTATCATTTAGCATGAAGGATATCTTGATATTACAATCACCGATTCTGGCTTCGATCTCCTTTGGGAATTCATAACTAACTGTTTTCGATACAAAATGTCCTTTCTCATTATGTTTCTCTTCAGTCTTAAAGCCTGCGATTCCTACCCACTCATTAAGATAAGTGTATGAGAGGTTCAGATCCGAAAAAACAATATCATCAAGTTTATTGAACAAATGGCCGACCAAAATAGTTTGTATGCTGTAAGTGGCGCGGGAAAAACCAGGAGTGGAGGAGCCATATGAAATCTCAAGACACCTCAGCAACGAAACTAGCTTTGAATCTTTTGTCACACCGACAATTAGTTCAAAATAGCGTTCACGTTCACCTTCATAGATGTCGGCAAGTGTTCCAATCAGATCTAGAGTACATCCTTTTATAGGATCGAACTTGAGAATACCAGAAACTTTTTCTTGTGGTGAATCCGGTAACCACCAGAAACCTATATATTCAAATGGTTGAGTCATAAGATTACGAAAATGTTCAGTAAGGTCACACTACGGGCGGCTGCATCCCAAACTTCGCCCACTCATCGCGAGTCGGTCCGTAAATGCCGGGCACAGCCAATCCGCAGATTCGCATTAGCACAATCATTTCTCCGCGATGGTGGATTTCGTGGTTGATGAATCCCTGAAGGGAAAAACCTCGCTTCCATTTTTCTCCGTACATGTCATCTGTTACTTCGAGCGTCGCGTCCGTCCAATTCTTCTTCACTTCCTCGAGAAGCGAGATCGCTGCATCGCTGTAGCCTTTGAGAATCTCCTTTGCGGTTGCGGGAATTGGATCATGCTCTTTCGGTCCGGCAATCGTCAATCCCATCCGTCCCGTCATCTCCGGAATTGTCGTTACGATGTGCCAGGCAAGTCTGCCGAGCGTTCGGACGTCGGGGTGAATAACTTTTGTCAGCGAGTCGTTCGTAAGATGCTTGAAGACCTTTTGCGTGGATTCGATCTCTTGAGACCAAGAGTGTTCGAAATCGGAGATGGTTCGTATCATAATCGTTCCTTTGGGTATTTCAACATTTAGTCATTTCAACATTTCATCATTTGGTTTGTCTGTAGCCTCTCACGGTGATTTGGGACGCGGCGAATATGGCGAGCAGTTCGTTCCCTTCCTTCATGAGGAGTGAGAGCTTTTCATTTCTGCATCAATCATAGCAATAATCCTCCAATGATAAAATGGTGAAATGTTAGAATAATACTTGCAGCTACTGCCGCCAATCAATAAACCCCTTCCTCGTCGCGCTCTGGCACGTCGGGCAAAAGAAAACATCGAATCCTCGTACCCCTTCACGACGAATCTTCGCTCCGCAGCGCGGGCATGGCTGGTCTTTTCGGTAGCGGACTTTCATGTGCTCTCGCACTTTGACGTGAATCGGTTGTGCCGCTGCTTCAATTTGTTCAATGCCCCATTTCATTACTGAGAGAATAGAGCGGTAGAGCTGTTCGATTTCCTGGGGCGAAAGTTTGTTGACGAACGTTTTCGGATGAATCTTTGCATCAAACAAAATCTCATCCGCATACGCGTTGCCGATGGAGCTGAGTATTGTGTGGTCGTTGATGAAGACACGGACTTGCTTGCGCGAATGCTTTGATGCCAACTCTCTGAATGCCTGAAGCGTAAACTCCGGACTTAGGATGTCGATGCCTTGCTCACGATATTTTGGAATTGCTTCATACTCTCCATGTTTTGCGAGATACGCTTTTGCCATCTTTTGCTCGTCGCACAAGTTGAGCTTCGAGTTGTCGTTGAGGAAGAGTGAGAAGCAAAGACACCCTTTGGGTTTTTCCTTTGGCTTTTGATGTTGCAGTTTTCCTGCCAACATCAAGTTCATTATCAAATCGAGATTCTCGGAAAACTCGAAGCGGATGAACGATCCGTGAAGCTCGCAGGCGTTGATGCGATTGCCTTGCAGCGCTTCTTCGAACTTTGCATCGACGGCAACTCGAAGCACAATCGGTTGCTTTACTTCAACGCTGGTGATTGTCCGGTGGCAGACTTCTTTGCGGAGATATTTTTGAATGTAGAGGAGGTCGGGGAGTTCGGGCATTTTCAATTCTGAGCGAAGCGAAGAATCTGACATTCACAATATACATAGACGAGAGATTCTTCGCTCGTTCCACTCGCTCAGAATTGAGGGTCAAAACCCGGAAGGATTCTCAATATCCATCTCAGCTTTTTTTGTAAGGTTTGAGTAGACAACTGTATTCCGCTTCGCTGAGATCTGAATAGCCCAATCGCCAAGGCTGTTACGAACTACTGAGCCGTACAGTTTCCGCAACTTCAGTTGAGAGAACTTCTCCCAAAATATCCAGCCGAAGTATGCAAAGCCATTGTCGAGATAGAACGCAGGCACACGCTCGCCGGGCTGGATTTCTACCCTGGAAACTGTTGTTGGTTTGTAGCCGCGTTCGATGAGAACGTTGATGAACTCGATCGAAACATCGCGGTGTTCCCACACAAGCTCATGCTTCGCGCGTTTGACGATTTTGCCTTCAATGATGTCGGAGAGAACTTCTTTGAGCTGAGCAGAGGTTGCCATAGGAACAATATAAAACTCCTGACGGAGTTCTACAAATATTGAACTCCTACGGAGTTGGGCGTTCGACGATGTGCCGAGAGCATTCAATGTCAACTCCGTAGGAGTTGAATATTCTGCCGAGGAATGTATGCTGTTGAATCAAAAACGTGCCCGGGAGTTAACTTTTCTGAGTAACACCAAATCCAACGGAGGCGGAGAAGCCTCCGCCCGAAAGATGCCGGATGAATTCAAGACACCGACCCTGTTGTCGCTGCTGCAACGGGGGAACGCCCATAGAGAATGTGTGCTCATGAACTGTTGAAACCCCCGCCTACCTTCATTGCACAAGAAGGCGGGCAGGCTTCGCTTCCTGCCCGTCCGGTCTACGATTCTGCGAGTCGATAGACTCGTAGAGCAGGCGGACGCTCAGGGTTGAGAGTCAATCAACAACGCACGGAATCGGAACGCCAAGCGCAATTTCTTCAGGAGTAATCCTTGCGCGGTACGCCATTATTTCAACGCCTTGCTTCTGTGCTTCTTTGAAGAGTTTCCCAAATTCAGGGTCAACAGTGATTGCCGGAGAGAACGAATTGCAGTCGCTCCGTTGCACAAAGAAAAATGCAATTGCTTTATGACCCTGTGCCGCAATATCCGCGAGTTCTTTCAATCCTTTCCGTGCGCGGGCGTTTGGTGTTTCGGGAAATTTTGCAATCCGGTTTTCCGTCCATGCAACGTGATGGACGTTGATGAACACATTCTGTTCAATGCCGTGCATCATGATATCCACTTTGTTGCCGCGACCGTACTCAGCATCGAGGAGAAGATCATTGTAGTCCTTGAGTGACGGAATGAGTTTTGCCCGCAAGCTTTCTGCAAGAACTTTACGCGGCACAGAAACATTGATACCAACCAACGCATCGTTCATCTTGATCAGCTCCCACGTGTACGCGTTGCGTCGGTGCGGATCTTTGCTTTGAGAAAGTAAAACAGGTCGCCCCGGCTCGGAGCAACCGAGCATGGTTCCTGAATTTGGACAATGTGCTGTGACCGTTGGACCGCTATCAAGCTGGACGTCTACCAGAAATCGCCGGTAGCGCTTGACGAGCTTTCCCCCGATAAGCGTCGTCGAGAACTTCATTGAAGAGTGCGCGTGTGAAAATTTTCCCTGAATAATATAGCCAGACTGGCTGTGTGAATCAATGTCGTTGAAAGTTGGAAAATGCTTGTTATCTTGTATCACAGATGAAGAAAGTTTATTGAGTTCGTAGAGTTCTTAGAGTTTGTCCGAAGGACTCCTTCGGAGTAGAGTTTATTCATTCGAAACCCTTATCGTAGCGAAGGGCCTGATTCGTCATCGGCACGATACACATCCGTCGTCCGCAGAAAGCTAAACTCTCCGCAGGAGTCCTTCGGACAGAGGAACAAAAAACATTGGTTTACAAAGTTGGTTTGGTCATGAAGAAGACTGGGTTTGTTCATAGTGAAGAGTTCCTGCTGCATCGTCCGCCCGATGGGCATCCAGAACGTCCTGAGCGATTGCGACATCTCATTCAGCATCTTGCGCAAACGGATTTGTGGAAGAAGCTGGAACAGGTTCAACCGAATCCTGCGAGCCGCGAAGATATTCTTGCGGTTCACACCAAAAAGCATTTTGATTTAGTGAAGCGAACATGCGAAGCAGGTGGCGGAATGTTGGATGAGGGCGACACGCACGCCGTTCGAGAATCGTTCGATGTTGCTATGCTCGCGGCTGGGGCGGTGACGAATGCTATTGATGCAGTGCTTTCGAAGAAAGTTCACACCGCGTTCTGTGCCGTTCGTCCGCCGGGGCATCATGCTGAGCGCGATAGACCGATGGGCTTTTGCCTGTTCAATAATGTTGCAATTGGCGCACGCTACGCTCAACGTAGACACGGTCTGAAAAAGATTGCCATTCTCGATTGGGATGTTCACCACGGCAACGGAACGCAGCATATTTTTGAGGACGACCCGACGGTTTATTACATCAGCCTGCATCAATATCCGTTTTACCCAGGAACCGGCGCTCGTGATGAGAAGGGAATTGGAGAGGGAAAAGGATTTACGCTGAACTTTCCTTTGCCTGCTGGAACAGGTGAAGCCCGCTACATCGAAGCATTCACCGAGGAAATCATTCCTGAATTGAAGAAGTACAAACCCGAATTACTCATCATCTCCGCCGGCTTCGATGCGCACAAGGATGACCCGCTCGGTGGGATGAAACTGACCGAAGAATCGTTTGCGAAGATGACGAAACTGGTGAAGGATATTGCGCCAGTGGTTTCTGTCCTTGAAGGCGGCTACAATCTTGATGCGCTTGCTCGGAGCGTTAAGGCACATTTGAGCGCATTACAGGGATAGCCAGTTGAATGCTGGGTTCAAAACCTTTACATTCTATCAGAAAAATCTGAGGCTTGGTGCAATGAGCGTAACAACTGAAGTCAAAAAACTTCCCGTTGATCTTTCCGTCCTGATGCTTCGTGAAGATGGCTATTACGTCGCGTACTGTCCCGCTCTTGACGTTTCGTCGTATGGTGATTCAGAAGAGGAGGCGCGGAAAGCATTTCAAGAAGCAGTCGAGATCTTCATCGAAGAAACCGAGAAGAAGGGAACGTTGGAAAAAGTTCTGCTTAAGTTGGGCTGGGTGTTGCAACAAGTGCCTGAGCCTCATTACGAGCCGCCAAGAATTTCTGAGACTGAATTGTTTCGTCTGATGAAGTCGAAGGCGGAGAATATCATTACTGAGCAGGTTGGCTGTGCATATCAGCGTACGACGGGCGACCACGAAATATGGGATTTGGTTGATGGCTCCTTACAACGACCTGTCGTCTTTCGAGCAAACAAGAAAGAGGTTCCCATCTTTCACATTCATACAAATCTTAGAACACCCGGAATTTTCTCGGAAAGAATTTGAAGAGATGTTGAGAAATCTGTAAGCGACTTGCTTCGCGCCGCTTGACTTTCTCTTAGACTTTTAGTTTTCTGTTTCAAGACCTTCCACAACCATTCAAGTCAACGATGAAACGAACATCACCCCTTTATTACGGCGACTATCTGCAACTGCACAAACTGCTCGATAGTCAAGCCCCGGAAAGCGCGAAGCACGGGTTTCACGCACACGACGAGATGCTCTTCATCATCGTCCATCAAGTGTATGAACTGTGGTTCAAACAAATTCTGCACGAGATGGATTCGGTGATTGAGATTTTCAATCAGGATTATGTTGATGAGAAGAACGTCGGCATTGCCGTGCACCGGCTCAGCCGCATCACGGAAATTCAGAAGCTGCTGATTGACCAACTGCGTGTGCTGGAGACAATGACGGCGCTGGACTTTCTAGAATTCAGAGATGTGTTGTATCCGGCATCGGGGTTTCAAAGTTATCAGTTCAGATTGGTTGAGAACAAATTCGGTATGGATCCAGACCAGCGTTTGCTCTACAATAAAGAAGTGTACACCTCGCATCTTTCATCTCCACATCAAGAGATTGTGAAAGACACAGAGAACGATTCCTCCCTCTTCAACTTTGTCGAGCGCTGGCTTGTCCGAACGCCGTTTCTCGATTTTCACGGCTTCAACTTCTGGTCGCATTACAGAAAAGCCGTTGAAGATATGTTGAACGCAGACAAGCAGGCAATTCTCAACAATCCGATTTCAAGTGAAGAAGAAAAGAAGCAGCAGTTGGCAGAAGTTGCGGCGAACGAAGAAAATTTCGATGCGTTGCTCGACGAAGGAAGACACAATCACTTGCTTGCAGCCCGCAAGCGACGGCTCTCGCACAAAGCAACACAAGCCGCGTTGCTGATTGAGCTGTATCGTGACGAGCCGATTCTTCATCTTCCGTTCAGACTTCTTACAGTTCTTATGGACATTGACGAGAACTTCACGACATGGCGCTACCGTCATGCACTGATGGTGCATAGGATGATTGGCAACAAGATCGGCACCGGCGGCTCGACGGGCTACAACTACCTGAAGGCAACGGTGGACAAGTACAAAGTGTTTGTTGACTTGTTTAACCTCTCGACGTTTTTGATTCCACGGTCGAAGCTGCCCGCGTTGCCGGAGGAAGTAAGGAAGAATCTCGGTTTTTACTACACTAAATTCTGAGGGAGCGAAGCGACCGAAGAATCTGATGATCGAACGACCGCAGATTCTTCGCTTCGCTCAGAATGGAAAATGAACCTGAACCTACAAGGCAAACGTGCCCTCGTCTGCGGAAGCACGCAAGGCTTAGGCAAAGCCAGTGCCATCGAGCTTGCAAAGCTCGGCGCTTCTGTAATTCTTGTGGCGCGCAACGAGCAAGCGCTGAAAAAAACAGAGCTCGAGCTCGACGTGAGTGCCGGGCAGCGCCACGGCTACATCGTCGCTGATTTTTCTGATGTGAATCAGGTGAAAGAGCGAGTGAATGACTATGTGAAGAAAAATCCACCGATTCACATTCTCGTCAACAACACGGGTGGACCGAAGGGGGGACCAATTGTTGATGCGGATCTGCAGGAGTTCATCAACGCGTTCTCAAGTCATCTTCTCTGTAATCACGTTCTCGCGCAGGCGGTGATTCCGGGAATGAAAGCCGAACGCTACGGTCGCATCATCAACATCATCTCAACTTCGGTGAAGCAGCCGATTGCCGGACTTGGCGTCTCGAACACAATTCGCGGCGCAGTTGCATCATGGGCGAAGACGCTTGCAGACGAACTCGCTCCCTACGGAATCACAGTCAACAACGTCCTGCCCGGTATGACGAAAACAGCACGGCTTGATTCTCTCATCAAATCAAAATCAGAAAAGATCGGGAAGTCCGTTGATGAAATCACGAAAGCGATGATTGCCGAAATTCCCGCCGGACGGTTTGCTCAGCCTGAAGAGTTTGCAGCCGCGGTTGCGTTTCTTGCAACACCTGCTGCGTCGTACATCAATGGCATCAGTCTGCCGGTGGATGGAGGAAGAACGTTATCGCTATGAAGTTGTTTCGTGCCGGACAAACGGAGTAATGGAGTGTTGGAGTAACGGAGTAACGGAGTGATGGAGTGATGGAGTGATGGAGTGATGGAAGAAACGACGTGATTCGCTATTCCCGAATACCAAAATCCAGAACCTTGAACCCCCGCCCGCCTACGTCGTTCGGGCGGGCTAAAGCCTGAACCAACCCACACTCAATGGAGAAGATTTCAAACTACATAGACGGCAAGCATTTCGCTCCAGTCTCAGGACAGTGGATTCAGAACTACAATCCAGCAACAGGTGAAGTGTATTCGCACTTGCCTGATTCGGATGAGCGAGATGTTCGGCTTGCAGTTGAAGCGGCGAACAAAGCGTTTCCATCCTGGTCAACAACGTCGGCGGAGAAGCGTTCGTGCATTCTTCTTCGCGTTGCCGAGCTGATTGAGCGTGATTTGGATAAGCTTGCACTTGCTGAATCAATTGACCAGGGCAAGCCCGTCTGGCTTGCGAAGAGTGTGGACATTCCTCGCGCATCGAGCAACTTCCGCTTCTTCGCGACGGCGATTCTTCACTTCGCAAGCGAAGCGCATCCGATGGAGAACACGGCAATCAACTACACGCTGCGAAGTCCAATTGGGGTTGTCGGTGCAATCTCACCGTGGAATCTGCCGCTTTATCTCTTCACGTGGAAGATTGCTCCAGCGTTGGCAGCGGGCAACTGCGTTGTTGCGAAGCCATCCGAGCTAACGCCAATGACAGCGTACATGCTTTCTCAGCTTTGCATCGAAGCCAGACTTTCGCCCGGCGTGCTAAATATTGTTCACGGCTACGGCGGCAAAGTCGGTGCGGCGATTTCTGCTCACCCACAAATCCCCGTTATTACGTTTACAGGCGGAACAAAAACCGGCGGCGAAATTGCAAAAGCTGCTGCTCCGATGTTCAAGAAACTTTCGCTGGAGATGGGCGGGAAGAATCCGACAATCATCTTCGCTGATGCCGGCTTTGATAAGATGATGGAGACGACGATTCGCTCTTCGTTTCAGAATCAAGGCGAAATTTGTTTGTGCGGCTCGCGCATTTTCATCGAACGCCCCATCTACGAAAAGTTCAAAGAGGAATTTGTTAGTCGAACAAGAGCGCTTCGTATCGGCGACCCTCTTGAAGAGACGACGCAGATTGGCGCCATCAATTCTCTTCAACATCTTCAAAAGATTCTCTCGCACATCACGCTCGCACAATCAGAAGGCGGAAAAATTCTTTGCGGCGGCAACCGCGTGCATCTCGAAGGGCGATGCAAGTACGGCTGGTTTGTTGAACCGACGGTAATTGAAGGTTTGCCCTTCAATTGCAGAACGAATCAGGAAGAAATCTTCGGTCCAGTCGTAACGCTCACACCGTTCGACACGGAAGACGCAGTGTTGATGTATGCCGACAGCACGCAGTACGGTCTCGCTGCAACCATTTGGACGAACGACTTGACGCGTGCGCATCGTGTTGCTGCGAGAATTCACTCGGGAATTGTTTGGGTGAACTGTTGGATGCTGCGCGACTTACGGACGCCGTTCGGCGGGATGAAGAATTCGGGGGTTGGGAGAGAAGGTGGTTTGGAGGCGCTGAGATTTTTTACTGAGGCGAAGAATGTCTGTGTGAAACTGTAGCTTCTCAACCCTGAGTCCGCCGAAGGCGGGCGAAGGGTCTCACGCGGCCGTTGTGGAGTAATGGATTGGCGAATTGATTCGTTGACGATTGAGTTATTACTCCGGTCGAATAATTGACTAGAAAACCGGGAATTGAAGAATGTCTGACAATAGCACAAAGATAATTTCGTCGAACGCGCCGGAGCCGGTTGGTCTCTACCCTCACGCCCGCCGCGTTGGTAATTTGCTCTTTCTATCCGGTGTCGGGCCGCGTGAACGCGGCACGGAAAAAATTCCCGGCGTCGAACTGGATGCCAATGGCAACATTATCTCATACAACATCGAAGCGCAGTGTCATTCCGTGTTCAAGAATGTGAAAGCGATCCTCGAAGACGCTGGCTCAAGCTGGGAGAAGATAGTTGATGTGACTGTGTTCCTAACAAATATGAAGAAAGATTTTGCTGCGTACAACCGAATCTACGCGGAGTACTTTAAGGACAACCAGCCATGTCGTACGACAGTTGAGGTAGGTGCCCTGCCAACGCCGATTGCGATTGAGCTTAAAGTCATAGCTACGGTTTAGCTCTTAGAGTTTGTAGAGTTTATAGAGTTTATAGAGTTACGGGGGGAACATAATCATAAAAAAATGATGGAGGTTCCGATGGCAAAGTTTGAACGATTCGAAGACATTGTTGCGTGGCAGAAGGCGAGAGTTCTTGTTTCTGAAATTTACAAGACGAGCAACGATGGCAAGTTTGCGAAGGACTATGGACTGAAAGACCAGATTCGCCGCGCAGCAGTTTCCATCATGTCGAATATCGCAGAAGGTTTTGCGCGGAAAACGAACAAGGAGTTTACCCGATTCCTCTACATCTCTCATGGCTCGGTTGCAGAAGTGCAGTCTCTCCTCTACGTCGCTCTCGATCAAAGCTACATAAACGAAACCATCTTCAAAGCTCTCTACAGTTCTTGCGAAGAAATCTCGAAAATGATTTCCAGTCTCATCAGCTATCTTGAAGGCTTTGAAAAATAACTCTACGAACTAACTCCGAGCAACTCTATAAACTCTATAAACTCTATAAACTCTATGAACTAATCAAGGAGATTCAAACATGGCTCTCACACCCCCAATCAACTTCAAGAACTGGATAGACGACCACCGTCATCTACTCAAACCCCCCGTCGGCAACAAGCTGGTGTATGAAGACGCGGATTTCATCATCATGGTCGTCGGCGGGCCGAATGCGCGAAAGGATTATCACTACGACGAAGGGGAGGAGTTCTTCTACCAACTTGAAGGCGACATTACAGTGAAAGTGATTGACGAAGGCACGCCGAAAGACATTCGTATCAAGCAAGGAGAAATCTTTTTGCTGCCGCCCAAAGTTCCGCACTCGCCGCAGCGTCCGGCAAACACTGTGGGTCTCGTCATCGAGCGGAAGCGTGTGCCCGGCGAGATGGATGGATTCCTCTGGTTCTGTGAAAACTGTGGCAGCAAACTCTACGAAGAATACGTGCAGCTCACGAACATCGTTACGCAATTGCCGCCAATCTTCGAGAAGTTCTACAACAATGATGCGAACTGTACGTGCAAGAAGTGTGGGACGAAGATGGAGAGACCGACGAAACCGGTGTGAGAAGGCAATGCAAAAGGAAAAAGGAAAAATGCAAAATGAAAAGTCAAAGAGCTTTACCGTATCCGGAAACCAAAAATCCAAAAATTCAACAGGAGTAATAAGCCATGAACCGCCTTCTCAAAATCCTTCTCACCGTTCTCATTTCATTCTCTTCGTTCGCGGTTGCACAGCCGTTTCGCCTTTGGGGTGATCTTGAGCAGGGTTCGTATGGAGTTGGTTTTCGAGCTGTATTCTTGTACGATCATTCTCGCACTTTCAAGACCAAGTATGACGAGAGTGAGAGAGAAAAGGAAGCCACGTCGGCGCGTCCAATCCAGATAGCGCTCTGGTATCCTACAAAGAAGAGTGAACGCGCACCGAAGATGCTGTTCGCTGAATACGCGTATCTCGTAGCAAGAGAAGAAAGGTTCGGTGAGTTGACTGCCACTGCGAAGGAGCGTGGTCGCACACTCCTGCACAAATCGTTGAACCGGTGGCTGAAGGAAGAGGTCCCGGACAACAAGCTTGCTGAATTGTTGGGCATGCGAACCGCGTGCATAAAGGATGCAGCGCCTGCGAAAGAACGTTTCCCGACATTGATCGTTGCACAAGGAGCGAGTCAGTCGTGCTTCACGCACTCCATTGTGTGCGAGTACCTTGCGAGTCATGGCTACGTGGTTGCGACATCTCCATCGATGGGGACTTATGGACGCGAGATAACAATTGATAGCCGCGGCGGCGAGACGCAGGCACGCGATGTAGAATTCATTATCGGCTATTTGCACAACATCTCGATGGCTGATGAGGAGAAGCTTGCCCTTGCCGGTTTCAGTTTCGGAGGAAGTCCGCTGATGATTGTGCCGATGCGGAATACGACCATTGATGCGCTGGTGAGTCTCGATTCCTTTGTCGGCTTTCAGGGTGTTCTGCCGCACCTCCAACAGTCGCCGAGTTTTGATATTGGTCGGATGAAAGTCCCGTTGCTTCACGTTGTTCAGCACACGAACCCCTTTCTTGATTCTTCTTTGATAGACACGCTGCGCTATGCGGACAGATATATCGTACGTATCAAGGGGCTAAATCATTTCGATTTCTCTTCACTCGGAATGATGTCGGCTATCATTCCGGGATTTGTGCAGAACACGCGCCCGAACCAACGGGCTGGCTACGAGGCGCTTGCGCACTACGTGCTCAATTTTCTTGACGCGGTGTTGAAAGGGGATGCTGCGGGAAAGAAGTTTTTGATGAACGGGGTCGAAGCGAACGGCTTTTCACCTGACCTTCTTGAAATGAGTGTGAAAAAGGGGACCAAACCGCCGCCAACAGTGGAGGAGTTTGCCGACATCATTGCTACACGCGGGATTGCACACGCTCGAGAAGTTTTTGTCGCAGAAAAACAGAACGCGCCGGACAACACGCTGTTCAAGGAGGCGATAGTCAACCGGCTTGGGTATGAATTTCTGTATGCGCGTGATATGGTTGATGCAGCAATTGAGATCTTCCGGTGGAACGTTGAAGCGTACCCAGCCTCGTCCAACGTGTACGACAGTCTCGGTGAAGCATACCTGAGAAAAGAGAATCGAGAGCTTGCGATCAAGAACTATCAGAAGTCGTTGGAGCTGAATCCCGATAACACCAATGCGGTTGATGTGCTGAAGTCATTGAATGCAAAATAGTGCAAACAGAACACAACAGATCAGGGAAGGGAAACATGAAACGTGTTTTCAAAATTCTCCTCAGCATTCTACTCGGAATCGGTGTGCTCTGCATTGCCGCGTACGCGTACTTAGGCGGCTTCAGCACCGTCGTCATCGAAGAACAGCAAATGGGTCCCTTCACGCTCGTGTACAAAGACATGTCCGGCACAGACATGTCGCAGGTCGGGGCGATTACGCATGAGATTGAAGACGCACTCCGCACAGCGGGCTTCACAACGCAAAAGCCGTTTGATGTTTACTATCCCGACATGAAGGCGGAGATCGGATTTATTGTGGATGCGAGCGAAGCCGGAAAGCTGTCGCAGTTCGGCGACAAGTTCAAAATCGAAACTATTCCCGCAGGAATGTACATGACGACCACGTTCCCGTGGAAGAATCCGTTTTCGTACATCATCGGCTTCATCAAAGTTGACCCCGCGTTGGAAGCGCACCGAATGAAAAGCGGCTACAGGAAAACATGGGCGGCAACCCGGCACGATGGGGAGTACATAACGTATCTTCAGCCGATTGTGAAAGAGTTGATTGCGCCGCAGTGAGATTGGATCGAAAAGTTCGAGCCCTTGCAGATGGTCTGAAACTTTGATATGTTGAAACCAAGAAAGGCTGGATTTGAAAACTCGCAACATCATCTGGCTTGAAGATGTTGTTCAAAAACTCGCGTGGAAGCACAATGTCGAGAAGGATGAAGTTGAGGAAGTGCTGCGGGGAAAACCCAAGTTTCGCTATGTGGAACGAGGAGACAGACCTGGTGAGGATCTGTATGTTGCGTTGGGTCGAACAGAGTCGGGACGATACCTTAGCGTCATCTTCGTGTATAAGTTGAGTTTCGATGCCCTCGTGTTGAGCGCGCGAGATATGAACAAGATGGAAAGGAAATGGTATGCCAAAAAGTAAAGCGAAGAAACTGCCGCGCTTCAATTCAACGAACGAGCTTGTTGATTTTTTTGAGACGCACGACTTGGGTCCATATCTTGATTCAATGCCCGAAGCTCACTTCGATTTCAGTTCGACGAAGAGCAAAGTGTGGGCGGAGATTGACCCAAAACTCTCGGAACAGCTTTCCAGCATTGCAAGATCGAAAAGGATTTCGTCAAAGCGACTCTTGAACACTTTCATTCGACGAGGAATTCGACAAGAGAAAAACTCGCTGCATAGCTGTGAATGATGGTAGATGAAATCAGGTTGCTATGAAAGGGAATGCCATGAACACGGTTGAGAAAATCGCTTCGCAGGCTCGCGAACTTCCTGAGCAACTTCAGAATGAAGTTCTGGACTTTGTCGAGTTTCTGAAAACCAGATCGGAAGCTATGGATGACCGACAAGAGGATCTCGAATGGTCTCGCTTTTCGATGATGCAAGCTATTCGAGGAATGGAAAATGAAGACTGGCCCGAAATTTCTGAGGATGATGTCAAGCGATGATCATTCTCTCGGCTGGCGACATAGTGGTCTTCCGTTTTCCAGAAGTCAATGGAAGTGTAGGCAAATATCGCCCCGCGCTGTTGATTGCGAAAACACCTGGTCGTTTCGATGATTGGCTCCTGTGCATGATCTCCAAACAATTGCGACACTACATCGAAGGATATGACGATGTCATTCGGCGCGGCGGTAAAGATTTCGCAGAGACGAAATTGAACGTTGAAAGCCTGATTCGCGTCTCACGGCTCATGGTCGTCTCAAGGTCAGCCATCGAAGGCTCAATTGGAAAGGTAAGTCAGCCAAGACTTACGAGAGTTCGTGAGGGCATCGTAAAGTGGATCAGAAGCACAACTTAATTTCGCCTACCGTTTGCAATCTCCAAATCAAAAAATCGACATCCACACACACGTTCTCCCAAAGAACCTGCCCGACTTGAAGTCGAAGTACGGCTACAGGAAAACCTGGGCAGCAACGCGTCACGACGGCGATACCATCACCTATCTCCAGCCGATTGTGAAAGACTTGATTGCGCCGCAATGAGATTGGATCGAAAAGTTCGAGCCCTTGCAGATGGTCTGAAACTTTGATATGTTGAAACCAAGAAAGGCTGGATTTGCAGACTAACAACATCATTTGGCTGGAGGATGTTGTTCACAAACTCGCGTGGAAACACAAAGTTGTCGATTTCTTTGACACACATGATATGGGTCCATACCTTGATGCATTGCCTGAAGCATATTTCGAGTTTTCTCAAAAGAGGAGCAAGGTCTTGACGGAGATAGACCCGAAGCTTTCTGACGAGTTATCAAAGATTGCTCGGGCAAAAGGCATCTCATCAACGCGGTTGTTGAACTCCATCCTTCGAAAGGGAATCAAGCAAGAGAAGCAAACGGCATAGTCATTAGAATGGGCGGAGCCATGATCCCGGGTCCAAGTACCGGTCAAGAGATCTAACCATACCGGGGCGTCAGGACATGCCTTCGGGCAACAATCCCCCCGACGTGTCGGGGGGAGCGCCGATCTCATTGGCGACGGGCTCCGCCCTGTGTTTGACTTGTTAAGGAATTGCGTAGAACAATATTGGAGTTAAACCGATGAGCACAGTTGAACTCATCACCACAAAAGTGCAGCAACTTCCGGAAGCATTTCAGCGGGAAGTTCTGGATTTTGTCGAATTCTTGAGGACACGAGCGGAAGAGGAAGATGCGAGAACAGAGGAGCTTGAATGGTCTCGCTTTTCTATGGAGCAAGCAATTAGAGGAATGGAGGATGACGAGTTTCCCGTATACACTGAGGATGATCTGAAGGAACGCTGGCAGTGAAGAAACCCGGACAGGTTGTTCTCACACGGTTTCCGAAGACGAATCTTGGACGTGGAAAGGTCCGTCCCGCAATACTCATAGCCCGGTCGCCAAAAGATAGGTCAGTACATCGAAAGCTTCGATGAACTCATTGACGAGGCGAGTTCTGACTTTGACGCCTCGGGTTTGCGCATAGGATGTGTTGTACGCGTTGCTCGTGTCGCCGTTATTTCCGAATCGGCTCTCATTGGTGCTCTTGGCGAGATAGAGCCACAGCGACTTACCAGAATCAAGCAAAACCTCGCTCGCTGGATTCAAGCGGCTTCATGATCTTATCTTCCACAAGTCTCATCTCTCGGCATAACGTTATCACATCTTGCAGAAAATCGACATCCACACACACATTCTTCCCAAGAACTGGCCCGACTTGAAGTCGAAGTATGGCTACGGCGGCTGGGTGAATTTGGAACACCATCGGCACGGCTGTGCGAGGATGTTGGTTGATGGAAAACATTTCCGCGACGTTGAGGAAAATTTGTGGGAACCGAGCGTTCGCACGCATGACTGCGACAGGCATGGCGTGACCGTTCAGGTGCTTTCAACCGTTCCGGTGATGTTCAGCTATTGGGCAAAGCCGCAGGATGCGCTTGACCTCTCGAAGTTCTTAAACGACCATATTGCCGGAGTTGTAGCCGGGCATCCGAAACGCTTCGTCGGCCTTGGGACGATTCCGATGCAAGCGCCTGACCTCGCGATCAAAGAACTTAAACGTTGTGTAAAAGAGTTGAAGCTTGCCGGAATTGAAATCGGTTCCCACGTGAACGATTGGAATTTGAATGACGAACATTTGTTCCCCGTCTTTCAAGCGGCGGAAGAGCTCGGCGCTGCAGTCTTCGTTCACCCGTGGGACATAATGGGAAAAGATCGAATGCCGAAGTACTGGCTTCCCTGGCTTGTTGGGATGCCGGCGGAAATATCGCTCGCAATTTGTTCCATGATTTTCGGCGGCGTGTTTGAGCGGTTACCAAAACTGCGCGTTGCATTTGCACATGGCGGCGGGGCGTTTCCTGCCACGATTGGGCGCATTGAGCATGGCTTCCACGCCCGTCCGGATTTGGTTGCCATCGACAACAACATCAATCCACGAAATTATCTCGGCAAGTTTTATCTCGACTCACTCGTTCACGACAAGCTGATGCTTCAGTATTTGATTAACTTGGTCGGTGAAGAGAAGGTTGCGCTCGGTTCGGATTACCCGTTTCCTCTCGGTGAGGCGAAGCCCGGTTCGTTGATTGAAGAAATGTCATTGGCTGAGAAAACGAAGTCGCGTCTTTTGAGAGGTAGTGCGTTAGAGTGGTTAGGACTTACTACACCCTGAGCCGCTTTTCAGGCGAAGGGTCTCCAAATGTTCAAGTTTTGTACGACACTCATCGATTCAGACCCTTCGCTCCGCTCAGGGTTTAGCAAGCAAGAAGAATATGGTTAGCTGGCTATTCTTAGACTTGAATTCATATTTTGCCTCGGTCGAGCAAGAAACAAAACCGGAGTTGCGAGGAAAGCCAATTGCCGTCGTTCCACTGATGGCGGAGACGACGTTCTGCATCGCCGCGAGCTATGAGGCGAAAGCATACGGCGTGAAGACAGGGACGCGGGTTGACGAAGCGAAGAAGATGTGTCCCGGTCTGATGCTCGTTCAAGCCCGGCACGATGTGTACGTGAAATACCATCACGAGATTGTTGAAGCTGTTGAGTCATGCGTGCCTGTTCATGCCGTTGTCTCGATAGATGAGATGGCGTGCAAGCTCACGGGAAGTCAGCAGAATGTTGAGAAGGCGAAAGCACTCGCTCTTCAAATCAAACAAACAATCAAAGATAAAGTCGGCTCAACGCTCAGATGTTCTATCGGTCTTGCAACGAACCGCTTCCTTGCCAAAGTCGCGAGCGACATGCAGAAGCCGGACGGGTTGACTGTCATCGAGCAATCAGATCTTCCAGGCATTCTTTATAGACTCAAGACATCCGATTTCCCCGGCATCGGCAGACGCATGGAAAAGCGTCTTATTGAGCATGAGATTCTCACGTCGAAACAGTTGCTCAATTGTTCTGTTGCCGACATGAGAAAAATCTGGGGCGGAGTAGTAGGCGAACGATTCTGGCATTTGCTGCGCGGCGAAGACCTTGAAGGACTTGAGACACATCGTCGCACCGTCGGGCACTCACATGTTCTTCCTCCAAATCAACGGACGAAAGATGGAGCGTTCGGCGTTGCGCAAAAACTTATTCACAAAGCTGCAACTCGACTGCGGCGAATGAACTACTGGTGCTCGAGTCTTGCAATTGGCGTGAAGTTCATGAATCGTTCCAAGTGGGAATCGCATATCAACTTTGTAGAAAGTCAGGATACTCTGACGTTGCTTGAAGCGTTTCAAAAGATGTGGACTAATTTTCCTCCCGGCGGGAAGCCGTTGGCTGTTGGTGTAACGCTGTACAACTTGGTTCCTGACAGTCTCCACGCCTTCGCGTTATTCGATGAAGATAAGCGAACAGGACTTGCCAAGGCGATGGATAAGCTGAATGCGAAGTTCGGCAAAACCGCTGTTCACTTCGGCGGCATGACCGGACGTGCAGCGCCGACGAGGATTGCGTTTACGAATATTCCTGAGATTGAGGATTTTGAGTTTGATGAATGAGGGTGAAAGCGTCATTTGTCATTGGTCATTAGTCATTTGCATGATAGGAGATTGGTATGTTGAAATTGGAGGAACTTGAAGTTTACCAACTTGCGATGGAGATTGGCGAAGAGGTTTGGAATTTGGTTGATGAGTGGAATGCGTTTGCGAAACGGACAGTCGGTGAGCAGCTTGTTGATGCGGCGGATTCAATTGCAGCGAACATTTCCGAAGGTTACGGTCGTTTCCATTTCAAAGAGAATAGACAATTCTGTTACTACAGTCGCGGCTCACTCATGGAGACGAAAACATTTCTCACAAAAGCCAAGAACAGGAAACTGGTCTCGGAAAAACAATTCGACGCAATCCTGGAAAAACTCAAGACAACACACCTCAAACTCAACGCCTATATTAAATCTATCGGCAAACGCATTTAGCTTGCCAATGACAAATGACCAATGACCAATGACGTTCCAGGGCAGCAAGAATTTTGCAGAAAAGCTTGACACAGAAGATAAACTCGCATCTTACCGCGACAGATTTTTCATTCCTAAAACCAACGATGGCGATGATGTCATTTATTTCTGCGGCAATTCTCTCGGTCTCCAACCAAAGTCAGTGCGCAGTTTTGTGGAGCAAGAGTTAATGGATTGGGAATCGCTTGGCGTTGAAGGACACTTTCGCGCAAAGAATCCATGGGTGCCGTATCACGAATTGCTGACGGAACAAACCGCCCGGCTCGTCGGTGCAAAGCCGATTGAAGTCGTGGTGATGAATACGCTTACGGTCAATCTTCATCTCATGCTCGTCTCGTTTTACCGTCCGACGACGATGCGGCACAAAATAATGATTGAGTCGAATCCGTTTCCTTCCGACCGATACGCCGTTGAATCGCAAATCAGGTTTCATGGTTTCGACCCGAAGCGTTCGCTGATTGAATTGCAACCCCGCTCCGGTGAGGACACATTGCGCACAGAAGGCATCGAAGACGTACTTGAAGCGGATGGAGACGAGATTGCACTCGTCCTGCTCGGGGGCGTGAATTACTACTCAGGTCAAGCTTTCGACATGGAACGCATTACTCGCGTCGCGCAATCGCAGGGTTGTATTGTCGGTTTCGACCTCGCACATGCGGCGGGCAACATTGTTCTTCAGCTTCACGAATGGAACGTGGACTTTGCTGTGTGGTGTTCATATAAGTACCTGAACTCCGGTCCGGGGAGTATTGCCGGCTGTTTCGTTCACGAACGGCATGCAACGAATTCTTCGCTTCCCCGCTTTACAGGATGGTGGGGACAGAACAAACACATTCGTTTCAAAATGGGACCGACATTCGACGCAATCCCCGGCGCAGAAGGCTGGCAACTCAGCAATCCGCCGATTCTTCCGTTGGCAGCGTTGCGTGCGTCGATGGAGATTTTTGCCGAGGTGGGGATGGAAAAGCTGAGAGCAAAGAGCGTGAAGCTAACCGCGTATCTTGAATTCCTTCTCGACCAACATCTAGGTCAGAAATTTTCAGTCATCACGCCGCGAGATCCGAAACAGCGTGGTTGTCAGCTTTCAATTCAAGTGAAAGAAAACGGTCGAGCGTTGTTCGACCATCTTACAAGAAAAGGAGTTGTGTGCGATTGGCGGGAGCCGGATGTGATTCGTGTTGCGCCGGTGCCGTTATATAATAGCTTCACGGATGTGTGGAGGGTTGTAGACATAATGACGATGGAGACCTGAGCCGGGAGACCGGGTAAACAGAAACCAGCGAAGAGGATTGAGAAGTTTGAAGACCTTGATGTCCGGGAGGAATCTATGGCTTTGACAAAGGAAGCGTATATTGAAACAAAGATTTCAAGTTTAGTGCTTCGAATTTGTTTCGAGATTCGATATTAGGATTTCGGATTTATCAGATCCAGAGTCTTCTGCTGCGTAACATCAGTCAGTTATACTTGTTCGCTGCACTTGAGTTGATTCAGAAAGAAAAGTTTTAGATGGACAAACAATCAAAATCGGTGTCCGGTCTTCCGTCTTCGGTTTCCATTATCGGCGCAGGATTAGCCGGCTCGCTGCTGGGGATTTATCTCGCGAAGAAGAACTTTCAAGTCGAAATCTTCGAGCGCCGTCCAGATATGCGCACGACTGATATCGGCGGCGGGCGTTCAATCAATCTTGCGCTTTCGGTGCGAGGCATTCACGCATTGCAAGAGACTGCTATCTCCGACAAAGTTATGCGTGTCGCAATTGCGATGCGCGGGCGGATGATTCACACGCCGACAGGCGAGCTTGTCTTTCAGCGTTACGGGAAAGACGACCCTGAAGTTATCTACGCTACTTCTCGTGCTGACTTGAACAAGACATTGATGACTGCGGCGGAGAAATATAAGAATGTGAAGATTAACTTCAGCACACGTTGTACAGGGATGAATCTCGAGACGGGCGATGTCACCTTCACAAATGAAGAGACGGGCGAAGAATCAACAGCGCAAACTCGAACCGTGATTGGAACGGATGGTTCGGCTTCAGTCATTAGAAACGAAATGGTCAACAAAGGCATCGGTCAATTTACGCAAGACCATCTTGAGTACGGTTACAAGGAGCTGACGATTCCGCCGGGACCGAACGGGAAGCATCTCATCGAAAAAAACGCTCTGCATATTTGGCCCCGCAAAACGTATATGCTGATTGCCCTTCCGAATCTCGATGGAAGCTTTACGTGCACATTCTTCTTCCCCCACAAAGGCGAAGAGAGCTTTGAGGGTTTGAGCACAAGAGAAGCAGTCAAAGATTTTTTTGTTCATAATTTTCCTGACGCGGTTTCATTGATGCCTGAGTTCGAGGAAGAATATTTTGAAAACCCGACCGGCTCGATGGTAACGGTGAAAGGTTTACCATGGCATGTGGAAGGGAAAGCGTTGCTGCTCGGCGACGCAGCACATGCAATCGTTCCGTTCTTCGGGCAGGGAATGAATTGCGCATTCGAAGATTGTTCGCATCTCAATCGCTTGTTGCAGCGACAGATGTCCTACGGACGAAGTCCCGACAGAGTAGATTGGAATGAAGCGTTCACAGAATTTGAAAGAGTGCGGAAAAAAGATACGGACGCTATTGCCGACCTTGCGGTTGAAAACTTTGTAGAAATGCGCGACTTCGTTGCGCAGCCGAAATTTCAGCTCAAGAAAAAAGTCGAGCGCATTCTCGAAGAAAAATATCCCGGCTTATTCGTGCCGAAGTACACGATGGTGACGTTCCGGCGCATTCCGTATTCCGTTGCTCGTTCACGCGGCATTGTCCAAGAAAAAATTCTTGACGAGCTGTGCGAGCACATTACACAGCCGGAAGAAGTGGATTTGCGCAAAGCCGATTTGCTCATCAGCAAACAGCTTGATTATATTGAGTGAGGTTCTTTCGGCCCTGAGCGGAGCGAAGGGTCTCACACCTTCCGAATGGCTGTGAGATTTTTCTCTTCGCATAAAAAAAGGATGTTGCGAAGAGAGGGAATTAAGTTGAGCGGGCACTGCACCGAATCCGCCGGAGGCGGAGGGAACGCCCAAACAAGAAAACGACATTTCGGATTCTTGACGTAGTGAGATTCCTTGCTACGCTTCGCTCCTCTACGAGGTCGTAGACCGTTCAGAATTGAGTAGGAGAATTATGCCACACACACTCATGTCAGACACAGTCACTGAAGGAATCCGCGTCCGGGCAGTTGCAACATATCTTCGCGGCCAATCCCAGCCATCAGAAAACAAATTTTTCTTTGCGTATAAGATCATAATCTCCAACGAAGGAAGAAAACGTGCACGGCTGTTGTCACGGCGTTGGGTCATCATCAACGGCAACGGCGATCGCGAAGATGTTGAAGGTCCCGGCGTGATTGGGAAAACGCCGAACATCGCGCCGGGCGACGCGTTCGAGTACACGAGCTTCTGTCCGCTCAACACCGACTGGGGAACGATGGAAGGGACGTTTCATATGCAGCGCGAAGACGGAACGGTGTTCGACGTCGTGATTGGTCGCTTTTATCTTGCGATGAATGCGCCCTGGATGGCTGAGGCGTTATGAACTTTTGCAGCAACTGCGGTAAACCCGTTCATCTCGTGCTTCCTTCAGGCGACCACAAACTTCGCTACGTCTGCGATTCGTGCAACGCGGTTCATTATCAGAACCCCCGCATGATTGTCGGCTGCTTGCCGCGTTGGGAAGATAAAGTGCTGCTCTGTAAACGAGCGAATGAGCCGAAGATCGGCATGTGGACTTTGCCTGCGGGATTTTTGGAGAATGACGAGACTGTTGAAGCCGGCGCAATGCGCGAGACGCTTGAAGAAGCGAATGCGGAAGTTGACATCATCCGATTGCTTTCGCTCTACAGCGTTCCAAGCATTGGACAAGTATATCTATTCTTTCTTGCCGATCTGAAGAAGCTGAATTTTCATCCGGGCGTTGAAACAGAAGAGACGAAGTTGTGTAGCGAAGATGAGATTCCGTGGGACCACATTGCGTTTAGCTCTGTACGATTTACATTAGAGAATTATTTCTCGAATCGCGAATCAGCGGTGAGTGTAGTGCATGTCGGAAGCTATACCAAAGAAGTGAAAAGCGGTTGAACGGCATGCGGGGGGAGGGATGTTGCAGATTGTGAAAAATACATTTGACTTTTGTTTTTAGACGTTATAGATTGTAGGTGAAGTTCACGCTGCACCGGGAATTTTGTCAGGGGAATTTTCGGTGCGATGTTGTTGCCCTGGGAAAGCGAGGTGATCTTATTTTGAAATCGAACATAGGAGCCTCTGGTGAAGCCTGTTAAGCGACAAGCTTTCAAGGCTCCAGAAATATTAACGGTCCCGTTGCGCAAGCGGCGGGACCGATTTTTTTTGCCAAAGATGAAGAGCTTTGCCACTAAGACACGAAGAACACTAAGGTTTCACAAAGGTTAAGGTCATCTTGGTGAAACCTTTGAGTCCTTAGAGTCTTTGTGGCGAATCTTTTGACGCTGCGTAACATCAGTTATGAAAATACAAGACGATCGAAATCGGTGCGGCATTTGTAGGGACATCGGCTTGCCACGAGGGGGCTTGCCCGCCCGCCTATGCGGTTCGTGCGGGACCGGTTCAAGAGACGTGGACGAGAACCCCTGATTCTGTGTTGAACAGGTTTGGATCATTGTCATTATCTTTCAGAAAACGAAACGCAGTCAACTTTTCGTCCATGTCTCAAGGCCTCAAATCCGATTTAGAATGTCACACAGACCTGTCCTTCCCGAAGGGATGCCTTCGGCAAGGACAGGTCTGATGACAAATGAACACTTCAGCGTTGAAGACCTTGCCAAAGAAGTAAGTATGAGCCGCTCACAGCTTCATCGCAAGCTGACGGCACCCACGAACCAATCACCATCTGACTTCATTCGATACATGCGTTTGCATCGAGCGAAGCAATTGCTCGAACAAAACGCAGGCAATGTTTCTGAGATTGCATTTCAAACCGGCTTTAACAGCGTTGCCTACTTCACGAAATGCTTCCGCGAGCAGTTTAGCATTGTGCCGAGCGACGTGAAAAGCCAACTTTCATGAACAATCCGACATTTGCTCTTTATCCTCCCGCTTTCTATATTCCTATAAAATTGTCATGACATATTTATAGGATTATGGAAACTCCAGGCTTGCGATACCTGACTGCAGATATCAGTCGAATTCTTCGCGAGGAGCAAAAGATGGCATTCGTTGCCGGTCCGCGACAGGTGGGCAAAACCACGCTTGCCCGCAGATTGCTCGCTGAGACCGCAACGGAGAATCTCTATTACAATTGGGACATAGACAGCCACCGACGACTCATTGTCCGTTTTCCGGGAGACTTCTGGAAGCGCGGAGGAGGTACGACTGCAGCGAAGCAGCCGCGGCTGGTGCTGGACGAAATCCACAAGTATCCACGCTGGAAAAGGTTTGTGAAAGGTCTGTACGATGAGCATGGCTCCGACGTCCAAATCATTGTCACCGGAAGTGGACGGCTGGATATCTTTCAACGCGGCGGAGATTCACTGTTTGGTCGTTATAACCTGTTTCGATTGCATCCCTTTACACTGGGCGAGCTGCTCGTCGAAGATCGGAACGCTATCCTGCCGCCGGAGCAGTTTTGGAAAACGCTGACAGAAAGTGCGCCCACGCGTGAAGCCGAGCAAGCGTTGCAAGACATCGAGAAGTTTACAGGATTTCCGGAACCACTGTTTGCTGCGAGTGAATCCCGCTTGCGTCGCTGGCGCCAAGCGCATCGCACACTTGTTCTTCGTGAAGACCTGAGGGACTTGACCCGCATCCGCGATATCGGACTCGTCGAAACGCTTGCTCTGCTGCTGCCCGACCGCGTTGGTTCTCCGTTGTCCATCAACGCACTCAGCGAGGATCTCGGTGTGAACTTCGCAACCGTGCGAACATGGCTCGAAGCCATGGCTCGTCTCTATTATCTCTTCCGTGTAAAACCGTACGCGGGTCGGTTGACACGGACGCTGCGACTTGCCGAAAAAGTGTATTTGTACGATTTCACGGAGATCGAGAACGCCGGTGCGCGCTTTGAAAACCTGACAGCTCTTCATCTGCGTAAACTCGTTGACGCGTGGACGGATCGCGGGTATGGTGAGTTCGATCTCCACTACGTGCGTGATCGGGAGAAACGCGAGGTGGACTT
>Ga0082335_1001402_pt1 | contig 51422 bp, 41 predicted proteins | sample Subgrocontami58m_FD_72375 | JGI IMG/M metagenome (GOLD analysis project Ga0082335, IMG submission 72375) | Subsurface groundwater microbial communities from S. Glens Falls, New York, USA - GMW37 contaminated, 5.8 m (SPADES assembly) (version 2) ... | reverse complement strand
GTTCCTCTCCGGCCTGCCCACTTACCCACAGGCTCTACTACGGCTACGACAGCCCTTTGGGTAAGATCTTTCCAATGAGGCAACGAATACCTTCGGTAAGATTTTTCATTGACGCAATGGGGGAAAGTCGCGAAGGGTATACAATTGTCGAAGCGGGCCTGCCATGTCCTGTGACATGATCAGCCGGAATAAGACAAAGATCGGACCCAGGAGGTAGAGAGGTTTTCTGGAGCATAGTCGGCATAATGGCATCGGCTGCGGTAGTCCTGAGTTGGATACCCCAGATCAGGCGAATCCTGGTGACTCGCAAGGCTGAAGACATATCTTACGGCCTGCCCGTACTTCTCATCATTGGCTCCGCCTTGTGGGTTGCGTATGGGATCCACTTGAACGATATTATCATTATCACTGTGAATAGCATCGTAGTTCTGCTCAACCTCCTGATTCTGGTACTTAAGAGGAGGTACGGAGCCTAAGTAATCCGGCACGAACGATGTTCCCAGGCCTGATCTGGCTGGCAATATCAATGCCGGGTTATTCAGCCCTGGCTCTCCGGCCCCGCTCGCGCTGTATTGTGCATGACGGTGCTTAATAGTGCTGCATTCTTCACTAACAGCCCGGACAGGAGGTTTTTATCAAGACGCGTCCTGACAACGGGTAGCCATCAAGATTCCGCGCAAGGCAATTGCGAAGCCACAATTGAGCTAACGCGGTAGTGGCGATGGAACTCGGCAGGTTGATCGTGATGACAAATCAATGGGATGCCGGACACCAATGGTGTCAGACGGCTACCAGCGCCGAGATATGGCAGACACCCGTTCGCAGCATTGCTCGCAGCATGGTCCTTGCGGCGAGTACGCTGGCAATGCTATCATTCCCAAGGAGGCGTTATGTTCTGGCGCTCGCGCAAGACAGAAGAGACTAAAGCGGAAGAAAAAGAGAAGATCGAGGAGGGAACTCGAAAGACCCGGGCCGCCTGGTTCGGCAGGGTATCGGGCCTCTTCAACCGGCACTCCCTGGATGAGTCGCTCTGGGAGGAGCTGGAGGAGATTCTCATCGGGGCGGATGTCGGAGTGGCCCTGACTGACGAGCTCATTGTAACGCTGCGCACCCGGGCCGGCCGCGAGGGCATCCGGGAGCCCGAAGGGGTCCGGCAGGCGCTACAAGAAGAGCTTGTGAAGCTGCTGGGGCCGGATCCGTCTTCTGAGGAGCCTCAAGAGGACGGGGCGAGACCTCGGGTTTACCTGATGGTTGGCGTGAACGGCGTCGGCAAGACCACGACGATCGCCAAGTTGGGCAGCTATCTTCAACAGCACGGCCAGAAGGTGCTCTTCGCAGCAGCCGATACTTTCCGGGCCGGGGCAATCGAACAGCTCAATATCTGGGGCGACCGCATCGGTGTGGACGTGGTGGCGCACCAGCCGGGCGCCGATCCGGGTGCGGTGGTTTTCGATGCCGTCCAGGCGGCTACCAGCCGGGGAATGGATGCCTTGATAGTTGATACGGCCGGCCGTCTCCATACCAAATTCAACCTCATGGAAGAGATGAAGAAGATAAAGCGGATCGTGGACCGGTTCCAGCCAGCTCTTCCGCAGGAAGTACTGATGGTATTGGATGCAACAACCGGCCAGAACGCCATATCCCAGGCCCGGAGCTTCACCCAGACGGTGACGGTGACGGGTCTCGTTTTGACCAAGCTGGACGGTACCGCCAAAGGGGGGGCTGTCTTCCCTATCGTCAAAGAGCTGAACATCCCGATCCGCTTCCTGGGTACCGGCGAGAAGGTGGGCGATTTCGTTGAATTCGACCCCCAGGCTTTCGTCGGCGCGCTGATCGGCTAGAAACACCAAAAGGTAGACCGGCGGCGTGGCTGAAGCGCTAATCTGGTGGCTGATTCTCCAGTTACTGGCATCATTCTCCCTCGTTCCCGCTCTACTCCTCTTCCGTACCCTTCCGGACCGCGGCTATGGCTTTGCCAAGGCCCTGGGCCTGCTCGTGCCGGCCTACGCGCTCTGGCTCCTGGCCTGGACCGGTTTTCTGCCCAACAGCCGTGCGACCGTCTTCGGGGTCGTGTTGCTCGCCGGGGTGGCGTCGGCGTATGTCGCCATCAGGAAGCGCCTCGTCAGGCCCCTCTGGGCTTTCCTACGTGAAAACTGGCGCGTGGTGCTGGCCACTGAGACGGTCTTTGCCGCGGCCTTCTTTGCGTTTGCCCTGCTGAGGGCCTACCATCCGGACATCGCCGGCACTGAGCAGCCGATGGACTTTGGCTTCCTCAATTCCAGCCTGCGCAGCACCTACTTCCCTCCCAACGACCCCTGGTTAAGCGGACACTCGATCACCTACTATTATTTCGGCTATATTATCCAGACACTTCCGATACAGATAGCGGCAATTCCGTCTGGCATCGGCTACAATCTGGCTCTGGCAACGATCCTCGCGATGACCGTGACGGGCGCTTTTAGCCTTGGATACAATCTGGTGGCGCCCCGATCTTCCAAGGCCGCCGTTCTGGTTGGAGCACTCGCTGCAGTGCTGGTGGCCGCTATCGGGAACCTGGAGGGCCTTCTCGAGATCGTACGCTCTTGGGGACTCGGCACTCCTGCGTTCTGGCAGTGGATAGGCATCAACGGAGTCCTGGCGCCGGCGGCCAGTACCTCCGTGCTCCCGACAGACCACTTCTGGTGGTGGCACGCTACCCGCGTCATCAACACGCTGCGCATTACCACAGGGCCAGACGGGAGCGTCATGGCCGTAGACGACAGTGCCGACTATACCATCACCGAGTTTCCTGCCTTCAGCTTCATCCTGGGTGACATGCACCCCCATGTAATGGCCCTGCCTTACGCTATGCTCGCACTGGGGCTGGCACTCAGCTTCCTGCGCCGCGGGCAGGCCATGGGCCTGGACTGGATCCGGAAGGAGCCTTTTGGCTTTGTCGGGGCAGCACTGGTGCTGGGCGCCATTGGCTTTATCAATAGCTGGGATTTTCCGATCTACCTGGCGGTGCCGTTGGGCGCCATGCTGCTGGGGGCGGCCAGGTCTGGCCGGATTGGCTGGACCGTGCTCGGGACGATGGCGGCGCTTGGGGTAGCCAGTATCCTGTTGTACTTTCCTTTCTACGTGGGTCCCAAGCCATCGGTACAGGGGCCCGGCCTGGTGGGAGCCGCCGGCACTTCACCAGTCCATTTCTTCATAGTCTGGGGTACTTTTATGTTCGCGTTGGGGAGCTTCCTGGCCCCCCGGATGCCGGCGGCGGGCCGCGAGGCCTGGACGAGGCCCCGCCTGGCCTTCCTGTCACTCACCGTAGCCATGGCTCCCGTGGTCTTATGGGCGCTCGGCCAGGCGGCCGTCCAGCGGGTGTTCGGACTGCCTGGAGTCTCCGGAGCAACCGCACTTGGCAAGGAGCTATCCGTGGCGCCACTGGTGCTTACCGTGGCCTTCGTTCTATTCCTGCTGCTCAGCCCCAGGCTGCGCGGCGGGCTGGAGGAGTCCTTTGTCCTAATGCTTGCACTGGCCGGGTTTGCCTTGACCCTGGGCACCGAGCTTTTCTTCCTACGTGACGCTTTCGGCAATCGAATGAATTCCATGTTCAAGTTCTATTACCAGGCGTGGGTACTGTTTGCGATTGCTTCTGCCTATGGGATATACTGGGTAACAGTCAGGTTAAGGGCATCCGTGAGGATGGCCCGGCTGGGGCCTCTCTGGGTAGCAGGCATGGCGGTCCTGCTGATTTCGGCGCTGGCCTATCCCGTGGCGGCTTCCTATAACAGAATGGATATGTTTAAGAAAGAGCCAAGCCTGGACGGCTTGGCTTTTCTAAAGCGGTTGGACCCCGCCGAGTACCAGGCGATCAACTGGATTAATAACAACATAGAGGCAAGCCCGGTGATTGTCGAGGCGCCGGGCAACTCCTATACTGACTATGGAAGGATATCTTCATCCGCCGGACTTCGTGCCGTCGTCGAATGGCCGGGGCATCAGATACAGTGGCGGGGCTCCATCAAGGAGCTGGGCGAGCGGGAACAGGATGTGAATCTGATATACTCCAGCGCTGATATGCCCCTGGTACAGAGCCTCATAGGTAAGTACGGCATCCGGTATGTCTACGTGGGACGGCTGGAGCGAAGCAAGTACGGCGATGCCGTCTCAAACAGGTTTTCCGGCATGATGGACGTAGCTTTCCAGAACCAGGGCGTAACAATCTTCCGAGTGAGGAGTTAGTCAACTGCTATGCAGCTCGAAAACGTAGACGAGCAGGTCCAGGACGAGCCAGTCTCCTTCCTGGACAGAATTCTGGGAGGCGAGCCTCTCCCAATGCGATGGGAGATAGCCGCCTACGTCTTGCTGATAGTCATAGCGGCGAGCCTGAGATTCTGGGACCTGGGGTCTCGAGCCCTGCATCACGACGAGAGCCTGCACGCGACCTATAGCTGGTATCTGGCCGTGGGCCGCGGCTACCGGCATGACCCAATGATGCATGGCCCGCTGCAATTTCATCTCACTGCCCTGGTCTATTTCCTGCTGGGCGCCAGTGATTACGTGTCCCGCGTCATGCCGGCCCTCTTTGGCACGGCGCTGGTTGGACTCCCGTGGCTACTTCGGCATCATCTGGGAAAGGCCGGGGCACTGGCCACCGCCGGACTGCTGACCATTTCGCCGGTCTTCCTGTACTACAGCCGGTTCGCCAGAAACGATATCTACATGGCCGTCTGGACACTCCTGATGGCTGTCTTCATGTGGCGATACCTGGAGGGCAGGCGACCCAGAGACCTCTATTACCTGGCGGCCGCTCTCGTGCTCAGCTTTGCTCAGAAGGAGACCGCCTTTATCGGCTTTGTCGTATTCGGGTCATTCCTGCTTCTCCTCTTCTTGAGTGATATCGCGGCGCGCGGGCGCCTTCCCGGAGACCCGCCGGGTATCGGCTCCGGGGCAGGAAAGTTGCTGATAGTAGGAGGCACGCTCGTCCTTCCTCTGTGGATAGGCGGGCTAAAACTGATCGAGAGGCTTCCCGGGGTCCAGCTTCCCGCGCCGACCGACCCGAGCGCCGTCACCCTCTACGGTAGTATCTTCGTGGTAGTCCTGGGCATCTGTTCTTTTATCGGCAACTGGTGGGACGGGCACCACTGGCCGCGGCTGGCAATCCTCTTCTGGGCTATCTATGTAGTACTCTACACAACATTCCTGAGCAACATTGCCGGCATGGGGACGGGGGTTGTGGGGTCATTGACCTACTGGCTGGACCAGCACGATGTAAAGAGAGGCGATCAGCCGGTATACTACTACTTTGTGCTTCTTACCATTTACGAATTCCTTCCGATAGCGCTCGGCATTGCCGCCGTGGTCTACTACCGGTTCAGGCGAAGCCTGTTCGTTAACTTCCTGGTCTACTGGGCGGTGGCAGCGATGATAATCTACTCCATCGCCGGAGAGAAAATGCCCTGGCTCTCGCTGCACATTGCACTTCCGCTCATACTCCTGGGCGGAAAGGTCATAGGCAAACTGCTGGGCAGCGTGCCCTGGCGCCGCCTGAAGCCCCAGTTTTACTTCAGCATGACCCTGTCGATTGTGCTGCTCTTCTTCCTGGGGGCTACCGTGATGACCTGGGGCAGCCGGGGCGGATTCGAGGCCCTGAGTGCCCGGCAAGAGCTCATGGGCGTCGCCATATTCTTTGCACTCTTCCTGGCCCTGGAGGTCTGGCTCTTGCGGTCTCTTGGGGGACGGCTGGCACTCAAGGCCCTGGCCGTGACCGGGCTGATCGTATTGCTGGCGATCACTGTGCGGACATCGGTACGAGCTTCATTCCAGAATGGGGATACGCCTGTTGAGATGGTTGTCTATACCCAGAGCTCGCCAGAGTTATCTGCACTGTACAGGGAGATAGAGCAGCTTTCGGTTTGGAAGACCGGTAGCAAAGACCTGGCCGTCTGGGTGGATGGCACCAGTGGCTTCTCCTGGCCCTGGGCCTGGTACCTGCGAGACTACAAGAATGCGTCTTATCCCGATCTGACCAATCCGGGCGCTCCTCCGGCGGCTGATGTAGTCATAGTCCACTCCGGCAACGTGGATAAGATGCGCCCGCTGTTGACCGATTACACCGAGGGCAAACGCTACCGGCATCGCTGGTGGTTCCCGGAAGCACTTTACCGCGACCTGACCCCACAGAAATTCCTGGCCGGGCTGGTTAACGGCAACTCTTGGACCCAGTGGGGCAAGTACTTCTTGAACCGTGAACTGCCTGAATCGCTGGGCTCAGAGGACGGCTATGTCTTCTTCCGGCGTGACCTGCCGTACCGGCCCTAAAAGGAGCTTGAACTGAGCAAACGGATCCGCCTGGCTATTGGACTTGGGATAAGCCTCTTCTTCCTTGTATGGCTGTTCCGTGGTGTTGACCTGGGCAAGGTCTGGGAAATGGTGCGTGATGCTGATTACTCCTGGATTCTGCTGTCCATTCCGTTGTACTTTGTCGGTGTCTGGCTACGGGCGCTTCGATGGCAGCACCTGCTTACGCCCGTAAAAGCCCTTTCGGCGGGGAAGCTGTTCCCCTACACCGTGCTTGGCTTCATGGCTAACAATGTGCTGCCACTGCGAGTGGGCGAGCTGGTGCGGGCCTACCTGCTCGGGGAGAAGGAGTCCATCAGAAAGAGCGCCATCCTGGCAACTATACTGATCGAGCGCGTGCTGGATGCCTTGACTCTGCTCCTCTTCGCCGTGGTAATCTCTTTGTTCGTCCCGTTACCAGACTGGCTTAGAACAGTCGTAACGATGGCAGGGTTGGTTTTCTTGGGAGTCCTGGTCCTGTCGCTGGCAGCCTCCCTGTTGCCCGGTGCAGCACTGGCGACGACCGATCTATTAACGCGTCCCCTGCCGGGCTCTCTGCGTGCCCGGGTACGCAACCTCGTCCAACCTTTCCTGGAGGGGCTGGCATCACTACGTCAGGGCAGGGTCCTGGGAAAAATCTCACTCCTGTCTCTTGGGGTCTGGCTGGTCGAGTGCGGCGTCTTTATCCTGGTGGGTTTCGGCTTCCGGATGACCGTTAGCCCCCATGCCTACCTTCTTGCTATGTCGGCAGCCAACCTGGGAATCAGCGTTCCATCGTCCTCGGGCGGCATTGGCCCGTTCGAATTCCTGGCTGCTCAGACCCTGACGAGCCTCTTCATGCAGGACCCCAGCAGGGCGACAGCCTACGCACTCGTTGTTCATGTCACGCTGCTGGTGCCCGTGACGCTGCTGGGCTTCTTCTACCTGTGGCGCGAGCACCTCTCGCTGAGGGCCATCAGTTACCGCCAGAGAGAAGAATTAGGCGAGGTCTTGTCTTAGCCCCGTGCATGTAGGAATTGTTGGCGGGGGCATGGCGGGACTGACGGCCGCCCTGCGCCTTGCCCAGGCAGGGCACAAGGTCTCCGTATTCGAGAAGCAGAAAGGTGTTGGAGGCCAGGCCTCCACCTTCCCCGTGGCGGGCGCCCGCCTGGAGCACTTCTACCATCACCTCTTCCGTAGCGACCGGGAGATCCTGGCCCTGATCGACGAGCTGGGGCTGGGCCCGAAGCTCCTCTGGCTTCCTTCCCGCGTCGGATTCTTCTACCGCGGCCGGATCTATCCCTTCGTCACACCGCTGGACCTGCTCCGGTTCCGGCCAATCTCACTCTTGGATCGCGTGCGTCTTGGCCTGGTAACCGTGGCCCTGCAACGATACAGTGACTGGCGCCGGCTGGAGGGTATCACCGCCCAGAAATGGATAACCCGGTACGCCGGGCGGCGCAATTTCAACGTGGTCTGGGGTCCACTCTTGCGGGCCAAGTTCGGTCAAAGCCACAAGGACGTAGGCATGGTCTGGTTCTGGGGCAAGATACACCTGCGTGGCGCTTCCCGGGGACAGGGAGGCTGGCAGGAGAGCCTGGCCTACATGGAAGGCAGCTTCGAGCGTCTGTTGGAAGCGATGGTGGCGGAGATAACCAGGCTGGGAGGCGAGGTGCATACAGGCTGTCCGGTGGCCCGGGTTCTCACAGACGGGCCACGGGCCACGGGGGTCGAGGCCGCTGGACAGGCGCGGAGCTTCGATACCGTGCTCGCAACGGTTCCATCGCCGGTCTTCCGGCAGCTTGTGACGGATTTGCCTGCCGGTTACGGCCAGAAGGTGGATGCGATCCGTTACCAGGCGGCCCTCTGCCTGGTCATGGAGCTGGAACGGCCATTCTCTGATGTGTACTGGTTGAACATCAGCGACCCGGCCATACCGTTTGTTGGGATCATCGAGCAGACCAACTTCGTGCCGCGCGAATGGTACGGGGGCCAGAGGCTGGTCTATATCACGAACTACCTGTCAGCCCAGGACCCTCTTTACCACCAGAGCGCGGAAGAGGTCCTCTCCGCCTACCTGCCTCATCTCCAGAAGATAAATCCTGCATTCAAGAAGGAATGGGTCCGGGGCCTGCACATATTCCGGGAGGATGGGGCTCAGCCTATCGTTACTACTCACTACTCTCGCCTCATTCCGGAGCACCGGACCCCGGTGTCCGGCCTCTATCTGGCTAACACAACGCAAATCTATCCGGAAGACCGCGGAATGAACTACAGTGTGCGCCTGGGAGAGCGGGTCAGCCAGCTTATCCTGGAAGATAAAAGGCCGATCGCCACCAGCTAACTTAGTCGCCTCTAGCGGGCTGGCCCATACTTATGGCCGGCCAAAGCGGTATTATGTTTGTATGGGAATACTATCCCGGTTGTGGCCTGTCTGGGTTTGCCTGGGCTTCCTGGTGGGCTTTGCCTCTGCCAGGCTCCTGCCGGACATCGGGCCTCCGGTATTGACAACCAGTCCCGCTGCCCCGGGCCGCACCACACCAGCCCCCACTTTGGAGCCCTCTCTTGCCACTCCGGAGCCTCCCACACCAACGCCAGAGCCGTACATACCGTGCAAGGACGATCCCGGCCTGGTCCCGCCTCCCCCACCTGGGCCGGAAGGGGAGCCAGCGAACTACTTGCATACGTGCAACGGAGCGCTCTACGATAGCAGAGGCCTCCTAGCCCAAATCACCGGCATAAACTGGTACGGGATCGAGGAGAGATCGTACGCACCGGGGGGCCTGGGCGTGCGCAATTGGAAGACAATTCTCGCCCAGATCGCCTCCATGGGATTCAACAGCATCCGGTTGCCCTTCAGCAACGATGCCCTGCGCCCGGGCGCGGCGCCAGCGGATATTGACTATGAGCTCAACCCGGACCTCCGGGGCTTGAGTCCGCTGGAGATTATGGACAGGATTGTCGCGGGCGCCCGGGAGCTGGGGCTCAAGGTGATTCTAGACAGGCACCGGCCTGATAGCTCCGGGCAGTCTTCCTTCTGGTACACGGCCGGGGTTACTGAAGTGCAATGGATCGCCGATTGGAGGATGCTCGCCCGGCGCTATCGTGGCAACGACACCGTTATCGGAGTTGACCTGCACAATGAGCCGGCCGAAGGTCTGACCTGGGGAACCGGTATCCCGGGGACGGACTGGAAGATGGCGGCTGAAAGGGCCGGGAATGCTGTCCTGGAGGAGAACCCTTACCTCCTGATACTGGTAGAAGGCATATATGACTATGGCGATCTCTTCTGGTGGGGAGGCAATCTCAAGGGCGTCCGTTTTGCCCAGGTCAACCTGAAGATACCCAACCGCGCGGTCTATAGCCCCCATGATTTCGGACCCGGCGTATATCCGCAGTCCTGGTTCAGCGACCCCAGTTTCCCGGCAAACCTGGAGGGAGTGTGGGACGCGCATTGGGGCTTCATCCGGAAGCAAGGGATTGCGCCGGTGGTAGTGGGGGAGTTTGGCGCCCACTCAACCGGAGCAGACATAGAGGGCACTTACCAGCGAAAGTTCGTACAGTACCTTAAACAGAACGGCATCGGATACCTCTACTGGGCCCTCAACCCTGATTCACCGGACTCCGGAGGCCTGCTGGAGAGAGACTGGGAGACTCCCGCCGGCAACAAGCTGGAGCTAATCTCCACATACCAGTCGCCCCTCATAGGGATAACCGCAACCGCTTCACTACAAGTCCGCCCGCCGGTGATCACGCCCTGACCTCGTCACCAGGCAATGTCTTCTTTGCCTCGATAGCGCCGTGGTTGCTCAGCTCCCGACCATTGGTGCAACGGCGAGGCCTCAAACGCCTTGACAAGCCACGGACGCATGTGCAAAGATTTTTTTCATGCAGCGCCCTCATTCGACAGGGAGTCCTTGTCTCGATGATTGAATTATATCCATAGGGAGGAAAACAGTGTTCAGTAGAAAAATCTGGCCTTTGGCTCTCGCAATGGTGGTATTGCTGACCGCCGGCGCCTGCGCCCCGACAGCTTCATCGCCCACGGCGGCGCCGACCAAGGCCGCAGCGGCCGCTCCAACCCAGGCGGCTTCTATCGCAACGCCGGCCACGGCAGCCACGCCGGCGGCGCCAGCCGCAACCGCCAAGCCGGTGACACTGAAGTACGGCTCATTGCCTGGCGTCTTCAACGCCGCATTCTATGTAGGCATGGACAAGGGTTACTTCAAAGAGCAGGGCATCACCATAGAGACCGTTGATTTCAAGGCCATCAACGATCTCATCGCTCCCCTGGGAACCGGGCAACTGGATATTATTGGTATGCCCCCAAGTGCCCCCCTCATTACCGCGGCCGATCGCGGCATCGAACTGAAGATGGTGGCCGGCCTCAGCGCCTCCGCCGCCCCGACCTATGAGCATACCTGGATCGTGCTCCGCAAGGATCTAAAAGACTCCGGCCAGGTCAAGACCGCAGCGGACCTGAAAGGTCAGAAGGTAGCCATCACCTCACCGGGCGGGCTGGCCGACCAGACGGTCCAGATTATGCTGGACCAGGCCAAGTTGAAGCCCGGCACCGACGTGGAAGTGGTTACCCTGGCTGCGGCCGATGCGACCGCCGCCTTCGCCAACAAGGCTATCGCCGCTGGCTACACCCTGGAGCCCCAGGCCTCCCAGAGCGTCCAGCAGGGCATCGCCGAGAAATGGCTGCCCATCAGTCAGTTTTTCGGAGGCAAAGTCCAGACGGGGGTCATCATCTACGGACCGAATATGTTCAAGGACAAAGATGTCGCCCAGCGCTTTATGGTAGCCTATCTCAAGGGCGCCAGGGACTATCTTGCTTCCTTGGCCTCCAAGGACAAGAGGACGGACACGGTCAACTCGCTTATCAAGTATACTCCGGTCAAGGACCCAAAGGTATATGACCTTATGCAGCTGCCCTACGTCGATCCCAACGGCCAGCCGGACAAGAGCAGCCTCGATAGCCAGTACAAGTTCTGGGTGGACAAGGAAGTGTATAAGGGTACGAAGACCTTCGATGACATAACGGACCTGTCATACATAAACTATGCTGTCCAGAAGCTGGGCAAGCAGTAGCTGGTAGTTGGTAACTAGGATGCAGAGCCGCCTGACTCCGGAGCTGATTCAGGAGTACACGGAGAAGGGCTATTGGGGAGAGCTGACCGCGGCAGAGCGGTTCGACCTGACGGCGCAGGCCCACCCGGATAAGGTCGCCGTCATCGACTCGCACAAGCGGACTACCTTCAGAGAGCTGTCCACTATGTCACGCAGGATAGCTCTCGGACTGCTTGAGCTGGGCATCAGGCCCGGCGACAGGCTGGTGGCCCAGCTTCCCAACCGGGCCGAAACGCTGGCGGTCATCCTGGCCGCCTCCCGTATGGGTGCAGTGCTGGCTCCGGCGGTGCATTACTACCGTGCCGCCGAGATGGAGTATATCCTGGCCCATTCGGAGGCAATGGCGGCTATCGTCCCAGAACCCATTGATGGCTTCGACTACTCGGAGATGATGGCGGGACTCCGGCCTCGTTTGCCGGCCCTCCGTCATGTCCTGGTGCTGGACGAGAGTCCCCCTCCCAGCACGGTCTCGCTGACCCGAATACTGGAGGACCCGCTGGAAGACCGACACCCTCCGGACTATCTGGGCCGGTTCCGCCCGGACCCCAACGATGTCACGGCTCTAATTTACAGTTCGGGAACAGAGGCCGCGCCCAAGGCGCCAATGTGGACTCAGAACATGCTGCTCTTGAGCTACTGGCGGACCGAACTGCTGGGCGTGACTGCAGATAGCGTCGTGTTGAACCTTGCGCCCCTCTTCCATGGGTTCGCCCTGGTGATAGCCGGCATGGCCGTATCTTTTCACCATGGAGCCACACTGGTCTTGATGGACCGGTTCGTGCCGGAAGAGGCCGCGAAGCTGGCGGAGCGGGAGCGGGTCTACGCAATCCTGGCAGTGCCACCGCAGATTGCCTCCATCCTGTCTCTGGACCTGTCACGTTATGACCTCAGCTCCGTAGGAGTTGTGGTCACAGGAGGAGCGGCCGCCCCCGCGGAGATCAAGCGACAGATCAGGGAGAAGGTTGGCTGCAATCTAATCGCCCTCTGGGGCTCAACCGAAGGGGGCTCCCTGATGGCCCGGCTGGACGACTCGCCAGAGGTGATCGACACGACGGTAGGACGCCCGGTACACCCGGCTGCAGAGTTTCGCGTCCTGGCGGACGACCGGCTGACGGAGGTGCCGCCGGGGGAGATCGGTGAGCTGGCCCTGCGAGGACCGACGGTGTTCGCGGGCTATTTCAAGGACCCGGAGCGCACCGACGCCATCTTCAACCGTGAGGGCTTTTGCCTGACGGGCGACCTGGCATACGTTGATCAGGATGGCAACTGGCGGATTGTCGGCCGACGGAAAGAGATCATCAATCGGGGCGGAGAGAAGATCAGCCCGCTGGAAGTAGAAGAGGCGATAGTCGCCCACCCCGGAGTGGCGGCTGTTGCTGTCGTTGCCATGCCCGACAGGCGGCTGGGTGAGCGGACCTGTGCCTACGTTGTTCCGAAAGAGGGAGCGCAGGTCACGCTGGAGGACATGGTATCCTTTCTGCGGGGCCGGGGACTGGCGACTTTCAAGCTCCCGGAGCGCCTGGAGCTGGTAGATAGACTGCCCATGACCGGCAGCAGCAAAGTGCGCAGGAACGTGCTGCGCGAGGATATCGCGCGCAAAATCCAGGAGGAAGATGCGCAGCGGGAACGTGTACGGCAGGGCTGACTCTGAGGTATACTGTGGCTCGCAGGCGGGCGCCGAGGGGGGGCCTGGGGCTCCGTTAACCAAGCAAGATAGATCAGGAGAAGAGTAACGTGGTCGAGTATAAGAGGAAATCCAAGTTAGGGGACGTCGAGAGCGCCATGAAGCTCATCTCGGACGGGATGTACGTCGGCTTCGGTGGACACGTCTTTTTCAACAAGCCGAGCTACTTCGTCAGAGAGATGGTAAAGCGGGGCTTCAAGGACCTCACGATCTCCGGGTCGCCCTACGCCAGTTATGAGTTCGACCTGCCCATCGGCGCCGGAATGGTCAAGAAGGTGATGGCTGGCAACTGTGGGTTCGAGTACATGGGGTTTGCCCCGAACTTCCGCAAGGCAGCCACTAACGGAAGCGTGGAGGTCGCCATTGGGGACGAGGCGACGATCGTCGGCAGTTATATGGCGACCGTCGAAGGGATGCCGTATCACCCCATCAACTCCATCAAGGGCAGCGACGTTGCTAAATACTCCACTCTGGTGAAGGAGTATACGGGGCCATTCGGCGACCGTCTGTACGCATGTAAGGCACTGCAACCGGACGTGGTCATACTGCACGCCCCACAGGGCGACGAGTACGGCAATATCCGCTATTACAATAGCATCTTCTTCGAGCGGATCATGGCCAAGATCGGCAAGAAGGTCATCGTGACCGTGGACGAGCTGATCAGCAACAGCAAAGTGCGAAGCGAGCCGGAGAAGACAATGATACCCGGCTTCCTGGTTACCACCGTGATTCACGCCCCCTATGGGTCGCATCCCTGCCAGTCTACCGGCCAGTACGCACATGACGAGGAGCATCTCCTGGACTATATCCAACGGGGAAGGGCCAGCATGTCGGGGAACGATCCTAAGCCTTTCGACGAGTACTTGCAGAAGTACTGCTACGAGCCGAAGGACATCTACGACTACATCGACCGCGCTGGCGGCATGAAGAGAATGGAAGAGCTGAGGAGGAGATGGATCTATGGATAGCAGCTTGAGGTACACCTGGCCCGAGCAGATGGTGGTGGTGCTGGCGCGCGATCTCAAGAATGAGGACATCGTCATTGTGGGTGGCGCCCGGCACGACATCCCCTTCGCGGCTACCATGCTGGCAAAGCGTCTGCATGCCCCGGACATGACACTGCTGACTACAGGGCAATTCATCAACCCCAAGCTCACGGCCCTACATTTCAGCGGCCACACCTCGGTAGTCTATAGCACCGAGGCCGATGCTATGGTCGATGGTTATGAGGTATTCGAGCTATCGGAGAGGGAAGGGGCCCTGTCCTGTTTCTTCTATCATGGCATGCAGCTGGACAAGTTCGGCAACTGCAACAATCACGTCATAGGAGATATCAATAATCCTACGCTGCGCGGGCCCGGGATGGTCAATGTCTCGATGTCCGTCAATACGCAGCGAACTTATCTATTCCCGATTCGCCACAACAAGCGCACGTTCGTCGAGCGCGTGGACTTCATTTCCGCCGTCGGGCACATTGATGGCTACGACAGCAGAAAGAAGGCCGGAATCAATACCGAAGGGCCGCGGCTCTGCGTATCGCCTCTGGGCCTTTTCGACTTCCATCCGGTCAGCAAGATGATGCGGCTGAAGTCTATCCACGAGTTCTCTTCTCTCAAGGAGATAGTCGACAACACGGGGTTCGAGCTAATCATGCCGGAAGGGGAGATCCCCACGACCCCGCCGCCGACTGATGAAGAGTTCGAAGTGCTACGGAACGAGATAGACCCGTCCGGCGTGCTCAGAGGAGAGGCCGGCAGGCTGTAGGTACCATCCAACAAGTAAGGTCAGCGGGATAGACCCGCCCCACACGAGAAGGATAGCGGGGCCCCTCAGACATTGAGAGGCCCCGCTCATTATCCGCCACCGTTAGCTCCCCCTCCCAGACTGTTCATGAGAATACCGCTGCAGCCTTCGGCCGGATGGACCTTGCACAGGCATCTCTCCCTTTAACGAGCCAATCGATGGGAAGCCATCAGCGTCCGCCCGGGCCTTAGTCTTCGTCGTTCCGAAATGTAGCGACTGCTTGATTGGACGGGGGGCTCTCTCCCCACCTGTTCACTGCTGTAACCACGTAGTAATAGGTGACATTTCTGGTCACCGCATTGTCCTTGTAGTCAGTGTCTTTGCCAACAGACGCAAGCAGTGAAAGCCTATCCCGGGAGGTGCCCCGGTAAACACGATACCCGCTGATGGAGCTGTCCCGGCTGGACGCCGGGCGGGACCACTTCAGCTCGATCCCCTTGCCTTCTTCCGGCGAGGCACTCAGGCCCTGTGGGGCCGAGGGCGGGGAACCGGCAGCGGGCGGTGTTGGACTGCGCGTAGCTGTCGGCGACGGGTCGGGACTGCGGGTGGGTTTAGGCGACCGCGTAGGCGTTGCAGTGGAGGTAGCGGTCGCAGTTGCAGCCGGCGCAGGCGTGACAGTGGGCGTGGAGGTTGGAATTACCGGCGGGGGAGTCGCAGTTGGAGGTATTGCGGTGGGCATCCGAGTTCGAGGTGGCGCCTGGGTAGGCGTAAGTAGCGGCCCGGGCGTCGCCTCGGGCGTCAGCTCAACCCAAGGGGCTGGCGCCAGGTAATCCTCTGACCCGGCTGATGGCGCTAACGGAGGGTCCGCCGCGTTAAGAGCTATTCCGGTAGATAGCCTGCCCGGGGTTGGAGCAGAAACCAGCGCAGCGAGAGCCGTGACACCATCCTCGCTGTCCGTGGCCTTGGCTTCGATTGTGGCCTCCGGGCTGGCCGGGGAAGCCGACAGGTGAAGGACAGCGTCGCTGCTAAATGGAGGCTGAAAGCTATATGGCGCGCTGCTGATTGGTGGGGCATTGATGACCTTGCCAGTGCCGGGGTCGTACCAATCTACCCGATAGCTGCCCTGAGGCAGGTCCAGGGTAAACGGTTCGCCAGATGCCGTATATGCTATATATGACCGTCCTGCTTCAGCCAGAACGTAGACTCGATTGCCTGAGGCGACCAGGCTGTTCTGGCTGGACATCTTCCAGTACTCTATCCCTCTGGATGTCCAGAAGTCCACCATCAGCTTAATGTCATCATAAAAGGGGCTGCCATACCAATCGGCCGAGTAGACTGGAAGAGACCCACCGAAAGAGCGGGCATCGCCGGCGCTGCCGTAGCCGCCGGCGGTCGCAATGCCCCAGATGGCGTTTCGGTGTATTGTCTGTGACGATGTGATCGGAAGAATCTCACCAATGAACCCGTATCCCTCGTTGACTACGGGCATGCCGTTCCCCAGGTTGTACTGGATGCTGGCATTTCCCCAGAGGTCGCCGTCCGCGTGAACGCGGTTCCGTGTTCCGTACTGAACCGTCGCATGGACCGGCCAGCCGGACCCAAAGAACTGGAAGTCGCTGCGCGTCTGCTGGTCCACGGTCAACGGACGCAGGAGATTGCCGCGCCTCATCCACGGGTCTTCGTTCCTTATAATGGCGCCCATGCCGTCCCAATAGGACTGCTCTTTCCCCGTATAGTTCCACCCGCTTGCCAGGTTCCAGATCACGTTGTGGTAGCCCGCGAACCGGGCCAGAACGTAACGCAGGTACCGATCATCCTCCGCCGGGGCGCCGAAGGCGCCGCCTGTATCCGTAAAGAGTATGAGCTCGGCGATCATGCCCCGGGAGCCCAGGTACTGGACCACCTCGTCGAGCTTCTGCCAATGGGCCAGGTATAGCTGGCTATGATCGCCGTTGGCAAAAGGCTGAGAGTTGGGGTATCCGTTCTTGTCCGTTCCCCACGGAATGACGAGCATCCGGACCAGATTCATTCCATGGGCCTGGCTACTGTCTACGGCCTTCTTCCAGTTATCGCCTGCCAGAGCATTACGAATGATTTCATAGTAGGTCTGTCCCCACATGAAGTAGCGCGTGCCGTCGTCATAGGTGAAGCTGCCGGGGTAATTGGCGTCACGTCTCAGGAAGCCGTGGTTACCTTCCATGGGTGCAACAACCTCGAAGCTACCCTTCTGGCTTAGTCCCTCGTCCGGAGGGCTGGCCCTGGTGGAGTAGGTCCACGTCCCTATCTCTGTCGGAGCAAACCGGACTCGAAACTTTTGCCCCCCGTCCCAGAACCCTTGAACCTCCCTGGTCGTCGAGCCCGGCCCCTGGAAGATGGCGGATAGAGCTACCTCCGTATACGGATTGCCATAACTACCGGTGGCAGTCAAAGCGATCTCATAGGCGCTGTACTGCGGGACGGATCCCTGAGTATTGGGCCGGGGAACAGGAGCACGAGTTGGGATCGGAGGGCCTTGAGCAGGGTATGCCGGACCAAGTCTCTTACTCTCGCTGCAGGACATAGTGGCGAGTCCTGGCAACGTAGCTAGAAGCGTTACGGCCAGCAGGAGGCGTTTCGTGGAGATCCAGCCCATACCTCAAGGCTAGTTTCGCGCTTCTACAGAGTCAAGTTACAGCATAGTCAGGTAATGGCGTACGGTTCCGTCGGCACCGGCTCGGGCGCGCTGGCGTAGCGATCATAAGCCATCAGCGCTATCTGGGATATGAGCTCAATCGCCTCACCCTCGTTGACCTCGTTGGTGAGGATGCTGATAGCGAAGCTCCCGGCCGGCCCAAAGACAATGCCGGCATCGTTGATCACGCCGGGCAAGCTACCCGTCTTATGGGCGGCGATGGCCTCGATGGGCAGGAGGGCGGGAATCCGGTCATTCAGACGCTGTCGCTCGAGTAGCTCGGTCATTGAGCTACTGGCCTCGGCACTCAGCAGTTGCCCGGCTGCGAGACTCTCAAAGAAAGCCGACATGTCCGAAGGAGTTGTCCAGAAGTATCCGTCCTCGAGCCAGGTCTGGGTCATTCCCAGCTCGGCGGCGGCGGATTCCACGGAATGCCAGCCTCCTACTCGCCGCGCCAGGGCGAAGGCGGCTGCATTGTTGCTGGCCGTTATCATATCCTCCATGGCCTCGGCGACACTCAACGAATCGCCGGGGCCGAGCCAGGAGTATGGCCCGTCCTGTTCGGTGTCCCCCGCGTAGATTGCCACATAGTCATTAAGTGCCAGCTCTTCATACTCCAACTGCTGATAGACTCTGTACATCACCAGTAGCTTGTAGGTGCTGGCGGCCAGGAACGGCTGGTCGGCATTAATCAGGACCGTCCGGCCGGCGCTCAGATCCCGGATGACAACCCCATACTCGCCAGCCTGGTCACGCAGGCAGTCTTCGATCTCCGCTTGCAGCTCGGTGTCGATGGTACCTGACTGGAGAGCCGGGTACCGGCCATGGCCGCCCGGCGGAGGACCGGCCAGCCCACGGATCCCGTAGGCTCGAGCGGTCACCGGCTCCGTGCCACCGGGGTGCTGGTGGCCACCCGGCAGCGAGATTGCCCCTGCCCGCGGGGTCTCACCCAGCCCCATGGCCGCGAACAGAAACATCAGGGTCAACCCGAGGGCTATCCGGCGCGTCATCACCATCTATCCGAGGTACTCTCCAGCTAAAACGAGTCCCGGTTCGTCTAGTTACACCGGCAGCATAGCTGCGGTACATGGAGATCTTCTTAAAGAGAGCTTAAGGGGACTGAATTCGCGGCAGGGCGAAATGACGTAATTGTTCGCTCTGATTCACCACCTGATTGTCGTTGCCAGGAGTGGGAGCCCTTGGTAGCGGTGAAGACTCCCCAAGTACCGTTACTTCTGGTCTAAAGATAGCCCTTTAGATACGTATCTTTTTACCTGGGCATGTATCTTTGGATACATAGACAAAGCTCCGTTTCACTGTGATAATTGCGGTGCATCACACGTAGGAGGGTATAGTGACCAGGAAAGCTATAGTCGCGGTCTCGCTTGCGGCTTTGGCGCTCGTACTCGTATCTTTTAGTCTTTTTTACGAGTCCGCCAGATCAGCGACCCAACCACAGCCCCTTAACATCACGGTTTCGCTAATACCTAATAACGGGACCCACCTCGTAGCCGGCGAGGTGGCTGAGGTAGTAATCACCCTCAGGGACAAAACCGGCGCCCCTCTCAGCAAGAGTGATTTTGCGACCTTAAACCTCTACGGTTACGGTCCGCAGGAGATGTCCAAGACAAAGACCGCTGTCAAGCTGCTCAATGCTACGGCGGACCGGTCCAAGACCCCACACCACTACATTGACCTCACGAAGAGCACCGATGTCCGTACTGAGGGGAACATCCTCAAGTACACTCTTCAGCCGGTCAGCGACGAAGATCCAGGAACTTATACGTTGGTCCTATATGCAGTAAAGAAGGACAATGCGCTGGACCAGGTATTTGCACTGGCCGATTTCCAGCTGCTAACTCCGAACGTCGAGAAGCAGGTTGTGGAGAGAGAGAGCTGCGCGGCATGCCATCAGGGTGCTGATAGTGGCCAGTTCTACCTGCACCACACAGATGTTGGCCGCAGCCCCGTTGGCAGCCCTTCGATCGACTCCTGGCCGGTCCGTACCTGCAAGGCTTGCCATAACAACGAGGGTTATGCTGCCTTCAGCTCGCAGATCGATGGAAGCAGAACGGTAGACCCGATAGTCAAGCGAGTCCACGGCGTACACATGGGAGAGCACCTCAAGAACGCGTTCAATACTGACCCTGACAAGGGGATGTTCAAGCTTTATACGGAGGTTCTCTTCCCGGCAGACGTCAGGAACTGTACTACCTGCCACGCGGATGACCGCTGGAAGACCAAGCCCTCCCTCCAGGCCTGTACGGCCTGCCACGATGCTACCTGGTTCGGCGACGCTGCCGCCGTGCCTCAGGGTCTTAAGGCGCACGCCGGCGGCCCGCAGGCTAACGATAACGCCTGCGCGACCTGTCACCCGGCAGATACCGGGGGACTGATGCCGGTGGCCGTGGCCCACAAGGTCGCGCCCACAGCCTTCAGACAGGTAGTGGAGCTGGACATGAGCCCTCCAGCGAACGGCAAGTTCTACGTGGCCGGCGAAGCGCCGACAGTAACTATCGTGGTCAAGGACGCCGCCACCGGCCAGACGATTGATCCCAACACGCTGGTCGAGCCCGCCAACTCCGCCAATGCCGGGTCTAACGAGCTCAGGCGGGGCAATATCTTCGTCTCGGGTCCCCGGCGGGATACCCAGCCGGTGCTCACTACTGCAGCCGCAAGTAGCACGGGCACCTACGCCAGCAATGATTTCCGGGTATTGAGGGACAAGTCCAAGGCCGACCCGAGAGTTACACGTACGAATACCAGCATGATCTACCAGTTGGATGACGTAGCCGGCCTCAGGCCGGGTACATACACCGTCTGGGTGGAGACCATGCCCGGGCCAGCAATCGCCCTCGGAGGCTGGGGGCTCCTGAACTTCCAGGTCGGCACCGAGACCCCTGAGAAGAAGGTAGCCACCAACTGCGTCGATTGCCATCGAGACACCAGCATGCATGCCAACTACTTTGCCGTCGCATTCGACACGGATATCTGCAAGAGCTGCCATGACTACAAGCGTCAGATTGCCGGCAAGTCCGGTTGGACCGACAGCAACAATGGCTTTGGCGCTGCGCCGATGGCTCGGCGGGTACATGGAGTGCACTTCGGAGCCTACCTGGATAAGCCCGGAGAGGTACATGCCACGGTAGACTACTCCGGCGTGATCTTCCCTCAGGACGTGAGGAACTGCACCAAGTGCCACGCGGAGACCTCCAGCTGGAAGGAGAAGCCATCGCGGGTGGCGTGTCTTGCCTGCCACGACAGCGATGCGGCGATAAGCCATGCTACCCTTCAGACAGTTGATCTAACGCCAGCCGAGCCTTATCGCGGCGATGAGGTCGAGAGCTGCGTGGTCTGCCATGGTGCGGGCAGGGAATGGTCACCGGACAAGGTTCACAATGTCTCGAACCCTTACCGGGCGCCATATCCCAGGGAGTGATACCAGTAGTCCTGGAAGCCTGATTTTCGGCAGGCATTTATCGATAGCGCTAGTCTTGGAGGGGGGCTTTTTCGAAGCCCCCCTCCTCATTTTCTGGAGCAGAAAGTGGCGGCCAAAGTATACGTTATCGCGGAGCTATGGAGTCTCCGCTGGCGACCGAGGGGTCTTGAATAGATCGCGCAGCAGCAGGACCCCGCCAACGCCAACTACGACGATCGCAAGTGAAAAGACGGCGGTCAATGCGAGAACGAGTCCCCACCACCATCCAGCCGGCTCCGTCTCCCCTGAGGCCAGCCCCGTGACAACGGCAAGTGTCTGAGCGCCAACCAGCAAGCCAATTGCTATGCCCAAACCCCAGCCAATAAGTCTCCAGTGCGAATGCGCCCGTAGCGCCGCCCAGATGAGCAAACCTCCACCGACCAGGATAGCCGGGAACAGCTCAGCAGGCATGAGAAAGTCAAACCGGAACACGCGATACATAATGACTACAGCAACGGATAACAAGACTGGCGCCAGAATTGGGAGCCATACCAGCGCCGTTCCTATGATTGCCAGGGTCTTGGTGAGACCGCTCTTCCTTCTCATGTTCTATAAACCCCCTGGGTAGCAAACCGGCTACGACCAACATAGGCCCTTGCAGACCGAGCCTGCGGTCTCGGCGCAGGCAGCCTGATTCATCTGACCTGCGCTCTTCAAATCTACTCGTCCTCTTAGAACTGTTGCCTCCCTTTGAGCGTGGCGCCTGTTAACCCCTGCCGCGTGAAGCACCCCTTCCGGCGCCCAGCAAGATACCTGCTCCGATCACAAACCCCAGGTTGTACCATCCGCCGTTGTTATGCACTTCGTACATGTGAACGTCGGGACGAAAGAGGGAGATGATGAATGTAAAGGGTGCGATAATGCCATGCCACAGGCCAAGCCAGAACCCGGCAACAGCTCCCCCCTCACGCGGCATATTCTGAAGCTCGTTTGGCCCCGGAGCACAGGCACTCAGTGCCAGCGCCAAAATCACCAGCAAGGCGAGAAGGACGAGGACTCTTATCTTCATCTCGATGTACCTCCTGAGCGAACGTGCGGACAATGAGCGGGGCGCCCAATGCAGCCGCGTCTATCAGACCCAACACCACTAACTCACATTATGCGCTTCTGGCGGACGGTTAGCATCAGCCGGCTGACCGGATGTTGCTTCTTCCAGGCCTAAAGCCGCCACTTTAGTTGACAATGGCCCTGATAAATGCTATATATAGGCTGCCATGTACCTGCTCTGGCAGGATGTGAGCACGGGAAACTGAGTTCTAATAACCGCTTGGATCAGGTGTGACCGAGACGGGAGAGAAGGCGTTCGCCCTTTGGCCCTTCAGGTCTGCCTGAAGGGTTTTTTGTTTTGCGGGCGTTTAGATGGATGCGGGATTCATAGGAGCTGGAACGGTGGGGGCGGCCCTGGCGCTAACCCTGGCTAAGCGGGGTTACCGGGTAGCAGCCATCGGAAGCCGAAGTCTAAGCTCGGCCGAGCGTTTGGCCGGTCAGATCGATGGGTGCCAGGCGGTTCGTACGCCACAGGATGTAGCCGGCGTGGCCGACCTTGTCTTTATCACTACCCCCGACGCTGCCATCGGCGAGGTAGCCGCTCAGGTCCACTGGCGCACCGGCCAGATGGTGGTACACTGTAGCGGCGCCGATTCAACGGATGTCCTGGAGCCGGCCCGTGCGCAGGGCGCCCAGGTCGGAGCCTTTCATCCCCTTCAAAGCTTTGCCAGTCCCGCCCAGGCAGTCGAGAACCTGCCGGGCTCTTTTTTTGCGTTGGAGGGCGAGGAGCCTCTCCTGGGCACACTCAAGGAGATGGCACAGGCCCTCGGCGGGCGTCACGCGGTGTTGAAGCCGGGCGATAAGGTGCTCTATCACGCTGCGGCCGTCTTCGTATCGAACTACACGGTTGCCCTGATGGGAATTGCCGCCGAACTCTGGCGGGCTTTCGGCGTCTCCCAGGAGCAGGCGACCAGCGCCCTTCTGCCCCTTCTTCAGGGCACGGTCAACAATATCGGCCGCGTTGGGCTGCCCGATTGCCTCACCGGACCCATCGCCAGAGGCGATACCGGCACTATCCAAAAGCACATTACAGCACTCACTAGTGTCGCGCCCAGTCTCCTGCCAGCCTACCGGGAGATGGGGATGCGAGCAATACCCATCGCGCTGGGCAAAGGCAAGATAGACGAGGAGAAAGCTGCCCAGATGGAGGCCCTGCTACAGGGCTCTAAAACTTAGACTAACAGGCGGGAGGACTTAGGATGCGCATTATGCTCAAGAGCAAGATCCACTGGGCCAGGGTCACTGAGGCAAACGTAGACTACGAAGGAAGCATCACCATTGACCGGGATCTGATGCAGATGGCAGACATTCTGCCTTATGAGCAGGTACATGTACTGGATGTAGACAATGGGTCCCGCCTGACCACGTACGCTATTGAGGGACCGGCAGGCTCGCGCGTCTTCTGTATCAACGGAGCGGCCGCCCGTCTGGTGGAGAAGGGGCACAAGGTTATTATCCTGACCTACCAGGACGTGCGAGACGAAGAGGCTACATACCACCGGCCGCGGGTAATCCATATGGACGCGCTGAACGCAGTAGTTGGGTAAACAGGAATCAGGGGGGTGGAGAAATGCGGGTAACAATAACGCGGCTGAGGGAGATGAAGGGGCGGGGAGAGAAGATATGCATGCTGACCGCCTACGACTTCTCGACCGCTCGTTTTCTGGATGAGGTTGGGATACCGGTAATACTGGTGGGGGACAGCCTGGGCATGGTAGCGCTGGGCCACCAGTCCACCATACCGGTAACCCTGGATGAGATGCTGCACCATACGCGGGCGGTGGTCCGGGGCTCTGAGCACGCCCTGATCGTCGGCGATATGCCTTTCATGACTTACCACACGAGCATACCGGATGCGATCCGGAATGCCGGGCGGTTCCTCCAAGAGGGAGGCTGCCAGGTGGTCAAGCTGGAGGGTGGGCAGAGGATGGCCGATACCATCCGGCACATCGTCGACTGCGGTATCCCGGTTATGGGCCACATAGGACTGACGCCCCAGTCAATCAATCAGCTCGGGGGCTTCAAGGTGCAGGGCAAAAACCCGGCGGCCGCGATCGGTCTCCTTGAAGATGCCAGGGCGCTGGAAGCCGCCGGTGTCTTCGCCATCGTCTTGGAATGCGTACCGGCGCCCCTGGCGAAGCTGATCACCGAGACGGTGAGCGTCCCGACCATCGGCATCGGCGCTGGCGTCCACTGCGACGGCCAGGTCCAGGTCATCGCCGACCTGCTCGGCCTCTTCAGTGACTTCGTGCCCAAGCACGCCAAGCAGTACGCCAAGCTCGGCGAGGCCATCAAGCAGGCCGTCAACGAGTACATGAATGACGTTCTCACCGGCAGCTTCCCAACAGACAAGGAGAGCTTCCCGATGGATGAGAGCGTGATCGCCGAAATTACGGACAAAGAGGCTGCCCGGACCCATTAGTGCGATACCGGAGCCCTTTTATAATATTGTGACGCCCCGCGCCGTGCGCGGGGCGTCCTGCTTCACGCTGACAGCACCCGCGAACCCGCAAAATGTGTTAGAATCGGGTGAAGCTGGCGTTACCTGGCGAAAGAGTCTTCCAGGTATCGGTGGGCACCCTCATCCAGATCTTATCCCACTAGCCCGCCTGTCGTTCCCGGCTTCGCGGGAATACAGCAGCGGAGCGGGGACTCCCACACCAGCGAGTACGGCCATAAAGGAGGGCCAGGCAGCCCGATGATGACCCAAGCCAAGATTCCCTCGATCGTCAAGCGAAACACCATCATACTGGCGCTGTCGCAGGCACTGGTGGGCGCCGGAACGCAACTGGTCCCGACGTTGGCCCCGATACTATCGGTGGAGCTTCTCGGGTCGGCTGCGGCGGTCGGAGCAGGTATCGCCATCATCGGCATCAGCCGCCTTATCGTGGCGTATCCGTTGGGCAAGCTGATGGATACCTACGGCAGGCGCGCTGGACTGGCGCTGGGGATGGCCATCGCCATCATCGGCACCATTCTAACAGGGCTGTCCGCGGTTTGGCACTCCTTCCCACTGTTCGTCATCGGGATGCTGGTGTTCGGGATGGGAATGGGCGCGGCACAGCAGCTCCGATTGGCTGCAGCGGATATGTACCCGCCCAGCCGGCGGGCACAGGGGCTGGGGTACGTGCTGACAGGGTCGCTCCTCGGCGCCCTTGGCGGGCCGCTGGTCATCAAAGCGGCCGAGTATGTGTCGCCCGGGCTGAGCCTGCCGCCACTGGCGACACCCTGGCTAATCGTGCCCGTGCTAATATTGCCGACCCTTCTGCTCATACTGTTTATGCGGCCAGACCCCAAAGACATCGCCATGCACCTGGACCAGTACTATCCGGGCTACAAGCCCGACGTGCCTGCAAAGGATGCCAAGCCGGGCCCCACCGGAGCCCGGGTCTTCTTGAGAGATTATCCGAAGCTGGTAGCCGTCGTCGCCAGCTTCGGCGCCCAGGGCACTATGTCCATGGTAATGGCGATGACCTCGCTGGCGCTGGCGTACCACGGCCACAGCCTGGCGGCGATCTCTGCATCCGTTTCGGTCCACGTCATCGGCATGTTCGGATTCTCGATTCCGCTGGGCAAGCTGGCTGACGCCATCGGACGGCGCATTCTGCTCTTCATGGGCATATTCGCTGCCATAATAGGTACGATGCTGGTGCCAAGCAGTCCCGAGTACTGGGTCATCACCCTGGGAACGTTCATGGTTGGCCTGGGATGGTCTTGTGTCAACGTCGCATCGACGGCGGTGATCGCCGATACGACTCAGCCGTACGAGAGGGGGCGGGCGATCGGCACGAACGATGCTTTTTCCAGCGCCGCGGGAATCGTTCTTCCTCTGCTCGCCGGGCCGCTGGTGGACGCCGTTGGCCTGAACTCTGTTGCCGTACTCGGCCTGATAGTGCTGGCAGCGCCCCTGCCGCTCCTGGTCCGGCTGCGCGAGCCTTCTCCGGGAAAGTACGAGCACACCAGACCCGTGCCGGAGAGGGTGTAAGAGTCTCTTCTACTGGTCAAGTCGGCTGCGGGGCGGTTGGCTGGGCCGCTGGATGGGGGGTCGCTCATGGACGGAGGCAGGCGGATCGGCGCTTGGGTGCTGCTTGGGGCATCGCCCTTAGGCTGAAAGCCATGGGCTGAAAAGCCGAAGCCCACTTAAGGGGCTGATTTGCTCGTAGCCTGTGATAGTTTCTGGTGGCCCAGGAGCGGGGCTAGTACGGCAGGGACCTGGTAGGAGCGATGGCACTGCCTCGCCCGCTGCTCAGGGTATCTTGTTGCCTCACGTGCCTGCTGCCATGCGGCACCGGCGAGGATGTGTTAGCTTCGCTTGAGGACGGCCAGGAACGCTTCCTGGGGAATCTCCACGTTGCCCACCCGCTTCATGCGCTTCTTGCCGGATGCCTGCTTCTCCAGGAGCTTACGCTTACGAGTCACGTCGCCTCCGGACATGCGGGCCAAAACGTCTTTGCGCATGGCCTTAATGTTTTCCCGGGCGATGACCTTTCCGCCGATGGCCGCCTGGAGGGGCACCTCGAACATCTGGCGGGGAATGATCGTCCGTAGCTTCTCCACCAGGGCCTTGCCTTCCCGCTGGGCATCATCACGGTGGATGATGCGTGACAGGGCGTCCACCGGCTTCTCGTTCACCAGGATATCGAGCCTCACCAGTGGGGCCACCCGGTACTCCAGAAAAGCGTAGTCCAGGGAGGCAAATCCCTGGGTGAGGGACTTGAGCTGATCGTGGAATTCGACCAGAATTTCACTCATGGGGATGTTGTAGACCAGCATCACCCGCTGCTGGTCGGGACGGGAGGCCTCTTTGACGTCTAGATACTCCATCCGAACGAACTCACCGCGCCGCTCGCTCAACATGTCCATCACCGGGCCGATGTAGCCTCCGGGATGAATGGTGATGGTCATCCAGGGCTCCTGGACATCCTCCATCTCGTTCGGGGGCGGGAGCAATGACGGGTTGTCGACCACCAGCTGTGTTCCGTTAGTACGGGTGACGTGGTAGGCCACGCTGGGTGTCGTAGCTATCAGCTCTAGCTCGTATTCCCTCTCCAGCCGCTCCTGGACTATCTCCATGTGAAGCGTACCCAGGAAGCCGCACCGGAACCCGAAGCCGAGGGCAACGCTGTTCTCCGGCTCATAAGTAAAGGCGGCATCGTTAAGCTTGAGCTTATCCAGGGCGTCACGAAGCTGCCCGTAGTCTTTTCCGTCCACCGGATAGAGCCCGGCGAAGACCATTGGCTTGATAGGACGGTAGCCGGGCAGCGCCTTCTCGGCCGGCCGGGACGCCAGCGTTATGGTGTCACCGACCTGGCAGTCCTTTACGTTCTTCAGGCCGGTGGCGATATAGCCGACCTCACCCGCCGTCAGTTGAGATACCGGGACGGGCTTCGGCCGGAAGACACCGATCTCCAGGGCCGTCGCTCGCTTGCCGTTGGAGACCAACAGCAGCTCCTCGTCGCCGGAGACCGCTCCGTCCATCACCCGCACGTAGGCAACAGCGCCCTTGTAGGTGTCGTACTTGGAATCGAAGATGAGCGCCCGAAGCAGGCCAGTCGGATCGCCTCGGGGAGCGGGTACCCGCTCGACGATGGCCTCCAACAGCTCTTTGGTGCCCCAGCCCTCCTTGGCCGACACCCGGATTATCTCGTCCGCATCGACGTTCAGGAGATCGCTAATCTCGGTGGCCACCCGGTCGGGGTTGGCGTTGGGCATGTCTATCTTGTTGATGACCGGGATCAGGGTCAGGTTCTGCTCCAGGGCCAGGTAGGTATTGGCGATAGTCTGCGCCTCGATTCCCTGGGTAGCGTCCACCACCAGAACGGCCCCTTCACAGGCTGCCAGGCTGCGGGAAACCTCATAGTTGAAGTCCACGTGGCCGGGTGTGTCTATGAGATTAAGCTCGTATTCGAGGCCATCGCCGGCCCGGTAGGCCATGCGCACGGCCTGGGCCTTGATCGTAATGCCGCGCTCCCGCTCCAGGTCCATCTGGTCGAGGACCTGCTCGGCCATGTCCCGGGGGTTAATAGTACCGGTGACCTCCAAGAGCCGGTCGGCAAGCGTAGACTTACCGTGGTCTATATGAGCGATGATGCAGAAATTGCGGACGCGGGTTTGTTCCATAAAGTTATCTGTAGTGATTATACCATGTTACTGGCCACACATGTGGAGTGTCACCAGGCCCACTGCGGTCACCCGCTCGCCAGGTGGCGCGGACAGCCAGCCGAGCGTATCTGAACGAACCGTGAACGACTGGCATGCCATAATGACAATGGCGCAACCCTTGCATATATTCGCACGGGTGCCCTTGAGCCGGGCCTTGAACCTTGCTACGCTGAAACTAACATTGCTTCTAGGAGGCCAGCTATGAGAGGACTGGTTATTGCCCTGGCTCTTATTCTAGCGGTATCGGTGTCTATTGCTCCAACTGCCATGGCCAATAATGACCCGACAGTGCCTGCCGACGAGTGTTCGGGGAACCCAAACGCGGTGGGGCAGCCCCAATCCCAGGGTGGCATCAACGCGGTGGACATTGGCCCTTCGCCCATCGCAGGTCCTGCCTCCCTGTTCAATGCAGCCGACATAGAGCAGGGGTTCCCCGGCAACGCGCAGGCCACCGGAGCCAACGGGCAGGCAAACTCCCAGGCGATTGCCCACTGTAATCCCTAGGCGGGGCTGCTCCTCATAGAGTCTCCCGTCCACATTGCGCCCATCAACACGCCGGGCCTTTAGTCCATCCTTCGCGTTCGGACACCATGGCACAAGCGCTAGTGTTCCAAAAGCAGGACGGCCCGATGCTGGTGGGATCGCAGCCAGGTACTTGACTGGGCACTGACAGTGGCAGCTACGCGGCTGGCTGCGGTGGGCGAGGGGATAGTAGGCTCTGTCCCACTACAGTGGGTGAGGGAAGAGTTGGTGGAGCGGGATCTTCTCCGGTGGCAGCGACGGGGGGCGAACAAGCGCTGGCGGGCGGAGGAGGACTGGGGGTGGTCTCTGCGTAACTATGCCGTGTTGCCCCCGAGTCAGGGAACGCTCACCTCGCTTCCCGGCCAGCTGAGGCGTTCGACGCGGTAGATGTGCCCGCGGCCGCCAGTGAGGTCCTCGAATTGTCCTGCGGCGAGGCTCTGGCGGAGGGCTGCTCGACTCGGGGGCTGGCCTGAGCTGCCGCCCCGGTGAAGGGTGTCCAGCATGCCGTTCATCGCCTGATAGGCCATCAACGACTGGGGCCACGGGTCGGTGCCGGCCGCGGCCCGGAAGGCGTCCACGAAGGGACGGGCCGTGTCCAGGCCGGCCGGGCTGGGTCCGGTAGAGAAGTAGTATGCGCCTTCCGCCGCCTGGCCGGCCAGCTTCAGGAAGTCAGGGTAACCAACGCCAGGCCCGCCAAGGAAAATGGCGCTCAGGCCGCGGCTCCGCATGGCGCTCAGTACGGCAGCCCCTTCGACGTAGCTGCCGTCGTAGAAGACCATGTCGACCCTGAGGTCCCTGAGCTTAAAGGCCAGGACGTCCTCCAGGCCTGGGATGACGGCTATGACACCGCCTGCAGGCACCTCCAGCCCGGCGTCCCGTGCGCCCGTGGCGACCATGCCGGCCAGCGAGGCGTCTGCCGGCGGTACACCCCTGGCGGCGCCAGGGTCCTCGACGCGGACGATCACCGCCAGCCGCCTGGCTCCTTGAGCGACCGCAAAGCGCACGGCCCTCTCCGCCACGTCCCGCTGCGTCGGTCCCATCAGGAGTACCGGCGGGCCGCCTGCCTGTTCCGCCTCCAGCGCCGGCCCGGCCAGCATAGCAGGCAGGCCGGCATCCCTGTAGATCGGAGCGGCCGCCAGGGCGGACTCCCGTGACGGATGGCCGGCGACGCCCACGACCTGAGGGTCCAGCGCCATCTTGCGCGCCTGCATTGCGCCCAGCTCGGGGTCGTTCCGGTCGTCCTGGGCCACGAGCTCGATGTAGCTGCCGCCGGCGCCACCCCGGTCGTTCCAGTCCTTCAGCGCCAGCTTCGCCCCCACCAACATGTTGTAGCCCAGGGCGGCGTCCCGGCCGCTGAAGGGAGCGACCAGCCCCACCTTCAGAGTTCGCGGCGCGCTGGCAGGCACGCAGCCGGCCAGGACGAATAGTAGCAGGGCCGCCAGAACAGCGTATGGCAGACATGCCCGGCGCCCGGCGCCCGATGGCAGCCGGTCCGTCCGCCCGCCGCGACGGTCCGGGCGTGGCGGACTGCTCCTGCTGCACGTGACGTATGCTGTCACTCCAGGCCTGGCGCTGCCATTGGATCTTTGAGCAGTCATGGGTTCCCTCATCCCAACCTTCTCCCACTGCGGTGGGCGAAGGAGTACTTGCTCACCAGAGAAGTGGTTGCTCTCCCAGCCAGTAGAAAGAGACTGCCGCAGTGGAACGGCACTTACTATCCCCTCTACCACTGCAGTAGAACGGCACTAACCATCCCCTCGCCCACCGCAGTGGGAGAGGGATAGGGTGAGGGAACCCCAGGCCCCGCCGTCGGAGACCGGACGATGAGACGCACGCTCGCATAGCCTACAGATCAGCGAACGACCTGCCTGCAACATAGTCCGGAAAGGTGTGAATGCCGGTGGCCTGCAGCCAGCATACAGGGGCCTGGCCGGACGGCGCCCACGGGCGCGTCAGCCCGAGCCTCAGGTAAACCCTCATCTTCTTGAGCAGCAGCGTGAGCTTAGTTGCAGCCTCCAGGGGGCTTCCCTCCTGCTCGATCTGAATATCCGCGAACCTCCGGAAGGTTAGGTCGGTCACAGCAACGCTATTATACGGCACGCCGGCTCCGTCAATGAAGCTCAGGCGATACTCCAGCTTAGAATCACGCTCCTCGAGCACGAGCCTTTCGACGCTGACAGCGGCTATCGTGCCCAGGGACCTGGTCGGAGCGCCGGGAAGTACCCATCTGCGGTCCTTCAGACAGCCGTCAAATATACTCTCAACGCTATTGAAGAGCCCTTTCTTGAGGGCTCCCTCCCATTGCAGGTTGTCGCTGATCCCCTCCAGCACCATTGAGCGATGTTCGAACGAGCGGTCCTCGACGTGCGGAGGGTCTACCGGACGGGTAGTAAGCTCAAGTCTGACCCTTGCCCGAGGGCGCACTACGAGCTGGCTGCCCCTGTAGAGGTGTTTGAGAAGAAGTGGCTCCTGCAACACCGGACGGAAGCAGGCCCCTTCCTCGTCCAGCCCCGCGAAACAGACTTTATCACCGGACATCCTGGTCAGGTCGGTGATGTGCAGGGTCTTCTGCACGGAGGGCGGTCTAAAGATGCGTGATATCAGCACTAGGGAGCAGATGGCGCTTCAAATACTCCGCCGCCAGCCGGCGGTGGCAGCGGTCCGGCCTGGCCTCACTGCACAAGAGCACGGCCCCTTGCTCGAACAGCGCCGGGTCAACCTGAAGCTCGGCCCGGCGCTCCCGGACCGTGTTCACGTAGCAGTCCTCGAACCTCGCCCAGTCCCCACTCTTCCGGTACTCGCTCAAGGCGTCCCCGTCCGGCGCCAGCACGGGCAGCTCGTGATATTCCATGCCCACAACCTTTTCGAGGAAGTACCGCAGGTCGTCGCGCTTGGTAAAGCCGGCCAGTTGCGAGGTATTATGGAGGCGGATATCCAGGAGGTGCCTGGCCCCGCACCCGCGAAGCGTTTCGAAGAATTCCTTCGCCGTTCTCTTGGTAAACCCGACCGTGTAGATGGTCAAATCGCATCTCCAAGGGGGAACTCCAGCTGGTTGGGCGCAACCCCGGCCTTCCGTTTTCGGAGGTGCTCGTCCGTTTCCACGGCGCCCGAGCCGCGGATGTGCAGCACCCGGACTCCCCTGCGCCGGAGCGCTTCGCCGACCAGCAGATTGCGATGGCAGGCCGAGGGGTCCTCTTCGGCACACATTATGCAGACCCGGCGTGCCGTCAATCCCCGCAGGAGCCGCTCCAGCCCCTCCTGGAACGGCTTGCTGTTCCGTATTGCCTCGTATTTGCTCGTGATAGGCTCAGCGCTGTCCGCATCCGGAGAATCAGGCCTCCCGCCGAGCATATCGCCCAGGTAGAGATAGCGGATACCCGCGGAACTCAGGAAGCGGTTCAGGTCGTGAGGATTGGCATGGGCAACCCAGCGGCTGCTGGGGTGACTTCTCACGTCTACCAGCACCTCGATGGATGCCTCCGTCAGCAGCCGGACCAGCGTTTCCGGAGGGTGGTCGCTGTGCCCGATGGTAAAGACGGTCCCGGTCGCACCAGTCTGTGTCTGCAAAGCCTATCCCCGCGGTATGCCGGCCGCTGGAGCCAGGCCAAAGCTTTGAAGGGCTACGGTGACGACCGCCAGGAGCAGGACGAGCGCTGCCACCTTCAGAGACAGTTTCCCAATGGACCTTCCGGTCAGTGCACTCCCTGCCACCGCTCCGGCCAGGGCAAGCTCTACTGTTTGGCCCAGGAACCATCCCGCCAGCAGAGAAGCGTCAGCCGTCGAGATGGAAAAGAGCCCGAGCGTGACGGCTCCCCAGACCAACGCCCCCAGCTTCAGGCCGAAGCCAAGACCGGCGCGCCATCCGGCCAGCCTCAACCTCACCATCAGCCAGACCAGAAGTGCGGCCGAAAGGAGGAACGACAGGTAGCCGATAGGAAGGCGTCTGAAAGATTCCAGCGGCGCAAGGAGAAACGGACTGGGGTCAAGGTATAATCTCGCTAACAGCCCGGCGTGGAGGAAGAAATCAAATCCGAGCATAGCCAGCCAGGCCAACAGGATAGTTAGAAGGAGCCTCCGGGCCGGAAGGGTATCGATTCCCCTATCGTCAGTGCCGGGACTTGAAGTATGAGAAATCAACACTGCCTGGAAAATAGACTATGGGATTCGCCCACACTGGAGATCATGCGGCCGGATAACCGGACGCTACTCCTCTCCAACCAGGGGCATGAGGGCTGCTGATTCGTTGGCCCGCCAGCAGGCTACCAGGTGCTCATTCCCCTGGCCCTCCAGGGGAGGCTCAGTCTCCTGACAGACCCGGATGGCGATCGGACAGCGCGTGTGGAAGATGCAGGCCTGCGGGGGATTCACCGGGCTGGGAGGATCGCCCTTGAGGAGGATTCGGCGGCGCTTGGATTCAACGGACGGGTCAGGAATAGGCACCGCGGACAGCAGCGCACGCGTGTAGGGATGCATCGCCCGGCTATAGAGGTCGTCCCGGTCCGCCATCTCCACGATCTTGCCCAGGTACATCACCGCCACCCGGTCACTGATATGCCTCACTACCGACAGGTCGTGGGCTATGAATAGGTAGGTCAGGCCCAGGCGCTCCTGAAGCTCCTGTAGCAGGTTCAGCACCTGCGCCTGGATAGAGACATCCAGGGCCGAGACCGGCTCATCACAAACTATGAAGCTTGGCTCCACGGCCAGCGCACGGGCGATGCCGATGCGCTGACGCTGGCCACTGCTGAACTCGTGAGGATAGCGGTTGGCATAATAGGGGTTCAACCCGACCAACTGCAACAGCTCGGATACCCGCCGCTGCTTATCCCGGCCCCGTGCCAGGCGGTGAATCTCGATAGGCTCGCCCACAATACTCGCCACCGTCATGCGGGGGTTCAGAGAGGAATAGGGGTCCTGGAAGATCATCTGCATGCGGCGGCGCATCCGACGCAGCCGCCGTCCGCTGATACTTGCCAGGTCCTCGCCTTCGAAGAAGACGTGGCCACCCGTCGGCCGGAAAAGCTGCAGGATGGCCCGCCCCAGCGTAGACTTTCCGCAGCCGCTCTCTCCCACCAGACCCAGGGTCTCGCCCGGCTTGATCTGGAAGGTGACGCCGTTGACTGCCTTTACATCCCCTACCTTGTGTTGAAGGACTATTCCCTTATTGATTGGGAAGAACATGCGCAGGTCCCTGACGTCCAGGAGATGGCCGTTTCTCATAGCACCCTCTGATAAGGGATATCAAACCAGCAGAGGATAGAATGGCCGTCAGCTATGGGACGCAGTGGAGGCCTCTCCTGGCACTTGTCCTGGACATGGGGGCAGCGGGTATTGAAGGGACATCCCACGGGCGTATAGCGCAGGTCCGGAGGCAGCCCATTAATTGGGACCAGGCGCTCCTCCTCCTGGTCGAGACGGGGAATGGAGCGGAAGAGCCCCTGGGTGTACGGATGCCGCGGGTTTTCGAAAAGCTCCCGGGTGGACGCCTGCTCCATCACCAGGCCCGCATACATCACCATCACCCGGTCGACGGAGCCGGCGACCAGCCCGAAGTTATGGGTGATCAGGATAACGGAGGTACCCATGCTGGCGGTCAGGTCCCGCAACAACTGTAGAATCTGGGCCTGGATGGTTACGTCCAGGGCCGTAGTAGGCTCATCGGCGATCAGAAGCTTGGGGTTACACGAGAGGGCCATGGCAATCATTACCCTCTGGCGCATTCCGCCGCTGAACTGGTGAGGGTAATCGCCGAGGCGGTGGCCGGCCTCCGGGATACCCACCATCTCCAGCAGCTCCACGGTGCGCTTGCGCGACGCCCCCCTGTTCATGTTCAGGTGCAGCTCGAGGGCTTCCGATATCTGCCTGCCTATCGTCAGCACGGGGTTCAGCGAGGTCATAGGGTCCTGAAAGATCATGGATATGGACTTCCCCCGGATCCGGCGCATCTCCTCCCGGTCCAGCTTGAGCAGATCACGGCCTTCGTACAGGATCTCGCCGCTGACGACGCGGGCCGGGGGACGTGGCAGCAGGCCCATGACAGTCAGGGTAGAGACGCTCTTTCCGGAGCCGCTCTCTCCAACGATGCCAAGGGTTTCGCCTTCATTCAAATAGAAGGAGACACCATCGACGGCCTTTACGACACCGTCATAGGTGTAGAAGTACGTCCTGAGGTCGTCTACCTGCAGCAGAGGCTTCATCAACCGTCCTTAATCATAGGCCGCGTGGTTATTCTAGCTGTTTTCACCCAAAGGTCAAGCCTGGGTTCCCTCACCCTCACCCTCTCCCACTGCGGTGGGCGAGGGGATAGTAAGCGCTGTTCCCCTGCGGTGGGCGAGGGGATACTTGATAGAGCAGGTTCTCCCACTGCAGCGGGCGAGGGAGTGTTTGCTGGAGCAGGTTCTCCCACTGCGGTGGTAGAGGGCACCCTTTACGTCCTGGGATTAAATGCATCATTGATCCCGTCACCGAGGAAGTTAAAGGCAAAGATGAGCAGCGCCGTTATGCCGCCGGGGATAAAGAACAGATGCTGGTGGGTGCGCCATTTCCCGAGCTCCTCACTGAGGATTATCCCCAGGCTGGGGTTAGGGGGCTTGATGCCAATCCCGATAAAGCTCAAGGTAGCCTCGCCCAGGATTGCCCCACCCATGCCCATCGATACGGCGACAAGCAAGACCCCGATGGTATTGGGCAGAATGTGCCGCAGGATAATCCGGCGGGGGGACGCCCCGATAGCCCGGGCCGCCTCCACAAACGCCTTCTCCTTGATCGTCAGGACCTGCCCTCTGATCAGGCGGGCCAGCCCGGCCCAGCCCAGGGTAGAAAGGGCGATAAAGACGACCAGGTAATCGACAACGCCAGTGCGGGAAAGGCCGGGCATACCGATCAGGCCCTCCCACTGACGGGTCCATTCAACTACCTTGGGCTGCAGGGTGGCAGCCAGGAGAATAGCCAGGAGCAGGCCGGGGAAGGCGAACAGGAAGTCCCCGAAGCGCATGACTGCCGTATCCACCCAACGTCCGAAGTAGCCCGCTATGGCTCCGAAGAAGACTCCCAAAATGGTGCTGATCCCCACCACAACCGTAGCTACCAGGAAGGAGGTCCGGAAGCCCCACATGACCCGACTAAGCAGGTCCCGGCCCAGGCTATCGGTGCCGAACCAGTGGGCGCCGCTCATCGGCTGCTCCACCAGGCTGAGGTTCTGATCGGTGTAACTGTAAGGGGCAGTCCACGGCGCCAGAATACCGATAAGCAGGAATACCCCCAGGATGAACAGACTCGCCATGGCCACCGGATTGCGGCGCAGACGCCTCCAGGCATCCCGCCACGGGCTCTGTGGCGAAGGAGCCCGTCCCAGCATCTTGTCTGTTTGTATCTCGGTCTCAATCATAGCGGATCCGCGGGTCCAGGAAAGTGTAGCCGATATCTACCAGAAGGTTGACGACAACGTAGGATACAGCCACTATCAATGTGGTCGCCATTATCACCGGGTAGTCACGGGTGAACACCGCTTGCAAGGCGAAAGGCCCGATGCCGGGAATGCCGAACAGGCTCTCCGTGATAAACGCCCCAACCGGCAGGTCCGCCAGCATGAACCCGATCAGCGTGAAGATGGGAATCATAGCGTTCTTCAGAATATGCCTGAAGATAATGACACGGCGCCTGAGCCCTTTGGCGTGTGCAACAGTTATGTACTCCTGTCCCAGTACATCGGCTACGCTGACGCGGGTCTGCCGCGCAATTCCGGCAATCGCACCCAGGCCTAGCACGAAGGCAGGCATAAGTATGTTGGGGCTCCAGATGCCGGCCCAGCCGCCGGTGGGAAGCCAGTGGAGAGTCCGCACGAAGAGAAGCTGCAGCATGGGGCCTAGCACGAATACCGGAATGGAGATTCCCAGCAGGCTCGTTCCTATGGAGAAGCTGTCTATCCAGGTAGCACGTTTGTAGGCCGCCAGGATTCCGACTGGTATGCCTATGACGAGGGAGAAGCCGATCGCAACCAGGGCAAGTTGAATCGAAATCCAGATCCTGGGGAAGATCAGGCCGGCGATGCTTGCGCCCCGGTAGCGGAAGGACTCCCCGAAGTCCAGGTGCAGGGCGTTCCAGAGGTACTTGCCAAATTGCACGTGGAAGGGCTGGTCCAGCCCCCACAACGCCCGCACGCGCGCCACAGCCTCCGGGTCGGTGTGCTGGCCCAGAAGGACCTGGGCCGGGTCACCCGGCCCGTAGAGGCCGAGGAACATAGTGATAAGGGATACCGCCAGGAGGATAACCGGCAGCCAGAGAAGCCGGCGTATTATATAGGCGGTCACGTCTCAGTTTCCCGCGAATCGGGGGTGGGAACCAGAACGATGCCCACCCCCGACAATCTCAATTCTAGCGCTCTACCGAGACTTCTTTCAGGAAGGGCACTGGGGAAGGCGGCACGGTATAACCCTTGACCCACGGCTTCACCAGTTGGTACCGAACATCGGCATAAAGGGGGATGATGGGAGCATCCGCCAGTATCATACTCTCCACCTGGTTGTACTGCTGCAGCCTTAGGGTTACGTCTGTCTCAACACGGGCCTTTTCCAGCAGAGCGTCGACCTGCGGGTTGGAGTAATTCAACTGGTTGTTCAGGCTCTTGCTATGGAAGAGCACATCGTGGAAGTCCTCCGGGTCCGGGTAATCCGCGATCCAGCCGGAGGTACCCCCGAACAATTGGAACTTCTTGGTGCTAAGATCAGTCAGGTAGGTCGCCCATTCAACCTGTTGTATGTCTACCTGGACTCCCAGGTTCTGTTTCCACATCTCCTGAAGAGCAGTCGCAATCGGTGATGGCTGGCCGCCGGCTCCTACCGTGGAGAAGGTGATCGGTGGCAGGCTGGCAGCGGAGCCGTACTTCGATTGAGCGAGGGCCTGCCTGGCCTTATCCGGCGCCAGGCTGTAGCCCTGCACGTTCTCGTTAAAGCCGGGCATACCCGGCGGAATGATCCCGTCCACCACTTTGCCGGTGTTCTTCAATACCACCGAGACCAGCCGCTCCCTGTCTGTGGCATAGTTGAATGCTTTCCGAACGTTGACATCGTCAAACGGGGCCATCTTGTTGTTGAAGCCTACATAGAAGAAGCCCAGCTGCACCGTAGTTGAAAGCTCTTTGTTCAGCGAGTTAGTCGGGTCCGTGACCCGCTCTATGTCGTTAAGCCCCACAGGGGTGGTATCTATCTCATTGTTCTCATACATGGTCATAGAGGACCCGCCGGACAGCAGGTATTGGACTTCGCTGAGCTTGGCGACTCCCCGGTAGTAGTTGTCGTTACGGGTGAGCACGATCTTCTGGCCCTTTATCCACTGCGTCAGCTTGAACGGCCCCGAGCCGTTAGGGCGGTCGGTCCAGTTCCTGCCGGACTCCACGTTGGCCCTGTCCACGGCGAAAGCAGTGGGATAAGTGAGCTTGGCCAGAAAGTAAACCTTTGGAGCGTCGATGGTGATCTGGAGGGTAGAATCATCCACAACCTTGAGGCCGGATATCTGCTTTGCCCTACCCGATAGCTTCTCCCGTACCCCGACGATGTCCCCGAGATAGGTATCGGCCACGGTCGAGCCGATATTCGGGTCGGCGGCCCTTTCGATAGCGTACTGGATATCAGATGCCTTTATGGCCTTGCCATCATGGAACTTGACGCCCTGGCGTAGATAAAAGGTGTAGGTCTTGCCGTCCGGGCTGATATCCCACTTCTCAGCCAGGTCCGGGACCACTTCCATCTGAGGCGTCAACGCCACCAGACCGCTGAAAATCTCGACGATATACTCCGACGAAGTGGAGTCCTGGGCCAGCGCCGGGTCCAGAGTAGGCGGGTCCGCCCCGATCTCGGTAAGGACTCCGGCCTTACCGGCGGAGGTAGGGCCGCTGCTTCCGGGCGTGGCGGCAGATGGGCCACATGCGGATACCAGGAAGGTAAGTAGAACCAGCAGGGTAAAGAGAAACCCGATCTTGCCCTTCATCACGTCACGTCCCCCATACAGAAAAGGGCAGATTCACATCTACCCTGATTACGCAATTAGCCCGCCATGCCGTGTGCTCACTTTGTTTGGTCTTGGTTGACCAAGTGGGAGCCCCCTGTCCGTTTAGCGCGTTTCCAGCGAACTGGCATACACACCCCTTCCAGAGGTTTGGCTCCCTATGTGACGTGATTGGCTCAAACAATTGGTAGCATCACGAACACAGCAGGCTTCTTTTTCTCAGGCCATAATAGCACAAAACGGGGCCAAGAGCAATGGCACAACCGGCCTGCCGGCCTGGGTGTCCGTCAAGTCCTTAAGGAACAAGACTTGCCGGGCGCCCGCCGGTTTGACACTGCCTGCAAGCCAAGCTAAGCTCGATGCCATGGCACTGTATGAGGGGCGGACGGTGCGCTTGAGGGAGGGAAGCCCGGATTGAGTAGATTGCCGCCGGCGATCGCAGACGGGGATAAGTGGTGAGGGCAGGCCGGTTGGCCCCCTTGGCGGTGCTTGGCGCCACGCTGCTCGTCCTGCTAGCGCTCTGGGGGCTGAGCGCCCAGGCCCAGCCGGAGTCCAAGCAGAAGGGCATCTCGTACGCTTCGTTCGTGTCCGGCCCGTTCACACAGCCTGACGCTGACCTCTCTCTGGGGGACCTGGCCGGCGCCGGCGCAAACTGGGTCAGTCTCGTTGTCACCGGCTACCAGAGCGCCGTCACCTCAACCACGATCGTCAGCTCGACGGCCATACCCTCCGATTCCGACCTGGTCCACGCTATCAGCAGGGCGCACAGCCTCGGCCTCAAGGTCATGCTGAAACCTCACGTTGACCTCGCTAACGATCCCGCCCACTGGCGGGGCCAGATTAGCTTCACATCGGAAGCTGACTGGGCTGCCTGGTTCACCAGCTACACCTCGTTCATGGAACACTACGCGGACCTCGCCCGTGCGAACGGTGTTGAGCAGTTCTCGGTAGGCACCGAGCTGATGGGCACAACCTCCCGCAGCAGGGAATGGCGGGCGGTCGTCGCGGCTGTGCGCTCCCGCTATAGCGGCCCTCTGGTCTACGCTGCCGATTGGGCTTTCGAGGCAATGACGATTGACTGGTGGGATGCAGTCGATTACATCGGCGTCGACGCCTACTGGCCGCTGACGGGCAAGAACGACCCGACAGTGCCGGAGCTCGTTGCCGCCTGGGAGCCTCACGTGGCCGACCTTGCCGGACTGGCCTCCAGGTGGGGCAAGTCGATCATATTTACCGAGATCGGCTACCAGAGCCGCCTGGGAGCCAACAACAACCCTGCAGGAGGCCCCGGTAGCCTCGACCTTCAGGAGCAGGCCAACGCCTACCAGGCCGTTTTCGAGAGCGCCTACGGCCAACCCTGGCTGGCCGGCATCTACTGGTGGTTCTGGGGAGTCGACCCCTTCGAGGGAGGGCCCTGCGATACCGGATTCACGCCTCACAACAAGCCTGCCGAGGACGTGCTCCGGCACTGGTACGGGGCTCCGGCGCGTCCGATCGCCGGGCCGGCGCCACCGCCTGACTACAGCCGGGTGATGAGCCTGTACGGCGACAGCTTGAATGCTGCCTGGCAGGACGTGTCATGGGACGCCACACGCAGCCTGTTGGCGACGGACCAGGTGTACAGCGGCACTACCGCTATCTCGGTGACGCTCGGGGCCTGGGGGGGCCTTACGTTTCAGCGCCCTCCTCTCGACTCGGATTACTACTGGCTGGAGCTTTTCGTCCGGGGCTCATCGCCCGGGGAACAGCACCTTTGGGCCTTTCTCAAGGGGCATGACGGCGCCGAGCTTCGCAAGCGCCCGGTTGATGATTGCCGCTACGTGACTGGAGGGACTATCGATCCAGGCGCCTGGAAACGGGTCCTCATACCCATGGCCGATCTCAACCCGAACGGCAGGCCGTTCACGACCCTCTCTCTACAGGAACGGTCCGGCCAGGCCGCCACCTCCTTCTGGGTCGACGAGATCCGGCTCGCCGGCACCGCTCATAGGACGTACGTTTCGTTTGTGGTTCGATAGTGGTTCGATGGTTGTTCAGTGGTTGTTCAATAGTGGTTCGTGGTGCTTCATAGTGCTTTGTTGTGGTTAGCTGTGCTCGATACCGCCTGGCCGCGCTTGGTGGTGCCTGGCAGCCAATGCCGGCCACCTACAATTGACGAGCAATCACCCGAAGCACAAGTAGGCACCATGAATAACAATGAATAACAACCGCACCACTATTGAACAACCACCGAACCACTATCGTATCGTCTTGAGAATAGAGTACATGGGGGTGATGATGGAGATTGCCAGGAAGGCGACGAAGCCTCCGATGGCGATGATAAGGACTGGCTCGATCATCGTGGTCATGCTCGTGACCGCTCTGTCGGTCTCCTCCTCGTAGAAGCGGGCCAGGGTATTAAGGTTCTCGGCAAGGGCGCCGGTTTCCTCTCCCACCTTCACCATCTGCCCCAGCATCGGTGGAAAGATAGACTGGCGGGCCATGGCTGCGGACATGGAGCCTCCCCCCAGGACTTCGGTGCGGACGTGCTGCAGGGCCTCCAGCACCGCGGTGTTCTGGGCAGTGCGAAGAAGCAGCTCCATAGTCTCCGTCAGGGGCAGGCCCGCTGAGAGCAGCATCGCCAGGATGCTGGCCAGGCGCGCCATGCTGCCCTTGGCGACCACGTTGGTGATGAGCGGAATCTTGGTGATCAGCGCATGATCGATCCGCTTGCGGCCCACCGGCGTCCGGCTATACCAGTACCCTCCTCCGGCAAGAGCCACCAGGGCGATCGTAATAACTAGCGAATTATCCCGAATCAGGTTGGAGCTGCCAAGGAGGATCTTCGTTGGCAGAGGAAGCTCGGACCTGAACTCCGTAAAGAGTCCGGTGATGCTGGGCAGGACGAAGTTCACGAAGATGAGCGTCACCACAATGGAGAGCCCGATGATGACGGACGGATATATGAGGGCGCTCCTGATCTTTCTGACCAGGCCTTCCTCTTTCTCCATATAGTTGGCCAGCCGCTCCAATACGTCTTCCAGGTTGCCGGTCTGCTCCCCCACCTCGAGGAGGCGCAAAAAGATAGGCGGGAAGACGTTGGGGTGCATGCTGAAGGCCTCAGAGAGGGAAAGGCCCTGCTGAATGGTGTCGATTATCTGCCCGAGGACCTTTGCGAAGAGCTTCTTGCTCGTTTCCTCCTTGAGCAGCCGGAGGGCCTGCAAGACCGCAATGCCCGATCCCAGGAGTGTAGCCATTTGCCGGCTGAAGACGATAATGTCCCGCCTCTTCACCGCGTAGAGAGTGGGCAGGAGCTCTTCTATGGTCAGTGGTTTGCTGAGGCGCTGGAGTTCGACGATGGTCAGATCGGAGCGCCAGAGGGCCTCCTCCGCCGCCGCCTCCGTCTCCACCTCCAGCACGCCCTCGGTCAGCTCGCCCGTGGAGGCACAGGCTACATATCTGTATGCCATCCGTCTCTCAACAACACTCTTATGCTGTTGCTAGACTATCAGGGGGCTGGAAGGCTGTCAAATGATCCAGGGCGGTTGGCGCTCATCTGTGGAAAACTACCTTGACAACCGCACTCTACCTGGACTAGAATAATTGTGCGGGTAATACAAGATATTGTGGTGTACTATTCCACTGCTACAATGCCTAGTCAAAAGCACATATATCCGATTCGAGAGGAGAGGCGATGGCTTACCATCGATGGCCCTGGTTGGCGGAGGGGGAGGACGGCGGGAGGCTCGGGGCTGATGCCGAGGAGCTATTCTCCGCAACGGCCGCTGACCTGTTTGGAGAGGGGGGTTATCCGGCGCTCTTCAGCCTGACTGATGGACTTGGATTCTTTGCTATAGGCCCCGGCGAGGGCCTATTATATTACTTCGATCGAAGACGAGACACAGCGTTCCTCTTCCCGAGACCCGTCAAATAATACGGAGGAAAGTAATGCTAACCAAAGAGGCTATCACAGTTCTTCAAAAGCGCTACTTGAAGAAGAACGACCAGGGGCAGGTGGTAGAGACACCGGAGGAAATGTTCCGGCGGGTGGCGACGGTCGTAGCCTCCACGGAGCGCGCCTACGGCCGCACTGAGGCAGAGGCGCTGGTTTGGGAAGAGCGCTTCCTTCAGCTAATGAGCGACCTGGAGTTCATGCCCAACAGCCCGACCCTGATGAATGCCGGCCGGGAGCTCGGCCAGCTGTCCGCCTGCTTCGTCCTCCCGATCGAGGATTCCATGGAGGGCATCTTCGAGACCGTGAAACACACCGCCCTTATCCATAAGAGCGGCGGAGGCACGGGGTTTTCTTTCTCCCGGCTGCGCCCGGCCAACGACGAGGTGCGCTCCACCAAGGGCGTGTCCAGCGGGCCGCTGTCCTTCATGGAGGTCTTCAACGCCGCCACAGAGACAATCAAGCAGGGTGGCACACGGCGGGGCGCCAACATGGGTATCCTCCGGGTCGACCATCCTGACATTCTGGAATTCATCTCCTGCAAGAAGGACGGCCACCGGCTCACCAACTTCAACATCTCCGTAGCGCTCACTGAGAAATTCATGGAGGCGGTGGAGGCGAACCAGGAATACTCTCTGCTCAATCCAAGGACCAAAGAGGTGGCGGGGCGGCTCAACGCCCGGGAGGTCTTCGACCGAATCGTCCAGAGCGCCTGGGAGAATGGGGAGCCCGGAATTATCTTCCTGGACCGTATCAACCGGGACAACCCCACGCCGGAACTGGGTGAAATAGAGAGCACCAACCCCTGCGGAGAGCAGCCTCTCTTGCCTTACGAGTCGTGCAACCTTGGCTCTATTAACTTGGCCAAGATGCTCAAGTGGCACAGCGGCCGCCTGGCCGTAGATTATGAGAAGCTGCGAGAAACGGTACACCTGGGCGTGCGCTTTTTGGATAACGTGATCGACGCTAACCGCTACCCGCTACCCATGATCGAGGAGATTACCAGGGGCAACCGCAAGATAGGGTTGGGCGTAATGGGCTTCGCCGACATGCTTCTTCGCATGAACGTTGCTTACGACTCTGATGAGGCCGTGGAGACAGGGCGGCGCCTGATGGAGTTTATCAACCTGGAGGCGCATGCTTACTCCGAGTTCCTGGGCAGAGAGCGGGGCAGCTTCCCCAACTTCTCCAGTAGCGCTCTGGCCCGGCGGCATACCTCGATGCGCAACGCGACGGTAACAACCGTGGCGCCTACAGGCACCATTAGCATCATCGCCGGCTGCTCCAGCGGTGTCGAGCCCATCTTCGCCGTTTCATACGTGCGGAATGTGCTGGATGGCACTGAGATGGTAGAGGTCAATCCGATCTTTGAGGAAGTGGCCAAGCAGCGCGGCTTCTATAGCGAAGAACAGATGAAAGAGATCGCCCGGCGCGGGACAGTTCGGGGGCTGGACTCGGTGCCGGAGGATGTACAGGGGGTTTTTGCAACCTCCCACGACATCGCCCCGATCTGGCATGTCCGTATGCAGTCGGCCTTCCAGGAGAGCGTGGATAACGCCGTCTCCAAGACCGTTAACTTCTCCAGCAGCGCCTCTCCTCAGGAAGTGGAAGAAGTCTACATGGAGGCCTACAAGACCGGCTGTAAAGGGGTCACCGTTTACCGTGACGGCAGCCGGCTCTCCCAGGTCCTGAATATCGGGTCTGTCAACCGGGAGGCTGCGCAGGTACGGGGCACGCCAAGACCGCGTCCGGCAGTGACCAGAGGCACAACGGAGAAAGTTCAGACAGGTTGCAGTAACCTGTACATAACCATAAACGAGGACGAAGAAGGGCTTTGCGAAGTTTTCACCCAGATGGGCAAATCAGGCGGATGCACGGCTTCACAGTCCGAGGCCATTAGCCGGCTGATCTCTCTGGCCCTGCGCAGCGGGGTGGAGCCTCAGTCGGTTATCAAGCAGATCAAGGGCATCCGGTGCCCGTCCCCGGCATGGAGCAACGGCGGCGTTACACTATCCTGCGCGGATGCCATTGCCAAGGCCCTGGAACGGTATGTTCAGGAAAAGAAGGATGGCCACTGGCACCCGCATCAGTCCAAGGAGTCCGCAGGCCTCTCCGGACACTGCCCTGAATGTCCGGAGTGCGGGCACATGCTGGAATTCGGCGAAGGCTGCGTGGTCTGCAAGAACTGCGGCTTCTCAAAATGCTAGTATTTCATCGACGAGTCAGACATATGTAAACTGACTGCAAGAAAGAAAAGATAGTTTTGACTTAGAGCTTTCAGCAAGAAAAGTTTACGGCCCCTCTCCTTGGAGGGGCCGTCCACTTTTGTGGTATAAATTACTGCGCTCACACTGTTACCCGTCACCACTGACGGATTACCTGGGGTCCTCAAACCCCATCGAAGTGCTATCTCGCTTCTGGTTGGAGGCTTAACTCGTCAACCAAGCATGCCCCTAGGAGGTGTTGTGTCGTGAATGGAGAGAGGGCTACTTCCCTATGGCAGGCCGCCCTATCGGAATTGAAGGGCCAGGTCTCTAAGGCTAACTATGAGACCTGGCTACGTGATACCGTTGGGCTTTCATATGAGGACGGATGTCTCACAGTGGGAGCTCCCACGGGTCTGGCAGCGGAATGGCTGCAAGAGAGAATGGGCTCCGTAGTCCACACAACGCTTGCCAGGCTTATAGGCAAGCCTCTGGAGGTTTCGTTCGTGCTTTCAGACGATTGCCCGTCAAAGGAGCCTAACCATCGGCCGGTTCCTGCGCCGCATACTAATGGCAACGGCAATAACGGCCACGGCCTGGACCGCTTGAACCCCCGGTACAGTTTCGCCAACTTCGTGGTCGGCGGCAACAACCGCCTGGCCCATGCCGCCGCGCAGGCTGTTGCGGACAAGCCCGGCGAGAGCTACAACCCACTCTTCATATATGGAGGCACCGGGCTGGGGAAGACGCATCTCCTTCATGCCGTCGGCCATAGCGCCCTCAAGCACAACCTCAAGATGCTGTATGTGAGTTGTGAGCAGTTCACCAACGAGTTCGTCAACGCGGTCCGCGAGAACCGGAACGAGGAGTTCCGACGCAAGTTCCGGGGCGTCGATTTTCTGCTGATAGACGACATCCAATTCATTGCCGGCAAAGAAGGAACCCAGGAAGAGTTCTTTCACACCTTCAATGACCTGCATAGCAGTGGCCGGCAGATCGTCATCAGCAGTGACAGGCACCCGAAATCCATGCCAGTGCTGGAGGATAGACTTCGCTCCCGCTTCCAATGGGGACTGATCGCCGATATCCAGCCACCGGACTTCGAGACCCGGGCGGCCATCCTTCGCTCCAAGGCAGACTTCCTCGGAGTCTCTCTGCCATCCGAGGTACTGGACCTCGTGGCCCAGAAGGTACAGAACAATATTCGGGAGCTTGAGGGCTGCCTCAACAGACTGGCAGCCCATGCCCGCCTGCACCGTGCGACTCTGACTGTCGATAGTGTGGCGCCGGTCCTCGCTGATTACCTCCAGAGCAGCGGACGCCGCTCGCTGCCGCCTCAGACTATCCTCGAGGCCGTCTGCAAGTATTACGGCCTCGAGACCCGGCAGCTCTCGGGCAAGAAGCGTGACAGGGACATTTCCCTGCCGCGGCAGGTCGCCATGTACCTGCTCCGTGAAGAGACAGAGGCCTCCCTCAACGACATCGGCCGTGCGCTCGGAGGACGGGACCATTCAACAGTCCTGCATGGGTGGAACAAGATCTCTAACGATATGTCCGCCGACCTGTCGCTGAGGAAAGAGGTCATGGAGCTCAAAGAGATCCTCTATTCCCGACGCTTCGCGTAAGATGAACAAGCTTTAATATTCCAGCCTTGTTGATAAGTTTTTGTGGATAACTCCCCTCTCTTGGTGGATAAGTACTGTTACATGTGGATAGATTTAGCCTACACCCTGTTCACCCAACAAGTTATCCCCAGTCTTTAGACCGCTACCACCCTTGGTTTTCCACCGCCTGCCAACGTCTATCCACCTACTTAACACGGCCTACTACGGCGATCCCTACTTATAGCTCATAAACAAAGAATAAGGGTATAATATCAAGACAGGAAGAATATGTTCCAAGATGTTGTAAAGATATACGTGGAGGCAGGTGCTGGGGGCAACGGGGTAGTTGCCTTCCGGAGGGAGAAGTTTATCCCCTTCGGCGGTCCTAGCGGGGGAGATGGTGGAAGAGGTGGCAGCGTCTACCTGGAAACGGACCCTCAGATGACAACCCTTATGCCTTTCAGGAGAAAGAGGCACTTCCGGGCGAGACATGGAGGGCACGGAGAGGGCAGCAAACGCCATGGCGCTTCGGCAGAAGACGTGATAATAAAGGTGCCACTCGGGACGGTAGTGCGGGATGCCGAGAGCCAAGAACAGATAGCAGACCTGACGGAGCCGGGAGAGAAGCTCATGGTGGCCAGAGGTGGGAAAGGGGGCTTCGGGAATGCCCACTTCGCTACCTCCACTCACCAGGCGCCTCGTATCGCCATCGAGGGCGAGCCAGGAGAGAATCACTGGCTGGTGCTCGAGCTCAAGCTGCTGGCAGATGTGGGGCTGGTCGGGTTCCCCAACGCCGGAAAGTCTACCCTCCTCTCGAGGATATCGGCCGCCAGGCCCAAGATAGCCGACTATCCGTTCACAACCCTGGAGCCACAACTAGGCGTGGTAGATCTGGGCGACACATCGTTTGTGGCTGCAGATATCCCCGGGCTGATAGAAGGGGCCCACCAGGGCGCCGGCCTGGGCCATGAGTTCCTCCGCCATATAGAGCGGACTCGGGTCCTGCTTCACGTGGTCGACGGCAGCTCACCGGACCCGCTTCGGGACTACCACGCCATCAACCGGGAGCTGGCTCTTCATAACGAGGCTCTACAATCGAGAGAGCAGATTGTGGCAATCAACAAGGTCGACATGCTCGAGGTAAAGGAGCGCTTGCCCGATATTATGGCTTCCTTCAAAAAAGAGGGAGTGAAGGCCATGCCCATATCCGCTCTTTCTGGGGAAGGGGTAGACGAGCTAATGCGCCACGTCGGCGGGCGGTTGGAGACCATCCCAAGGGAAGCGCATGGCGAGGGTTACAAGGTGTTCCATCCGCGCGGCATTAAGAAAAGATGACCAGGAAGATCGGGCTCCTGGGAGGGACTTTCGATCCTATCCACCACGGGCACCTGATTGCGGCAGAGGATGTTCGTATCCAGCTCAGCCTCGACGAGGTCCTCTTCATCCCGGCCAGGCAATCACCGCTAAAGCAGGACCGGCAAAGCTCGCCGGTTGAGGACCGGCTGGCCATGGCGGAGCTGGCGGTCGCATCCAACCCGTATTTCGGAGTCTCACGTGTTGAGCTAGAGCGCGGTCTGCCATCATACACGGTGGAGACCGTCCGTTATCTGATAGAGCAGCTTGGTCCGGGGGTCATTCTTTACTTCATGGTAGGACTGGACCAGGCCGCACAGCTCCCCCGCTGGAAGGACCCGGACGCCCTCATGGACATATGCCGGCTGGTCTTCATGAGCCGGCCCGGCTGGTCACCCCCGGATTTCGAGACACTCGAAGCCTACATCCCCCGGTCACGTGAGCGCACCATGCTGGTAAAGGTCTCCGCCATTGGAATCAGCTCCACCGAGATACGCCGCCGCGTGGCTACCGGCATCTCCATCAAGTACATGGTACCTGAGGCGGTTGAGGAGTACATACTCAGTCATCGCCTGTACAGGGAATAACTTCTTAGTTATTAATCCTTCTCCCGTTCTGCTATACTAGCGGGCGAGTGCCAAGAAAACCGAAAGAGGAGGTGCTGTATTGTCCGAGTCGGGGACGAGTGACTATGGGTACGGGAAGCCCACATCGTATGCCAAGTGGGTACAGGAAGAGGGGATACCGATAATCCGTGGTTTCTACATCGCGGATCTCAAGGATGTCGAGGTAGCTCCCTGGAAGAGAAAGGGGGGCGAGGGGACATACATCAACCTGGAAGGCACCGGTGGGACCAATGATGCCTACGTGGTAGAGATAGCACCGGGTGGTAATCTCAATCCCGAGAAGTGTCTCTTTGAGGAGCTGGTCTACGTCCTCAGTGGCCGTGGGGCTACCACCATCTGGAACGAGGGCGGGAAGAAGCAGACCTTCGAGTGGCAGGCAGGCTCTCTGTTCTCTCCGCCTCTTAATGTGTGGAGACAGCACTTCAACGGACAGGGCGACCAACCAGTCCGATTGCTCACCGTAACCAACGCTCCGATGATTATGGACCTGTTTCATAACACGGACTTCATCTTCAATAACCCCTACGTCTTCAAGGACCGCTACGCCGGCGAGGAAGGCTACTTCTCGGCCGAGGGCACACTCATTGAGCAGCGTATTTGGGAGAGTAATTTCATTGCCGACGTGCCGGGCTTCCAACTGCAGGACTTGCGGAAGCGGGGTGCCGGCGGCACCAGCATCAGCTTCGAGCTGGCCAACAACACCATGGCTGCGCACATCTCCGAGTTCCCGGTAGGCACTTACAAAAAGGGACACCGCCACGGGCCTGGCGCTCATGTCACGATCATATCCGGGGAAGGGTATTCACTGGTATGGAAGAATTCGGGCGATCCCATGACCAGGGTGGACTGGCATGCGGGCAGTATGTTCGTTCCGGCGGACATGCAGTTCCACCAGCACTTCAACGTCGGTCCGGCGCCTGCCCGCTATCTCGCCTTGCGTTGGGGCAGCCAGAAGTTCCGCGCCGGCGGGCCCATGGACACGAGAGGGGTTGATCAGAGCGTGTCGACTGGTGGCAATCAGATCGAGTACGAAGAGGAAGATCCCGAGATCCTGCGGATCTTCGAGTCCGAGTTGGCCAAGCGGGGCGTGGAGTCCAAGATGAGCCAGTTCATAAGGAAAAGTGGGGGGCTGTAGACGAGATAGAGGGTCTGATGTCTGAAGAACGTATTTCGTAAGCTGCGGAAGCGCTCCGACCTCGAGCACACCTGGCTCGACAATCAGAGTTCGACTGAAAAAAGGACCCGGGCTGGTAGCCCGTTACAGGTTCCCAGTATCAGGAGGAAGCTATGGAAGAACGAGCACCGGGTGGTATGGACAGGAGGGGATTTCTCAAACGCGCGGGAATTGCGGCGGCTGGGCTGGGTCTGCTGGCCTGCGCGCCAGCGGCCGCTCCTACAGCTACTCCCACCAAGGCCCCGGCGCCTACCTCAGCGGCAACTGCTGCGCCCGCAGCCAAGCCCGCCGCTGCTCCCACTCCCAGCGATGCGGATGCTCTGGCCAAGCTCTACGAGGCAGCCAAGAAGGAAGGCGAGGTAATGGTCTACTCCATGGGCACCGAGCAGGAGTGGAAGCAATTCGCCGATGACTTTGGCAAACAATTCCCCGGGGTGAAGACATCCGGCTATGTGGGCACCTCCGAGCAGGTTCAGGACAAACTCCTGACAGAGGCCAGGGCACGCAGACAAGTTGGGGACGTAGTATTTAAGGCCCCGATAGACTATGTGTACAGCTTCACCAAGGAGGGCTTGCTGGACGCCTACATATCCACCCAGGCCAGGCAATTTGACCCAGGCCATTACGACCCGAATGGTCTGTGGTACACGAACATGTGGAACCCCTTTGCCCCTGAATACAACACCCAGGCCATTCCCAAGGAGCAGGCCCCTAAGAGCTACGCGGACCTGCTCAAGCCGGAATTCAAGGGAAAGCTAGGGCTTGAGGCCACTCCAGTGTTCTGGTTCACCGGGATGCTTAGCATCATGGGCAAGGAGAAGGGACTCGAATACATGAAGAAGCTGGCAGAGCAGAAACCCCGGCTGATAAGCGGGCACACCAGCCTGCACAAGATGGTGATCTCGGGAGAGGTCTCTGTAGCCGTCTACATGTTCGGGCTCCGGGTAGTGGGGGACAAGGACAAGGGAGCGCCCATCGAATGGGTATACCCGACTGAAAAGACACCGGCGCTGCCGAATTTTGCGGGTGTAATGAAGAATGCCCCCCATCCGAATGCTGCCAGGCTCATGTTAGAGTACACACTGTCAGAAGCAGGGGCTAAGGTAATGGCCAATCAGTTGTGGATACCGACCCGCCGGGGGGTGGAGTTGGGAAATCTGGCCCCATTGGCCAAGATGAACGTTCTTATTCCCGGTGATCCTATGTTTGGCAAAGAGGTGGAGGCAAACTTGAAGGTCTTCCAGGATATATTCGGCCGGCCATAGCAGGTGCGGCACCACGAAGCTTCTGGAAACGCATAGCGCTACCCAGGCCAAGCGATGGACGCTTCGGAAAAGCGATGGGCAGTTTCATTTCAGGAGGGTCTTCGTCAAGTCCTGCCAACACCGGCCTGTCAATTTGCGACAGAGTGTGGCCCTTCCCAAATCGGCCTCTTGGTATTAGAATGTGGCGCATGCAGCACCGGCTCATGATGATTGAGGAGGGCTCGAATGGCAGGATGGGGAAAGCTAAGTGGGTTTGAGGATGTCAGGGAGCTAACGCTTGGGGAGACGCTCGAGCGGAGTGTGAAGCTGGTAGGGGACAAGACGGCGCTGATCTACGAGGGAGAGAAGATCGGCTACCGGGAGCTAAACGAGCGGGTAGACGCCTTAGCGGCGAGCCTGGCCTCACTTGGGGTAAGTAAAGGGGACCGGGTAGCGATAGACCTGATCAACTGTCCCGAGCAGATAGTGGCCTACTTTGCGGTCATCAAGCTGGGTGGGATAGTGGCCTGGTGTAACCCCTTATACC
>Ga0082335_1001401_pt1 | contig 51528 bp, 50 predicted proteins | sample Subgrocontami58m_FD_72375 | JGI IMG/M metagenome (GOLD analysis project Ga0082335, IMG submission 72375) | Subsurface groundwater microbial communities from S. Glens Falls, New York, USA - GMW37 contaminated, 5.8 m (SPADES assembly) (version 2) ... | reverse complement strand
GGGCCGGCGGCGCTGCGGGCGGGGGCGGGCAGAGCAGCGCGGGGAGGAGCCGCTGGGTTCGATCCCGGGCACCGTGCCGCGCATCGGGCCGGGCTTCGAGGGCTGCGGCTTCCGCGAACGCTGCTCCTTCGCCGACGCCACCTGCGCCCATGCCGTGCCGCATCAGACGGCCGCGCCGGGCCACGACTATCTTTGCCGGTTGACGCCGTGACCGCCACGCCGATCGCCATCGAACTCAAGGGCGTCCACAAGACCTTCCGCGTCAAAGGCGGACTCTTAGGCAAGGACCGCCATGTCGTGGCCTGCGACGACGTCTCCTTCGCGGTGCCCCAGGGCGGCGTGCTGGGCGTGGTGGGCGAGTCGGGCTGCGGCAAGTCCACGCTGGCCCGCCTCATCCTCGGCCTGCTCGAGCCGACGTCGGGCGACATCGCCGTCGAAGGCCAGCGCGTCGTCAACATGGACCGCAAGGCGCGTGCCCGGCTGATCCAGCCGGTGTTCCAGGATCCGTTCTCCTCGCTCAATCCCTTGGCCCGCGTGCGCGACATCGTGGCCATGCCGCTGCAGGCGCAGACCACGTTCGACCGCGCCGAGATCGCCAAGCGCGTCGACGAGATGCTGGCCCGCGTCGGCCTCACCGCCGAGATGGGCCAGCGCCTGCCGACCGAACTCTCGGGCGGCCAGCGCCAGCGCGTCGCCATCGCCCGCGCCCTGGTGCTGCGGCCGCGCATCGTGGTGTGCGACGAGCCGACCTCGGCGCTCGACGTCTCGGTGCAGGCACAGATCCTGAACCTGCTGGCCGAACTGCGCCGCGAGCTCGGCCTCACCTATCTCTTCATCAGCCACAACCTCGCCGTGGTCGAGCATGTCGCGAGCGAAGTGGCGGTGATGTATCTCGGCCGCATCGTCGAGCGGAAGCCGACCCAGGCGCTGTTCCATCAGCCCGAGCATCCCTACACCAAGGCGCTGCTCGCCTCCGTGCTGACGCCCGAGCCCGGCCTCGGCGTACCCGACGTCGGCCTCGGCGACGTCCTGCCCGACCCGGCCAACATCCCGCCGGGCTGCCGCTTCCATCCGCGCTGTCCGATCGCCGAGCCGCGCTGCTCAGCGGAAACGCCGCCGCTCAGGCCCCGGTCCGGCGGCGGCGTGGAGTGTCTGCTGGTTCCCTGACGGCGCGTCACTTCCACTTGGCGTAGTAGAAGCGCGGCAGTTCGTCGGGGTAGGTCTTGAACTCCAGCGCCTTGGCGAAGGCGTAGGTGTTCACGTAGGTGTTGATCGGCATCCAGTAGGCCTTCTCGGTGATGATCTTGATGGCGGCCGAGTAGGCCTTGGCCCGCACTGCCTTGTCGGCGGTGGCGCCGCCCTCGGCGACCAGCTTCTCGAGTTCGGGATCCAGCGAATAGTTGTCGCGCGCGCCGGCGCCGTACATCACCGGGAAGATCGCCGACACGTCGTTGATCGAGTAGCTGCCCCAGCTTCCCATGTAGAGCGGCGCCTCGCCCTTCTGCGACTTCTGGATGGCGGGCGACACCTGGAGCTGGGTGATCTTGGCGCGGATGCCGACGGCCTGCAGGTAGCTCTGCACCGACGCCGGCCACGAGGTCGGCTGCACGTAGGTCACGAACTCGACGTCGAAGCCGTTGGGATAGCCCGCCTCGGCGAGCAGCGCCTTGGCCTTGGCCGGGTCGTAGTCGTACTTCACCGCGGCGTTGGCATCGCAGCCGAACTGGCTGGGGAAGCAGGGCGCCGGCGGCACGCGGCTGCCGCCGCCCACCAGCTTGTCGGCGAACTGCTTGCGGTCGACGGCATGCCAGATCGCCTGACGCACCTTGAGCTTGGTCAGCGGATTGCCGGCCCCGGTGCGGCCGGCGGCGTCGATCTGGAGATAGCCGACGCGCATCGATTCCTGACGCACGGCCTGGAGGAAGGGCATCTTGTTGATGCTGTCGATCTGGTCGGGATTGATGTTCCAGATCCAGTCGGTGCGCTGGGCGAGGAGCTCGGTCACCGAGGTCGCGAGATCGGGCACGAAACGGACGTGCAGCTTCTTGATCGCGGGCTTGCCCTTGGGCGAGCCGGCCCAATAGTCGTCGAAGCGCTCGAACAGCACCTCCTTGCCCTGGTCGTTCTTGACGATCTTGTAGGGACCGGCACCGACCGGCTTGGCCGAGAAGCCCTCGGGACCCACTTTCTCGCGGTAGGCCTTGGGATGGATCGGCGTCACCATGGCGAGATATTCCAGCGCCGCCGGCGTCGGCTTCTTCATCTTGATGCGCACGCTGAAATCGCCGGTCTTCTCCGCCTTGTCGATCCAGGCGTAGTTCGACGGCGTCGCCACCTTGCTGGCGGGATCGGCCGCCATGTTGATGGTGTAGACTACGTCGTCGGCGCTGAGCGTGCTGCCGTCGTGGAACTTCACGCCCTGGCGGATGGTGAGGTCGAGCGAAGCGTCCTCGGCGAACTTCCAGTCGGTGGCGAGCAGCGGCTTGATCTCGAAGGTCGCCGGATCGCGATGCACCAGCATGTCCCAGGCCTGATGGGCCAGGATCAGCCCGGTGCGCTGGCTGTTGAAGTACATGTCGATGTTGGGCACGGCGTCGGTGAAATTGATGCGCAGCGTATCGGCGCCTTTCTGGGCAAAGGCGGACGGAGCGGCGGCCACGCCGAGGGCGGCCGTGGTGGAAAGAAGCGTGGAGCGGCGGGTGATTTTCAAGGAAGGCCTCCTGTTTGCTGGGGGAGCCTAGGCTCGCACGATGGATTGAGGCAAGCTTCGCGCCATCAGGAGGAACCGACATGACTGCAAAGCTGACCGGGCGGGCGCGCAGCGATGCCCTCGCCTCGCTCAAGAACTGGACCGAAGTTCCGGGCCGCGACGCCATCCGGCGCAGCCTGAAGTTCGCCGGCTTCAATCACGCCTGGGGATTCATGTCCCGGGTGGCGCTGGCCGCCGAGAAGGCCGACCACCATCCCGAATGGTCCAACGTCTACGACAAGGTGGACATCGTGCTCTCGACCCACGATGCCGGCGGCGTGAGCGAGAAGGACGTGGCGCTGGCGAAATTCATCGATTCACTCCTGTAGCGGTTTTCCGAACACGGCTCGTTCGGCGGTGTCACACCAAGTTGAGACAAATGTTGTGACACAGGTTGAGCGCCCACCTGTGACATCGCGGGAATCCGACCCTGCGGCCCCGCCTCGGGCAGCCGCAGACGACCGTCGAAATTCAGTCCTCGGATGCGTTGCCCGCACCTCGGTCCACCCCACCTGCCGGACGGTCGGCGACGGGAACAGCCTTTGCTTGCTACTCACGGCTCAATCAAGGCCGCGGGACCTCCCCTCATCCTCCAGGGATCGTACCCGGCGGGCGCGCCGGGCGGGGCATGGCCAAAATTTTCTGCGCTTCGCCGAACAACTTGTGACACCAAGAACGACAGCGGCGTTCGTGTCAGAAGTTGTTCGGCGTTGTCCGCTCCACGCGGATTTAGAGTCCCCTGGAAACCGACGATCCCCTTGGGGGGACGAGGAGGCCGGTGGTCACGCAGCTCGTCCATAAGGCCCAGGACGAGGGAGGGCTGGCCGGGTTTCTCCCGGCTTTTTGGGCCGATCCGCTGGAGTGACCTTCCAGAAGTTCGGCTGGGTCTTGCGTCCCGCAACTGATGCGGTCGGGTCGGCCGGGCATGTCCGTCGGACGGTCCGCGCACAGGACCCCCACGTGACGCAAGCGTCTCGCGGAGCAGGTGCTTTGGACCGGACGACGCGCCAAGGGTTTAGGGCTGCGCGCGTATGATCGATTCGCGTCTGATTTGCGATGGCCTCCCGGACGGCCGGATGAGGGAGGCCCACGACGATGTTCTTGATCGGCAGGGACTGCGCCCTTGCCCCAGTAGCCTTGCGACCGTGTCCGAAGACTTGGCCCCTTGCATCACCCGCGTGGAGAGCGGGACGGCACCAGTCACGACAAGGAGCCGTCCCGGGCAAGTGAACGGGCGGCTCGGCCTTGAGAACAGACCTCGTGCGACGATAGCCAATTAATAGGGCAATTCCGGCTAAACCCGCAACTGTCCTATCGCAATTCTGCCTCGCATTTTTCGCCGGGCTGCTGGCAGTGCCGGCACAAGCGCAGGAACAACTCGCTCGGACAACAAGTCCAACCCGTGTCGTTCGAGCCCGTGTCTTTCCTCCTCCGGCTTTGAGCAGGAAGAGGATCATGGGATCTCCGTCCGATCATCAGTATCCTACACATGATGGATGGGCGGCCCCTGCTGCAGGCAGATTGCCGTCATCCGGCGCGACACCCGGTGTGACGATGATGTGACTGGCAACGGCGCGTCGCACGAGGCACCATGATGCGCATGATGGGTTTGCGCCTGCTTGCCGCCGTCCTTGGCTGCCTCGCCGTCCTGGCGGGCGGGCTGACGACGGTCGCCGCGGCGGCCGGGCCGGTCGCCTCGCCGGCGTCGGCGCACGGCACGGTCGGCGCTCCCTGCGCGCATTGCGACGAATGCGACAACCTTCCCTGCCCGACGCCGGCTTCCTCCTGCGTGCAGATTTCCTCGGGTGCGATGCCGACGCTGGCCTCCGCGCCGCTCGACCTGCGGGCGATCGGCTTCGGCAAGATCCGCTGGTCGCTTCGCTCGATCGTCCTCAGCGGCCTGTCGCCGCCGCCCGACCCCTTCCCCCCGCGCGCCTGACCCTTCGACGGTCGGCTCGAGCCGGCGCGCCAAAAGCGCGGCGGCTGCGCCGCGCGACGTGCGCGGCATCGCGGAGGGATTCATGAAGTTGGTTGCAAAGTCGCGGCCCGGCATCGCCGGCGGCGCTCTCCTGGTCGTCATCATCGCCGTAATGGCCATCGCCGGCGGCGGCGCGAGCGCGCAGACCGATCCGGCCTGCGGCGGCGGCAAGGTGAAGTACTACCGCAATCCGATGGGCGCGCCCGACACCTCGCCGGTGCCCAAGAAGGATGCGATGAACATGGCGTACATCCCCGTCTGCGAAGACGAGACGGGCGATGCGGCGGGCACCGTCAGGATCAGCCTCGACAAGGTGCAGCGGCTCGGCGTGCGCAGCGAGGAGGTGCGCGAGCGCGCCCTCGCCCGCACCGTGCGCGCCTTCGCCACGGTCCAGTTCGACGAGCGCCGCCAGTCGGTCGTCGCGCCCAGGTTCGGCGGCTGGATCGAGAAGCTGCTGGTCAATGCCACGGGCGACACGGTGAGCCGCGGGCAACCGCTGTTCGAGGTCTACAGCCCCGAGCTCAACGTGCTGCAGCAGGAATTCATGCTGTCGCGCGGCGCGCAAGGACCGGCGGGGGGCGCCGAAGGGCGCCTGCGCAACCTCGACTATCCCGAGAGCGACCTGGAGAAGCTGCGTCGCGGCGGGCGTCCGCCGCGCACCATCGCCGTGCCCGCGCCGGCGACCGGCACGGTGATCGAGAAGACGGCGGTCGAGGGCATGCGCTACCAGCCCGGCGAGACGTTGTTCCGCATCGTCGACACGTCGGCGATGTGGGTGCTGGCCGAAGTCTACGAACAGGACCTCGCCATCGTGAAAGCAGGCGACATGGCCAGGGTCACGGTCAATGCCTGGCCCGACCATCCGTTCCCCGGCCGGGTCACCTTCATCTATCCCGGCGTCAGCAAGGAGAGCCGCACGGCGCGCCTGCGCATCGAGGTCGCCAACCGCGACGGGCGGCTGCGCGCCGACATGGCGGCCACCGTCGACATCGAGGCGCCGATCCCGGGCCAATGGGTGGCCGTGCCGGAATCGGCGGTGATCGACAGCGGCAAGCGTCAGATCGTGCTGGTCGAACGCGGCGAGGGCCGCTTCGAGCCGCGCCCGGTCAGGCTCGGCGTCCGCGTGCCGGGATATGTGCAGGTACTGGAGGGGCTGAAGCCGGGCGAGCGGGTCGTCACGTCGGCCACCTTCCTGATCGACGCCGAGAGCAACCTGCGCGCCGCACTCGCCGCGTTCACCCAGGGACAGCCGGCAGGAGACGGCAAATGATCGCCGGCCTCATCCGCTGGTCGGCGAGCAACCTGCTGCTCGTCTTCGTGGTCACGCTGGCCCTGGTCGGCGGCGGACTCTTCGCGGTCGGCCGCGTCTCGCTCGATGCCATCCCCGACCTCTCGGACACCCAGGTGATCGTCTACACCGAGATGCCGGGCCAGGCGCCGCAGGTGATCGAGGACCAGGTGACCTATCCGCTGACCGCGGCGATGCTGGCGGTGCCGCGCAGCCGCGCCGTCCGCGGCTTCTCGTTCTTCGGCGTGTCGTTCGTCTACGTCATCTTCGAGGACGGCACCGACATCTACTGGGCGCGCAGCCGCGTGCTGGAATATCTGAATTCAGGCGCCCAGAAGCTGCCGGCCGAGGCCAGGCCAACCCTGGGGCCCGACGCCACCGGCGTCGGCTGGGTCTTCCAGTACGTCGTGGTGGGCGCCAACCGCTCACTGGCCGAGCTGCGTTCCCTGCAGGACTGGTACATCCGTTTCGGCCTCGCCAAGGCCGAGGGCGTGGCCGAGGTCGCCAGCGTCGGCGGCTTCGTGCGGCAATACAACGTCGTGGTCGACCCCGCGAAGCTGCGCGGCTTCGGCGTGCCACTGGCCCGTGTGATTGCCGCGATCCGCGCCAGCAACCGCGAGGTCGGCGGCCGCGTCGTCGAGATGGCCGAGACCGAGTTCATGGTGCGCGGCCGCGGCTACATCAGGAGCACGGCGGATCTCGAGCAGATCGTGCTGCGTGCCGACGGGCCGGTGGCGGTGTTGCTGCGCGACGTGGCGCGGGTCGAGTTCGGCCCCGACGAGCGGCGCGGCGTCACCGAGCGCGACGGCGAGGGCGAAGTGGTGAGCGGCATCGTGCTGCAGCGCTTCGGCCAGAATGCGCTCGACGTCATCGCCAACGTCAAGGCCAAGCTCGGGGAGATCGCTCCGGGCCTGCCCGAGGGCGTGCGCATCGAGCCGGTCTACGACCGCTCCGACCTGATCCACCGTGCCATCGAGACACTGATCCACACGCTGCTCGAGGAGAGCATCGTGGTGGCGCTGGTCTGTTTCGCGTTCCTGCTGCACGTGCGCTCGGCACTGGTGGCGATCGTCACCCTGCCGGTCGGCATTCTGATGGCTTTCCTCGCCATGCACCTGCTGGGCATCGGCTCCAACATCATGAGTCTCGGCGGCATCGCCATCGCCATCGGCGCCATGATCGACGCCGCCATCGTCATGATCGAGAACGCCCACAAGCACCTGGAGCGGCTGGAGCCGGGCCGGTCGCGCAGCGAGGCGATCGTCGAGGCCGCCGTCGAAGTGGGACCGGCGCTGTTCTTCAGCCTGCTGGTCATCACCGTGTCGTTCCTGCCGATCTTCACGCTCGAAGCGCAGGAGGGCCGGATGTTCAAGCCGCTGGCCTGGACCAAGAGCCTGGCGATGGCGGCCGCGGCGCTGCTGTCGGTGACCCTGGTGCCGGCGTTGATGCTTCTGTTTGTGCGCGGCCGCATCCTGCCCGAGCACCGCAATCCGGTGAACCGGGCGCTGATCTGGCTCTACCGGCCGGCGATCCGGCTGGTGCTGCAGGCGCGCGTGCTCACGATCGCCCTGGCACTCGCGGCGCTGGCCGTCACGGCGTGGCCGGCGACGCGGATCGGCAGCGAGTTCATGCCCGCCCTCGACGAAGGCACCCTGCTTTACATGCCGACGACGCTGCCCGGCCTGTCGGTCACCAAGACGGCCGAGCTGCTGCAGACCCAGGGCAAGATCATCCGGTCGTTTCCCGAGGTGGCCTCGGTCTACGGCAAGGGCGGACGGGCCGGCACGGCCACCGATCCGGCCCCGCTCGAAATGTTCGAGACGGTGATCAACCTCAAGCCCAAGGCCCTGTGGCGGCCGGGCATGAACGTCGACGGCCTGATCGCCGAACTCGACCGGGCGCTGCAGTTCCCCGGCGTCAGCAACGCCTGGACCATGCCGATCAAGGCCCGCACCGACATGCTGGCCACCGGCATCCGCACGCCGGTCGGCATCAAGCTGCTGGGGCGCGACCTCGGCGAGCTCGAGAGCCTCGCCCGCCAGGTCGAGGCGGCGGTGCGCGACGTGCCGGGCACGACCAGCGCCTTCGCCGAGAGGGTGACCGGCGGGTCCTTCCTCGACATCGTGCCCGACCGCACGCGGCTGGCGCAGTACGGCGTGCTGATCGAGGACCTGCAACAGGCGATATCGAGCGCGCTGGGCGGCGAGACGGTGACCACCACGGTCGAGGGACGGGAGCGCTATACCGTCAACGTCCGGTATCCACGCGACCTGCGCTCCGACCCGCAGGCCATCACCTCCGACGTGCTGGTCTCGACCATGCGCGGCGGCATGATCCCGCTCGGCCAGCTCGCCGAGGTGAAGGTGAACCAGGGGCCCACCACCATCCGCACCGAGAACGCCCAGCTCGCGGTCTATGTCTTCGTCGACTACCGCGACCGCGATCTCGGCGGCTACGTCGCCGACGCGCGGCGCGCCGTGCAGGAGAAGGTGAGGTTTCCGCCCGGCTCCTACGCCATCTGGAGCGGCCAGTTCGAGTTCCTCGAGCGGGCCGAGGCCCGGCTGCAGATCGTCGTGCCGGCCACGCTGCTGCTGATCCTGGTCCTGCTCTACCTCAACTTCCGCCGCATGACCGAGACGCTGATCGTCATGCTGTCGCTGCCCTTCTCGCTGGTCGGCGGCTTCTGGTTCGTGTGGTGGATGGGCTTCAACATGAGCGTGGCCGTGGCCGTGGGCTTCATCGCGCTGGCCGGCGTCGCCGCCGAAACCGGCGTGGTGATGCTGATCTATCTCGACCAGGCCCTGAAGGAACGGCAGCGGCGTTGCGCGGCGGAGGGCCGGCCGCTGGACCGGTCGGACCTGCGCGCCGCCATCGTCGAGGGGGCCGTCGAGCGCGTACGGCCCAAGATGATGACGGTGACGGCCATCATGGCGGGACTGCTGCCGATCCTGTGGAGCACCGGCACCGGCTCGGAGGTGATGCAGCGCATCGCCGTGCCGATGATCGGCGGCATGGTGAGCTCGACCCTGCTCACCCTGCTGGTGATCCCGGCGCTCTACGCGCTGGTCAAGGGCTGGCACCTGCAGCCTGCATCCGCTGCCATCCAGGAGGCACACGCATGAGACGCCCGGCTTTTCTCGCGCTGTCCGCCCTGCTGGCGGGCTGCGCCCAGTTCTCGGCCGACGGCGGCATGGGAGAGGTCGCAAGCGGCGTCCGGCAGGAGATCGGCAAGGACGTGGTCAAGATCTCGACTGACGAGCAGGCGGCGCACGCCCGCGAGCAGGTGGCCGCCCTGCTGGCCGGGCCGTTGTCGGCCGAACAGGCGGTGCAGATCGCGCTCCTGAACAATCGCACCCTCCAGGCCGCCTACAACGACCTCGGGATCTCGGAAGCAGCCTACGTCCAGGCGAGCCTGCCGCCCAATCCGGGCCTCTCGCTGTTGCGGGTTGCCGGCACCGGAGTGGCCAACTTCGAAGTCCGGCTGATCGAGGACATCCTCAACCTCATCACCCTGCCGCGGCGCACGGCGATCGCCGCCGAACGCTTCGGGCAGGCGCGTTACCGGGCGATCGGAATCACCCTGCGTCTGGCGGCAGACACCCGCCGCGCCTACGTACGGGCCATCGCCTCGCACCAGCAGGTCGGCTTCCTGGAGCAGACCCGCGCCACGGCCGACGCGGCGGCGCGGCTGATCGCCGGGATGGGCGAAGCCGGCGGCGGCGACCAGCTCGACCAGGCCGAGATCGCCGCCTTCCGCGCCGAACTGGACGCCCGCGTGGCGCAGGCCAAGCTGCGGGCACGTCGCGACCACGAAACGCTCGTCCGGCTGCTCGGCCTGTCCGGCGCCGGCCTTGCCTTCGCCTTGCCCCGCGAGCTGCCCCCGCTGCCGTCGGCGCTCGACTCTCCGGCGGAAGTGGAGGTCGAGGCGATCAAGCGCCGCGTCGACCTCGAGATCGCGCGCCGCGAGGTCACGGCGCTCGCCAAGTCGCTCTCCCTCACCGAGGCCACGCGCTACGTCTCGATGCTGCAACTGTCCGGCATCTTCAACAACGAGACGGCCAACCCGCTGACCAACCTCGACACCGCGATCAACCGCGGCGGTGCGCAGATCGACCTCCAGATCCCGATCTTCGACACCGGCGAGGCGCGCACGCGATCGGCGCGCGAAACCTACATGCGGGCGCTGAACCTCCTGGCCGGCAAGGCCGTCGATGCCCGCTCCGAGGCGCGCATCGCCTACGAGACCTACCGTGCCACCTACGACATCGCACGTTCCTGGCGCGACCGCGTGCTGCCGCTGCGCCAGATCGTCTCCAGGGAGATCATGCTGCGCTACAACACCGGCGTCCTCGTCGGCGAAGGCATGCGGGTCGATCTGTTCAAGTATCTCGCCGACACCCGCGTGCGCATCGCCGCGAACGCGGCTTCGCTCGATGCAAGGCGCGACTTCCTGCTCGCCGTGGCCGACCTCCAGGCCGCGCTCACCATCGGCGGCGACCCGTCGGACAGCCGTGCGCCGGCTGCGATCGCGTCTCCCGGGATCATGCAATGACCGCGCGCATCGAAGCGGCGTCATCCGGCAGCGAGGCTAGGTCAGGCGGCCCAGGGAACCGAGAAGCGGGCAATCCGGCACCGTTCCGCGCCCGCAGGCCTTCACCGTAGCGGCGAGAACGCGTTCCATCTGTCGCAGATCGACGAGCTTGGCGCGCACCTCCTCGAGATGCGCCTCGGCGATCTTCTTCGCGCCTTCGCACGACCTCGATTCCCGGTCGGCCAGTGCGAGCAGCCGTCGCACGTCCTCGAGTGAAAATCCCAGATCGCGCGCGCGGCGAACGAAGCGCAGACGGGCGACGTCGCCTGGCCGGTAGAGCCGATATCCGGCGGCGCTGCGGGCGGCTTTGCGCAGAAGGCCGATCCGCTCGTAATACCGGATGGTCTCGATATTGACGCCCGTCTCCTCGGAGAGAGCGCCGATGGCAAACGCGTCCTTGGCCGGCATGGCGATCACAATCCTTTGATCGGAGCACTGTTGAGTCTGTAGTCGCTACAGGCTGTACCCAATGGCTATGGAAATAAAGACCGATGCTTCGCCGGCGCCGCCCGGCGCCGACCGCCGGGGCGACGCGGCTGGAACCGCACTCGCCGCGGGCGGATTGCTGGCGGCGTTCGGCGTCGCCTCGTGCTGTGCCCTGCCGATTGCGCTCTCCACCCTGGGGATCGGCGCGGCCTCGCTGGTCGGCATCGGCTATCTGGCTGCGCAATATCAGCGGGAACTCTTCTATCTGGCGGTCATCTGCCTGGCGGGTGCCGGGGTCGTCGCGTGGCGACAACGGCGGGCCCGGGCGTGCGGCGTGTGCGCTGCCGGGGCCGCCCGCGGACGCTCGATCGTGGGCTGGATGGCGATCGCAGCCGTCATATTGGCAATGATGCTCCTCGTTCTCGCCTTCTGGTACGAGCCGCCGATATGAGCGCGATCCTTCAATCGACCCTCACCTGCCCGGCGTGCGGCGCGACAAAGGTCGAGACGATGCCGACCGACGCCTGCCGGTTCTTCTACGAATGCGGGGCCTGCAGGACACTGCTTCGCCCGAAGCCCGGAGACTGCTGCGTGTTCTGCTCCTACGGAACGGTCCCTTGCCCGCCGATCCAACTTGGCGGCCCGGCGAATTGCGGCCATTCGTAGCCTGCGTGAACCGGCTTCCGCCGAAAAATTGATCCAGGTCAACGAAGCCTTTCCCCGCCCTTCGCACTATTGCAGGAAGGGGAAGAGTCATGTTGGACGCCTGCTACTATTCGCTGATCGAGCGGGCCGAGGACGGCCGCTTCCTCGGATGGATTCCCGATCTCCCGGGCGCCACCGCGAGCGGCCGCACGGAAGACGAGGTCCTTCGCCAGCTTTCCGAAAGCGCGCGGCAACGCCTGCATGACTTCCTCATGAGCGGTCAGCAGCCGCCTCCGGCCCGTCCGGCCGAGGAATTGCCGCCGAGCGAGGGCCGGCGCGAGGTCCGTCGTCTGTTGCTGATCATCGGGTAGGCGACGTCCGGCGCTCGGAATCGTCTATAGTGGCGGGACGCTCAGGAGGGCCCTTCATGCGCCGCACCGTCGTCGCCCTGCTCGCCGCCGCCGTGCTTTCCGCCTGCGTGACCGGGCAGATGGACAGCCGGGCCGCCGGGCCGACCCTGGGCGGCTACAACTATGCGCCGCAGTACGACTTCAGCGAATTCTGGGCCGCCACCGACGGCAAGACCTTCCGGGTGATCGTCGCCGGCAATCCGTTTCCCGCGCTCCCGATCGGCGAGGTGAAGGCCCGGTTGTTGCCGGTAATGCAGGCCAACAAGCCGCGGCCGGCGCTCACCTTCACCTACGCGCAGCCGGCCGAGGAGCCCCATCCCGACTACCGGCTGGTGCTGGTGTTCGATCCGGCCAACGATCTCGGCTCCGGATCGGTGTGCAATGGCACGACGCGCCTGAAGCCGGGCACGCCGGGCCGCGTCTACGTGTATGGCGTCTATTGCCGCAACGATCTCGCCCTGTCGGAGACCACGGGCTGGACGGAGGCGACCGGGCCGGACGATCCGCGCCTCGGCCCACTCTTCGCCCAGCTCTTCCTGGTGCTGTTCACCGATCAGCCGATGCGCCGCGACCGCTTCGTGCCGTTCATGCGCTGGTAGCTTCAGGCCGGCCTATTTCTGGAGGTAGGGCTCGACCTTGCCCTTGAGCTTGATGGTGAGCGGGTTGCCCTTGCGGTCGACCGTCTTGCCGACGGCGAGGCGCACCCAGCCCTCGCTCACGCAATATTCCTCGACGTTGGTCTTCTCCTCGCCGTCGAACTTGATGCCGACGCCGCGCGCCAGCAGAGCCTCGTCGTAGTGCGGGCTCTTGGGGTTGGTCGACAGGCGATCCGGGAGGGCGGGGCGGGCGGAGGCATCGGTCATGCCCCTAGCTAGCACGTCAGGCGGACAAGACCAGTGCATATAAAACGCCCGACAGCGCGCTGGCGAGCAGCACCGGGATCATGCCGAACCTGAAGCGGAAGACGGCGATGGCGCAGGCCGCCGCCAGCGCCAGGGCCGGCAGGTTGGCCGAGGCCAGCACCGGCAGATCGGCCGCGGCACCCCAGAAGCGCACCGGCTTCAGGTCGGAGAACAGCACCTGCAGACCGAACCAGACGGCGAGGTTCAGGATGACGCCGACGACGGCGGCGGTGATGGCGGCGAGCGCCGCCGACAGCGCCTTGTTGGCGCGCAGCGTCTCGACGAACGGTGCGCCGAAGAAGATCCAGAGGAAGCAGGGCGTGAAGGTGACCCAGGTGGTGAGCAGCCCGCCCAGGGTGGCGGCGAGCAGCGGGTGCAGGTCGCCCGGCGCGCGCCAGGCGGCGAGGAAGCCCACGAACTGCGTCACCATGATCAGCGGGCCGGGCGTCGATTCGGCCAGTCCCAGGCCGTCCAGCATCTCGCCGGGCGTGACCCAGTGGTAATGCTCGACCGCCTGCTGCGCCACGTAGGCCAGCACCGCATAGGCGCCGCCGAAGGTGACCACGGCCATCTTGCTGAAGAAGACCGCGATCCGGGCAAAGACGTTGTCGCCGCCCAGGCCGAAGTAGAGCGCCGCCACGGGCGCCAGCCACAGCAGCAGGAACACGCCCGCGACGGTAAGCGACCAGCGCACGTTGGGCCGCGCATGGGCGGGCGTCGCCTCGCCCAGCCGCGATTGGGCGTCGGTCACGTGCGCGGCGCCCACGTTGCCGTGGCCGCCCCCCGCCCGGAACGCCGCCCAGCCGAGCTTGCCGCCGGTAAAGCCGATGACGCCCGCGACGACGATGATGATCGGGAACGGCACGTCGTAGAAGAAGATGGCGACGAAGGCCGCGGCCGCCAGCGCGCGCATGACGTTGTTGCGCAATGCCCGCTTGCCGACTCGCAGCACCGCCTCGACCACGATCACCAGCACGGCGGCCTTCAGGCCGAAGAACAGGCCTTGGATCAAGGTGACCTTGCCCAGCAGCACGTAGATCCAGCTGAGCGCCATGATGGCCACCAGGCCGGGCAGCACGAACAGCGTGCCGGCCAGCAGTCCGCCCCTGGTCCGGTGCATCAGCCAGCCGATGTAGGTGGCGAGCTGTTGCGCCTCGGGGCCGGGCAGCAGGGTGCAGTAGTTCAGTGCCTGCAGGAAACGCTGCTCACCGATCCACTTCTTCTCCTCGACGATGATGCGATGCATCACCGCGATCTGACCGGCCGGACCGCCGAAGGACAGCGCCGCGACGCGGCCCCACACCTTCATGGCTTCGGAGAAGGGAACGCCGTGGTCCTTCATTTGCCGCCTTGCTTGCCCGCGAACGAGCGGTAGAGATCGTCGAATACGGCGCCGCCGCGTTCCAGGCGCTGGCTGTCGTCGTTGTGCGACGAGGCGACGCCGGCAACCAAGGTGCGGATGCCCGCCGCTTCCTCGCGGCCGTACTTGCCGTCCTTGAGATCGATGTCGTGGATGATCTCGGCGATCGCGGCCAGCGCCGGATCGTCGAGACCGGACTCGGCCAGCAGCACCTCGAAGGTGCAGCGCTCGCCGCGGTGGGTGAACTCGCCCTCGAACATGTCGAAGCGCAGCTCGCCCGGCTGGACGGCATAGCCCGTGCCCGGCACGAACTTGAAACGCGCCGCCCCGTCGATGAAGCGGCGGATCAGCCAGGCCGACGCGATGCGATCGATCTGCACGCCCTGGCGCGTCACCCAAACGCGCCCCTTCAGATCGCCGGCCGCCGTCGATGGTGCTTGCTGTGCGCTCACGACCGCCTCCTCACGTTGCAATCCGGCCTCGAGGCCCGACACCAGGCCCTCCGCCGGCTCGCGCCCATCGGCGCCGAAGAAATCGATGGCCACGACCTCGTCGAGCTGCTTGCGCAGCCGCGCCACCTGACTCGCGAGGTCGGCACCCGAGTGCTTGGCGGCAAGCTCGCGCGCCGCGGCGGAAATCCCGGCGTAGTCCTCGTCACGCGCCGAATCGAACAGCGCCTGGACCTCGCCGTCGCTGATGCCGTCGACGAGCTGGGCCGCGCAGACGAACGCCTCGCCGCCCAGCTCGGCGATCTCCTTCACCAGCCAGGCGAAGTCCTCGCGCGTCTCGGCGTTGGCCGGCAGCGCATAGACGGAATTCTTCACCGTCACCGCGCCCAGCCCCTTCAGCCGCCGCCAGATCTTCACCCGCGCATAGGCGGGCTTGGCCGGCAATTGATGGATCAGCAGCAGCCATCGCGTGCCTTCCGGGCTCTCACCACTTTCCGACATTGTTCACTCGTATCACATTGCAAATTGAAAAAGCAACATGTGTATCATTTTTCTGTTGCGCTCCTATAAAACAAGCCTATGTTGCCTATGAAACAAGTGTATCACCAGCGAAAAACAGATGTCTCACGTGCACCCTACCTCCCTTCCCCTAGCCGCCTTCCCGGCGCGATGCCGGAAGCATCATTTGTGGCCCGCCGTGGTCGCGACCCTTGCCCTCTGGCGCACCTGCCGGCGCACGCGCCAGCACCTCAGCACCTTGAACGATCGCGAGTTGGCCGACGTCGGCCTCACCCGGACAGAGCAGCGCATCGAATGCGCCAAACCGTTTTGGCGGCTCTGACGCATCACGCATTCCACTGAACCAAAGGAAGATCTATCCATGCCATTCCATGCCCGCCCTATCTCCTTCAAGCCGCCCCGGCTGAAAGGCCTCTCGGCCCGGCTGATCGCCAGCCACTACGAGAACAACTATGGCGGCGCGGTGCGCCGGCTGAATGCGATCCACGGCGAACTGGCCGCCCTCGATCCGGCCGCAGCGCCCGGCTTTCGCCTGAACGGACTGAAGTGCGAAGAACTGATCGCCGCCAATTCGATGCTGCTGCACGAGGTCTACTTCGAGGATTTGGGCGAGGACGGCGGCGGCGATCCATCTAACGACAATGGGGGTGGTGCCCTGGCCGAGGCGATCGCGCGCGATTTCGGATCGCTGGCTCGCTGGCGCGCCGAGTTCGTCGCCATGGGCAAGGCGCTGGGCGGCGGCTCGGGCTGGGTGCTGCTGACGCGCTCGCCGCGTGACGGCGCGCTGTCGAACGTCCGGGCGGCCGACCACACGCACGGCCTGGCCGGCGGCACGCCGGTGCTGGCGCTCGACATGTACGAGCACGCCTATCACCTCGACTTCGGCAGCAACGCCGCGGCCTATGTCGACGCCTTCATGGCCAACATCGCCTGGGCGCGCGTCGCCGCCCGCTTCGGCGGTGTTGCGGTCGAGAAGAAGCCGCACGCGGTCGCGACACCTGATGCACGCAAGATGCTCGAGGCCGATCCCGAGCTGATCGTGATCGATGCGCGCCTGCCAGACGACGCGACGACGGTACCGGTCCGGCTGCGCGGCGCGCGCCGGGCGCCGCCCGACAAGGTCGACGAGGTCGCGGCATCGCTGCCGCGTGGCGCCAAGGCGCTCGTCTACTGCGCCTGGGGCTTCGAGATCGGCGGCGATTGCGCCGCCAGGCTGCGCGCGCACGGCATCGACGCCGTCGCTCTCGCCGGCGGTATCGGCGCCTGGCGCGCCGATGGCCTGCCGACCGAACCGTTCAAGGAAGGAGAACAGACATGAAATGGGTCACCCGCGAACGCCCGAAGATCGACCGCATCGCATGCCCGTGGCTGATCCGGCGCTTCATCGAGAAGGAGCCGGAGTTCCTCTACGTGCCGGCCGAGCAGGTGCTGGCCACCGCCAGGGAGACCGGCGCCATTCCCTACGACATCCCCGGCGTGAAGTTCAGCCATGTCGGCGAGAAGTGCAGCTTCGACGCCTTCATCTCCGAGTACGGGCTCGACGCGCCGGGCCTCGACCGACTGGCCGATATCGTGCGCGGCGCCGACACCTCGCGGCTCGAACTCACGCCGCAGTCGGCCGGCCTGTTCGCGCTCTCGCTCGGCCTCGGCCATATCTGCCCGGACGACCATGAGATGCTGAGGCACGGCATGGTGATGTACGACGCGCTCTACGCCTGGTGCCGCAGCCTGACGGGCGAGACGCACAATTGGCCGCCGAAGATGTAGGCCGGCGGACCCTAATTGCATTGCCGCTGCGTAGAGCGGGCGCTACCTTGCATCTCGATTGATCTCGCTGGGGGCACCATGGCTCTGGGTCGTCTACTTCTTTTGGCCGTTCTATCGATTGCCACGATGGTGGCGTGCAATTCGGCGCCCAAGGTGCCGGTGTCGACGGCGGCACTGAAGAAGGCCTACTGGGGCCCGCCGACCGCGGGCCTCGCCGCCGACGTCACCAGCCAGGTCGCAACCAAGCAGGGCGTGTCGTGTCCCAACGGCTATCCGTGCGACGTCTTCGCCGATGCGGCCAACTTCAGCGACTCCAAGTCGGACCTCGCCAACCGGCTGGCGGTCATCTGGACCTGCCAGCCGCAGAATTTCGTGCTGTCGGAAGTCGCGAGCCCCGGCCTCAAGGTCCGCATGGCCTGCGCCGGCGGCCCCCCCTTGGTGCCGCGCAGGATCGGGATCGTCGAAGCCACGTGGGGCGCACCCAACGGCGAGACGATCAACGTCACCCAGGCCGTGCGCGAGATCTGCGGCGACACCTCGTGGCGCTGCCAGGTGCCGGCAATGGCCTACATCTTCGGCACGCCCGACCGCGTCGCCACCACCAAGACGCTCAGGATCCGCTACACCTGCAACGGCCAGACGACGCCGGGCCAGCAGGCGACGGAGAACAGCGTCGCCGACCTGCGCTGCGAGCAGGCAAAAGACCTCGAATAGGGCGTCGTTCCGGCGCCCGTTTGGGTTGACGCGGATCAAGGCCGCGACGCGGCCGCAACGGACAATGCCCGGCATGGAAGTCCGGACCCTCCCCGCCGTCTCGCCGCCACCGCCGCCGACGGCGCGCGATTCGTACGCCGTGACGGCGCTGGCCGACATCACCGACCGCTCGTTGCATGCCGCGATGGCGCGCTTCACGCTCGGCCTGTCGCCGGCGGCGCTGATGGCCGCCTATCTCGACTGGGCAGTGCATCTCGCCGCCGCCCCCGGCAAACGCCTGCAGCTTCTCGACAAGGCGGCGCGCAAGGCGATGCGCTTCGCCAATCACGCGTGGCACTACGCGCAAAAAAACGAACCCTGCGAGCCCTGCATCGAGCCGCTGCCGCAGGACCGGCGCTTTTCCCACCCGGGCTGGCAGCACTGGCCGTTCAATTTCCTCTACCAGGGATTCCTCCTGCAGCAGCAATGGTGGCACAACGCCACCGACGGCGTGCGCGGCGTGGCGCGTCACCACGAAGCGGTGGTGCAATTCAGCGCGCGGCAGATCCTCGATCTCGCCTCGCCGTCGAATTTCCTGGCGACGAACCCCGAGCTGCTAGAGCACACGCTGAAGCAGGGCGGACGCAATCTCGTGGTCGGCCTGCAACACCTGATCGAGGACTGGGAACGCGCCGTGAGCGGCAAGAAGCCGGTCGGCACCGAGGCCTACCAGGTCGGCGCGAACGTCGCGGCGAGCCCGGGAAAGGTCGTGTTCCGCAACCGCCTGATCGAGCTGATCCAGTATGCGCCGACCACCGACGAGGTGCGGCCCGAGCCGGTGCTGATCGTGCCGGCGTGGATCATGAAGTACTACATCCTCGACCTGTCGGCGCAGAACTCGCTGGTCAGGTACCTCACCGACCAGGGCTTCAGCGTGTTCATGATCTCGTGGAAGAACCCGTCGGCCGAGGACCGCGATCTCGGCATGGAGGACTACCGGATGCTGGGCGTCATGGCCGCCCTCGACACGGTGGGCGCCATCGTGCCGGGTTCGCAAGTGCATGCCGTGGGCTATTGCCTCGGCGGCACACTGCTGTCGATTGCCGCGGCGGCGATGGCGCGCGACGGCGACGGGCGACTCAGGACCATCACGCTGCTGGCCGCCCAGACCGACTTCACCGAAGCCGGCGAGCTGATGCTGTTCATCGACGAAAGCCAGCTCGCCTTCCTCGAGGACATGATGTGGGAACAGGGCTTCCTCGATGCCCAGCAGATGGCCGGAGCCTTCCAGCTGCTGCGCTCCAACGACCTGGTGTGGTCGTACGGCCTGCGCCGCTACCTGATGGGCGAGCGGCCGCCGCTCAGCGACCTGATGGCCTGGAACGCCGACGCCACGCGCATGCCCTACCGCATGCATTCGGAGTACTTGCGCCACCTGTTCCTCGAGAACGACCTCGCCGAGGGTCGCTACATCGCAGCCGGCAAGCCGGTGGCGCTGACCGACATCCGCACGCCGATCTTCGCCGTCGGCACCGTGTGGGACCATGTGGCGCCGTGGCGATCGACCTACAAGATCCACCTGCTGGCGGATACCGAGGTCACCTACGTGCTGACCAGCGGCGGCCACAACGCCGGCATCGTGTCGGAGCCCGGCAAGCCCGGCCGAGTCTACCAGGCGATGACCAAGAAGGCCGACGACCGCTACATCGATCCCGAGACCTGGCTGGCCGGCGCGCCGCAGAGCGACGGTTCGTGGTGGCCGGCTTTCGCCGCATGGCTGGCCGCCCACTCGGGCGACCCCGTGGCGCCGCCGACGATGGGCGCCGACCAGGCCGGCTATCCGCCGCTCTGCAATGCGCCTGGCACCTACGTGCTCGCGGGCTGAGCGAGCCAGCGCGCGATCGCGGGCCACGCGCCCTGCAACGTCTTCGCGCCGAGAAACAGGCCGAGATGTCCGCACGGTTCGGTCGCGGTCACGATCTCCATGGGCGGTGTGCCCACCAGGCGTGCGGCGGCCATGAGCTGGTCGAACGACACCAGTTCGTCATCCCGGGCCGCCAGCAGGAAAAGCGGATGGCGCACGTCGCGAAGATCGATCCGGCGACCGAGCGCGGGGAAGCGGCCTTCGGCCAGGCGGTTCTCCTTGAACAGCCACGACACGACCTGATGGTAATAGGGGCCCGGCAGATCGACGGTGGTGTCGTACCAGACCCGGAATCGCTCCAGCAGCGCGGCCGATCCGGCATCGTCCGCGGCCGGCAGTTGCAGCGCCGCGGCCCCCTCCCGGCCCTGCAGGGCGGGGTCCCACAAATCGAGCACGCGCTGCCCGAGCACGCGCCCCTCGCCCAGGCGCACGATCTCGTCGAACATGCCGAGCGGCAGATGGCGGGCGGCGAGCGACATCAGCGAGGCGCCGACGCCGAGATCGACCGGCGCGCCGGCGAGCACCAGTTTGCGCACCTTGGCCGGGAAGCGCGCGGCGTAGATGAGCGCCATCCATCCGCCCTGGCAGAGTCCCACCAGATCGACCGGCGCACCGACGTCGTCGACGGCGACGTTGAGGTCGGCGAGATAGTTGTCGATGGTGAGGAGGCGCATTTCCCGGGTGGCGGAGTGCCAGTCGGTGACGAACACGCGGGGGCAGCCGTTGCCGAGGAGTGCGCCCACCAGACTGTGTCCGGGGGCGAAGTCGGCGAGGGTGGCGCCGTGCAGGGCGAACGGCGCACAGACGAGCGTCGGCACGCCCTCCACGCCGACCGAAAAATCGCGCAACTCCAGGCTCGCCATGTCGAGCCGCACCTGGTGCGGCGTCGCCCACTGCGGTCCCGGGAGGCGGTCGGGCTCGGAGGCCGCGCCGGCCATGAGACGGGCGAGGTCGCTGGCTTGCGCGGCCATCGCCTCGCTCGCCGATGCAGCGGCGATCAACGGCCACAGAAGGAAACTCGCCACCAGGCGAGGCGCCGGCCGAGGCACGACAGAAGGCTTGTCGCTCATCGTCGAACAATAGGCCGGCGCGGCCGGGGCGACTTGACCCGAATCAAGTCCAGCGCGGGAGGCTACCCTGCCGTTTCAGGTTTGCGGCGCGCCAGGCGGCGGCAGGCTGCGCCGGCACTCGCCGCGCAGGATGCCGCCGTGGCTGCCCTCGACCGGTGCCACCGCGAGCGCGCCGTCATTGCGATTGTAGGTCAGGACGAACGCCGGAAAGCGGGAGCGGATCGACTGGAAGTTGATGCTCGTGCTGGTGCCCTCGACCAGCTCGCCGGCCTCGAAGATGGCCGCCGTGCCGCGGAGATCGTCGAACACCATGCTGAAGTTGCGCACCATGCCGCGCTGATCGGTGAACTTGCAGGCAAGCCAGCGCGACTCGGCTGCAGCCGGCAACGCGACGGCGGCGAGAACCGCCACCGCCGCCAGCATCGAGCCCGTCCGCATCCCGCCCGTCCCTTTACCTGGGCGCCATTACTTGGGCGCCATGCGGATGGCGCCGTCGAGGCGGATGGTCTCGCCGTTCAGCATGTGGTTCTCGACGATCTGCATGGCGAGCTGGGCGTATTCCCTCGGGTTGCCCAGGCGCGAAGGAAACGGCACCTGCGCACCGAGGCTCTTCTGCGCCTCCGCCGACAGACCCATCATCATCGGCGTCAGGAACAGGCCGGGCGCGATGGTGCAGACGCGGATGCCCATGCTGGAGAGATCGCGGGCGATGGGCAGCGTCATACCGACCACGCCGCCCTTCGACGCCGAATAGGCCGCCTGGCCGATCTGGCCGTCGAACGCCGCCACCGAGGCGGTGTTGATGATGACGCCGCGCTCGCCGTCGTCCATCGGCTCGGCCTGGCTCATCGCCCACGAGGCGAGGCGGATGACGTTGAAGGTGCCGATCAGGTTGACCTGGATCACCTGGGCGAACATGCCGAGATCGTGCGGGCCGTTCTTGGAAATGGTGCGGGCGGCGCGGCCGATGCCGGCGCAGTTCACGACGACGCGCGGTGCCCCCAGCTTTTCGACCACGGTCTTGACCGAGGCTTCGGTGTTGGCGGCATCGGAGACGTTGGTCTTGACGTAGAGGCCGCCGATTTCCCTGGCCTTCTTCTCGCCGAGCTCGTCCTGCAAGTCGAAAATCGCGACCTTGGCGCCGGCCGCCGCCAGTGCCGACGCCGTGGCGCCGCCCAAACCCGATGCGCCGCCGGTGACGATGGCAGCCTGACCCTTGACGTTCATTTATGTCCTCCTTGACCGGGCGTTTTTAGCACGCCTCCCGAGGTTTCCAAGCCGGCCCCCTTGCCAAGCCGGCCCGCCCTCCCAACCTCTCAGGCCATGAGCAATTCCGCCCGGCTCGTCGAGAACCAGGCCACGGTGCGCCGGGGTTTCTGGCAGAAGGCCCGCAAGACCCTGGGCCGCGTGCCCTTCACAGAGGATGTCGTGGCGGCATTCTACTGCGCCACCGATGGCGCCACGCCGCTGCCGATCCGCGTCACCCTGTTCGGCGCGCTCGCCTATTTCGTGCTGCCGTTCGACGCCATCCCGGATTTCATGCTGGGGCTGGGCTTCACCGACGACGCCGCGATCATCGTTGCCGCCCTGACGGCGGCCAAGGTCCATGTGACCGACGCCCATCGCGAGATGGCCCGCGCCTGGCTCCTCAAGGAGCAGGCGGCGCGGCGGACTTAGCCGCCTCCGTCCGCCGCCGCTCGCGGGCAAGCTGGTGCTCGCGGTGGGCGATGTAGAGCGCCGAGGCGATGACGATGGCGGCACCGACATAGGTCCAGGCGACCGGCATTTCGCCCCACACCAGCCAGCCCACGAACACCGCGAACGGCAGGCGCAGATACTCGAAGGGCGCCACCGCCGACATTTCGCCGGCCTTGAAGGCCTGGACCCAGAAATACTGGCCGACGGTGGCGGCGAGCGCGATGCCGACTGCGAGCGTCCAGCCCCACAGGTCGGGCCAGCGCCACACCCAGATCGCCGGGCCCGCCAGCAGCAGCGTCGAGAAGATCGCGAACTGCGTCAGGATCATCAGCGGCGTTTCCGAATCGGAGAGCCGCTTCACCAGCAGGATCGAGATCGCCACGGTGGCGGCGTTGGCGAGCGCCACCAGGGCGCCCGGCTGCAGGCTGCCCGCGCCCGGCCGCACCATCACCAGCACGCCCGCGAAGCCCACGACGGTCGCGGTCCAGCGTCGCCAGCGCACCTTCTCCTTGGCGAGGACGACGGCGACCAGAACCGAGAACAACGGTTGCGAGAAGGCGATCGCCGTCGCATCCGCCAGCGGCAGCATCGAGACGGCGTAGAAGCCCAGCACCATCGAGCTGGTGCCCATGAAGGTACGCCAGAAATGGCCGGCGAGGCGCTTGGAGTGCCAAGGCTTCACCTGGCCCGCCAGGATCATGGGCAGCAGCAGGACGAGTCCGATGACGGCGCGGAAGAAGGCCGTCTGCACGCTGTCGATCTGCGCCGACAGCAGGCGGATCATGACACCGGTCGATGTGAAGATGAAGCCACCGGACACCAGCCACAACGCACCCTGCACGTTGGGTGGCAGGCGTCGCAGCCAGGCGATCACCAGATCTTCCGCCCGTCAGATCTTGCGATCATGGCCGGCCCAATAGGGTTCGCGCAGGTTCTTCTTCAGCACCTTGCCGACCGGGCTTCTGGGCAGGGCGGCGATGAAGTCGACAGACTTGGGCGCCTTCACGCCGCCCAGCTTTTCCTTGGCGAGGCCGATCAGCTCCTCGGCCGCGACGCTGGCGCCGGGCTTCAGCTCGACCACCGCCTTCACCGCCTCGCCCCATTTCGCGTCGGGCACGCCGATGACGGCGCAGTCCTGCACCGCGGGATGGCTCCACAGCACCTGCTCGACCTCGCTCGGGAAGACGTTGAAGCCGCCGGAGATGATCATGTCCTTCTTGCGATCGACGATGTAGACGAAGCCGTCCTCGTCGATGACGCCGATGTCCCCGGTATGGTGCCAGCCGAAGGTCGAGGCCTCTTCGGTGGCTTTCGGATTGTTGTAGTAGCCCGACATGACGAGGCCGCCGCGCACGACGATCTCGCCGCGCTGGCCGCGCGGCAGCAGCCGGCCCTCTTCGTCCATCACCTCGAGCCGCACCAGCGGCGAAATGCGGCCGCAGCTCGCCAGCCGATGGCGGTTGTTGCTCTTCAACGCCTCGACGTGATCCTCGGGCGAGAAGAAGGTGCAGATCATGCAGGCCTCGGCCTGGCCGTAGGTCTGGGTCAGCACCGGCCCGAACACCTCGATCGCCTCGACGAGCTTGTCGACCGACATCGGCGCCGAGGCATAGACCAGGTTCTTGAGCGAGCTGTAGTCGTATTTGCCCACGTCGGGATGGGCGAGAAGCATGTAGATGAGCGTCGGCGGCATGTAGATGTGCGTCACCTTGTGCCTCTCGATCGCGGCCAGGATGCCGCCGGGATCGGCCGTGCCCATGAAGATGTTGGTGCCGCCGAAGGGCAGCATGGGAAAGGAGCAGACGCCGGCCGCGTGCGTCATCGGCGCCACCATGAGGTGGACCGGCGGCGTCTCGAGCGGCATGCAGGCCCAGAAGATCGAGTTCATGGTCTCGATGTTGCGGTTGGTGATCTGCACGCCCTTCGGCCGGCCGGTGGTGCCGCCCGAACTCGCGAGAAAAGCGACACCGTCGGGATCGTCGGGCAGGTCGGGCGCCTCCACCTTCTGCGCGCCGAGCCACGCCTCGAACGACGGCTGATCGAGACAGACGAACGCCTTGATCTTCGGGCACGCCTCCCTGATGCGCGCCAGGGAGGACTCGAAGCTCGAATGGTAGAAGAGGAATTCGACATCCGTGTTGTTCAGGATGTAGAGATTCTCCTCCAGCGCGTTGCGCGCATTGACCGGCGCCCAGGTGACGCCCGCGCGCACAATGCCCAGCAGGCAGGCGTAGGCCGCGGCATGGTTGGGGCTGTAGACTGCGGCCTTCGAGCCGCGCCCCAGTCCTGCCGCCAGCAGCCCGTTGGCCACGCGATGCGTCTGGCCGCGCACCTCGGCATAGGTCCAGCCCCGGGTACCGTCGTGCAGGCAATGCCGCTCGGGGAAGCGATCGGCGCCTCGGTCGAAGTAATCGATCAGTCTCATAGATTGGCTCGGGCAAGATTATTCATTACGCGGCAGCTTAACCCAACTCTGAGCCAGCGAAGCCGTCAAAACTTGGGCAACGCGCGGCGCTTATGCAGAGCATGAGACGGAGTATTCAAATCCCCATACTCAACTTTGGCTAGGAGCAGCGTCTTCAATGGAGGCGCATCTGGAGCATTGAAACCAGTCAGTGTCCCATCCTTCGAGACGGTTCTTCGAGCCGCCTCAGGATGAAGTCGTTGTCGGCGGCTCGATGTCGCCGACGCCGAGCGACCGCTGCATCAGGACAGAGTCGAGCCAGCGGCCGAACTTGAAGCCGATGCTCTTCAGGGTGCCCACCATCTCGAAGCCGCACGAGGCATGGAGCTTGATCGAGGGCGTCTGCGCCGAATCGCCGATCACCGCCACCATCTGGCGCCTGCCGGCCGCCGTGCACTGCTCAATCAGCACCGGCAGCAGCGCCTTGCCGACGCCCTGGCCGACGGCGTCCTTGTCGATGTAGATCGAATCCTCGACCGAGAATTTGTAGGCCGGCCGCGGCCGCCAGTTGCCGGCATAGGCATAGCCCATCACCCGGCCGGCGCGCTCGGCCACCAGATGGGGCAGGCCGAGATCGAGCACGGCGGCGCGTCGCTTCCTCATTTCGGCCAGGTCCGGCGGATCGACCTCGAAGGAGGCTGTGCCGTGCAGCACATGATGTCCATAGATCTCCGCGCAACGCGCCACATCGGCCTCGGTCGAGGCCCGCACGATCAATCCGCCCACGTCCGTCTTCCCCCCACACCAGTCCAAGCGGAGGTTATAGCGCGTCAGTTGCCGCCGCGACGAATCGCGCCGGGGTCGGGACCGTCGAACTTGAAGAGCGAGTCGGCCAGCTGCATGCCGGCCTGAACGTCGACCAGGGACACGTTCACCTGGTTGCCGCGGTTGTCGATGATGGTCCAGCCGCGCAGCATCATGGGATTTTCCGCAAGGCGGACGATAACCTTGCCTTCCTGCGGCTTGCGCGCCTGGCTCATGGTGAGCTGCAGCATGCCGTCGCTGCGCTCGATCTTCTCGACCTGCAGGTCGCCGGTCAGCGACAGCGGCTCCTTGACCAGGAACGAGGCGGCAGTCCAGCCGATCGGCCACTGGCCGAAATCGCGGGTGGCGAGGTCCCACATCGTCACCTGGTAGCCGTCGGCGACGATCTTGAGCTGCGACGGCGCATCGTATTCGAAACGCATGCGGCCCGGACGGCGCACATAGAGCGTGCCCTGGGCGACCGATCCGTTGGGATTGCTCTGGACAAACCGCGCCTTCAGCGTGCGGATCGAGTTGATGTACCGCTCGACCTCCGCCACCCCCGCCTGGCCCTGGGCCTGATTTTGGGCCTGACCTTGGGCGTTTGCCGGGGCGGCAGCGAGGAGGGTGGTGAAGGACAACAGGAGGATGGCGAGGAGGATACGCATGGGTCGCATATGACGACCGAATGCGGCGGAATCAAGCAAACCGCCCCTTTCCAACGAGGTAAACGAGCGTTTACCATGTTCTCGACCAGCGAGAGGAAGCTCCCCATGCATGTCGGAATGGCCGCCGTCTTCCAGAACACCGGCCGCGCGCTCAGCGACCGCCAGATCTACCTGAACGAACTGGCGCTGGCCGACATGGCCGAACCGCTGGGTTTCGAATCGATCTGGTCGGTCGAGCACCACTTCACCGACTACACCATGTGCCCCGATGTGGTGCAGTTCCTGTCCTACATGGCCGGCCGCACCAAGCAGGTGCGGCTGGGCTCGATGGTGGTGGTCCTGCCGTGGCACGACCCGGTACGGGCCGCGGAGGAGATCTCCATGCTCGATCATCTTTCCGGCGGCCGCATGATCCTGGGGCTGGGCCGCGGCGCCGGAAAGGTCGAATTCGACGGCTTCCGCCTCGACATGGGCGACAGCCGCGAACTCTTCGTCGAATACGGCGAGGCGCTGCTGAAAGGCCTCGAGAGCGGCGTGATGGAATACCAGGGCAAGCACTACAGGCAGCCGCCCGTCGCCATCCGGCCGGCGCCCTTCAAGAGCTTCCGCGGCCGCACCTATGCCGCCGCCGTTTCCCCGGAGAGCGCCCGCATCATGGCGCGGCTGGGTGTCGGCCTCCTCATCATCCCGCAGAAGCCATGGCGCGAGGTCGAGAAGGAGCTCGCCGAGTACAACCAGCTCTACCGCGAGATCAACGGGACCGACGCGCCGCAGCCGATCTCGGCCGGCTGGACATTCGTCGACGCGAGCGCCGAGCGGGCACGCGAGATGGCGGTGAAGTACATCGGCGGCTACTATCGCACGGTGCTCGACCACTACCAGTTCGCGGGCGAGCATATGAAGAACCAGCGCGGCTACGAATACTACGCCAAGATGAACGAGAAGCTCGCCGTCTACGGCGACCAGAAGGCGATCGAATTCTTCGCCGACCTGCAGGTCTACGGCACGCCCGAGCAGGTCTACGAGAAGATCATGGCGATCCACAAGCAGACGAAGAACTCGGGCTATGTCGGCGTATTTTCATACGCCGGCATGCCGCACGAGGAAGCGGCCCGCAACCTGCGGATGTTCGCCGAGACGGTGATGCCGGAGCTGAAGAAGTTCGACGCCGGCGCTGCGATCGACCGCTCGCAACCGCTTCCCGACTTGCGTTTCGCCGCAGCCGCAGAGTAAGTGCTCTCTCCCCGGGGGAGAGAACACGCATGAACAAGACTTTGGCTGCGGCCGCGACGGCCGTGACGTTGGGCGTCTGGTCGGGCGCCGTCGCGCAACCCGCAGTCGAGCGCGGCAAATACCTGGTCGAGAGCATCGTGGGCTGCGGCAACTGCCACACGCCGCAGGGGCCGAACGGGCCGCTTCAGGGCAAGACCCTGGCCGGCGGACTCGAGTTCGCCCATCCTGGTTTCTTTACCGCCTACTCGACCAACATCACGCCCGATCCGGAAACCGGGATCGGCAAATGGACGGACGCCCAGCTCAAGGTCGCGATCCGCGAGGGCCGACGGCCCGACGGTACCGTCATCCGCCCGCCGATGCCGTTCGAACTCTATCGTGGCCTGGCCGACGCCGATCTCGATGCCATCGTGGCCTATCTGCGTACGGTGCCGGCGGTGAAGAACGTCGCGCCGAAGTCCTTGTACCAGATTCCGCTGCCCCCCGGTTACGGGCCGCCGATCGACAAGGGGATCGAGGCGCCGCCCAGGTCCGACAAGCTCGCCTACGGCGCCTATCTCGCCGGTCCGCTCGGCCACTGCATCGAATGCCATACGCCGCCGGCGGCCAACGGCCGGGCCCAATACGACACGCTGCTCGGCGCCGGCGGACGCCAGTTCCATGGGCCGTTCGGATTGAGCGTGGCCAAGAACATCACCTCCGATCCCGAGCAGGGACTGGGCAAGTGGACCGACGCCGAGATCGAGCGTGCCATCCGCAAGGGCATCGGTCGCGACGGCCAGCAGCTCAAGCCGCCCATGGGCTATGCCTACTACGACAGGATCTCGGCCGCAGACATGGCGGCGCTGATCGCCTACCTGCGCAGCCTGCCGCCCAAGAAGATGCCCTGACCTCTGGCGCGCAGGGGCCGCTCAGCTAAGGTGACGGCCGATGACCGAGCCCCGCCCGATGCTGGCTGACCTGCGAGCGGCCTGGCGCCTGCGGGGGCCGTCGATCGGACCCCGCAGGCTCGCCTATGTCGTCGTGTTGATGCTGCTCGCGGGCGCGAGCGACGGCGTCGGCCTGGTCCTTCTCATCCCGCTGCTGGCCTCGCTCGGCGCGCCGACGCCCGATGTCGCGGGCGTGACGGGGTGGTTCTTCGCGCTCCTGCCGACGACGCTGGCAGGACTGCTGCTGATCTTCCTGGGTGTGGCCGTGCTGCGCGCCATCGTGGCCCGGCTGCGCGAGAACACAGTCGCCCGCCTGCGCTTCGATTTCGCCGTCGAGCTCAAGGTGAGGACCTATGCGGCCATCGCCAACGCCGCCTGGTCGTACCTGCGGCGCAAGCGGGCCGCGGATTTCCACGCAATCTTCACCACCGAACTCGACCGCATCGAGCAGGGCACCCAACTGCTGCTGGAGGTTCCGGCCCGCGTGGTCGTCTTCCTCGCCCATATCGCCATCGCCTTCGTCATCGCACCGGCCTTCTCGGCCCTGGCGATCGCTCTCGGCCTTTGCCTGGCGTGGGGCCTGCGACGCCGGCTTCTCGAAAGCCGGCAGTTGGGCGACATCGTCTCCCACGCCGGCGTGCGCGTGAGCCGCGAAATCACCGAATTCCTGCAGGCACTCAAGCTCACCAAGGCCTACGGCGCCGAGGCGCAGCATGTCCGCGCCTTCGCCGATGCCGTGCAGCAGGCCGAGGGGGCAAGCCTCGCCAGCAGCAGGCTGCTGGCCAAGACCCAGCTCATTCTCGAGGTCGTGACGGCGGTGGCGCTGGCGGGACTTCTATGGCTGGCAGCCACCTGGGTCGGCTTGCCGCTGGCCAGCCTTCTCGTCCTGATCTTCGTCTTCCAGAGGCTGATGCCGATGTTTCAGGACATCCAGGATCTCGCCCAGCAGTTCGTTCACTGTTCGTCGGCCTTCCGGATCGTCGCCGCGACGATCGCCGACTGCGAAGCAGCGACCGACCGGTCCCCCCAGTCGCCGCGCGCGACCATTGCCTTCGACAAAGAACTGCGCCTCGAGGGCGTGGACTTCGGATACGACGCCGCGGCGGAGGACGTGCTGCGCGGCATCGACCTGTCGCTGCCGGCCGGTTCGCTCACCGTCCTGTCGGGCGTATCGGGCGCCGGCAAGAGTACCCTCCTCGATCTCCTCGGCGGGTTGATCGCCCCGACAGCGGGGCGACTTCTCATCGATGGCGTCGAACTGACAGCCGACCTCGCGCCCGCCTGGCGCCGGTCGGTCGGCTACATGGCCCAGGAGGCCTTTCTTTTCCATGACTCGATCCGGGCCAACCTCGCCTGGGCGGACCCATCGGCATCGGACGAACGCATGCTGGACGTCCTCGCCCTGGCGGGGCTGGCCGAATTGCTGCACGGCCTGCCGCGGGGACTGGATACCGTCGTCGGCGACCGCGGCGCCAATCTGTCGGGAGGCGAGCGTCAAAGGCTGGCGCTCGCCCGGACGCTCCTGCGCGCGCCACGCCTGATCCTCCTCGACGAGCCGGCCAGCGCCCTCGACGCCCGGAATGAAGACCGCATCCTCGAGACGATCGCCGGCCTGCAGGGAAGAACCACGATCATGCTGGTCACGCATCGACCGTCGGCGATCGCCGGCGCCGACCGGCACCTCGCGCTGGTCGAAGGCAAGCTGGTCGCCGCCGACGTGGTTTCGGCGCGCTAGCGAATGGCCGCCACCGCCTTGGCCACGAGACGGAACGGTCGCGTGGCGTAGTAGACCGGCCACAGCGCCCGCGGCAGCTTCATCGCGTCGTAGTCACCCGTGGTCCGGGTGACGGCCAGCCTCAAAGCGGCCTTGAGCTTGCGGAGCCGGCTGTCGCAAAGATGGAAGTCGGCAAAATTCCTTTCCTTCGCGGACTCCAGCAGGCCGCCCCGCAACTGGCGCGACAGGAGGGCAGCAAGCCCGCGGACGCGAGTGCTTCTGCCGATCGGGCCGTGAAGAGCCTGCGGAACAGGTGTCTCCAGCAGGTCGCCTGCCATTGCGCAGGCGAGCAGCACCGCGTCGCCGCATCCCTGCGCCCTGGCCCGCCGATGAATCTCCGACCAGTCGAGGTCGGGGCGTCGGTCGAGCAGCATGGCGAAGTCGCAGACCCAGCCCAGACATCTCCAGACTTCCTTCGTGCCATGACCGGCCAGCAGCAGCGCGAGGTTCGCCCCCGACACCGTGGGAATCGCATGGTTGCCGATCGACACATGATCGAGGTCCCGCCAGACCTCGGCGGGCGTCAGGGGAAACGGTACATGGGCGCCGATGAAATCCCAATGCAGGTCGATCGCGGCGTCGATGCCCGGGTGAACGAAGGCACACTGCCGCAGATAGCCCAGAAACGCGCGCCGGAAGGCACGGTCGCCCGCATCGCCGCGATAGCCGAGCGAGTCGAGCAGGCGTTCGGCGGCGTCGACCTGTTCCTCGGGCACCAGGATATCGATGTCGGCATAGTCGCGCCGGGACACGTCGCCATAGAGCGCGACCGCGAGTGCCGGTCCCTTGAACGCGGCGAACCGGAGCCCTTTTTCCGCGAAGGCCGCAGCCACGCGGCAGAGCTCTTCGGCGAGCGACAAGGCGCGCGCGCAATGGAAGCGGTTGTAGAGTTCGAGCGATTCCCGTGCTGCCGCGGGCACCGCCTCCCACGACATCCTGTGCAGGCTCGCCAGAAGCTGCGGGCGGACGCCGTGTTCGGCGGCGAGCCGGATCAGCTGCGAAAAATCGAGGCCGGCGCGCAGCAATCGCCGCGCCCTGACCAGGTCGGCCTTTGGTCGCGCGATCAGGCAGAGCAGGTCGAATTCAACGCTGCTCGCCGGAGATTTCACCGAAATCGACATTCCGATTCAAAGGACTGCGACGGTCGAGGAAAACCGCCCCTTTTGATCGACGAGGCCGGCCCCTGCCACGCTGCACCCGCGAGCCGGGGCCTCAGGCGCGGGTATTTTTTCTGCCGTACTTCTTGCCACCGTCGCTCTTCCCCCTGCTTCCGACAGACAGCGTCAAATCGCGAAGGGTTCCCCACCGCACCAGCACCGGCGCCGCATAAACCTTTTTGACCGGCGACGGCTCGGCCGCGGGATTTGCATCATCGGTGGGGTGAGCATCCATTGGCTGGGCGCCTCGTTGCATTCGAACAAAAACCTCCACACAGGCCCAGGTAACACGACAGCCCCGATTATTCCCGAGGGTGCCGCTGGTCGACCTTCATATCTTGCACTCAAGATGCAATTTAACCTCGCCGCCCCCGGCACGTCAACCCGGCCGGTCACACCACCGCTTCGATGAGACCAGCTCGCGCAATGCCGCAGTCGGGACACTCAGGCGCGGGTTTTCTTTTTGCCGGATTTCTTGCCGCCGTCGCTCCCGCCGCGATTTCCGACAGCCAATGTCAAGTCGCGAAGAGTTCCCCACCGCACGAGCACCGGCGCCGCATAAGCCTTCTTGACCGGCGACGGCTCGGCCACGGGATCTGCATCATTGGTGGGGTGAGCATCCATTGGCTGGGCGCCTCGTTGCATTGGAACGAAAATCTTAGCACAGACCCGGGACAACACCACGTCCCCGACCATTCGCGAGGGGGCCGCCGGTCAGCGCTCAGATACTGCACTTAAGATGCAATGTAAGCTTGACCGACCTCGAACGTCAGCTCGACTCGTTACACCACCGCTTCGATGAGCCCGGCCTCCTGCAGGCTCGCCAGGAATTTGATCACATCGTCCCGACATTCGGCCGGCGCGACATCGAAATCCCTCACGATATCGTTGCAGATATCAGCGACCGATCGCGGCTCTTCGAGGCCATTCCAGATCTGTGCGCCCACACCCTGCAAGCCGAAGTAGAGCGCGCTATCGAGGTGAAGCAGTGCCACCTCTTCGTCGAGGTTGCAGGCGACCTGTTGCGAGGACTTCTTCACGACCGTCGAAAGCTCGATCATCTGCGGCGTTTCCCAATTCCGGTAGCCGGAAGCCAGCCGGTGATTTTTCTACAACTGTCGCCCTTCGAGGGCAACCGAGGCGGGGACCGCCGACCTACGGCGCCCGCTCCGCCAGCCAATGGTCGAGCGCATGGACGGCGACGATCCGATCGAGGTCGCCCTCGACAGGAAGACCGGCCGACAGGACCCCGACATCGATGTAGCCGTCCAACCGACCGCTGCCGGACAGGGCCGGCAGTCCGTGGGTCCGAATCGGCTGCGCCAGCGTGGACGCCGACAGTGGAGACTTCCTGCGCTCCAGCACCTGGTCCGGAAGCCGGCCGCGCATGGCCTGCCGCAGCAGCAGCTTCTCCCGCGCCCACGGCACCGGCGGCACCGAAAGCATGAACTCGAGCACGCGCAGGTCGAGAAAGGGATGGCGCCAGACGAGGGGTGCCAGGGTCTCCTCGACATCGAAGTCGCCGAACAGCGCCGACCAGATCGGGTCGTTGAACGAGGCGATCGCCCGCGGATGCCAGGGATGAGGGGGTGGTTCGGCCGCGCCAACGCCGCGCAGGCGATGTTCCAGGTCGACGCGCTCGACAAGGCCCCGATCCACCCACGGCGGTACGGAGAACGAGTCGTCGATCGCGGCATGCCTTTCGGCATAGCGGCGGAGGGTTGCCCCCCAGCCACGCATCCCCTTGGCCCGGAAGTAGAAAAAGACCGCCTCCGCCAACCGCTGCCAGTCCCGCCGCCCGACCAGCCATGAAAGATAGGCGTTGCGCTCGAAAGCCAGGGCATTGTCCGGCCCCTCGCCCTCGAACCAGACCGCAGCCACACCCGCCCGTTCGCGACCGACCAGCCGGTCGGGGTGAGCCGAAACAACGGCGGCCGACGGCTCGGCCGTCCGGATCGAGCGAGATCGCCACTGCGGATCGTAGGTAAGATCGTCGACGGCCCGCAGCCGCAGCTCGATCCCCAGATGGCGGGCGGCGAGCGCGCTGTAGCGCTGCTCGTCATCCGGCATCAGCCTTTCGAAATAGGTGCATTCGGCCACGATGCGCGAAGGGTCTCCGGCTGCCTGCACGACGCAGGCCGCCAGCGTCGTCGAATCGAGGCCGCCGCTCATCGAGATGCCGACCCTGCCGGCAGGCAGCCGGTCCGCCGTCGACTGCTGCAGCAGATCTAGAAGGCGTTCGGCATAGAGCCGGCGGTCGCTGTAGTAGAGCGGCTCCCCGACGTCCAGGTGCCAGTATCGACGCACTGTCGCACCGGCATCGGAGATCGCCAGCACATGCGCCGGCGCCAGTCGCCGGATGTGGCGGTAGACCGTCCGCCCGAACTCGAGGCAATGGCCGACACAGAGGAAGTCGGCGATCCAGGTGTCGTCGAGGTCGCGGCCGACCGGCGCCTGTGCGGCGATCCAGTCGAGCGAATCGCCCGCGAACCATGCCCCCGCGGTCTCAGCATGAAAAAACGCGCGCACGCCGAGCTGGTCGCGGACGCAGATCAGACGATTGCGCGCGTCGTCCCACAGGGCAAAGCAGAAATCTCCCGCGAGGCGATCGACGAAAGCGTCCCCCCACGCCGCGTAGGCATGCAGGCAGAGTTGGGCATCCGAGGCTTCCGCGGACCGGCTGCCGATGCGGTCCGCCAGAAGCGACCGCAGTGCGCCGCGCGCGTCGAGCCGGAGCCGGCCCGCGATCCAGTATCGCCCACCCAGGCTCTGGATGCCGCTTGGTGCCGCCTCGGCCGGCGAGGAATCGGGCTTCGAGCAGATGAAGGCGACGCGGCGCGCCCTGCCCACGACCTCGGCATCATGGTCCGCCAGCCCAACCAACCGGTGAGCGACGGGCCCGCCGTCGGTGGTGAGGATGACGGCGAACAATTTTCAGGCTGAATCGGACTTGGCGACGACCGAAGCGCCTGGGAGTTCGACCGCTTTCCAGGCCACCAATCGCGTGAAGCCGTCATGCTCGAGTTCGCCCATGAGAACCCTGCCGTCGCAGACGAGCCAGGCGTGGGCAGAAAATTTCTCCTCCCGCCTGGCCACGCCGATGTGAAGCTCGGAGGCGTGGCCTTGCCTCGACAGCAGTCGCTGCAGGGCAAGCGCCGATGTGAGGCAGGTCGTTCCGGGCAGCCAGCGCGAGGCAGCGCCGACGGCCCACACGATCCGGTCGACCGGCCTCGTTCCCGGCGCCATGCGTGCGGCCCAGGCGCGAACCCGCTCGACGGCGACGAAAGGCAGAGCAATTCGCACCGCCGCGAGTGCCGTGAGGGCTTCGAGCAGCAGGAGCCTGTCGCCCGGCGGGAGAATGAAAAAGGCTGCAACACGCCTCACGAGGCCACTCTGCGGCGGATCTCGCCGCCGACCCGCTCCAGCAAGGAATAGTTCCGCGCATAGCGCAACGCATAGACCGGCAGCACGTGCGCCAGTCGCTCGGCGAAGCGCATCTGTCGCGTGAGCCTGTCGGGCGCGTAGTACCGTATCTCCATGGCCGACACGGTGAGCGCGCGGGCCAGATCGATGCCGGACAGCCGGGTCGAGGATACGTCGACCGGCAGCGATGCCGGCTCTGGCTCGTCAAGCCAGAACAGGGCGGAAAGTGGCTGCGGTGCCTGCCCCCCGGGCAGCGGCGTGTGCGGTCGAACCATGATCTTGCCGCTCATGGCATTCCAGCTGCCGGCACCGATCGCATCGGGAAGGAACCGCTTGGCCGTCTCGTCGAACAGCTTGAGCCGGCCCGGACCGCAATGTGCGAAGGCGCGGCCATCGGCGAACGTCAGCCGCAGCATGTCGTCGGTGATCAGCTTCGCGCCCTGCCCGATCAGGAAGGCCGCCAGGGTCGACTTTCCGGCACCGCTCGGCCCGAGCAAGCCGATCGCCCGGCCGCCGAAATCGACGACGGTGGCATGCAGCGGCTCCTCGCCGCGCAAGGTGAGCGACGTGCTGAGCACGAAGTTCAACAGGTTCGCCTCGAACGAACTGTCGTCGACGCCCGCCAGTCTCGCACAGACGACATGGCGACCGTCCGACGACACGATGGTCTCGAATATCTCGTCCACCCTGATGTAGACGTCGCCATCCGGCAGAACGGCATGATGAAACCAGTCGTCGGGATCGTGCGTCAGTCCCGCGGTCCTTGCCTGGAAATATGCCGGCGATCCCAGGACGATCGCGATCTCGGCGCCGGCCGTCCGATCGGCCACCTCATCGATCGAGGCCAGCCGGAATTCGCTTTCGACGACGACGCCATAGACGACGTGACGGTATCCGCCAGTCACCGGCAGGTCCCGGTCTTCAGAAGGCTTGGCAAAGATGTCCAATTCCGCTTCTCATCGTCACGTTGCACCTGCCCCCGGCGCTCCAATGGGCAGGTGACCTCTCGCCGTCGGGATGACATCATTGGGATCGCGCAAGAACACACGATGTCGTCATGATACGAATCGACTGCCGGGACATCTCCGGCGACCCCGGCAAGTCGGAGCAGGTCCGGCTGGCCAATGATTGCCTCGTCAAGAACGGCTACGCAATCCTCGACCATGTGTTCCCGGAAGACAAAATTCGGGCCTTGAACCTCGAATTTCACGATCAGTACGCCAAATACCGACAAGACCGCGAACTGGACGACACCCTGTGGGTCGGCGACCGGCGTTTCCTGGTGCCGATCGACCTGTCGGGCGGCTTCGGCGATCCATCCCTGTACGCAAACCCGCTGATCGTGGCGGTGGTCCGCGAAACGCTCGAGCCGGACGCAATTCTCGAAGCCTATGGGGCGATCGTCTCGCTCTCCGGGTCGAAGGAGCAGGACATCCATCGCGACAGTCCCCTTCTCTTCAGTAACGACATTTCGCCGCTCCTGCCGGCCCATGCGCTGACGTTTGGCATCCCATTGCTCGAAATGGGCGACTTGCATGGAACCACGGCAGTTTTCACGAAGAGTCACCGCTGGAAGGTTTTCGACAAGCAGGCTTCCCCCGAGTTTCCGGTCGTCCCGATCGGATCCTGCGCCCTGTGGGACTTCAGGCTCTTCCACCGCGGAACACCCAACCGCTCGGACATGCCCCGCCCCCTGCTCTATGCCACCTATGCGCGGCGTTGGTATCAGGACCCCGTCAACTTTGTGAAGGCGACCCAGCGGCGCCTCACCTTCGGCCCGACGTTCTTCGAGGGCCTGACGGACGATCGCCGCAGATTGTTCTCGCATATCGATCCAACGCTCGCCGACGAGTCCTGAGCCGTCCATGACCGACCGGACTGACGGCTATGTGACTGACATCGGCTACACGCCCGACTACCATCAGGAGCTCAATCCCCTCCGGACGAGGCTGGCCTTCCTGAACGCCGGCCTGCGCGTCCCCGAAGTCATCGACGCCTGCGAGCTGGGCTTTGGCCAGGGCCTCAGCATCAATATCCACGCCGCCGCGGCGTCGACACACTGGTACGGCACGGATTTCAACACGACCCATGCCGGCTTCGCCCTGCAGTTGGCGGCGGCCTCGGGCGCCGACATCGGCCTGTTCGACGATTCCTTCGAGGACTTCGCCCACCGGCGCGACCTTCCCGAGTTCGACTTCATCGCCTTGCACGGCGTCTGGAGCTGGATTTCGGATCGCAACCGCACGCTGATCGTCGACTTCATCCGGCGCAGGCTGAAGGCGGAAGGCGTGGTCTACATCGGCTACAATGCGCTGCCCGGCTGGGCGGCCTTTTCGTCCGTCCGCCATCTGCTGGTCGAACGTGCCAATCGCGATGGAGCCGGCGGCGGCGGAACGGCCGCACGGATCGACGATGCCATACGCTTCGCGGACAGGCTGCTGGCGACAGACCCGGAATATGCCCGGAACAACCCCCAGATTGTCGAGCGCTTCAAGGTGCTCAAGGAAGAGGACAGGCGCTACCTGGCACACGAGTACTTCAACCGGGATTGGGTGCCGATGCACTTTGCGACCGTCGCACGATGGCTGGAACCGGCGCAGGTGAGCTACGCCTGCTCGGCGGCCTTCGCCGATCACGTCGAAGCCCTGAACCTGACGACCGGGCAACGGGCGCTGCTCGGGGAAATCCACGACCCCGGATTCCGGCAATCCGTACGCGACTTCATCATCAACCAGGCGTTTCGCCACGATTACTGGGTCAGGGGCGCAAGAACCCTGTCGGAGACGGAATGGGCCGAGGCGCTGCGCCGGGAGCGCGTGATCCCGGTCACGCGCCGGCCGGACCTGCCGTTCAAGGTGCGCGCCGCCCTGACCCTGAACAAGGCCGGCCCGGGCGAGGCAGTCTATGCGCCGATCCTCGAAGTCCTGGCCGATCGCAAGGCGGTCTCCCTCGGCGAGATCGAACAGGCCGTGAAACACAGGGGCATTTCCCCGAGGCAGATACTGGAAACGGTGATGCTGATCGCCAGTTGCGAACAGATCGTCGCGGCGCAGGATGAGGTCACGGCGGCAAGCGCGCGAACGCGCACCGACAGATTCAACGCACACCTGATCGAAAAAGCGCGGACCAGCGGCGACATCGCCGACCTCGCCAGCCCCGTCACCGGCGGCGGCTTCCGCGTCGAGCGGGTCGGGCAACTCTTCCTGTCGGCGCTGCGGCAAGGCAAGACGCGGCCGGACGAATGGGCGCAGGAAGCCGCCGAGGTCATGGCCGCTGAAGGAATCGCTGCCGATCTGACCGGACAGGCTCGAACCTTCGCCGAGAAGACGCTGCCCACGCTTCGGGCGCTGCAAATCGCACCGGTGGCCGCATGACGGACTCTTCGGCCCCGAAGCTCGCCGCCATGTTCCGCGACCGGCAGTTCTGGCAACAGCTCGCGCCGGGACTGGGCATCGAGGAAATCGTGGGCGGCGGCGAGGACTGGGGCATCCCCTTCCCCGACGATGCCACGTTGCAGGCGTTGCTCGACTGCGAAGGCTACGTGCACCTGCGGCGGCTGCAGGATCCCGAGTCGGTGAGGCGACGCGCCGATGCCGTCCGACGGCTTGCAGGCCTCGGCATCCCGCCGGTCTTTTGCATGGTGTACGATGCCTTCTGGACACCGGCCCACCGCCTCTCGAGGGTCCTGAAGGCTGCCTTCGGCGCGACCTATGTCATGCTGCCGCATTTCTGGATATGGCATGTCGACCCGGCGAAGTCGGAGAGCGGGTGGAGGCCCCACCGTGAAACCGGAAGCAGGTCGCTGTTCGCCGATGGACGGCCGAAGGCTCTCTCCGCCTGGTTGGCGCTCAGCGAAGCCACGCCGCTGAACGGCTGCATGTACGTCGTGCCGGCCGACCGCGACCCCGCCTACGGCACGGAAAAGGACAACGACAACACGTTCGAACTCTCCGATATCCGTGCACTGCCGGCGGACCCCGGCGACGTCTTCGTCTGGAACCAGGCATTGCTGCACTGGGGAGGGCATGCCTCCTCCCGCGCCGCGTCGCCGCGGATGAGCATGGCCTTCGAGTTCATGCATGCGGATGTCGAACCCTATGGCCTGCCGATCATCCAGCCCGGCGACGTCCCCTCCTTCGACGATCGCCTGAACCTGATTTCAAGGCAGATCATTCAGTATCGGCACATGGCGGAGACCACTCCCGAACTCGAGTCGATGATCCGCGCGCTCTGAACCGGCTTGCCGAGAACATTGATTTTCATTCTAAATCAATGGCTTGACCGGAAGTGACCAGTCTCGCCGAGGAACCGCCTCCGCAGGATCGGCGGGTCCGGCGAATGGTCCGCTTTTGGCAAGGAGGGCCTCGACGTGGATCGCGCTCGGCCATGCGCAGAATCGTCATTGCCGTCGTGTAGACGGCACGTCAGAAGTCATCGCCGCGGCGGTCATGCCGCGAAGGAGAGGCGCCATGAGTACCCTGCCTGCACCGGGTTCCGGACCGAACGGACCGCGGCCGCGCCCCGATTTCGAGCACATCGTGCTCCTTCTTCAAGGCGGAGGCGCGCTGGGGTCCTACCAGGCCGGCGCCTACCAGGCGCTGGCCGAGGCCAACCTCCATCCCGACTGGGTGGCCGGCATCTCGATCGGCGCCATCAATTCGGCGCTGATCGCCGGCAACCCGCCGGAGCGGCGGGTCGAGAAGCTGCGCGCCTTCTGGGAAACGGTGACCCAGCCGCCGCTCGGCGTGCCGTATTTTGCGTCGATCGATCTCAAGAACGACCTGCAGCACCAGTTGATCAACCAGTGGCGCGCCATGGGCACGCTGATGTGGGGCGCCCCCAACTTCTTCAAGCCGCGCATCCCGCCGCCGATCTTCACGCCGGCGGGCAATCCCGGAAACCTCGCCTTCTACGACGTTTCGCCGCTCAAGGCGCTGCTCGAAAGCCTGGTCGACTTCGACCGCATCAATGCGCGCGAAACCCGGTTCAGCGTCGGCGCCACCAACGTCAGGACGGGAAATTTCGCCTACTTCGACAACAAGACACACAAGGTCGGCGCAGCGCACGTCATGGCCAGTGGCTCCCTGCCGCCGGGATTCCCCGCCACCGAGATCGACGGCGAGTTCTACTGGGACGGCGGCGTCGTCTCCAACACGCCCCTGCAATGGGTGCTCGACGAACGGCCGCGCTGCGACACGCTCGCCTTCCAGGTCGATCTGTGGAGCGCGCGCGGCGAGCTGCCGCGCGACATGGTCGAGGTCGACGTGCGCCAGAAGGACATCCGCTATTCGAGCCGCACCCGCGCCGGCACCGACCAGTTCCGCAAGTTGCAGGCGGTGCGCCGTGCCGCCGCCAAACTTCTGGCCAACATGCGGCCCGAGCTGCGCCAGACGCCGGAGGCCGAGATCCTCGCGCAGGAAGCGGACACCAAGGTCTACAACATCATCCAGCTGATCTATCACGCCCGGAACTACGAAGGCGCGTCGAAGGACTACGAGTTCTCGCGCCGGACGATGGAAGAGCACTGGAAGACCGGCTACGACGACATGGTCAACACGCTCCGCCATCCCGAGGTTCTGCAGCGCCCGCAAAGCGCCGACGGCGTGTTCACATTCGATCTCGCCCGCCAGGGCCGCGCGCAGGAGACCAAGCGATGAAGCTAGCCGATGTCCGCAAGAACGCTTTCGCGATGCCGCTCAACAACCCGGCCTACCCGCGCGGGCCATACAAGTTCTACAATCGCGAATTCGTCGTCATCACCTATCGCACCGATCCGGAGCTGCTGCGCGCGGTCGTTCCGGAGCCGCTCGAGGTGGTGGGCGACACGGTGAACTACGAATTCATCCGCATGCCCGATTCGACGGGCTTCGGCGATTACACCGAGACCGGCCAGGTGATCCCGGTGCGCTATACCGGCAAGGACGGCAAGGTGCAGGAAGGCGGCTACGTGCATGCCATGTACCTCGACGACAATTCACCGATCGCCGGCGGCCGCGAGATCTGGGGATTCCCCAAGAAGCTCGCCACGCCGAAGATCCGCCACGAGAGCGAAACCCTCGTCTGCACGCTGCACTACGGCTCGGTGCTCTGCGTCAACGCCACCATGGGCTACAAGCACCGCGAGATAGACCACGCGCCCCTGCTCAAGAGCCTGGCCAAGCCCAACTTCATGATCAAGATCATCCCGCACGTCGACTGCACGCCGCGCGTCTGCGAGCTGGTGCGCTACTACTGCGAGGAGGTGACGCTGAAAGGCGCGTGGTCCGGCCCGGCCGCCCTGCAGCTCTTCGACCATGCCCAGTGCGACGTCGCCCGCCTGCCGGTGCGGGAGGTCGTGTCGGCCAGCCACTTCGTCACCGATCTCACCCTGGGGCTGGGCGAAGTGGTGTTCGACTATCTCGCCAAGTAGCTCGCCAAGTAACAGGAGCCGTTCATGTCACGTTTCACAGGAAGAGTTGCCATCGTCACCGGCGCCGCGAGCGGCATCGGCAAGCAAATCGCGCTGCGCCTCGCCGCCGAAGGCGGCATCCCGGTGATCGCCGACCTCAACCTCGACGCCGCCAACAAGACCGCGGCCGAGATCAAGGCCAAGGGGGGCGATGCCTTCGCCGTCGCCATGAACGTGACCGACGAGGCCGAGGTCGAGAAGGGCGTCGCCGACACCATCGCCAAGTACGGCAAGATCGACATCCTGGTCAGCAACGCCGGCATCCAGATCGTGAAGCCGCTGGTCGACTTCCCCTTCGCCGACTGGAAGAAGCTGCTGGCGATCCACCTCGACGGCGCCTTCCTCACCACCAAGGCCTGCCTGAAGCACATGTACAAGGCCAGGTACGGCCGCGTGGTCTACATGGGCTCGGTCCACTCCAAGGAAGCCTCCAAGCTCAAGGCGCCCTACGTCACCGCCAAGCACGGCCTGATCGGGCTCAGCAAGGTGCTGGCCAAGGAAGGCGCGGAATTCAACGTCGCGTCCAACGTCGTCTGCCCGGGCTTCGTGCGCACGCCGCTCGTCGAAAAGCAGATTCCCGAGCAGGCCGCGGAACTGAAGATCTCCGAGGCCGACGTGATCAAGAACGTCATGCTGAAGGACACGATCGACGGCCAGTTCACCACGACCGACGACGTGGCCGACGCGGTCCTCTTCTACGCCGCCGCCAAGACCACGGTGCACAGCGGCCAGTCGGCCGTGGTCAGCCACGGCTGGTTCATGCAGTAGGGCTTTCGAAAACGGGAGACGACGCGGGCAAACTCCCTGCCCGCGTCCTCACCCAAGTCCCACATCCTTTTTCACGGGTGCGAGGACCATCGAATGCCGTGTTTTCACGGCTTTCTCGCATTATTTGTGGACGCCTGAATGTAACGCGTTCTGTCCGGAAACCTGTCCGGGGCCGCGTCGCAAACCGGTCACCCGCGCCGACGTTCGCCGTCGGCATTGTTTGCTGTTTAGGTCTCTGTCTCGTCATCGAAAGCATGGTCAGGACCATGCCAAGGCGCAGCGCTCTCTGAAGAGCTTTTAGGGCACGCCGGGGGGAGGCCCGGTGGCACGGACGCCTTAGGTGGGCAACAACACAGCTAGGGCTTACTCGTCGAGCCTGCGCTTCTCGCGGCCGAGCTTCTGCTTTTCCGCTCGTTCCTTGTCTTCCTTGGCTTCCCTGGCGCGCCGCTCCGCCAGGTGCGCGTCGAGGCGCGGCTGCGTGGCGGCGAGACGTTTGGCGAGATCGAAGGGCAAGGGCGGCAAGGTCGGCTGCTTCTTCTCGCCGTAGACCTCCGGCCGGTGAGCACGCAGCAGAAACTGCAGCAACTTGTTGTCGTAATGCCGGACCGAGCCGACCTTCTGGCCGTTACGGTAAACCGGCTTCTCCGTGCCGTTCATGGCGCGGTTCATGGCGTTGTCCTGCAGGCGCTCGACGCCGAGATCGAGCGCCCGGGCCCAGCGCTCGGCGAACTCCTCGTCGTTCTGGCGCCGCTCGTAGAGCGTGCTGCGCCGGAGCTGGGCGCGGTTGGCGGCGACCGTCACCGAGCCGGTGCGGCCGAGATGGTGGAAGAAGGCGTTCACCCTGACCGCGGGCAGGGGCGCGCGACCGGGGCCGCGGCTTTCCGGTTTGGACATAGGGACCTCGTTTGGACAGGAAAAAGCCCGCCGCGGCGGGGCCGGGCGGGCTTGGGTCGGGGCGGGTATAATATCCACCACGATAGACTTTTTCTTAGCAGAAACCTGCTGAACCTGTCAAATTTTGTTGGAATTTTTTGAATGCTAGCAGTGCTGGCATTGTCTCGATGCACATCAGCCAGGCAGCGGTTCGATCCCGTCTCGGGGCACCACTCTCTTTTCGCACTTTTGCAAGGCATTGAATTGGCAGAGCTATCCTTTGCTCTGTGTCCCACTTTGAGGTTGGTGGGACACTTGGCCGACCCTTTTGTACTGTTTCAACAAGACGAGAACGAGTGTTTCGGACCTAGCATGCCAAGGCGCGCCTCATCTCAGGCGCGGTACAGGAAGTGAAGCGCTCTAGAATCACCGGGAAGGTGCTTCTATGATTTGGGCCACTATGTCCGCTACCGTCCCGTCCTGCACGCTCCAGCAGCTTCTTATGGTTCAGCATGCGAAGGCGAAGCAGCCAGAGCTTGACCTACCCCGAGCCATTCAGAAGGCCATCCCCGAAGCTACGGACGAGCAGAAGCTGAGCGTCATGGCTCGGCTCGTTGGGCTCCAGAATATGCTTAGAGCCAACCCATCATTGGTGTCCGGAACACTAGAGCCAAGTAAGGCAACGAACGTCAATATTGCAGTCTTCAGGGCTGCCGCTCGCGCTCCACTCGAAAGAGGCGTGTTCGTCCACGAGACGAATTTCGACGTCACCAGTTTCAATGCTGTCCTTCGTGAAGAGTCGCAAGGACTTGGACAGTCGTAACGGATCACATTGCTCAGATTTTTTTGTTCTCATTTCCATCCCGCTCCTTGGCCTTCGTCATCGCCTTCAGCAAATCGTCCGCAGCGGTTAACGACCGGGCGACTGCTCCTCGACCTCGGCGGAGTAGGCCCAGAACATCAGCACGAACCACAGGATGATCGTGCCGGCAGCGAAGATGTTGAACAGTAGAATCCAGCCTCGCGAGCGGGCGCGCCGTCTGTAAGCTGTGAATGTCGGGAGAAAGTAGAGATAGAACGCGACCGCGAGCGCGAACAGCGTCAGAAGTGCGGCGAGCAGATCGCTCATTGGGGCAGCATATCAAGGCCGAGCGGTTGACAACACCGTGTTGTCACGATGCGCAACCGGGCAAGTCAGTTGCTCAACGGGAGAAGCGGTACTCGAACGTAATTCATAGCCCCATAGCGTAGACATAGTGCTCATCATCATCGTTTGTGGCCCGCCAACTATTTCAACGAGTTAGTGACCTGCTTCCGACGGGAGCCCCAGTACGGGGAACCCAACAAGCTCATTCGTCACTGTCGTTGACGTGTGCGTCCCGGCGGCCTCCCGCCGGGCGGCGCGCGGCGTCAATGCCTGTCATACTGTCTCCCGATGTTGTTGAGAGTGACGTTCCCGCTCGCCGCGGCGCACTTCGTGAACCAGGCCGCGCGCACGGTGATGGCGATCGTCGGGCCGGTGCTGGCCGTGGAGCTTGGCCTGTCGGCGGTCGAGCTGGGGACGCTGGCCGCCTGCATGTTCGCCGCCTATGCCGCGACGCAGCTGCCGCTGGGCGTCGCGCTCGACGCCTTTGGCGCGCGCCGCGTCCAGGCCGCGCTGATGGCGCTGGCGGCGCTGGGGTTCGCCATCTTCGCGCTGTCGCCGGGATTCGCCGGGCTGGCGCTGGGGCGCGTCCTGATGGGCGTCGGCATCTCGGCCGGTCTGATGGCGGTGCTCAAGGGCAATGCCGACTGGTTCGAGCGCGGTCGCGTCGCCCAGGTGATCGGCCTCTCGACGGCGATCGCCGCGGTCGGCAGCACGGTCACGACCGTGCCGGTGCAGACCCTGCTGCCGACGCTCGGCTGGCGCGGCGTCTTCTGGGTCCTGTGCGCCCTCACGCTCGCGGTCGCGCTCTGGATCTTCCTGTCGGTGCCCGACAAGCCGCGCGCGCCGAGACCGGCGCCGACGCTCGGGGGCTACCTCGCCTCGAGCGCGCGCATCCTGGTCTCGCCGACCTTCTGGCGCTTCGGCCCGGCGGTGGCGACTATCTCGACCTTCAACTTCGCCTATCTCGGCCTGTGGGCCGGACCGTGGCTGCGCGACGTCGCCGGCATGGACGGGGCGACCCGGGCCGGCGTGCTGTTCCTCTACACGCTGGCGATGATCGCCGGCAGCGTGCTGACCGGCAGCGCCGCCAGCCGCGCCGAACGGCTCGGCCTGCCGACCGTGATCGTGCCCATCGTCGCGCTGGTCGCCGTGGTCGCGGTGCAGGTCGGCCTGATGCTGCAGCCGCGCACGTACGCGGTCGTGCTAGCGCTGTTCCTCGCCATGGCGCTGTTCAGCGCCGCCGGCTCGGTGGGCTACGTGGTGGTCAACCAGATGTTCCCGCCCGACCTGACCGGCCGGGTCTCGACGGCGACCAACACGGTGGCGCTGGGGCTGGCCTTCGCGGTCCAGGCGGCAGTCGGCTGGGTCCTCGACCTCTGGCCGCGCACCGGTTCGGGCGGCTGGGATCCCGACGGCTACAGCTGGGCGCTAGGCATGACGGCGGCGCTGCAGGCGGTCGCGGCGCTGGTGATGGTGACGGCGCTGCGCCGGCGTCCCTGACGGGCCTGGAAGCCCGCGGAACGGCGCCAATGCCGGCGGCGGGAGAGCGAGGCCAATGGTTAGGCGCTGACGCCGAGGCAATGAGCTACGGGCTGAGCCTAGTCCAATGGGAATTAAATAGTTCCCCCACGTTTCGTGAAGCCTCAGCTAAAGCTGCATCTTCTTGCCACTTCCCCGCTAAAGGTAGCAACCCATCGATGGGCAGCGACGACGCCACACAGTCGACAATGACGTACCAGCGATCACGTTTGTTATCGTATTTGTGTTTGCGACCTATCGCTTCAGCGGCCGCTCGAATCCTTTTGCCAAGCGAGCGACATACCAAATAGGTCAATCCGCCGGACTCAGTCAAAATCGATATTGCTTTGAACTCCTTTCCACCTGTTACCTCACGCCGGATCGATTGGACATTGTTTGCTAAGTTGATGAGCGAATTTTCGGAAAAATCGTAGAGATCAATCACGACGGATGCCACTCTTGGCGGTGCCGCCTTAAGTACCTTGAACAATTCCGCGATGATCGGAACGTCGAGCTTTTCAAGAACGCTGACAGGCCTCACAACTTCCACGTCCAAATCGCGCGGCACCATGTAGTCATCCACGACACCGGCAAAATCCCTTTCCAACAACATAAAGTCCGCGTCCGGCGGCAGCGCCAGCTTGAAATTAATGTGATGGCCAAGAAAATTGTATTCGCTGTCGGAGTGGATTCTGTCGAAAACATCGGACCGACACTTAAGGTAGTAAAGAAACTCAACAGGTGTCGGCAGCATACGCGTCACGCAATCGAGCACCCCCAAGTCCCAGATAACTGGTGCGATCGTCTCGCTTCGCCTCAGCATCATGTTGGATAGTATGGTGGCGGAGGGAAAGGCATCGCTGAGCACTACGGCCGGAAAGACGCGCACGGTCGGTGGAAAGATCATCACCTGACCGTCTGTTGTCTTACATTCGGCACCAGCCCTAATGAGCTCTGCGAATTCATAGGCCTGGCGATAGGGATCTTGAATTGCTCCTTCAAAGTCCCTCAATAGTGCCTGCTCGTCGCCCGATCGCGCCCTTAGCGTCACGCGCTTTGATTTCGCTTGCACCACGATTACGAATTCTCCGTATACCACCAGCGTATCGGCCTCACCGGCCACTTCCTGTTTATTGCGCCTGATGGTCACGTTCTGTTTGACATTCCCCGGTCCGAAAACAGCGCCCAAGAGCTTTGTTGAGGTGCGCTCCAAGAATGCGCCCCTGTGCTCAGCCGCCTTGTCGATGTAATCATCATCCTCCATCATCCAATAGAATGGGCTTTCGTAAATGCTCTCGAACAGACGATATGAATTGCCCGCGTATAGATAATCACCGAGATCAATCAGAGGCGCGAGATTGGTTTGGTTGATGGCGAATGGTGTGTCGAAACTGGAGTTCGCGCATTTGGCCGGCGTTGCAAATTTACGAATGAATGCCTCTGCCTTCGATCCGAACTTTTCGAAAAGCGCAGTTTTAGGGACAAGGAAACTGTCCGTCAGGTTTCCTTTGTTAAGCTTTACCCCCTTCTTTCTTTCCTCGCCCAGCGTCGTGATTCTTAGAGTGGTATACTTAAGGATGAAGCGCGCGATCTCTACTATCGGACGAGCCGAAATACCTACGTTCCGCACCAGCCATTCGAAGTCGTCGCGGTACCGATCCCGACCAAACTGACCTAATTGATGAAGGTAGAAACTATCGGCTCCGTAGTAGATGGCTTCACGGGCCGTAGCGCCCAACTTTCGCTCTGTCGGAAACGATCCATCGACTCCAGGCCTGACCTCTTCCATCAGCCGATCGTGGAATTCTCTAAGCAATTTGTCGGCCGTCTGAGCGAAGTCGCTTTCCTCGGCGATGAAGGAATAAGTCCGATCTGACTGCGACTGAACCATCAGTCCAAGCAAGAGCATCACTTCGTTGTGGTTCAGTTTATCTGTAGACCAGCGCCTCTGACTGTCCTCCTCCGCTACTCTTCCAGCCTTAGCGTCAACCGCAATAATCCAATCGCGATACATGATTGACGAAATGTCGTGTAAAGCCCCATCGCGCTGGGCGAGCGCGCGCAGATCATAAAAGATGGATTGAATGTCGCGAGCCTTTGGCCGGGTTGGTTTATCAGGTTCGCTAGACATGTGCTTTCCTGCTGGACGCCCTGCTTTCGGGACTTTCCTCACGGAGTCTCTCGCCAATACGTCGGACCACGGGTGCAAGGGCTGCGCCCGCAAATACCGCCGCCAACGATGGCCATGTCACAGGAAAAAGGCACCCCCTTCCTCTGTGAGGTCACCTGGAAGACCGTCCTTCACCGGACTTCCATTCGTTACCTGCAGATCGCCACGAGAGGCGCGGCGAACCTACGCCGGATTGGCGCCAGCGATCGCCTTGACCTCGAGGAACTCCTCCATGCCGAACTTGCCCCACTCGCGGCCGTTGCCGGACTGCTTGTAGCCGCCGAACGGGGCGGTGCGCTCGTTCGGCACGCCGTTGAGGTTGACGTTGCCGGCGCGGATCTGCCGGCCGACGCGGTTGGCGCTTTCGACCGAACCGGCCGAGACGTAGCCGGCGAGGCCGTAGGGCGTGTCGTTGGCGATCCTGACCGCGTCGGCTTCGTCCTTGGCGCCGAGGATGGTGATCACCGGTCCGAAGATCTCCTCGCGGGCCACCGTCATGTCGTTGGTCACGTCGGCGAAGATGGTCGGGCGGACATAAAAGCCCTTGTTGACGCCCTCGGGCAGGCCGGGGCCGCCGGAGACGAGCGTGGCGCCCTCGTCGATGCCCTTCTTGATCAGCGCCTGGATCTTGTCCCACTGCGTGCGATTGACCACGGGCCCCATGGTGATGCCCTCGGCCTTGGGGTCGCCCACCTTCGTCTTGTCGGCGACGCCCTTGGCGATCGCCGCCACTTCCTTCATCTTCGCCGCCGGCACGATCATGCGCGTGGGCGCGTTGCAGGACTGGCCCGAGTTGTTGAACACCGAGGCCACGCCGCCGGAGACCGCCTTGGTGAAGTCGGCGTCTTCGAGGATGACGTTCGGCGACTTGCCGCCGAGTTCCTGGCTGACGCGCTTCACGGTATTGGCGGCGCGCTTGGCGACGTCGATGCCGGCGCGGGTCGAGCCGGTGAAGGAGATCATGTCGATGCCGGGGTGCTCGCTCATCGCGACGCCGACCTCGGGTCCAAGGCCGTTCACGAGGTTGAACACGCCCTTCGGCACGCCCGCGTCATGCATGACCTCGGCGAAGATCAGGGCCGAGGTCGGCGTGAACTCCGACGGCTTCAGCAGCATGGTGCAGCCGGCGGCGATCGCGGGCGCCACCTTGCAGGCGATCTGGTTGAGCGGCCAGTTCCACGGCGTGATCATGCCGATGACGCCGACCGGTTCGCGCACGACGATGGCCGAGCCGACCTTTTCCTCGAAGTGATAGTCCTTCAGCACCTGCAAGGTCGACATCAGGTGGCCGAGGCCCGATCCCGCCTGCGCGCGCTCGGCCATCATCATCGGCGCGCCCATCTCGTCGGAGATGGCGAGCGCGATGTCCTTGGCGCGGGCCTTGTAGGCTTCGATCATCTTGGTGAGCAGCTCGATGCGCTCCTCCCGGCTCGTCACCGAGAAGGTCTCGAACGCGCGACGGGCCGCGGCGACCGCCTTGTCGACGTCCGCCTTCGAGCCGACGGCCACGTCATAGATACGCTCTTCGGTGGCCGGATTGACCACCGGGACGGTCTTCATGACGGCCGGATCGACCCAGGCGCCGTCGATGTAGAACTTCATGCGATTGACCATGGCGCACCTCGTTGAAATCCGGAGCCGCAGCAGGCGCGGCCCAAACGCGCCAGACGATAAGGCTGGCCGGCCGCAATTCCTACGCCGTTCTTTTCGATGAATTCCGCCAATCGGCCGACTTCAGACGTCGGACCGGCGGCGATGCTTCATGTTTCCCGGCCGGCATGCCTGCTATCCTGACCCCTCTCGATCACACGCGCAGGGACGCACGGTTTCGACTCATGGATTTTCAGGCATTGGTGCACAGCCGCCGCAGCGTGCGGGGCTTCCGGAACGAGGCGGTGCCGAAAGCGGTGATTCGCGAGATCATCGAGGATGCCAAGCGCGCGCCGTCGTCGATGAACAGCCAGCCGTGGCATGTCCATGTCCTCACCGGCGAGCCGCTGGAGGAGGTCCGTCGCCGCAACATGGAGGAGATGGCGGCGGGCAAGCCATCGAAGCGGGACATCTTCACCCACGGGCCCTACGAGGGCGTCCATCGCGCCCGCCAGGTCGACATCGCCAAGCAGCTGTTCGCCGCCATGGGTATCGCGCGCGACGACAAGGCGATGCGCCAGGACTGGGTGCTGCGCGGTTTCAGGCAGTTCGACGCGCCGGTCTCGCTGGTGCTCACCTACGATCGCGTCCTCGATCCCGGCGCCACCTGCCACTTCGATCTCGGCGCGCTCAGCTACGGCATCGTGCTGGCCGCCTGGGATCGCGGCATCGGTGCCGTCGTGAACGGCCAGGGCATCTCCCGCTCCGACATCGTACGCGAGGTGGCGCAGATCCCCGACGACGAAGCGATCATGACCTGCATCGCGATGGGCTATCCCGACGAGGCCTTTCCGGCCAATGCGGTCAAGTCCGAGCGGCAGCCGGCCGACGCGTTCGTCCGCTACGTCGGCTTCGCGGAGGACTGATTCTCAGGCGGCCGCCCTCAGTGGCGCGCTCCCTCATGCAGATGGCCCGCGGGCTGGTGGACTACGTCCTCGTGAGGACGAGATGCGGCACGGAGACCCGGAAGGAGCCGTTCGATCGGTACCGTGCCCAGCTGCCGAGAGAACGGATCTCCGAGTCGGCCAAGCCCGCCTACTCCGGCTTTACCCCGGCTTCCTTGAGAAGCGCCGACCAGTATTTCACCTCCGACCTGAGCTTGGCGCTGAGGGCGGCGGGCGTTGCCTGGTCCTGCGGCACGGGCTCCATGCTGAGCTGGGCGAACCGCGTGATGACATTGCCGTCCTTGAGGGCGGCCTGCAGCGCGCTCGCAAGCTTGTCGATGGCCGCGGCCGGCGTTCCCTTGGGCGCATAGAGCGCGTACCAGGTGGTGATGCCGATCTCGGGAAAGCCCGCCTCGGCCGTCGTCGGCACGTCCGGCAGGGTCGCCACCCGGCGCTTGGTCGTGACGGCATAGGGCTTGATCTTCCCGGCCTGGATGTTGGCCGTCGTGCCCGTTGCCGGCTCGCAATAGACGTCGATCGTCCCGGACAGCAGGTCCTTCATGACCTCGCCGCCGCCCTTGTAGGGGATGACGGTCATCTTGGTCTTGGTCGCGTTCATGAACATCAGGCCGCACAGGTGCGCCACCGAGCCCAGGCCCGAATGCGCGTAGTTGATCTTGTCGGGGCGATCGCGGACGTAGGCGACGAGCTCTTTCAGGTCCTTCGGGGCGAGGCCGGGCTTACCGACGATCGTCATCGGCACGTCGGTGATCAGGCCGATGGTCTCGAAGCTCTCGACCGGATCGAACGGCAGGGACTTGTACAGGCTGGACATGGTCGACTGGCCGACGTGCCCGAGCAGGATCGTGTAGCCGTCGGGTTTCGCCTGAGCGACGCGGGTGGTGCCGATCGTTCCGCCGGCGCCGCCGACGTTCACGACGATGACCTCCTGCCCCAGGCTGCGCCGCATCGCGTCCGCCACGAGGCGGGCGATGATGTCGCCCGGCCCGGCGGCGGCGAACGGCACGACCAGCGTGATGGGGCGGTTCGGATAGTCCTGCGCGTGCGCCGGTACGATGCCGCACAGGAGCATTGTTGCGGCGGCGATCCATTTTGCGAATTTCATTTTTTTATTTCCTCCCCTGGAGCAAATTCTGACTAGACGTCATCACCTTCAAACTCCTCTCCCCCACTAGGGGGAGAGGGCGG